>Ga0134126_10011871_pt1 | contig 10992 bp, 9 predicted proteins | sample KB31752_FD_96881 | JGI IMG/M metagenome (GOLD analysis project Ga0134126, IMG submission 96881) | Terrestrial soil microbial communities with excess Nitrogen fertilizer from Kellogg Biological Station, Michigan, USA - KB3-175-2 | ecosystem: Environmental > Terrestrial > Soil > Unclassified ... | reverse complement strand
TATCCGAAGTCGACGACTATCCAGGATGTGGCCCGCGTCGCGCCAGCCGATCGCATTCTGGTTGAGACTGACGCGCCCTTTCTTGCACCCGGCGGCCTTCGCGGACAACGTTGCGAGCCGGCTTACACGGCGTTGACCGGCGAGTTCGTCGCCGAACTGCGTGGCATTCCGGCCGTGCAGCTTGCTGAACAGACCACCGGAAACTTTTTCCGGCTTTTCCCTTCCGCACGAGCAATGTGATACTACCGTTCGCGGAAGAGATAGATTCTTACAATTGGGGGCACAACCATGGCAGCCGATCAGAGCTTCGACGTCGTTAGCAAGGTGGATATCCAGGAAGTCAAGAACGCCATCGACCAGGCGAGCAAGGAGGTTCACGCGCGCTTTGACCTGAAGAACTCCAAGTCATCGATCAATCTCGAGGGCAACGACGCGGTTCAGCTCGCGAGCCAGGACGAGTACACGTTGAAGGCGGTCATCGACATCCTCCAGCAGAAGCTCGTGAAGCGGGGCGTGCCGCTCAAGAACCTTGAGTATGAAAAGGTTGAACCCGCGGCGGGCTCGACTGTGCGGCAGAAGATCAAGCTGAAGCAGGGCATCGCCTCAGAGGTTGCGAAGAAGATCGTCGCGGCCATCAAGGACTCGAAGAAGAAGGCCCAGGCCAGCATCCAGGGTGATACTGTGCGCGTGAGCTCGAAAGATCGTGACACGCTCCAGGAGATCATGGCCCTGCTTCGCGGCAAGGACATGGGAGTCGATCTTCAGTTCACGAACTTCCGCTCGAGCTAGTACCGTATATCGAACAAAAGATTCGTGCAGGGGCCGATACCACCCACGGCCTCACCTGCTACTCTGAAGAGAGAGTGAGTCCAATCTCCATTGCGACCGCAACCGAGGTCTTTGACCTGTTGCGTGAGGATCTCGCTGCGGTCGAGCGCGAGTTTGCGCGCCAGTCCGACTCTCCCGTACGCGTCGTTACGGATATCGCCACATATCTCATTGCCGGCGGAGGCAAGCGCATTCGCCCCATGATGCTGCTGCTTGCCGCGAAGGCACTCGGCTGCGAGAGCGAATCGCGCATCCGCATGGGCGCAGTCGTGGAGATGCTGCACACCGCTACGCTCGTGCACGACGACATCATCGATGAGGCGGATACGCGCCGCGGCCGACCGTCATCGAACACCACATGGGGCAACGCAAAGTGCGTCCTCGCTGGCGACTGGCTCTATATGCAGTCCTTCCAGACGGCGCTTGCGGAGCGCAACTTCCGGATCCTTGATCTGCTCATCTCGCTCACGCAGCAGATGGTCGAGGGCGAGTTGCTGCAGATGGAGAAGCTCGGCCACCTCATCAACGAGGAAGAGTACTTCGACCTCATCTATCGCAAGACGGCCTGCCTCTTCAAGGTGTCGATGCAGCTCGGTGCCGTGCTGACCACCACGGATGGAAACCTCAACGAGGCTTCCTTTGAAGAGGCCTTGGGCGAATATGGACGCAACCTCGGCCTCGCGTTTCAGATCGTCGACGACGTCCTGGACCTGACTGCCGATGAAGACCGGCTTGGCAAGCCCGCGGCCTCCGACCTCCGCGAGGGCAAGGCCACGCTTGCCGTCATCCATGCGCTGGAACGGGGCACCGGGGCGGATCGCGAGGCAATCCGCACAGTTCTTGCGGAGCGCCGGTTCGCAACCGTAACGCATGAGCAGATTCTCGAAATCCTGCATCGGCATGGATCGCTCGCCTACGCCATGGACACGGCCTGCGCCTACGCAGAGGCCGCTCGCCAGTCCATCGCTGAGCTGCCCGAGAGCGATTACAAGCGCGCGCTGCTCTGGGTTCCCGGCTTCGTTACAAGCCGCGACCGTTAGTTGCTACTCTTCCTCTTCGAGCTCTTCCGACTCGTCTGAATCATCCTCGTTCTCGTCCACTGCGAGCGCCAGTTCTTCCACGCGAACCGGCCCTTTGCGCTCCGGGTCGAGCAGCACCTGAATTCGGCTCTCTGCGTTTGAGAGCTGGGCTTTGCACGCATTGGAGAGCTGTACGCCTCGCTCGAACAGGCTCACGCTCTGCTCCAGCGCCAGATCGCCATGCTCCAGCTGCTCGACGATCTTCTCCAACTCCGCGAGTTGTTCCTCAAAACTAGGCATTCACCGTGGCCTCATCCCGCAGCCCCAGCACCTCGGCAGCCGCCGCAAAGTTACCAAACGGCGCGCTGACCTGCACTCCTTGCACCTGGTCGCGAACCTCGGCCAGCATCTCCTGCGCGATTGCAAGTCCAATCGCCAGCGCCGCCTTCTTGTCAGGCGCTTCGGCCATGCGCGCGAGAATGGAATCCGGCATGGAGACGCGCAGGTCGTTTTTCATAAATTCCGCATTACGCAGGCTCGTCAGCGGCCATATGCCGGCGATCACCGGGATTCGGAAGCCCTCGATGCGACGCAGAAACTGATCCAGCAGGCGCTGATCGAAGACCGGCTGCGTGATGCAGAATTCCCCGCCCGCCTCCACCTTCGCCGCAAAGCGCCGCACCTCGTAGTCGATGTCGGGCACACCAGGATTGGCCGCCACGGAGATCGTGAAACCAGCCGAGCCACCGACCGAGTTCTTGCCAATGTCGAGACCATGGTTCAGACCGCGCACAATGCGTACGAGACCGATCGCATCCACGTCGAACACAGCCGTCGCATCCGGATAGTTGCCGATCTTCGGCGGATCACCCGTGAGGCACAAGATATTTTTGATCCCGATCGATGCCGCGCCCAGGAGATCGCTCTGAATGCTCAGAATGTTGCGATCGCGGCAGGTGTAGTGCAGCACTGTCTCGATGCCGACCTTCTGTTGAATCTGCAGGCAAAGACTCTGAGCGCTCATACGTGCGCTGGCACGCGGCGAATCCGGCACATTGATCGCATGGACGCCGCGCGAAGCCAGCAACGCCGCGCCCGCAAGCTCCTTGGAGCAGTCGAACCCCTTGGGCGGCACAATCTCTACGAGATGTACGAACTCTCCCGCCGCAATACGCCGTCCGACCTCCGAGCGCTCTGCGAGCGGCTTCGGTTCAACCTCGGGCTCCGCCGGCAGTTCGTGCACGCCGGCGGTCACCGAGACCACGCCCTGATCCTGCGCCTGCATGGCGCGAATCTCTGAGCGCATGGCACGAATATGCGCGGGGGTCGTTCCGCAGCAACCGCCCACCCAGGTCGCACCCGCCTTGATGGCCTTGCGTGCAAACCGCGCCAGGTAGTCAGGTGAGGTCATGTAGATGTTGCGGCCCTCGACATTGCGCGGCATGCCTGCATTCGGCATCGCGACGAGCGGCAGCTTCGTCTCGGGACGCATGCGCTCGATCGCCGTCAGTACCGTCGCTGGCCCGACGCTGCAGTTGCATCCAATGGCGTTCGCGCCCGCCTCGGTCAGCCTGTGAGCCGCCTGCTCCGGAGTACTCCCATCCAGGCAGTTGGCCTCTTCATCGACCGTCATCAGCGCAATCACCGGAAGGTCAGGCGCAACCTCACGCGCCGCAGCGATCGCCTGCTCCGCCTCGTCGAGCGACATCATCGTCTCCAGAACCAGCAGATCGACGCCGCCCTCCGCCAACGCCGAAATCTGTTCCGCAAAAGCGGCCCGGGCAGCAGCGGGGCTGAGCGTACCGAACGGCTCCAGCCTCACGCCAAGCGAACCGACTGCGCCAGCGACATAGGCATCTGTGGCCTGCTTTTCGCGGATTGCCGTAACGCACTGCCGCGCCAGAGCCACCCCGGCCAGATTGAAGTCCCGGACCCTGTCTCGCAGCCCGAAGTGCTCCAGCCGGAAGGAGTTGGCGCCAAAGGTGTTGGTTTCTATCACTTCCGCACCGGCGAGCAGATACTGCTCATGCACCGAGCGGACCATATCCGGCTGCGTGACGTTCAACTCGTCATAACACCGATTAATGAACACACCGCAGCTGTACAACATGGTGCCCATCGCGCCATCGCAGAGCACCGGCTTACCGGTAAAGAGCTTCTCCAAAGCTGTGGTCATCCTTCTCCTATGGTCGTACTCTCATGGTACCGCGCCGACCCTCGAAAGACCGCATCCGGGCTGTGGCCGGGCTGCCCGGCCCATGCAGGTTGCTTTGTTATACTTTGGGCTGACATAGGCAGCGTCAGATGGTGCGTCCCGTGCCCTCCAACAGTTGCCGCAGTGTCTCCCGGAGTCGTCCAGTTGAAGAATCGCAGGATCGCAGCCCAGCTTGTTGCGGGCATCTTTCTGACCGCCCTCACGCTGACCCTGACTGCGTGCAAAGTCCTCTATAAAGTTCCCGAGAATAACTTTGCAGGCCGGCCCATCCCACCCAGCCAGATGCTTCAGCGCGTGCTCGCCACCTTTACCAACGGCGGCACCACGGGCGGGGCGCAGATACTCGACGGCCTACGCGATCTTCGCGGCAACGTCCAGAACACCAAGCTGAGCTTTCCCATCTCCGGCTTCTCCGCCCCTCAGCCGTCGGCCATTCTGAACTTCCCCGAACAGACCCGCGGATACGTACTCTCGGAATCAGCTGGAACCCTCGTTGGAATCAACTACAGCACAGAGTCCAGCGCCGGTGCCGCAGCTACCTTCACGCCAAATCCGGCTTCCGTGGGGGCAGCCTATGATGGCTCGCTGTTCGCCGCGGCTTCGTCCCTCAACAGCCAGGTTTATGTCTCGGCCGGCGGCGCCACCTACGCTTTGAATCTTCCGAATGTGTATAAGGTCGCGGTCAACCAGGGCGTGACGGTCATCCTCGCGATGGTGCGGAACTCCAACACACTCTACCGCGTAATCAGACTTCCTCAGAGCAACAACCCGGTCGTGCCTCCCGGTGCAGTCGATTGTGAACCTCAATTGCTGCCCGTTTACTGCGTGGTGCCTGTAGCCGGCAGCTATGACCGGCCAACCAGCGCAAGCTTCTCGCTGGACGGCAACTCGGTCTACGTTCTCAATTGCGGGCCCGAGTGCGGTGGCGCAAAGTCAGGCATGACTGTCTTGCAGACAGGCGCTCTGCTGATCGATAACATACCGACGACCAATCCCCTCTCTCCGACGGCCCCGTCGCCACTGGCGAACATCGGCGTTCCAAACCCTGTGCCGATCCCCGGAGGCGCCACAGTTGCACTCTCCAACGGAACAACGCTCTACGTGGCGGGGCAGTCGCTTTATAGCCTCGGTGCGGGCGGTGTGCTCGGCTCTACCCCGCGCGCTGACGGGCTCTTTACCGGCTATCTCAGCGCGATCAATCTGAGCAACTACTCCGTTTCGCAGCCGATCTCCGTCTCGGACGGCACCCATACCAAGCTGCTCTTTGCCGATGACAATACCCTTTGGGTCGGCTCGCAGCAGTGCGCCAGCGGAGTGCGCGCCGCGACCGGACAGAACTACAACTGCCTCACCATGGTCACTTTGGGCAAAGGCCCGGTTGGCACCGCTCAAGTCATTCCCAACGTCACGCCCGGCGGCTCCACGATAGTTCCCTACCCCAACACCAATCAGAACCTCTACTACTACGGCGACCTGACCGGCATTTGCTGGGTCCAGGCGTTTCACAAAGTCTTCACGGCGTACGGTGGCCAGATCCACGTCTTCTATACGGGTGGAACGATCACAGATGTCACCGATCCTGCCGTCGGCACCACGCCACCCGCCGGTTCTGAGTTGGACAACAAAAACCTCACCATCCAGGGCACCGTCCTCGACGTCGCTTACATGGACGCGGTGACCAACGCCGCGAACTAAACCAGATGGCCACCGGAGATCTCTCGCAGACGACGGTGGACATCCTCGCTATCGCTGCGCATCGCGACGATGTCGAGCAGACGTGCGGCGGCACACTCCTGGTCCAGCAGTCGCTCGGCTGGCACACCGGGATCCTCGATCTCACGCAGGGCGAGTCCGGCACCCGCGGCACTGCCCAAGACCGCGCCCGCGAGGCCGCTGAAGCTGCGCGAATCCTGCGTGTCAGCCATCGCGAGGCGCTTGATCTCCCCGACGGCAACGTCCAAAACACACGCGAGAACCGCCTGAAGATCGCTGCGGTACTTCGCCGCCTGCGGCCACGTGTCGTCATCCTTCCCTACTGGCAGGGGCGCCATCCGGACCACTACACAACAGCGACACTCGGCTATGAGGCATGTTTTGCGTCCGGCCTGTCTAAGCTAGATCTCCCGCCAGAACAGGGCTCCCCGCACCGCCCCTACAAAATCCTCTACGCCTCGCTTTATGCCGACGTACGTCCCACGTTTGTCGTCGACATCACTCCCCACATCGAAACCCGCTTAGCCTCGCTGCTCGCCTATCGCTCCCAATACGGCAATCAGCAAACAGGCAGTGGCCTCTTCGTCCCTGAAGATGACATCCGCGAGCGCACCTTCGCGACCGCGCGTCATTTCGGCCTGCTCGCCGGCGTCCGCTACGCCGAACCCTTCGTGCAAAAAGAGGTCGCGCTCGTTGACGACCTCATGATGCTTCCCGTGCAGAGCATTTAGCCGCGAGGCTCTCTCTCGCATCCCGCATTTGTGATAAGGCGAACGTCGGCCCGGTCGCGATACTCTGGGTGGTATGAACAGACGCAGTTCGTGCGCCTTGCTGCTCCTTACATTGCTTTTTGGTCCCTCTCTGAAGGCGCAGAACTCCGCCCAGAGTGCGACGACAACGCCCGGCTCAACCACTGCGGCCCAGCGCCCCCGCCGTCCTGACGTCCTCAAGACACCGACGAAGGACGACATGCTGCGCGGCGCCTACGGTCCCTACCGCGCCAATAACGACTTGCTCTTCTACGCGCTGAAGCTCCGCGTCGACCCCGACACAAAAATCATCAAGGGATCGAACACCATCCGCTTCCGCATGCTTCAGGACGGAACGCGCATCCAGATCGACCTCGCGCCCTCTCTCAACATCGACGGCATCACCTTCAACGGCAAGCCGCTTCACTATGAGCGTGTCGCTGATACGCGCGCACTCTATATCGACTTTCCAGAGACGCTCCACAAAGGCAAGACCTACGACGTAGTCTTCGCCTACTCCGGGCATCCCGTCACGCAGGGCCGTTTCGGTTGCTTCTCCTTCGACAAAGACAAGGAAGGCAAGCCCTGGATCACCACAGCCTGCGAAGGCGAAGGTCCGAGCATCTGGTGGCCCAACAAGGATCAATGGAAGGACGAGCCGCAGGACGGCATGGAGCTCGACATCGCTGTTCCCAACGGCCTCATGGACGTCTCCAACGGCCGCTTCCAGGGCTCAAAGGATCTCGGAGACGGCTACACCGAGTGGCGCTGGCGCGTTCACTATCCCATCAACAACTACGACGTCGCGCTCAACATCGGCAACTATCAGCACTTCACCCTGCCGCAGCACGGCAAGACAACGCTCGACTTCTATGCGCTGCCTGAAGACCTCGACAAGGCAAAGGTGCAGTTCGCGCAGGTGCCGACCATGATCGACGCCTACGAGCACTATCTCGGCGAGTATCCGTTCGACAAAGACGGCTACAAGCTCATCGAAGTTCCCTACTCAGGCATGGAACATCAATCCGCCGTCTCCTATGGCAACCACTTCACCAACGGTTACCTTGGCCGCGACTGGACCGGCGTCGGCATCAGCATGAAGTTCGACTTCATCATCATCCACGAGAGCGGCCACGAGTGGTTCGGCAATGCCATCACCGCGCAGGACAGCTCGGACATGTGGATTCACGAGGGTTGGACCACCTACCTCGAAGGCATCTATGTCGAGTACCGCTGGGGCAAGGACGACGCCATCAAGTACATCAACGGCATGAAGCCCAAGGTGTACAACCAGCGCCCCATCATCCCGCCACACGGCACCAACGCCGAGCCGCCGCAGGATCAGTACTTCAAGGGCGCGCTCATGCTCAACACGCTGCGCAGCATCATCAACGACGACACCAAGTGGTGGGCCGACGTTCACGACTTCTACAACCACTTCAAGTATCAGAACATCATGACCGAAGATGTCGTCGCCTGGTGGAACCAACGCACCGGCATGAACCTCACGCCGTTCTTCGATGAGTACCTCCGCCATGCTGCTCTGCCCGTACTCGAGCTACGCTTCGATCCGTCCAAGCACACGATGAGCTATCGCTGGAAGGCCGATGAAGCGGGCTTCGCCATGCCCATCAACGTCGGCGATCCAGCACACTGGTCGCGCATCACGCCCAACACCACCGACTGGCAAACAATACCGTGGAACGGCACCGCCGACGAATTCCATGTCGACACCGACCACTTCTACGTTGACGTCAGCCACACCGACGTCGTGCTTTCTGCCAGCGCAACCGGACTGTCTCGATGAAGCGGCTTCTCACACTGGCGGTTGCGCTTCCGCTTGCGGGATGCGGCTACCATCAAGTCGGCTCGGCGACCCATATTCCCACCAGCGTCCGCACAGTATCTGTGCCGATCTTCCAGTCGAGGGTCCAGGCCTACCACACGGAGACAGCGTTCACCGAGGCGGTCGTTCGAGAACTGAACACGCGCACTCGCTATCGCGTACTCACTAACGTGAGCCCCGCGGCCACTCCAACCGAGCAGCCTTCCGATGCCACGCTGCGTGGAACCATACTCACCCAGGCCGTGACGCCGCTCACCTACGACGCGGCCAGCGGTCAGACCTCCAGCTATCTCGTCACCATCACGGCCGATGTCGCGCTCGTCGGCCACGACGGCAACGTGCTCTACCGCAACAGCGCCTTCGCCTGGCGCGAACAATATCAGTCCACGCAGGACCTCACCGGCTTCGTGCAGGAAGACTCCGCTGCAGTCCGCCGCATGTCCCGCGACTTTGCCCAGGCACTCGTCAGTGACATGATGGAGTCGTTCCAATGACCGCGCCCTCCAATTCGACCGCAGGCCTGCGCAGCTTCGCCGCTTTGCGAAGCTTTCAATCAACAGACCGCTTCATCACCGAAGCCACCGGCAAGACCCCGCGCGCCGGCTACGTCCTTCTCGGCGACGATGCCTTCCTTCTGCAGCGCGCGCGCAGCGGTATCCTCGACGCACTCGTCCCTGCCGACCTCCGCGATTTTTCCCTGCACGATCTCGACCTCGCTGAGACCTCCATCTTCGAAGCGCTCGATCTCGCACAGACGCCTTCACTGATGGCTCCCTTCCAGGTCTTCTTCATCCGCAATATCAAAACGCTCTACGGCCGCGGCCAGAAAAAGGATGAGTTCGCTGCTATCGACGACTACTTCCGCCGCCCCAACCCGCAGGCACTTATCATCTTCGTCGCCGACCACATCCGACTCCCGCAAGACGTTCGCACCATGGACATGCAGGACAAGGAGCGCGCCGAAAAGATCCGGGAGACGCTCGGCGACGCCTGCGGCATCATCGAGCTGCAGCGCGTCAACGAAGACGACGCGATTCAATGGGCCGTCCGCGAGGCCGAATCGCAACACATCCGCCTCACCGAAGATGCCGCCCGCGAACTCGTCGACGCTCTCGGCGCCGAGATGCTCACACTCTCCAGTGAGCTCTCGAAGCTGGTGCTCTACGCACAGTCACAAAACTCGCAGACCATCGAGCTCGCCGATGTCGAGACCATGGTCTCTGCCGCCAAGCAACGCAGCCTCTACGAGCTCACCGACGCCATCAGCCTCAAGGATGCGCCGCGCGCCGTCGCACTTCTGCACGGCCTCCTTAACTCCAGCGAGAGCGGCGAAGACGCCGCCATCGGCCACATCTTCACGCTCGCCAAAACGTTCCGCCAGATGCTCGTGCTCAACGAAAAGCAAGTCCGTGATCAGCGCGCGATGTGGCAGGTGCTCTGGCCCGGCTTCCGCGTCGCCCCCTTCGCCGCCGACGCACTCATCGCCCAGGCCCGCCGCTACCGCGACCGCACCGATCTCACGCGCGGCCTGGAACTCATCGCCCGCGCCGATGCGGAGCTCCGTTCCTCGCCAGCGGACAAGCGCCTCGTCCTCGAGCGTCTTGTACTTCATCTCGCTAGTCCACAGATTCGCGAACGTCAAGATGCCACACCCTAGCTCTTCATTTCGGCAATGGGATGAGGTCAAGTTCTGATCCAACCACAGGCATTTTGGACCGATCTTCCGGCAGCGTCCCCTCTGGTTGTTTCGTGCCGCTCGCACGTGGAGGGAAGGCGATGCCCGCCGGTCGAATGATCGCTTTGGCATCGTCGATCTTTACTTCCATCGAATAATTGCCGGCGTTCCCATTTGCAGGTCTCGGAAACTCCAGGATGTAACGCTCTCGCAGCATCCTCACAAACCGCCGAATCTGTGCGGTCTGCATCGCCCTGCTATCGTCCGACTCAAACAACAGACCTCCTGTTGATCCGCAAACACTTCCCAATCTATCTTCCATCTCTGAGGTCACCCACCCTGAATAGCCACTTCGCTGCGACTGGCGAGAAATATGCCGATACAGCGGCCGTACACCGAAGATCGTGACACTCTTACTTTCGGCGTAGAGAGCGACATCAAGCCAGGTGTTTACGCTGCTGAAGTCCGTGCCTTCCGATAAAACGACGAGCACCCGCCTCCCCGGCAGTAAGCCCATCTCCGTAGTAACTCGAGCCACGGCATCAAACAGCCGGTTTTGGAGGGAGCATGATTTGGATGGAGCAGAGGGCATGCGACCAAACCGCTTGGCCGCAATATTTTTCATGCTCTCTTGCAGCGCTTCTGGCGAAACGGGCCGAGCCTCAGCCGCTCGCACCAACTCGCAATCGTACGCGTATACAGAGATCGAATCACGGGCCGTGAACACGTCTGGTGGCAGGTTTGCCAAAGTTGCCGCGAACGATTTGAGCATATCCCGCTTGACCGTCGTGCCGTCAAACAAAATCCCCACGGAGATTGGATCGTTACCTTCCAATCGAACGTCGGTGGGATGAAATATCGGCCCGCCACCCAGGCTTACGTTGAAGCTCTTGTTGGTAAGGGATCCAAATTGGCTGTGTAAGGGAGTCAGCACCAGGGTCGGCACT
>Ga0134126_10011870_pt1 | contig 10993 bp, 8 predicted proteins | sample KB31752_FD_96881 | JGI IMG/M metagenome (GOLD analysis project Ga0134126, IMG submission 96881) | Terrestrial soil microbial communities with excess Nitrogen fertilizer from Kellogg Biological Station, Michigan, USA - KB3-175-2 | ecosystem: Environmental > Terrestrial > Soil > Unclassified ... | reverse complement strand
GATCGAGGTGGACGAAAACTTCGCGATGCGGCCGGAGGCGCTGGCGCGACAACTGGCCGCCGACCAGCAGGCCGGAAGGCGGCCATTTTTCATCTCCGCCACGCTGGGCACAACTTCGTCCAACGCGATGGACCCGTTGACCGCGCTCGGCCCGCTGGCCCACCAATACGGCTGCTGGCTGCATGTGGACGCGGCGATGAGCGGCACGGCGGCCCTGTGCCCGGAATTCCGCCACTGGTTCGCGGGCCTGGAGATGGCCGACAGCTTCAACTTCAACCCGCACAAGTGGATGTTCACCAGCTTCGACTGCAGTTGCCTGTTTGTGCGCGACCGCGCCGCGCTGGTGGCGGCGTTGAGCATTGTGCCCGAGTATCTGCGCAACGCCGCCAGCGCCAGCGGCGCGGTGATTGACTATCGCGACTGGCAGATTCCGCTGGGGCGGCGGTTCCGGGCGCTGAAGCTGTGGTTTGTGATCCGCGCCTTCGGGGTGGCGGGGCTGCGCCGGCGGGTGCGCGCCCACGTCGAGCTGGCGCAGCGGTTCGCCGCCTGGGTGCGGGCGGATGCGCGTTTCGAGCTGGCCGCGCCGGCGCCGCTCAACCTGGTCTGCTTCCGCTTGCGGGCGGAGGACGCGGTCAACGAGCGGCTGCTGACCGCGCTGAACGCCTCCGGCGCGCTGTACCTTACCCACACCAAGCTCAACGGCCGGTACACGCTGCGCATGAGCATCGGCGCCATGGACACCGAAGAGCGGCACGTGGCCGCCGCCTGGGGGCGCATCCAGAGCGAGGCGGCCGGCCTTGTCTAAATGGCCGCGCCGCATCGTCTGCCTCACCGAGGAGACCACCGAGACGCTGTACCTGCTGGGCGAGGACGAGCGCATCGTGGGCGTCTCCGGCTACACGGTGCGCCCGCCGGAGGCGCGGCGCAAGCCGCGGGTATCGGCGTTCATCAACGCCAAATTCGACGCCATTCTGGCGCTGCAGCCGGACCTGGTGCTGACCTTCTCCGATCTACAGGCCGACATCAGCCGCGAGCTGGTGCGCCGCGGCTGCACGGTGTTCAACTTCAACCAGAGGAGCCTGGAGGAGATCTTCGCCATGATGGCCACGCTCGGCCGGCTGGTGGGCGCGGGTGATCGCGCCGGCGCGCTGGAGCGGCGGCTGCGGGCGGAGCTCGACGAAATTGCCGCTTCCGCGGCCCGCTTTGCGCACCGGCCGCGCGTCTGGTTCGAGGAGTGGGATACGCCGCTCATCGGCGGCATCCGCTGGGTGGAGGAGCTGATCGCCATCGCCGGGGGCGAGCCGCTGTTTCCCGAACTGCAGGACGCCGGCGGGGCGGCGCAGCGCATCCTGGCGCCGGAGGCGGTGGCGGCGCGCGATCCCGAGGTCATCCTCGGCTCCTGGTGCGGCAAGAAGGTGCGGAAGCAGACCATCCGTGAGCGGCCGGGGTGGGGCGAAACCGCCGCGGTGCGCGCCGGGCACATCTACGAGATCAAATCCACCTACATCCTGCAACCCGGCCCGGCGGCGCTCACCGAGGGCGTCCGCCAACTGCACTGGCTGATCGCGCACGCGCTCGGCCAGGCGGTAGCCCCGGGCCTTCGTCCGCAGGAGAAGACGGATCCGGACGCGGTCGCGTCAGGCCAGGCGGGTTAGATGCCGCTCCAAGCCGCTGCCCGGCGGCACTAGAGCGGCCAGACCCTCATCCAGCGTGGCCAACTGGCCGCCGTGATGGATGGCGAGTCCCAACGTCCTCCAGACCGCTCACCCGGGCGGAGGTCACCGTGGGCGAACCCTTGGGCAGGCGGAAGGGCGTGAGTTTCCCCGTTTCCGCGGTTGGCGCCGGGGGGCCGGGGTCCAGCCCCTGCTGCACCAGTTCCTGCATGGCGCGGCTCAGGCTGATAGACCGGCTGCGCGCGTACTGCTTCACCTGGCGCAGCACAATGTCATCCATGACCACGGTTGTGCGCATAGACTGTCCAGAAAGATGCAAGCCCCGGCTCCGGGGCTTGCGGCGGCTGCGGGTGCGTGGTAATGTCCTAACCATCTTAGGACCATGATTACCGGATCCACCCAAATTCTTCCCGGGATGCTGGACCTGCTCATCCTGAAAGCGGTGTCGCTCCAGCCGGAGCACGGTTATGGGGTGCTGCTGCGCATTGGCCAGCTTTCCGGCGGCGCCCTGCAAATCGAACAAGGAGCGCTCTACCCGGCACTCTATCGCCTAGTGCGGCGCGGCTGGCTCACCGCCAGTTGGGGGATATCGGAGAACCACCAGCGCGCCAAGTTCTATCAACTCACCACCGCCGGGCAGCGCCGGTTGCGGGAGGAGACGGATGCCTGGGAGAGTCTGGCGGGGGCCATGGCGACGGTGCTCAAAGCGCGGCTGGAGGAAGCATGAAGCTGCCCGCACCGCTGCGCACCTGGATGTCCTTCGCCTTTCGCCGCCGGCAGGGGGAGCGGGACATGGAGGAGGAGTTCCGTTTCCATCTTCGCCGCCGTGCGGAGGACCTGCAGCGCCAGGGCATGCCGGCGGCCATGGCGGAGCGTCGCGCGAGGGCGGAATTTGGCGGCGGAGAGCGCTACCGGGAAGAGTGCCGCGAGGCCCTCGCCGGCCGCTGGTGGCTGGAATTGGGCGCGGATGTGCGCTATGGGCTGAGGCAATGGCGGCGCAAGCCCGGTTTTACCGCCGTCGCCCTGCTCACGCTGGCGGTGGGGATCGGCGCCAACGTCGCCGTTTTCTCCATGCTCCAGGGCATCCTGCTGAGCGCGCTCCCGTACTCCCGGTCGCAGCAGTTGTATGTGGTTCACGAAATCGTTCCGCAGTGGAGTGGCTACGGAAAATCCTTCCAGGTTAATGCCGGCAACTATTTGCTCTGGCAAAAACGCTGTCCCGCGTTCGCCGGGATGGCGGAGATGGGGGAGGAGAATTTTGTGCTTACCGGCAGGGGCGATCCCCGGCAGGTGCGCGGGGCCGTGGTGCCGGCCGGCTTTTTCGCACTGCTGGGGACGCGCACACAGCTGGGGCGCGGATTTTTGCCGGTGGAGCAGGAGCGCGGGCGGGATCAGGAAGTGGTGCTCGCCGATGACATGTGGCGGCGAGATTTTCACGCCGACCCGGCGGTGATCGGCCGCGACGTCATGCTCAACGGAGCCCCGTACACGGTGGTGGGCGTGCTTCCGCCCACGTTCCGCTTTCCCGCGGTCTGGGGCGGCGATGCGCCGGAGATTTTCAAGCCGGTGGTGCTGGCGAGCTACGACCTCGACCCGGGCATCGGGAACTTCCGTTATTCCGTCATCGCCCGCCTACGACCCGGCGCGACCGCGGAGCAGGCGCTGCGGGAGCTCAACACGGTGGAGGCCGGCATCGCGCGCCGGGGTGATCCAGTGCGTCACATTGCGCCGGGGCAGTTCGATCTGCGGGCCCAACTGGTGCCGCTCCGCACGGCGGTGGTGGGCGAGGCCACGGCGCGGGCGCTGGCCATGTTGACGGGGGCCGCGGCGCTGTTGCTGCTGATCGTCTGCGCCAACCTCGCCAATCTTCTGCTGGCCAGAAGCTCTGACCGAGCCCGCGAGGTGGCGGTTCGCGGCGCTCTGGGCGCCAACCGCGGCCGGCTGGCACGCCAGTTTGTGACCGAGGGTCTGCTGCTGGCCACGGCCGGAGGCGCGCTGGGGCTGGCTTTAGCCTTCGCGGGCGTGCGCCTCTTGGTGCGTGCGGCCCCACTCGGGATACCCAGGGTCGAGAACGTTCATTTCCATATGAGCGTGGTGCTGGTGGCGGTCGGGCTGGCCGGGGTGGCGGCCCTGCTCTTCAGCGTGTTGCCGGTGCTTTGGCTGGCCCGCATCCCCGCCGCCGCCACGCTCCAGGCGACCACGGCCCAGGCCGGAAGAGGGCGCGGGCGGCTGCGCCATGGCCTGGTGGTGGTCGAGGTGAGCCTGTGTGCGCTGCTGTTGACCGGCGCGCTGTTGCTGGTCCGCAGCCTGGCGCGCGTCACCGCGGCCAGTCAATGGATGGAACAGCAAAATGTTTTGGCGTTTCCGGTGCTGACGCCCGGGGCGTTCCACGCGCAAGCCGAGATCGGGCGGTTCTATGACGCCGTGCTGGAGAAAGTACGCCAAACGCCGGGAGTCGTCGCCGCGACGTTCACCCCCGTGCTGCCGCTGCGGGGCGGCAGTTGGGGAGACGATGTGGTTTTTCGCGAGGCGCCGCGGGCGCCCGGCGACACCCAACTCGGCGACTTCTATTTCATCAGCCCCGATTTCACCCAGGCCATGGGTCTGCCGCTACTCCAAGGCCGGAGGCTGAGTGAGAGCGACCGCGGCCGCGATGTGGTTCTGATCTCCGATCGCGTGGCCCGCCAACTGCTCCCGGGCCGCGATCCGATCGGCGCGCACCTGCTCTGGTCTCCGAACAGCAAAGCGGTGGCGCGGGAGGTCATCGGGGTGGTCGGGGATACGCGTACCGCACCCGAGGCGTCTCCGGCGCTGGCCATCTATGTGCCGTTGTGGTCATTCGCCGAGCCGGGCGAGACGCTGGTCGTCCGCACCCGGATGACGGCGGCCGCGGCGGCGCCGGCGGTGCGCCAGGCGGTGTGGGCCGTGAATCCGGATGCGGCCATGCCCAGGGTGCAGACGCTGCAATCGCTGCTGGCCGCCAGCACCGCTCCCCGCCGCTACGAGACCACGCTGGCCGCCCTGTTTGCCCTGTGCGCCGCGGCGCTGGCCGCCATCGGCCTGTACGGGGTGATGAGCTACGCGGTCAGCCTGCGCGCGCACGAAATTGGCGTGCGGATGGCGCTGGGCGCCCGCCCGGTGGACGTGCTGCGCCCGGTGCTGGGACGAAGTCTGGGGTTGACCGGGTTGGGCCTTGCCCTGGGGCTGGGCGCGGCGAAACTGCTGGCCGGGCTGCTCTCCGGATTCCTGTACGGGATCTCGCCCAATGATCCCGCCACATATCTGCTGGTGGCGCTATTGCTGACCGGCATGGCGCTGCTGGCCGTCTATGGGCCGGCGCGGCGCGCGCTGGGCATGAGTCCGCTCTCGGCGCTGCGGTGCGAATGAGGCGGGCGGGGTTAGCATGGGGGAGTGCAACGCAATCTGCTGGCCATGCTTTGCGGCCTGGCGCTGACCCTGGCCGCTGCCGCGCAATCCGGACCCATTGTGCCGGGCACGCTGAGGCAGGATTTGCGCGCCTACGTGGCCACGCCGGCGGTGGAGGGGTACGAGACGGCGCTGGCCGACCATATTGCCGGGCAATTGCGGGACTTCGCGCCGCGGCGCGACAACCTGGGCGATGTGATCGTGACGCTGCCCGGGCCGGCGGGGGCGACGGGCGCTCCACGGCTGTTCGCGGCGCCGCTCGATGAACCGGGGTATGTGGTCAGCGCCATCACCGCGGATGGCTATCTGCGGCTGGAGCGCCTGCCCACGCGCGGGAGGCTGCCGCTGTTTCAGCAATTGTGGACGGCGCAGCCGGTCAAGGTGGAAACCACCCGCGGCCAGTGGATTCCGGGCGTGGTTACGGGGTTGTCGGTGCATCTGCAATCGGGACGGGTGCAGCGGCCCAACGGCGCCGACCCCGACAACCTCTACCTGGACATCGGCGCTTCCAGCCGCGCTGAAGCGCTGGCCGCCGGGGTGAAGGTGCTCAGCCCGGTGGCGCTCGATCGTACGCTGGAAGTGCTTGGCGGCGGGCAGTTGTCGGGCTATGCGGTCGGCGACCGCTATGGGGCGGCGGTGCTGGTGGAAGCTCTTCGCCACCTCGATCCCACCAGACTCACAGGCCCGGTCACCTTCGCCTGGGTCACCCAGCAGGGAAGCGGCGCGCGCGGCCTGGAGCGGGTGCAGGCGATGCTCGGCGCCGGAGTCACCACCACGCTGGTCGGGGCGGCGGCGCCGCGCTCCGACGCCGGAACCGAGTCCTGGACGGTGCCGGTGCGCTGGCCGGCGACGCCCATCGCCACCGTAAGCGGCGGCGACGTGGCGCAGTTGGTCGTCAGGCTGGAGACAGCCCTCGGCCAGACGCCGCAGACGCCGGCAATGCCGCAGGCCGCGGCGATCGCGCCACCGCCGTTACCGGCGCGTCCGCGCACCGCGCCCTCGCCGGAAGCCATCCTTGAGCCTTTGGTGGACCAGTACGGCGTCAACCCGCACGAGCAGAGAGTGGCGGCGGCCATCCAGGCGCTGTTGCCCGGCTGGGCGCAGCCCATCACCGACGAGGCCGGCAATGTGGTGTTGCACTGGGGCGATGCCGGCCGCAACGCGCCGCGCATTCTGTTCGTCGCCCACCAGGACGAAACCGGTTTTGCCGTGGAGGCGATTGCGCCCGACGGCCGCCTCCGCCTGCGCCAGCGCGGCGGGGTCTACCTGCCGTATTACCTCGGGCATCCGCTCTTGGTCCACACCGTCGCGGGCGACATGCGGCCGGGGCTGCTGGAGCTGCCCGCCGGTTGGGACCAGAACGGCTTCAATCTGGCCGCGCCGGAGATTTCCCGCGCGACCTTGTGGGCCGATGTCGGCACCCGCTCCGCCGCCGAAACGGCGGCTCTGGGGATTGCGGTGGGCGACAGCCTCACCGTGCCCAAGCAGTACCGCAGGCTGCTGGGCAGCCGCGCCACGGCGCGCAGCTTCGACGACCGCGTGGGCAGCGCCGCGCTCATCGCCGCCGCCTGGAAGCTGGGGCCCAGCCTGCCCGGACGTGACGTCACCCTGGCATGGACCACCGGGGAAGAGATCGGCCTGGTGGGCGCCCAAGCCATGGCGGCGCGCCTCGCCGCCGCCGGCCGCGCGCCCGATTACGTCTTCGCCATTGACACCTTTGTCAGCTCGGACACACCGATCGAAGAGCAGTATCGAGCCGACACACCGATTGGTGATGGCTTTGTCATTCGCGCCATTGATGATTCGAGCATTACTCCGTGGGCGCTGGCGCAGCGCCTGGCGGCGCTGGCCGAGCAGTCGCATATTCCGGTACAGACGGGCGAAACCAGCGGCGGCAACGACGGTTCGGCCTTTCTACGCTACGGATCCATCGATTTGCCCCTGGGCTGGCCGCTGCGCACGTCCCACTCCCCCGCGGAAGTGATCGACACGCGCGACCTGGACTCTCTGGCCCACATGATCGAATCACTCGCCCACAACTGGTGATCGGCACAGTTCGCGGTTCACTGTTGGCCGCTGCCTGCTCTATAATCCCGCCATGACCCGTCGCTACTCCGGTGTACTGCGCCTCGGCGCGCTGCTGGTGCTCGTCGCCTGCGCCGCCCTCGCCCAAACCAGCTACAACTCCGCGCTGTGGAGCGGGATGCATTATCGCCTCATCGGTCCCTTCCGCGGCGGCCGCGTCACCGCGGTGGCGGGCGTGCCCAGCCAGCCGCTGACCTATTACTTCGGCTCGACCGGCGGCGGAGTGTGGAAGACCACCGACGCCGGCAACTCCTGGGTGAACGTCAGCGACAAGTACTTCAAGGTGGGTTCGATGGGGGCGCTGGCGGTGGCCGACTCCGACGCCAACGTGATCTACGCCGGCACCGGGTCGGCGGCGATCCGCAGCAACGTGTCCATCGGCCACGGCATGTACAAGTCCACCGACGCCGGCAAGACCTGGAGCTTCGTGGGTCTGGACGGCACGGGGCAGATCGCGCAGATCGTGGTGGATCCCCACGATGCCAACCGCGTCTTCGTGGCCGCCCAGGGCGATCCGTTTGCCGACAGCGCGCAGCGAGGCGTGTACCGCACCACCGACGGGGGCCAGACCTGGCAGAAGGTGCTTTACAAGACGCCGGCCCTGGGAGCGGCGGCGGTGATCATGGACCCCTCCAACCCGCAAACGCTCTACGCCACGCTTTACTATGGCCGCCGCAAGCCCTGGACGATCATCAGCGGCGCGCCGGCGAGCGAGGGATCGGGTATCTACAAGACCACCGACGGGGGCAACACCTGGACCAAGTTGTCGGGCGGTCTGCCGGATCAGCTCTTTGGCCGGGCCAATGTCTCCATCTCGGCCGCCAACCCGCAGCGCGTGTACGCGCTGATTGAAGCCAAGCCGGGCGACGGGTTGTGGCGTTCCGAGGACGGCGGGACGAGCTGGGCGCAGGTCAACCACGAAGCGGGGATCATCACGCGGCCTTTCTACTACGACGTGGTGGTGGCCGACCCGAACAATGCCGACGTGGTGTACGTGGGCGATGAGACCTGGTTCAAGTCCACCGACGGGGGCAAGACGTTCCGAACCGAGCGGGTTCCGCACGGCGACAACCACGGGCTGTGGATCAACCCCAAGGATTCCAACGATATGATCCAGGCCAACGACGGCGGCGCCAATGTGTCGCTCGACGGCGGCCGCAGTTGGAGCACACAGATGAACCAGCCCACCGCCGAGATCTATCAGGTGGCGGTGGACAACCAGTATCCGTACCGGGTGTACGGCGCGCAGCAGGACGACGAGACGGTCATTGTCCCCAGCCTGCCGCTGGGCGACGGGCAGGCGTTCCGCACCGGCCCGGGGTGCGAGACCGGCCCCATCATCCCCAGCCAGCTCGATCCCAACATTGTGTACGGCGGCTGCAAGGGGCAGTTCAGCCGCGAGGACATTCGCACCCACAACGAGATGGCCTACTGGATCGGGGCGCAGTCGCTGTACGGCAACGCGGCCGACCGGCTGATTGACCGCTTCCAGCGCGTTTCGCCGATGGAGGTATCGCCCAACGATCCGCACGTGGTGTACTACGGTTCGCAGTATCTGTACCGTTCGCACGACGGCGGGGTGAACTGGGAGCGCATCAGCCCCGATCTCACCGCCCATCCGGCGGGCAAGCAGGGCGCCAGCGGCGAGCCGATCACCCGCGACGCCACTGGTGAGGAGGTGTACAGTACGCTGTACTCGATCCGCGAATCGCCGGTGCAGGCGGGGGTGATCTGGACCGGTTCCAACGACGGGCTGATCTACGTCACCCGCGACAACGGCAAAACCTGGACCAACGTGACCCCGAAGGGTCTCGAACCGGGCGGCCGGGTGCAAAACATCGAACCCAGCCCGCACGCCGCCGGCCGCGCCTACGCCGCCATCTACCGCTATCTGCTGGGCGATTTCGCCCCCTACATCTATCGCACCGACGATTTCGGCGCCCACTGGACGCGGCTCACCGACGGCCACAACGGTATCGCCGGTGACGAGCCCACGCGGGTGGTCCGCGAGGACCCGGTGCGCGCCGGCCTGCTCTATGCCGGCACCGAGTTCGGCATGTACGTGTCGTTTGACAATGGCGGCCACTGGCAGCCGTTCCAACTGAACCTGCCGCACACGCCGGTGACCGACATCAAGCTGGCGCACGGCGACCTCATCCTCTCCACCCAGGGCCGCTCCGACTGGATTCTCGACAACCTCGGTCCGCTGCGGCAGCTCACTCCGCAGGTGGCGGAGTCGGAGAACCATCTCTACGTGCCGGGAACCGCCATCCGCAGCGGCGGGCGCGGCGGCTTCGGCGGCTTTGGCGCCGCCGCCGGCCCGGAGTACCCGGCCGCGGGCGCGGTCATCGGCTACTACCTGAAATCGGAACCGGCGGGCGACATCAAGCTCGACATCCTGGATGCTTCCGGCAAGCTGGTGCGCTCCTTCTCCAGCGCCGCTGCCGAGGGCGGCGGCCGGGGCGGGCGCGGCGGACGCTTCGGGCGCGCTCCGGCGCGGCTCGACAAGAGCGCCGGCATGCACCGCTTCACCTGGGACCTGCGCTATCCCGGCCCCTGGGAGAGCGCCACGCAGCCGGAGGGCGGCAACGGTCCGGCCGCGGTTCCCGGCAGTTACCAGGTGCGCCTGACCGTCGGCGACTGGACCGAAACCCAGCCGCTGACCGTCAAGGAGGATCCGCGCATCACCGCCGACGGCGTGACCACGGCCGTTCTGCAGGAGCAGTTTGATCACAACATGATGGTCCGCGCCCTGGTCAGCCGGGTCAACCAACTGGCGGCCAAAGTGCGCGCCGCCGAACGCAACGGCGGAGCCGATGCCGCCCGCGTCAAGGCCATCGCCGACCAGTTGCTCACCCCGCCGATCCGCTACAGCCAGCCCGAGCTGCAGGAGCAGATCACCTACCTTTACGGCATGACCAACAGCGCCGACCAGAAGATCGGTCACGACGCTGTGGTGCGTTACGGCGTGCTCAAGGCGCAGCTCGACAAGTTGGAGGCGGAAGCGCAGCCGGTGCTGGGGGGCAATCGCTAGCCCGGCAGCGGGCGGGCAACATCGGGAAAGGCTGCCAGCAGCTCGCGGTCCATGGTCACCAGAGGCACCGCGAGTTGCTGCGCCAGCGCCACGAACTCCAGATCGTAGGCGGTACAGCGGCAGCCGGCGGCCAGTCGCAGGACCGCCTCGCTGCTGACAATTTCGCCGCCTCCGCCCATACGGGTTTCTGCTGCCTGCATGCCTTCATAGGCCCGATCCAGGCTGATCTCACCGCGACGCATGCAGCCGACCAAAACATTGCGCAATTCCGATCGCCAGAGGGCCGGCGCTTTCCAAAAGGGATCGGCCGAGACCAATTCCGCCAGTACGGCTGAATGAGGCGACGGCAGGACCCAGTAGACCAGAATGTTCGTGTCGACGACGATCAACGCTTCCGTCCTGCCTGTATGAGCGCCGCGACCTCGCCGTCGCATAAGGGGTGGAATCCTCCCGCCAGGAGTTGACGATGGTAGCGCGCGATGTTCGCCAATTCAGCTTTTAGTTGTGCCGGTCCGAGAGCGCTGACGGCAGCCAAGCGCAATTGCTGCAGGATCTCCTGGTTGAGGCTCCGTCCGCCCTGCTTGGCAATTGCCTTCAGCTTTTGGTGCAGCTCCGGGGGCAGGTTCTTGATGGTGATGGAGGCCATGCAACCATTATGCAACCGTTTTGCAACCGTTCTGCAACCGGCTAACTGAGGGCCGGATTGGGCGTCCAAATCTCCGGAAACCGTGTCCGCTAGTATTCGGTATAGCTGTTTGAGGGCCTTTCATGCTCG
>Ga0134126_10011869_pt1 | contig 10993 bp, 11 predicted proteins | sample KB31752_FD_96881 | JGI IMG/M metagenome (GOLD analysis project Ga0134126, IMG submission 96881) | Terrestrial soil microbial communities with excess Nitrogen fertilizer from Kellogg Biological Station, Michigan, USA - KB3-175-2 | ecosystem: Environmental > Terrestrial > Soil > Unclassified ... | reverse complement strand
GCCGCCTCCGGATGCTCGGCGAGCCAAGCCTCGACCTCCGCCCGGCCGGCAGCGTCGAGCTGGCGGTCGGCATAGGCGTGCAGGCGTTCATCCATGCCGCTGACACTGAAGGGATCGCTCTCGCCGGCGCTCATTTCACGGTCCTCAGTCGCGGCTCCTCGTTCGTGCCGGTCAATTTGCGCAGCGCCGCGCGTGCCCGCCCGAGGCGGGACATCAGCGTGCCGATGGGAATTTCGAGCGTCGAGGCCGCTTCGGCATAGCTCATACCCTCGACCACCACGAGCAGCAGCGCCTCGCGTTGCTCGGCAGGCAATTGCTCGAGCGCGCGTGCAAGTTCGGCCAGCGCAATGTGGCCGTGCTGGCTCGCCGCGACGGATGGTTCGACGATCATCTCGTCGATGGGCAGGTGCTCGCCACGCCGCTTCCGGCCGCGCAGCTCGTTGCGGTAAAGGTTGAGCAACATCCGGAACAGCCAGGCCCTGAGCGGCCCGGTCGGCTGCCACAGGGCGCGTTTGCGGATGGCGCGCTCCAGGCAGTCCTGGACGAGGTCATCGGCCCGGTCGGAGTCGCCCGTGAGGCCGCGCGCGTAGCGCCGGAGCGCCGGGACGGCGGCCTCGATCTCATCCAGGAAGTCGGCCATGGAGCGCCGGCCTTCGGCTGTTACGGATTTCCGTTATTGCTGGACCGCGGTGTGCCAGACATTGCCGACGCCGTCGCCGGTGACGTCGCCCGGCTTTTTGTCCTTGATCCAGAGATATAGCGGCATGCCCTTATAGGCCCACTGCAGATCGCTATCGTCCTTGCGCTTGATGGTGGAATAGTCGCCGGAGCCGGTGGTGCCGGCGGGTGCGTAGGCTGGCGGCCAGGCCTTGGCGCATTTGTCATAGCAGTTGGAGACGCCTGGCTTGTCGTTGTCATAGACGTAGAGCGTCATGCCGCTGGCGTCGGTAATGACGTTCTGGCCGTTAATCGTCGAAGTCTTGAGGGCGCTGCTCGCGGAATCGGCAGCGAAAGCCGGCGCGGCAAGCAGGACAAAGGCCGCGGCGCTGAAAAGAAGCTTGGAGATTGTCATAACGTCCTCTCGGGTTGCAGCGGACGCCGGGATTGATCTGCAGGAAACCCCCGCCGGCGCTATTCCGCCGGAGGTCGCCATCGCGTCCGTTATCGGCATCAACACCTTACCGCCGCCGCTATTCCCGTGCGAGGCAAGAATTTTCAACCCTGCTCCAGCCAGCGCACCTGCTCGGGCGTCAACTTGATCTCAAGCGCCTGCATCGAATCCTCGAGCTCGCTGAGCCGCCGCGGCCCGATCAGTGGAATCGAGGGAAAAGGCTGCGCGAGGACATAGGCGAGCGCGATGTGGATCGGGCTCTTGCCGAGCTGCTTGCCCAGCTCGATCGCCCGGTCCCGGCGGGCGAAGTTCGAATCCGAGTACCAGCAGCGGACCAGCTCGTCATTGGAAACCTTGTCGCGGCCCGCGCGGTCGGTGAAGAAGCCGCGCGCTTGGCTCGACCAGGAGAAATTCGGCATCTGGTGACGCACCAGCCAGTCTTTCCACTCCGGTCCCGAAGCCGAAACGCAACCGGCCCAGATCGGGTCGAGCATTTCGGCCAGAGCGAAATTGTCGGAGAGCGCGCCGGGCTTCTGCTTGCCGTTCTTTTCGGCGTAGTCGATCGCCGCGTCCATGCGTGCCCGCGTCCAATTGGAGCCGCCGAAAATGCCGCGGATGCGTCCTGCCTTCACCTCGGCGTCCATCGCATCGACGAATTCGCCGACCGGCACGTCCGGATTGTCGCGGTGCATGAAGTAGACGTCGACATAGTCGGTCTTGAGCCGGTCGAGCGTCTGCGTCAGCTGCTTGCCGATGACGTCCGGATAGCAGAGCGGGGTATGCGCACCCTTGCCGATGATGACCATCTGCTCGCGCACGCCGCGATTGGTCTGCCACTCGCCGAGCAGCTTCTCGGTGTAGCCCTGCGCATAGACGAAGGCGGTGTCGAAGATATTGCCGCCAGCTTCCCAGAAGGCGTCGAGCATGATCGAGCCCGAGGAGAAGGTCCGAAAATCCTCAAAACCCATCGCGACGACCGAGGCCGGCTTGGCGAGACCCGGAATCACCCGCTTGGCGATCTCGGTGCCGTTGGCCGCAAGCTTGCGCCCGGAAATCGTGTTCACCCGGCGATCGGCTTTCTCGATTGCATATTCGAGCCCGACATCCTTGCGCCACTGATCCTGCACCTTGAGATTGCCCAGGCTGTCGGCCCAGCTCATCCCCGGCCAGGCGAACTCCTGCTTGCCGGCGCGGATCGCCTCGTCGGCGGCATCGGCTTCGAAGGAATAGAGCCAGCCCGGCTCGTTCACTTCGATCGTCGAACTTTCGCCTTCGCGCGGAATGACGTGGATGACGCCCGTGCCGCCCTGCTTGCCGCCCGCGAACCAGAAATTCTCGACGGCCAGCCGGCCCTTGGTGCCGAGAATGCGCAGCACGTTGTCCTGCGCCAGCGATACCGAGCAGGAAACCTCGGCAACGATGCCATTGGGGAATTGCAGCACCGCCGATGCCCATTCATCGGTGCCTTCGGCGCCGAGGAAAGCCGCGCCTGAAACCTTGACGGGATCGAGGAAGGGCTTGCCCGCCGCCGCACCGGCGATCAGCCGCGCCATCGAGACCGGATAGCCGCCGACATCGAGGATGCCGCCGCCGGCAAGGTCATTGGCATAGAGCCGATGCTCCGGATTGAATTTCGGCATGGCGAAGCCGAAGCTCGACTTGATCATCCGCACGTCGCCGATCACGCCGGACTTGACCACGTCGATGAGCTTGGCGGTCTGCGGATGCAGCCGGTACATGAACGCTTCGCCCATGAAGACGCCGGCCTTGCGCGCCGCATCGAACATGGCATCCGCCTCGAAAGCGGTAAGGCCGATCGGCTTTTCAACCAGCACATGCTTGCCGGCTTCCGCCGCCTTGATCGCCCATTCTGCGTGGAACGGGTGGGGCGTCGCGATATAGATCGCCTCGACCTCGGGGTCGGCGAGCAGCGCGTCATAGCCCTTGAGGATACGTGCCTCGGGGAAATCGGTGGCAAGGCCCGGGCGATCAGGGTTGCGGGTCGCGATAGCAACCAGCGTACCGGTTCTGGAGTGGGCAAGCCCGCCGGCGAACGCCTTGGCGATGCTGCCCGGTCCCAGAATGCCCCACCGAACCTTGCTTGCCTCGGCCATGATCGTCTTCTCCTCGCCTGTGCCAAAAGCGCCGGGGTCGAACGCCAGTCCGGGGAGGTTCTGCCGACACTCCCGCCCGCCGCGGGCGCCTTTATCGCAGGCCCATTGGCAATACGAAAGTGCCGTTCGGGGCAAAATGCTTCCTACGCCTGGCGGCAGTTATGACGCCGTCACCACAGCGCCCTTCTGCCACGAGTCATTCCCGCGAAAGCGGGAATCTCCGTTTATTTCCAGCCGCAGTTGGGGCAAACAGGGATTCCCGCTCTCGCGGGGGCAGTGACGTCGCGATTTCTGGAGGCCGGGTACGGTGGGTCGCGGCGAGGGCAGCAAGACGGAGGAACAGCATGTTCGTGGTGGGCGGCGAGAGCCTGATCGATCTCGTCTCGGAGCCGGTCGGCGCGGATGGGTTGCTGCGGCTCGTGGCGCATGCCGGCGGCTCTCCCTATAACTGCGCCATCGCGCTCTCCAAGCTCAGTAACGACACCGGCTTCCTCTGCCCGTTCTCGACCGACACCTTTGGCGACACCCTGCTCGGGCCCCTGGCTGCGGCCGGCGTGCATCAGCTGCTCGGTGAGCGCGTGAAAGCGCCCTCGACGCTGGCGGTGGTAACCTTTGAAGGCGTCAACGCCCGCTACCGGTTTTATCGCGAGGCCGACCGCGCCTTTACCCTCGACGGGCTGCTCAAGGCGCTGCCGCAGCAGCTCGACGTCTTCCAGATTGGTGGGTTCTGCTCGGTCGTGCCGGAGGACGCGGGCGTCTGGCTGGAGGTTGCGAGCGAGGCGCGGCGGCGCGGCGCGCTCATCTCCATCGACCCCAATGTGCGGCCGTTCCTGGTCGATGATTTTGCCAGCTACAAGGAGCGGCTCGGCCGCTTCCTCGACCTCGCCAACCTGGTGAAGGTTTCCGACGAGGATCTGAACTCGCTCGATCCCGACAAGCCGGTCGAGGTGCAGGCGCGCGAGCTGCTGGCCCGACCGAATTGCGAGCTGGTCGTGGTGACGCTCGGCGCGGCCGGCTCGCGCGCCTTCACCCGTTCGGGCGAGGCACAGGCCGGCATCTATTCGCCGCCGATTTTCGGCGACACGGTCGGCGCCGGCGATAGCCTGATGGCCGGCATCCTCACCACCCTCGCCGAGCAGGGCAAGCTCTCGGCGGCGGCGCTCGCCGGGCTCGATCAGGCGGCGCTCGCCAGGATGCTGCGCTTTGGCGCCGTGGTCGCCGGTCTCAACTGCGCCCACAAGGGTTGCGTGCCGCCGACCCGTGCGGAAGTCGACGCGGTGCTCGCGGCAACGGAATAAATTTCAGCCGCGGGCGTTGTCGGAAGGCACGACACGAGCCGGTGAATTGACCCCTGCCGACCGCCTCTGCTCAACTGCCGCAACTGCTTGTCCGACGCCTCATACCGCCCCCGGAGGAACCGACCATGCGCCTTATCCGCCGGCTGATCCTCGTCCTGGTTGCGGTCGTGGTCGTCGTGGGCATCGGCGTTGCGGTCTATCTCTTGAAGCCGGTCAATGGCCCCTCGCGCAATCTGACGCTCACCGCCGATGCCAGGCACGGTGCTTATGTCCTGATCCTTGGCGGCTGCGTCGCCTGCCATACCGATACCAAGGCCAATCGGCCGACCCTGGCGGGCGGCGAGGGGCTCAAAACGCCGTTCGGCACCTTCTATCCACCCAACATCACGCCGGATCCGACCTACGGCATCGGCAAGTGGACGCTCGCCGAATTCTCCAATGCGCTGAGCAACGGCAAGGGCCCCAACGGGCACCTCTACCCGGTCTTCCCCTATACGAGCTACACCACCATGACCGACCAGGACGTGGTCGATTTGTTCGCGGCGCTCAAGGCCGTACCGCCCGTGGCGCAGCCGTCCAAGCCACACGAGGTGAGCTTCCCGTTCAATATCCGGCTCGCCAATCTTGCCTGGCAGAACCTCTTCTTTACCCCGCACCGTTTCGCAATGGATCCGAGCCGTTCGGCGTTGTGGAATCGCGGCGCCTATCTGGCCAACGGCCCCGGCCACTGCGTTGAATGCCACAGCCCACGCAACGCCTTCGGCGCGATCGACTACAGCCAGGCATTTTCCGGCGCGCCGAAAGGCTCCGTCGGCGGCCGCGCGCCCTCGCTCAAGGCCGATGACCTCAAACAATTCTATGCCGAGAGCGATCTCGAAGACACGCTCAAGACCGGCGTCGCTTCGACCGGCGACGATCTCGGCGGCGAGATGGCCGAAGTCGTCAAGGACTCCACCTCGAGATGGACCGACGACGACCGCCATGCGGTCTCGGCATATCTGCTGGGGATGGACAAATAGGGCGGCAAGCGCGGGGACATCGAAGGCCGCCTTCACCATACCTTGACGTCTATCGTCCCGGCACGACCTCCAGCATGCGCCGGACCGCCCGCGCCGCCGGATCGATGAGCTCGGGCGCAACAACGACCTCCTCGCTCATCGTATGCAGCGACCAGAGGATGTTTTCGAGCGTGATGCGTTTCATGTGCGGGCAGATATTGCAGCCGCGCACGAATTCGACGCCTTCCGTTTCCGCCGCGACGTTGTCCGACATCGAGCATTCGGTGACCATGACGACGCGGGCCGGCCGCTCTGTCTTGACCCAGTCGATCATCCCCGCCGTGCCGCCGGCGAAATCGACCGCCGCGACGACTTCCGGCGGGCATTCCGGATGGGCGATGATCTTGGCGCCTGGATAGGCTGCCCTGAGTTCGGCGATGTCGGCTGGCGTAAAGGTCTCATGGACCTCGCAGGCACCGGCCCAGGTGATGATCTTTTTCTTCGTGCGCTTGGCCGTGTTGCGAGCAAGGAACTGATCGGGAACCATGATCGCCGCCTCGCCCGACAGCGACTCGACGATATCGAGTGCATTGGATGAGGTGCAGCAGATATCGGCTGCCGCCTTGACCTCTGCCGAGGTGTTGACATGCGTCACCACCGGCACGTCGGGATAGCTCCGCCGGAGCGCCGCGACGTCGGCCGCGGTGATCGAGGCGGCAAGCGAACAGCCGGCGCGGCTGTCCGGGATCAGCACCGTCTTCGCCGGATTGAGGATCTTGCTGGTCTCGGCCATGAAATGCACGCCGCACTGCACGATCACACGCTTGTCGATACGGCTGGCCTCGAGCGCCAGCTTCAGACTGTCCCCGGTGATGTCGGCGACGCCGAAAAAGATCGGCGGCACCTGGTAGTTGTGCGCCAGGACGACGGCATCGCGCTTCTTTTTCAGCCGGTTGATCTGGAAGATCAGCGGGGCGAGGAGCGGCCACTCGATCGCCGGAACCTTGTCCTTGATGCGCTCGAACACACCGCCGGTCGCCTTCTCCACCGCCTTGGAAAAGCTGAGATCGTAGCTGGAGTTGAGCGCCGCTCGCGCCTCTCCGAGCGGCGTTATGGCATTGATCAGCTGCGGCATGCCTGGCCTCCGCGTTGTGCTACGATCGTCCGGCCCGGAGGGGACGGTCGTCACGCGTTCGTGAGTTAGGAATTTCGCGCCGCGATTGCAATGAAGAGGGTTGCGGGCTGCCATGCAAACCCCTAACCCTCCGCCGAGACGGCAAGGCTTGCTGGCGCAGGGTGCGCGTGGCGGCGGGCCGTCGGCGGAACGAAGGAGTTGCCCATGCCGCAGGATGCCGTTGCCCTCCGCTCCATCCTGAGCCTGGCCCCGGTCATTCCGGTCATTATCCTGGATGACGTCGCGGCGGCGCGCCCGCTGGCCGAAGCGTTGGTCGCCGGTGGCCTGCCGGTACTCGAAGTGACGCTCAGGACTGCCAATGCGCTGAAGGTCATGGAAGAGATGGCCAAGGTTTCGGGCGCCATCGTCGGGGCCGGCACTGTGCGCACGCCCGGGCAGATGCAGCAGGCGGTCGACGCCGGCGCGCGCTTCCTCGTCTCGCCCGGCGCCGCGCCGCGCCTGCTCGACGCCGCCGACGAAATTGCCGTGCCATTGTTGCCGGGCATCGGCACGCCGACCGAGGCGATGACGGCCTCCGAGCGTGGCTATTCCTTCCTGAAATTCTTCCCGGCCGAAGCGCTGGGCGGCGCGCCGGTGCTGAAAGCTTTCGCGTCCCCGCTCCCCGACATCACTTTCTGCCCGACCGGCGGCATCGACCTCGCCAAGGCCAAGACCTATCTGGCCCTGCCGAACGTGATCTGCGTCGGCGGCTCCTGGGTCATGCCGCAGGACGCCATCGCAAACGGTGATTTTTCCCGTATCGAGACGCTGGCGCGGGAAGCGGCCGCGCTGGCGCACTGAGCCTGCCGTGGCGAAGCGTCCCGCCTCGCCGCCCGGCCTGTCGCATCTGCGGGTGACGATCGCCGGCGACTTCTATCTCGGGCCCGGTCGCGCCGACCTGATGGAGCTCATCGCCGAGACGGGCTCGATCGCCGCCGCAGGCCAGCGCATGGGCATGAGTTACAAGCGGGCCTGGAGCCTGGTGCAGGCGCTCAATGACGGCTTCGGTGCGCCGCTTGTGACCGCCAGCCGCGGCGGCGCGGGGCAGGGCGGGGCGGTTCTCACCGCGGCAGGACAGGCGGTGCTCGCCCACTACCGACATATGCAGGAGGCGACCCGGACGGCTATCGCCGGCGATCTCGCAGCCTTGACCGCCATGCTGCCAGATAGGGCCGGCAGGAAATAACGGTTGCGGCGGCCGGCGCTTCGGCTACAACTCGTTCTGTTCGTCCGTACATAACGAGGGCGCGCCATGCGCGTGACTTCTGCTGCAATACTCGGGCTTGCCTTGGCGCCGGTCCTGGCGCTGGCAACGGCAGCGCAGGCCGAGACGATTTCGATCGCCGTGGCGGCGAATTTCACCGACGCCACCAAGGTGCTGGCGAAGGCGTTCAAGGCCAAGACCGGCGACGACCTCGCTCCGAGCTTTGGCGCGACCGGCCAGCTCTACGCGCAGATTTCACAGGGCGCTCCGTTCGAGATCTTCCTCTCGGCCGACAGCGCGGCGCCGACCAGGGTGGTAGCCGGTGGTTTTGGCGTCAAGGGGACGCAGTTCACTTATGCCACGGGCAAGGTTGTGCTGTTTTCGGCCGACCCGAAGCTGGTGACGGGCGCCGATACGCTCAAGGACGGCAAGTTCGACAAGATCGCCGTTGCCGATCCCAGGACCGCCCCTTACGGGGCCGCCGCCATCGCGGTGATGAACAAGCTCGGCGTCTATTCGACCCTGCAGCCGAAGATCGTCACTGGCGCCAGCATCGCCCAGACCTACCAGTTCGTCGACACCAGGAATGCCGATCTCGGCTTCGTCGCGCTGAGCCAGGTGATCAACCGCAAGGACGGCTCGCGCTGGATGGTCCCGCAGAAGGACTATACGCCCATTGCCCAGGACGCGGTGCTGCTGAACCCGGGCAAGGACGACAACGGCGCCAAGGCATTCCTCGCCTTCCTCAAAAGTCCGGCTGCGGCGAAAATCATCGAGAGTTTTGGCTACGAGGTAGGGAAGTAAGAAGCCCCTCATCCAGCGCTGCGCGCCACCTTCTCCGAGGGGAGAAGGGAACGGGAGGCAAGGCGGTGCGGCATCTTCCTTTCGGAGAAGATGGATCGGCCGCCGGCCGGGACGGATGAGGGGGCACGCCCTATAAGGAATTGCCCTTCTGTTTCAGCAAAGTCGCGCGGGACGCCCTCATGTTCGGCCTTGGTTTCGATGACTTCCTCGCTCCTGCGCTGCTGACCCTGGAGCTGGCCTCGATCACCACTCTGCTCCTGCTGCTCGTCGGCGTCCCCATTGCCTGGGGCCTGGCGCGCTGGCACGGACCGGCGCGCGAGATCGTCGCCGCCATGTTGACCCTGCCGTTGGTGCTGCCGCCGACCGTGCTCGGCTTCTATCTGCTCCTCCTGCTCGGCCCGAACGGGCCCGGCGGAACGATCGCCGGCCTCTGGGGCGCGCGGACCCTGGCGTTCAGCCTCCCCGGCCTCGTCTTCGGCTCCGTCATCTATTCGCTGCCCTTCATGGTGCAGCCGGCGCGCGGCGCCTTCGAGGCGATCGGCGACCGGCCGCTCGAGGTCGCGGCGACGCTGCGCGCCGGCCCCTGGGATCGGTTCTTCACCGTCGGCCTGCCGCTGGCGCGCGCCGGGATCATTTCAGGCGCCGTGCTTGCCTTCGCCCATACGGTCGGCGAGTTCGGCGTCGTGCTGATGATCGGCGGCAGTATTCCCGGCAAGACCAAGGTGCTGTCGCTGGCGATGTATGACTATGTCGAAGATTTGCAGTGGCCCCAGGCGCATGTCCTCGCCGCCGGCATGGTGATCTTCTCCTTCCTCATCATCGCCGCCACCATGCTGCTCGCCCGCCGGTCGCAACGGCTCGACGCATGAGCGGGCTCGATGCCGCTTTCGTCGGCCGGCGGGGCAAATTCCAGCTCGAGGCAGAGATTTCGGCACCGAGCGGAGCGGTGACGGCGCTCTTCGGTCCCTCGGGAGCCGGCAAGACCACGCTGATGCGCGCCATCGCCGGGCTCGACCGGCTTGCCGGCGGCTGCCGTCTCGGCGAGACGGTCTGGCAGGACGACGGCGTTTTCCTGCCGTCCCACCGCCGCGCCATCGGCTATGTCTTTCAGGAAGCGAGCCTATTCCCGCATCTCTCGGTGCGGCGCAACCTCGCTTACGGCATGCGACGTGCTTCCGGGGCAAACGTCGCCGAGTTCGACGATACCGTCGAGCTCCTCGGCCTCGTGCCTCTGCTTGACCGTGCGCCAGCCATGCTTTCGGGGGGCGAACGGCAGCGCGTGGCGCTCGGCCGGGCACTCCTCAGCCAGCCCAAGCTGTTGCTGCTCGATGAGCCGCTCTCCGGCCTCGACCGTGCCGCCAAGGACGAGATCCTGCCTTATCTCGAAGCGCTGCTGCGCCGCGTGAACCTGCCGGTGCTGCTGGTGACGCACGACATTGCGGAAGTCGAGCGGCTTGCCGACCGGTTGATCCTGCTTCGTCAAGGGCGGGTTGCCGGCGCCGGCCCGCTGTCGGAGATGCTGGTCGGCCGCGGTTTCGGCTTCAGCCAAGCCCGCGACGCCGCCGCCATCCTTGCCGGCACCGTCAAGGAATATGCCGCCGCCGACGGGCTCAGCGTCATCGACGTCGGCGCGGCCAGCATGCTGGTCGTCGGCCGGGCCGGCGAGGTCGGTGCCAAAGTCCGCCTGCGCATCGCCGCGCGCGACGTCAGCCTTGCGCTCGACCGACCGTCGCGGACCAGTATCCTCAACGTGCTGCCCGTCCGCGTGGTCTCGATCGATCCCGTGGGCGAGGCCGAGGCTGTTACCACGCTTGCCATCGGCGACCAGCGCATGTTGGCGCGGCTGACCCTGCGCTCGGTGCGCGAGCTCGCACTTCAGCCCGGCAGTGAAGCTTTCGCGCAGGTCAAGGGCGTCTCGCTCGTCGCCGGCGGGCGCTGACGGCTAGCCGGACGCGCTCAAAGCCGCAGCAGGTCGACGAAACGCTGCAGCGTGGTCGCCAGCCATTTCTGCTTCTTCTTCTTGAGCTCGCCAAAGAGCGCGTTTTCGAGCTCGTTCCAGTTCTCGACGAGCAGCAGCCGGATACGCTCGCCTCGTTCGGTGAGCGCAAGGCCTGGTGCCAGCTCCGGGCCGATGGCGCGCCGCGCGATCAGGTCGCGCTCAATGAGGCGGGCGACGCGGTTGGTCGTGGCCTCCGTTTCGAGGTCGAGCTCGGCAGCGATCATCGCCTCGGTCGCTCCCCGCCGTTCGGCAAGCACGAACAGCACCGCGTCGTCTCCGGCTTCGAGCCCG
>Ga0134126_10011868_pt1 | contig 10993 bp, 10 predicted proteins | sample KB31752_FD_96881 | JGI IMG/M metagenome (GOLD analysis project Ga0134126, IMG submission 96881) | Terrestrial soil microbial communities with excess Nitrogen fertilizer from Kellogg Biological Station, Michigan, USA - KB3-175-2 | ecosystem: Environmental > Terrestrial > Soil > Unclassified ... | reverse complement strand
GTACTCGACTTTGAAATTTGCATCCTTCCCCTGGCCATCGTTATTGGTAATCCGGATGAGCCGCGCTTCGTTTCTATCCAAATAGCCGCCAATGGTTCGAAAGATTTGCGCGTGATTGAGAAATTCCTTGGCGGGCGCTGCCTCGCCCCGCTTGCTCTCACCTACGAGGTCGATCTCATTGAGGTCCTTGGCGGCGTAATGAACTGTGACCGGAGTGGGTCCGGGCGGGTCCTGATATCCGCACTCTACGATGTATTCGTTTCGGATCAGACGAATATCGAATGTTTTGAGGCCCCTACGGTCGAGATCTTGGGCGATGCAGCGGAGGGCATCTGCGAACTTCATGCGTTGTCGTAAAGATGTCTCAAATTGATAGGGAACTGACTTGAGTTATTATTCGGGTCTAGCCAAAAAATCAGGCTAAATGGTACGAGGAGGGCGTCAAAAAAGCAATATAAAAATTGCTTGTGTACACTCAACTGCCGTCCGGGCTAAAGCGGTCTGGAGGCGGATGATTTTCTAGTGGAACTACTGGCGCTATTCGGGAATTGCGTCCAGAGGATCCATGACACCGATCATGCTGTCGCGCGTCACGAGCTTGGCAAGATCGGCTTCAGACCAGTTTTCGGTCCCCTTTGGACGAAGAGGCAGGATCAAATACCGGATATCTGCTGTGCTGTCATGCACTCGGACTTCGACGTCGTCGGAGAGATTGAGGCCGAACTCGCGCATGACACTGCGTGGGTCAACCACCGCCCGCTGTCTGTAGTTGAAACTCTTGTACCAATCGGGCGGTCTCCCCAAGATCGGTCGCGGATAACAGGAACACAGCGTACAGACCACCATATGACGCACACTTTCGGTGTTTTCCAGCACGACAAATTCGTTGATCGCCGTCGCATCGATGCCCATTTCGGCGCACGCCGATTTGGGATCCGCAATCAACCGGCCTTTGAAAGCGGCATCCCCCCATGCACGCGCCACGAGATTGGCACCGTTCGCCGGCGAACGCGCCTCCTGATATTCAATCTGACACTGAATGTCTTTTTCGGTGATGACGCCTTTTTCGATCAATAGGTCGCGAATCGCGTAGATCCGTTTGGCGTAATGACTCAACTCGTGCTTCGGGTGGTCATGCCCATGCTCCGCGTTCCCAGCATCACTCATGGCTCACCTCTTCTCGCTCCTGTGCGGAGGACTCCAACCAATGCTCATAGATGTCGACCAGCAGCTTGTCTTTCGGCGCCGCAGTCCTACCCCAGACGTCGCTCTGATTGAAGGCAACCAAATAGAGAGTCTTCTTCGGCAATCCATCGTGGCCGAATGCTAACGACTCGGGGTTTCTAAATTCACCATGCACTTGCTCGATCCAGCCGCTTTTCCCGCGAATGTACCACGGCGTGCGTAGGTGCCCAGGACAGTCTTGGAATTTAACCGTGACCCGATCGCCGGGTTTGAATTGGGTTGCCGAGTTCACGGCTCACCCCATTTGCTTTCGAACTGAGAGAGCTTTCGGTCAATTTCCTCTTTGGTGAGAATCTTTTTCTCGATGAGGATGGCCTCGATGCTGGCAATCCACCGTTCGTAGTAGGTCATGTCGCGGTAGGCAGCGGAATCCATTTCTTCTCGCGCCCGCCGCATTTCGTCCGTGCGCTTCACGCCTCTGGCTCCCAACGCCTGATTGACGGCGTCCGCGAGGATTTCCCAATCCGAAAGCGTATGCTCGCTCTGGTCAATTGGGCCGGCGCCCGGAAGTCCGCCGATATCGTGATGGCCGCGTGCCATGGACAGTTAACCTTTGAGCCGATTCGCCAGCGCTCTATGCTCTTCTTTGATTCCTGCCGGCAGATGGTCGCCGAAATTATCGAAATATTCGCCCTGGCTTCTCAGATTGTTTTTCCAACCTTCGCGGTCGACGGCGACCAACTGATTGAGATCGGATTTGGAGATCTTCAAATCGCCGCCGTTCAAAGCCGAAACTTTCGGTACGTAACCGATCGGCGTTTCTTCGGCTTCGCCGCCGCCTTTACAGCGTTCAACGACCCAGCGCAGCACACGCAAATTTTCGCCGAATCCCGGCCAGATAAACTTTCCCTGCTCGTTGCGCTGAAACCAATTGACGCGGAAAATCTTCGGCGAATGTGTCGCCCGTTGCGCCATCGACAGCCAGTGCGCCCAGTAGTCGCCCATGTTGTAACCGCAGAATGGTAACATCGCCATCGGATCGCGCCGCACCACGCCAACAGCGCCGGTTGCGGCCGCCGTGGTTTCGGAAGCCAGAGTGGCGCCCAAAAAAGTGCCGTGCTGCCAGTTAAACGATTGATAAACGAGCGGCACGAGTTTGTTACGCCGCGCGCCGAAGAGAATCGCGCTGATAGGCACACCCTGCGGCTTGTCCCACTCTGAAGAATAGGTCGGACACTGCTTAATTGAAGCTGTGAAGCGCGAATTGGGATGCGCCGCCGGATGACCGCTGTTCGGAGTCCAAGGCTTGCCGCGCCAATCCTCGGCGCTGCTCGGTGCTGGATCATCGTGCCCTTCCCACCATACGGTTCCGTCCGGGCGCAGCGCCACATTGGTGAAAATCGTGTCATGCTGGACGGTGGTCATGGCATTGGGGTTTGTCTTGGACCCCGTTCCCGGAGCTACGCCGAAAAAGCCCGCTTCAGGATTAATCGCCCAGAGCCGGCCGTCAGGACCAACCCGGAGCCATGCAATATCGTCCCCGATGGTATGAATTTTCCAGCCCTTCATGCTTGGTGGCGGCACCAGCATCGCAAGGTTGGTTTTGCCGCAGGCGCTCGGAAATGCGCCGCAAATGTAATGGACCTCGCCTTCGGGATTTTCCACGCCCACGACCAGCATATGCTCGGCGAGCCAGCCCTCTTTCTGGCCGAGCTTGCTCGCAATCCGTAGAGCGAGGCATTTCTTGGCCAACAAAGCGTTGCCGCCGTAACCCGAGCCCACGCTCCAGATCGTATTGTCTTGGGGATAATGGCAAATAAAGCGCCGCTCGATGTCGAGATCGGCTTTGGAATGGAGACAGCGCGTGAAATCATCTGAATCACCCAGGTGATCCAAGGCGATTTGCCCCATACGCGTCATTAAACGCATATTGAGGACGACGTAAACGCTATCGGTGATCTGGATACCTACTTTGCTGAACGAAGAGCTTGCTGGACCCATCAGGAAGGGAATGACGTAAAGGGTGCGCCCGCGCATCGCGCCGGAAAAGATCTTTGCCAGTTTATCGTACGACTCAGCGGGTGCCATCCAGTTATTGTTGGGCCCTGCGTCCTCGCGCTGTTCAGTGCACACGTAAGTCAGGTTCTCGGTGCGCGCGACGTCGTTGAGCGCGCTCCGATGAAGATAGCAGCCTGGTAATTTTTCTTGATTCAAAGCAATGAGATCGCCGGACTTGAGCGCGACGGAAGTCAAATTGTCCTTCTGTTCTTCCGATCCATCGCACCAATAAATATCATCCGGCTGGCACATAGCAGCCATGTCCTTTACCCACTTTTGAATATGCGAATTGCTCGGGACCCTACCTGTCGAGGAGCTCATGGATTAGCCAATGTTTCCTTTCGTTTAGATCTTGCATCTCGCGGGGTTCACGTGGAGCGAGCGGGACAATCCGGTCGTCGCGAAAAAAAATGCGCGCCAGAGCGGCAACGCGTTCCCACAACAGAAGCCTATCGATGAGCCGCGGCGATGTCAATATTCGCGCTAGGAACGAAACACGCGGAAAAGACGCCAGCGTCCGCCGGGCATATCGTCCACCCATTTAGCCAATGCCGCCAGCGCGCCGCGCGGCTCGAGAATCGCGACGAACTCTTCACAACCTTGCCGCGGACCGATTTGCCCCAAGACTTCTTGCTGTCCCAAACGCAAACGCGACACCAGCCGGCTCTGCCAGACGACTGCGCGCAGGTGATTCAAGGCGGTCTCTAGCGAAACGAGCGGAATCTCTGTTGCGGATCCGATTTTGACCAGGTCCTCGACGCGTATTGCGCGAGCGACATCGAGATGATCGCAGCCAACGCGCCGAAGCGTTTTGAGATAGGCGCCGCAACCCAGCCGGCGACCCATGTCTGCCGCTAGCGTCCGTACGTAAGTTCCGCGCGAGCAAGTCACTGCGAATTTTAGTTCTCGTTCGTTCATCTTCTCAATGCGCAGCTCATGGATCCAAATCGGACGCGGGTCACGTGGAACTTCCTTGCCTTGGCGCGCCAATCGATATAGGCGCACGCCGTCTCTCTTAAGTGCCGAGAACATCGGCGGCACTTGCTGAAGCGCTCCGGTAAAATCTTTTTCTACCACTTGCAAATCTTTTTCCATGATGGCCGGCACTGGCAACTCCTTGAGCACTTTGCCGGTGCCGTCCTGCGTGTCCGTTTCAACGCCCAGAACCATAATGCCGTGGTAGCGCTTGGTTCCGCTGAGAAAAATTTCAGCGATTTTTGTTCCCTCGTTCACGCCGATCAAGAGAAGACCCGATGCGAAGGGATCGAGTGTGCCGAGGTGCCCCACTTTTTTGGCCGCCAGCATGTTTTTAACGCGGGAGACGATTTGTGCGGAGGACGGGCCTTCGGGCTTATCGATCAGCAAAATTCCGCTTCGGCTCATAGGCATGGGCAAGAATTAACCTGTTCAATGAACGCGAAAGCCGGGTAGGAAATGAATGAACTAAGGCTTAGCCGCTCGGAGCAGTGATTCGATGCGCTGGGCTTCAGCCTCGGTATCATCGTAGCTAAATTCAATCGACGGCACGAACCGAAGGCTCAGTTCTTTGCCGAGCTTTGACCGAATGAAGCCAGTGGCATGCTGGAGACCTGCGAGGGCGTCGTTTTTATTGGCCTCCGCGCCGAAAACACTGAAAAAGATCCGCGCGTGGCGTAAGTCTTTGCTCAGCTTAACGCCGGTTAAGTTTATCGATCGCACCCGAGGATCACGAATTTCTCGAGCGAGGAGCTCCGCCAAGACTCTCAGCAACAAGTCGCCAACCCGATCCGAACGTTGAAATTCCATGCGCTACAACAAATTCTCCTCACATTGAGCATCCCTCGCGCTCAGCAATGGACACACTCCATGGCGGAATCGCTCAGCTCGGCGAGCCCGAGGGAATCGACAAAATCGACAACGCTCGCCAAGGTCTTCTCGACTCCCGGCTGCGTCGTACCCGCGGCAGCGAATCCCAAAATTGCGCTCTGCCAGAGCTCCTGATCGCCGCACTCGGTCACTGCGACATTGAATTGACGGCCAACGCGACTCTGAATGCTTTTGAGCACGCCGCGTTTGCCCTTGAGCGAGTGGTTCTCAGGAATCATCAGCTTGAGCTTAAGGACTCCCACAACCATGGACGTAACAGGATTCGGTCGAGATTAAGTCTAAATTATACTCCGCTCACGCGCGGCGCCTCGCGGCCCTGAGGCATCGGGTTGATGCGCCGCACCACCGGAATGCGCTCATAAGCTTCGATGACGTCACCCTGCTTGAGGTCCTGGAAAGCTTCCAATGAGAGCCCGCACTCGTAACCTGCGGCAACTTCGCGCACGTCATCTTTGAAGCGCTTAAGGCTCGCGAGTTTACCCTCATGAACGACCACTTGATCGCGCAGCAAGCGCACCGAGTTGCCGCGTGCGATTTTGCCTTCGGTGACGTAGCAACCGGCGATGGTCCCGACCCCCGCGATATTGAAGATCTGACGCACATCCACCCGCGCCTGCGTCTGCTCTCGATACGTCGGCTCGAGCATACCTTCCATCGCCGCGCGCACGTCGGCAACAGCCTCATAGATGATCGTGTAGAGCCTCACGTCGACGCCCTCTTTCGCCGCCAACGCCGCGCCCTTCGATTCGGGACGGACATTAAAGCCGATGACAATCGCGTTGGATGCGGCGGCGAGCAAAATATCGCTCTCGGTAATTCCCCCGACTGAACCGTGGATCACTCTCAATTTGACCTCATCCGTCGACATGCGGGTCAAAGCATCGGTGAGCGCTTCCACTGAGCCCTGCACGTCCGCTTTGAGCACGACCCGGAGCTCTTTCACATCGCCGGTTTTAATTTGATCGTACAATTCTTCCAGCGAAACCTTGCTCGATTTCACCAGTTCGGTTTCGCGCTGCTTGCTATGCCGATATTCGGCGACTTGACGGGCTTTGGCTTCATCGGCGACTGCCACAAACGAATCACCCGCCTGCGGCACGCCCTGCAGGCCGAGAATCTCGACGGGGAATGCAGGCGGCGCAGACTCGACCTTTCGGCCATGATCATCGATCATGGCGCGCACTTTGCCGTAGTACACGCCGCAAACAAAGGCGTCGCCGCCGTGCAAAGTTCCTTCTTGAACCAGAACCGTGGCCACCGGACCCCGGCCGCGGTCGAGCTTGGCTTCGACAATTGTGCCGCGCGCTAGTTTCTCGGGATTGGCTGTGAGCTCCAGAATATCGGCTTGCAGTAAGAGCATTTCCAGCAGATGCGGAATGCCTTCGTGCGTTTTTGCCGATACCGGAGCGAACACCGTATCGCCGCCCCAGTCTTCCGAAGCCAGACCGTATTCCGCAAGCCCGCGCTTCACTTTTTCGATATTAGCATCCGGTCGGTCCATCTTGTTCACCGCGACGATGATCGGCACTTCGGCGGCCCGCGCGTGGTTGATCGCTTCCACAGTCTGGGGCATGACTCCATCGTCTGCCGCTACGACCAAGACGACGATGTCGGTCACTTTCGCGCCGCGCGCCCGCATCGCGGTAAAAGCCTCGTGGCCAGGCGTATCCAGGAAGGTCACGCTCCGGCCGTCGACTTGAACGTGATAGGCGCCGATGTGTTGGGTGATGCCGCCGTGTTCCTGTGCCGTCACGTTGGTGCTTCGAATTGCGTCGAGCAAAGACGTTTTGCCGTGATCGACGTGTCCCATAATCGTCACCACGGGAGGACGCGACACCAATTGCGCCTCCTCTTCAACTTGATGCTCGAGCTCGAGAGCCGTATCCACGTCGAAAGCGACGTTTTCCACTTGATGATCAAACTCGGAGGCGATCAGAGTCGCGGTATCGGCGTCGAGCACCTGGTTAATCGTCGCCATCATGCCCATCGCCATCAACTTCTTGATGACCTCGCCGGCTTTAACGCCCATTTCTCGCGACAGGTCGCCCACCGTGATCACTTCCGATATCTTCACGACCCTTTTGCTCGCGCGCGGCACGGTGATCTCGGTCTTTCTGGTTTCCTTTCCCGGCAACGCGCGTCGTTTTTTCGGGATACGACCGCCGCCACGCAGCTCCTTTTCTCGTAACTCCAGCACATCCTGCTTCTTGACGACCCTGCGTTTGTGCCGCCCGGCCTTCGGTTTGTCGTCCGTGGCGGTTGTCTCGCCCGCACCGGCTTGTGGCTTTTCGCCCTCCGCTACGCGCGCGCCCGGCTGTCCAGGAACAGCGCCCGGCGGACGCCGCACCGGAGTGGGTGCCGGTTCGATGCGCATCGTTTGCTTGAGATCGATGCGCCCAAGAATGCGCGCGCCACGCGGTGCCTCTTGCGTCGCGGGTTGCTGAGTTTGGCCGTTGACTTGCGGCTTCTCCGGCTGTGGCTGAAAAATCGGCTCCGCGCCACTGGGCTGCGCCGTCTCCGGCGCAACCGACGGCTCTTCAGTCGGCGTCTCTGGCGCTGCGCTAATTCCCTCATCGGCTTCGACTTGCGGAAACTCCTCAACGGGAATTTCTTCGATGCTCGGAACCGCCGGCTCGAGTTCGGGCGAAGCTTCGACATGGGGCGGCTCCGGCGCAGGCGACGGAGCTTCGGCAGGAGCAATTTCGGTTCGGTTCACACGCCGACGAATCACGTTAGCGCGCACGCGGCGCTCCACGACAGTCTCGCGCGCCTCGGCGCTGTGGTGCGTTTCGTCCTCGGTTTTTACCATCCGGTCAGCGACGACTTTTTCCTCGCCGACATGGACCTGGGGTCGCTCCTGAGCAGCCAACGCACTCCGCACCCGGGCCACTTCGTCGTCTTCCAGGGCACTCTGAGCCTTTCGCCCGCGTAAACCCAAACGATCCAACTGCGCGATGAGATCCTTTGTCTCAACGCCCAACTCTTTGGCCAACAGATGCACTCTCGTCTTGCCCATTTCTCTCACTCCCGATTTCGACACTGCAATTCCTGAATCAATTGTTCTTTGGCTGCGCGACTCACGTCGCCGTGAAAAGCACGATAATGACTTTTCCGAGCGATAAAAGCCCGCCAGCAATTTTCGTTTCGGTGTAAATACCCACCGCGCCCGCGAGTTGCGTCAAGAACCAAACTATTCTGATCAGCCAAAGCTATACGGATCAACCGCTCTTGAAGGTCGCGCATCCCGCAGCCGATACACGTACGCTGCGGCCGATGGTGCTTTTTGCCCATCTATTCGGATTGCGGCTCGGCGGGCTCCCCTGCTGTAACGCTTGCTGCGGCGGCCGCTGCTGCTTCTGCTTCGCGGGCTCGCTTTTCGGTCACGTACTGCCGCGCCGAGTTGTGCAACGCCTCGGCCTTTTCTTTGCTGATCCCCTCGACGTCAAGAATCTCCGCGAGATCGCTGTCGGCGATATCTTCAGCCGACTTGAAACCCTCCTGATAAAGCAACTCAGACGCAAAATCCCCGATGCCCGGAATAGCGCCGATCGACTGGCGCGCCCTGCGTGTTTCCTCCTCGGCTTCCGCTTCGCTCCGAACATCGATGCGCCATCCTGTCAATCGAGAGGCAAGACGCACGTTCTGTCCCTTTTTACCGATCGCAAGCGAGAGCTGATCATCGGGCACGATCACTTCCATCGTATGATCCTCGTCGTCGATCAGAATTTTTGAAACCTTGGCCGGCGCCAGGGCCCGGCAGACATATTCCGCGTGATCCGGTATCCAGTGCACGATATCGATCTTTTCGCCGCGCAGCTCTTGCACGACCGATTGCACGCGGGTGCCTTTCATGCCGACACAAGCGCCCACCGGATCGACATCGAGATCATTGGAAGCCACAGCGATTTTGGCGCGGCCCCCGGGTTCCCGCGCCGCGCCTTTGACCTCGACGATCCCCTCGTAGATTTCCGGTACTTCTTGAGCAAAAAGCTGGATCAGCATGCCCGGATGAGTCCGTGACAAAACGATTTGTGGGCCCCGGCTGGTAATTTCTACGCTGACGATATATGCGCGAATGCGGTCGCCCTGGCGGTAGCGTTCGCGCGGCACTTGTTCCTTTTCCGGAAGAATGGCGTCGGTACGCCCGAGATTAACAATAATGTTGCGTTTCTCGAAACGCTGCACGATGCCGTTCACAAGTTGCCCTTCACGGCCCTTGAACTCGTTGTAGATGATCTCACGCTCGGCGTCGCGCAAGCGCTGCACGATGTTCTGCTTGGCCGCTTGCGCGGCAATTCGTCCGAACAAGCTCGAATCAAGCTTGCACAAGAGCTCATCGCCAACCTGCGCATCGGGATCGAGATTCTCTTGAGCGTCGGCCAAGGTGATCTCGGTGGCCTCGTCCTGCAGATCTGCGACAACCGTTTTGGCCTCGAACAGCTCGACTTCGCCGATCTCGGGGTTGAACTGCGCCTCGATTTTCCGCTGATGGCCGAATTTTTTCTTCGCCGCGGAAACCATGGCGTTTTCCAGGGCGCTGATGAGAATCGCTTTCTCGATCCCCTTTTCCTTGCTCACCTGCTCGATGACTCTATTTAGATCCTGCTGCATATGGCGCGCTCCAGTCGTGCTCGTAATTCGATTTTTCGATTTGCTCAAATGGAATTTCGCACCGAGTCCCGTCTTGGTCCAGCGCGATGTTAACGGTTGAAACATCCAATAAGCGGCCCAAAAAAGATCTTCTGCCGTTGATCATATCCCGTGTGCGTACGCGAATTCTTTTTCCAATAAACTGCGCAAAGTGCTCGGGTCGCTTGAGTGGACGGTTAATTCCCGGTGAAGAGACTTCCAGGGTATAAGCCTCATCGATAATGTCCTCGCCATCCAAGATTTCACTCAGTTCCCGGCTGACCTGGCTGAGCTCGTCCAAGATCGCGCCGCCCTCTTTGTCCAGAAAGAGCCGCAATGTGCGGCCGCCCCGACCCCCTTCACGCCTGAACTCAACGTCGATTATTTCCATTCCGCGCGCGCGCGCCAAGGGCGTCGCGAGTTCCCAAATACGGGCGGTGGTCGCATCCATCCACTGGCTCCAGAAACAAAAAAAGCGGGCATAGCCCACTTTGAGTCTGACTCCTAAAGTGTAAGAAAATTAATAGCATGTGGAATATTGCCAATGCAAGTCCCGGCTTTTCGCGCCATTGCGCGCTAGCCGCTATTTGCTATGATTCCGGTTTTAAATTCGACCTAGATCATGAAAAAAGGCGCTGCGGCCAAACGGCAATCTCCCACGCAGATATCGTGGGAACAGATCTTGGCCAACTTGGACGATGGCGTAATCGCGCTCGATACCCAGAGCAAAATTATTTTCTTCAATGAAGCATCGGAAATGCTGACCGAGATCTCTTCCGGGACCGCCGTCGATCAGTCGTTTGAGAAGATCTTCAAACGCGAGCCGTGGTTGCTCGATCTCGTCAAAACCACCCACGCGCCGCCCCATAAGCGGGTGGGCGCCGAAGGTGATTTGGTCAGCCGGTGGGGCCGCAAGCTGCCCGTCGGTGTGACCGTATCACCGTTGCGAGACCGGCAAGGCCAATTCATTGGCACGATTCTGCTGCTGCGCGACATCAAGCGTCGGAAAGAACTGGAAGAGGATCTCAAACGTGCCGACCGACTCGCGTTGATGGGAACTCTGGCCGCAGGGTTAGCCCATGAGATTCGTAACCCCCTCGGCGGCATCAAAGGCGCCGCGCAACTGCTGCGCCGTTCGGCGGACGGCGACGGTTCGGTCCATGATTTTACCGATATCATGATTCGCGAGGTCGACCGCGTGAATCAATTGATCGAACAGCTCCTGGATCTTTCTCGTCCTTCACAAATCGAGTTT
>Ga0134126_10011866_pt1 | contig 10994 bp, 11 predicted proteins | sample KB31752_FD_96881 | JGI IMG/M metagenome (GOLD analysis project Ga0134126, IMG submission 96881) | Terrestrial soil microbial communities with excess Nitrogen fertilizer from Kellogg Biological Station, Michigan, USA - KB3-175-2 | ecosystem: Environmental > Terrestrial > Soil > Unclassified ... | reverse complement strand
GTCCTTGGCGATCATGGAAAAGAGCGGCAATCAGGTCTCCCGTTTGAGCGGCCGCGCCATCAGGCTGGCGACGACCTGGTCGATGCGGGCATTGCCCGCGAGCACAAGGTTTACCGCATCGATAAGGGGGGCGTCGACGCCCAGAAGCCGGGCCAGGTCCTGCGCGGCGGGGGCGGTGAAGACGCCTTCGGCGAGGGGGCTGTCGGCGGCGATCCCGGCGGCGCTTTCGCCACGCCCGAGCCGGACACCGAAGCGATAATTACGCGACTGGGGCGAGGTGCAGGAGAGGGTCAGGTCGCCGAGGCCGGCGAGGCCGGTCAGCGTCGCCGCCTCCCCGCCCATCGCCACGACGAGCCGCGACAGCTCGGCGAAGGCGCGCGCCAGCAGCGCCGCGCGCGCCGAGGCACCGAGCCCCGCCCCTTCGACGGCGCCGCAGGCCAGCGCGTAGACGTTCTTGAGGCCACCGGCGAGCTCGACGCCGAGCGGGTCGCCGGCGGCATAGGGCCGGAAGCCGGGGCCGGCGAGCGCCGCCGCCAGTGCATCGGTCAGCGCCGCGTCATCGCCCGCAAGGGTCACGGCGGTCGGCCGGCCGGCCGCGACGTCGTCGGCAAAGCTTGGCCCCGACAGGACGAAAGGAATGGCGGCCGGCGCGCATTCGGCAAGGATTTCGCTTTGGCGGCGGAGCGTGCCGCGCTCGAGGCCCTTGGCGGAAAGAATCACCGGCCGGCCGCCGATCCGGGCGGGCGGCAGCGCCGAAAGCGCGGCGCGGCTCGACTGGGCGGGCACGGCGAGGATCAAGAAATCCGCCTCCGGCAGCTGCGTCACCGCCGTGACCTCCGCCAACAGCAATTGCTCGCCGAGAAAGCGCGGATTGCGATGCAGCGCGTTGATCGCCGCAACCACCAGCGGATCGCGGGCGACGAGCGTCACCTGCCGGCCGGCGGCCGCGGCGGCCTGGGCCAAAGCCGTGCCCCAGGCGCCACCACCGACAATCGCGACGTGCTCAAGCCGCATCGATCGCCATGTCCGGTGTATCGAGCGGCCATCGCGGCCGGGCGGCGAAAGCGAGCCCGCCGACGGCGCCCAGCGCCAGCCGCTCGGCGCCGGCCCAGGCGATCATCGCGCCATTATCGGTGCAGAGCGCCGGCGGCGGGATGATCAGCTCGGCGGCGGCCGTCGCCGCCACCTCGCGGAGGGCATCGCCGATCCGCCGGTTCGCTGCGACGCCGCCGGCGACGACGAGGCGCGGCTCGGCTTGCGGCAGCTCGGCGCGAAAGCGGGCGAGCGCCGCGGCGGCGCGATGCGCGACGATCTCGGTTACCGTCGCCTCGAAGCTCGCGCAGATGTCGGCGACGTCCTGAGCCGAAAGCGGGGCGATTTCCTCGGCCGCGAGGCGCACCGCCGTCTTCAGGCCCGAGAATGAAAAGTCGAGCCGGGCTTCGCGCAGCAACGGCCTCGGGAAGCGAAAGCGTCTGGGATCGCCGGACCGGGCCTCGCGCTCGACCGCCGGGCCCCCGGGCACGCCCAAGCCGAGGAGCTTGGCGACCTTGTCGAACGCCTCGCCGAGGGCATCGTCGATGGTCGTGCCCCAGCGTTCGTGGCGGCCGACGCCCCTGACCAGCACGAACTGGCTGTGGCCACCCGAAACCAGAAGCAGCAGATAAGGGAAGGTTACGCCGTTGGTGAGCCGGGCGGTGAGGGCGTGGCCTTCGAGATGGTTGACGGCGATGAGTGGCTTGCCGAGCGCCGCGGCCAGCGCCTTGGCCGTGGTGAGCCCCACCAGCACGCCGCCGATGAGGCCTGGTCCGGCGGTTGCGGCGATTGCGTCGAGCTCGGCGAGCGGCACACCGGAATCCGCGGACGCCTTGCGGATGATACCATCGAGGTGGCTGACATGGGCGCGCGCCGCCAGCTCGGGCACGACGCCGCCAAAGGGCGCGTGCTCTTCGAGCTGGCTGCGGACGATATTGGCGAGAATTCTGCCGCGGCCGGCGGCGTCGCGCTCGACAATCGCCGCCGCCGTCTCGTCGCAGCTCGTCTCGATGCCCAAAACCTTCATGCGCCTTGCCCAGTCCACGCTAAGGGTCTAATCCGCAGCCGCCCTCGAAAGAAAGCAGAGATCGCAATTGGCAGGCGCTCCCGCAACCCCTTTTGCCCGTATCGGCACGCGCGGCTCGCCCCTGGCCCTGATCCAGGCCGAGGAAGTCCGCCGGCGGCTCGCCACGGCGCACGGCGTTTCGGCAGATGAAATCGAGATCGTCGTCATCTCGACGGGCGGCGACCGCATCCAGGACAAGCCGTTGAGTGCTCTGGGCGGCAAGGGCATGTTCACCAAGGAGATCGAGGAAGCGCTGCTGTCGCGAGCGATCGATATCGCGGTGCATTCCAGCAAGGATGTCGCGACGGCGCTGCCGGGCGGCCTGATCCTGCCGGTCTTCCTCGAGCGCGAGGATGTGCGCGACGCGTTCGTCTCACTGACGGTGGAAAACCTCGAGGCGCTGCCGCGCGGCGCCCGGCTGGGCACCTCCTCGCTGCGCCGCGCCGCGCAGATGCGGCGGCATCGGGGCGACCTCGAAATCGTGCCGTTTCGCGGCAATGTCGACACGCGGCTGGAAAAGCTGGGACGCGGCGTGGCGGATGCGACGCTGCTCGCGGCGGCCGGCCTCAGCCGGCTCGGCCGGCTCGACCGCGCCACGGAACTGCTCGATCCGAAACTCTTCCCGCCGGCTCCGGCGCAAGGGGCGATCGCGCTCGAAATCCGCGACGGCGAGCGGCGCAGCCGCGAGCTGGTATTGCCGCTGAACCATGCTGAGACACGGCTCACCGTGACGGCCGAGCGTGCCTTCCTGCGCGAGCTCGACGGCTCCTGCCGCACGCCGATCGGGGCCTATTCCGAACTCGACGGCGACACGTTGACGCTCTACGGGGAAATCCTCTCTCCCGACGGTCGGCAGAGCTTCCGCGGCAAGGACTACGGCCCGGCGGCGAACGGCGAAGCCATCGGGGAAGCGCTCGGACGGCGACTGCTGCTGGAAGCCGGTCCGGAATTCGTGGCGCTGTTTTCAGCCTGACGATGGCACGGCTTCTCGTCACGCGGCCCGAACCCGATGCCGGCGAGACGGTGCGCCGGCTCGAGGCCCTCGGTATCGAGGGCGTGGCCGCGCCCTTGCTGGAACGGGCGGCGCTGCATGTCGGTCTGCCGGCAGCGGATGGCTTTGCGGGTATCGCGCTGACCAGCGCCAACGCGCTGCGGGCGCTCAGCGAGCGCGGCGCCCTCGAGCCCTATCTCGGGCTTCGGGTTTTTGCGGTCGGCGAAAAGACCGCCGAGACCGCCAGGCAACTCGGCTTTCTCGACGTGATGAACGCCGGCGGCTCAGTGCAGCACCTCGTCGAGGCGATCGCGAGGGCGCAACCGGCGGGACCGATCTTCTACCCGGCGGCGCGGCATCAGTCAGCCGATCTGGCGCAGGCACTGGCGTCGTTCGGCGTCACGATCGTGCCGGCGCGGGTCTATGAAATGCGGGCTGCGAGCAGCCTGCCCCGCCCCATTCTGGCGGGCCTTGGCGACCGCAGTCTCATCGCGGCGCTGTTTTATTCGCGCCGCACGGCGGAGACGTTCGTCAGCCTGACGGCGACCGCTCTTCCCCGCGAAGCCCGGGCCCGACTCGGCGTGCTGTGCCTGTCGGAGCACGTCGCCGAGCCCTTGGTCGATGCCCATTTCGTGCGCGCCAGCCTTGCCGAGCAGCCGAGCGAAGACGCCATGATGGCGCTCGCGCTGGCTTTTGTCCGCGACCAAAACACGGCATGATACGGACGCATTCCGCGGTAACGCATTCGACAATGGAACGTGCTAGGCGGGTGGCCATTACGTTCGGCGAACAGGGAAGACATGCATGGCGGAACGTAAGCCCGGCCCAGTGAAACCACCCGTCATCGATCTTACTGCGCGGCCGGCCGAAGCGGCCAAGCCATCGGCCTCCGCAACGCAGACGCCCCAGGCCAAGGCGAGCCCGAAAGCCATCGAAACGCCGAAGGTCGCCCCCACGGCCGAAGCAACGGCCAAGGAGCGCGAGGGCACGGCGACGGACGCTTCCAAACCAGCTTCGAGTACGGCCGCGACTTCATCGACCGCCGAAAAGGGCGGCAGCAGCACGGAATCGGCGCGCCAACAACCCACGTCGCCGCCCCGCCCCGCCGATTCGCTCAAAGCCCGGCCGCCGGTTGGGCTCTGGCCGATGGCGGGGGCGGGGCTCGGTGGGGCGATCATCGCCATTGCCATCTGCTACGGCCTGGCCCAGGCGGGGCTTTGGCCGGCTGGGCCGACGGTCACGACGATCGACCAGCGGCTCACGCAAGCCGAACAGGCGAACAGCGCGGCCGGCGCCAAGCTCGCCCAACTCAGCACCCGGCTCGACACCCTGCAAAGCGACGTCGCCGCCAAGCTGGCCACCGCCAATTCGACGCTGGCGAGCATGCAGACGAGCCTCAAGGCTTTGCAGGCGCCTTCCGCCGACCTCGCTGGCATCCAGAACCAGGTGAAGACCCTCTCCTCGCGCCTCGATGCGATAGCGGCAGGCGCTTCCTCCGCCGATGCCGGGGCGCTGGCCGCCAATCTCGCGACCGCCCAGCAAAACCTCGCCGCGCTCTCGCAGAAGGTCGATTCCCTGGCGAACCGTGCCAGCGCGACCGACACGGCCGTGACCGCGCTCAAATCCGATCTCGCGAGCGCCAAAGCGGCCATCGACAAGGCAGCCGCGGCGCCCTCGCCCCAGCAGATCGCGGCGGCGATGCAATTGCCGATCCTGATCTCGGCGGTCGATGCCGACTTCTCGGCCGGTCGCCCCTATGCCGACGACCTCAAGGCGCTCAAGGCCGCGATTCCGGAGATGGCTATCCCGGCGACGATCGCGAGCGCGGCGACGAGCGGCTTGCCCGCCGCCGCCGAGGTTGTGGCGAATTTCGAGGCGAAGATGCCCGATATGATCGCCGCCGAGCCGGGCTCGTCTGCTGCCGGCTGGCAGGGGCAAATCGCCGACTGGGCGCGCGGCGTGCTCGCGCTTCGCCGGCAGGGCGCCGAGCAGGGAAATGGTCCCGATGCCATGCTGTCGCAGCTCGAGGCGGCGGTCAGCCGCCATGATTTCGCCAGTGCTGCCGCCCTGCTCGGCAAGCTGCCGCAGCCGATGCAGAAGGCGGCGGGCGACGCCGGCCGGCAGATCCTTACTTTGGCCGACGCCGACGCCTTCATCGGCAGTTTGCGACAGACCGCGCTGAAACCCGTCGCGGGGTCGCCATCGTGATCCGGCTCGCCTGGTGGATCGTCTTCAGCCTCCTCGTCACGGCGCTCATCGCCTGGATGATGAGCCTGCCGGGCACGATGACCATCGCGGTCGGCGGCTTCGTCGCGCAGCCGCGGCTCGGCACCGCCGTCCTGCTGGTGCTCGGCGCGGTGGTGCTGCTGCTCCTGATATGGGCGATCATCCGGCGCATTCTCGCAGCGCCCGGACTGCTCGCCCGGCGTGGCCGCGAAAAGCGGCGGGAGCGCGGCATCCACGCGCTCTCGGAGGCGGTGATCGCGCTGCAGGCGGGCGAACCCGCACAGGCCCGCGATCTCGCCCGCGAGGCGCGGCAGCATCTGCCCGCCAATTCCGCGGCGCAGCTGCTTGAGGCACAGGCGCACCTGGCGCTCGGCGACATGGCGGCGGCGCGCGAGCACTATCGCGCGCTGATCGGCAACTCCCGAACGGCCCTCGCCGCCCTCGCGGGGCTACATAGCCAGGCCAAGGCGCAGGGGCGCCATCGCGCGGCGCTGACCTTCGCGCAGAAGGCGGCGACAATTGCGCCCTCGACCGGCTGGGCGACGAACGCCGTGTTCGACGATCTCGTGCGCCGGCATTCCTGGCCCGAGGCGATCGAGATGACCGCCCGGACGCCGGCGCCCACCCGTGACGACAAAGCGCGGAAGCGCCACCGGCTGGCCGTGCTCGAAACGGCGCTGGCGATAACGCTGGAGCAACAGCACCCGCTCGAGGCGCTGGACCACGCGATGGTGGCGCTCCGGACGCAGGGGGACTTCGTACCGGCAGCGCTGATCGCCGGCCGGATCGAGGCCAATCGCGGCGAGACCCGCCGCGCCCTGAGCCTGCTCCGCAAGACCTGGCGGCAGACCTACCATCCCGACATCGCCACCCTTTATGCCAACGCCCAGCCCGGTGCCTCGGCGGTCGAGCGCTTCAAGCGCGTGCGCGAGCTGATCGAGACGCCACCCCCCGACCGGTCGAGCGCGATCGTCTTCGCGCGGGCCGCGATCGATGCCTATGAATGGGCGATGGCGCGCAATGCGCTGGCGGCCTATGCGGCAAAAGACCCGACGCAGGGCGTGGCGCTGCTGATGGCCGAGATCGAAGAGGGGCAGGACGCCGACCACGGCAAGGCGCGGGAATGGCTCGCACGCGCCGTCAAGGCGCCGCGCGACCCCACCTGGACGGCAGATGGGATGACCTCGCCGGAGTGGGAGCCGGTCTCACCGGTGACCGGCCGGCTCGATGCCTTCGAATGGAAAGTGCCGGTGAGCGTCGTGCCATCGCGCCTCCCCGAAGTGCCGGTGGCCGCAACCGACAAACCAGCTTTGCCCGAGGCGTAGCACGCGTTGCATCGCGGGGAGCGGCAAAGCGCTTGCTGGCGCCTGCCCGATCGGTTATGAGGCAACCGTTCCGCGCGGGACGACGAGCCTTCGCGCCGGGCCGCTTTAGCTCAGTTGGTAGAGCACATCATTCGTAATGATGGGGTCGCGTGTTCGAGTCACGCAAGCGGCACCACCTAACATATTCATGCCGAGAGAGTTTTTTCCTCGCGACCGTTGAGCGGGTCGCGGCCCTATCGGTCGGGGCACCACGGGGTCGCCGCTGGCGAAAGAATAATGCTCTGAATTGTTTTCCTTCCAGGCCGGCTCTCCGAAGGCAGAGGTCGTGAGTTCGAATCTCGCCGAGTGCGCCATCTTTCCAAATAAAATCAACGATTTGATCTACCGGGTGGTTCTCCGCGCCACACGCTACCCGCCGGGTGACACAATCTCCCGATTTGGAGTTGGCGACTTCAAGGTCCCCTTCGAGCCATATACGACTTTGATGCCGCGACGCCGAGGCGGCCGGCTCAGTAGCCGATGGTGAAGCGCTGGCGCAGATGGGTCGGGATTTCGACTTCATCTAGCAGTGCCACCGCAAAATCCTCATAGGAGATGCGGCTTTGTCCCTCGGCGTCCATCACGGGCTGGTTGCCGCCCAGTCGAAACCGGCCCGTCCGCTCGCCCGGCACAGTGATGATGGCGGGGCAGAAGTAGCTCCAGTTCCGTCGGAAGTGCGGAAAAGGTTCATCGCGTCGCGATGTGCCGCCATCACCGCCTTGTATTCTTCCGGCAGGCCGAAGCCTTGAATGGCCGCGATAATCATCGGACCTGAATCGACGGCTTGAATCCCCGGCGCTACCTCAAGGCTGGCCGCTCCTCCCACCACGATCAGCCGGAGCGAGGGTCGCTGCTCCAATGCGGTGAGTAGCGATCGCGCAGCCACCACCAGGGAACCAGCATCGTTGATCGCCGCCGCGACGGAGGCTGTAATGTAGTTGCCAGAAGCGTCGCTTCTCGGGCCAACGCCGTGGGAACTGACGAGAACGTCCACGTCGCCAATAGCGTCCGCAACGCAGGGAGCGTCGAGGATGTCGACGGCCTTCCACGTGACGCCCGGTCGTTCCACTCCAACTCGCGATGGATCTCGCACAAGGGCTGTTACAGCATGACCGCGCGTCAGCGCCTCATTGACGATCCGCTCGCCGATAGCACCCCTCGCACCGAAAACACCAATGTTCACGTCCGATACTCCTGCTATGCCGGATCGGCCCTTCCCGAGTGAATGGCCAAGTCAGGCATTTAGATTGTGATTGACATCTTGCCGCGGGCTCGGGGGCTAGGAGCGGCTGGGTTGCCGCAGGCTGCGCTGCGGCCAGCCAGGCAGCAGGACCGTCGGCAACGAGAACGCGGCGAAGAGACGTGGAGCGAGCGGTTGCATGAACATCGCAAGGCCTGCGATCCGGTCCTCATTGAGGGTCAAGAGTTGGATGGAATGCGCATTCCATCGGCCTTCCGCGCCCAAGGAATAGAGGGCGAACGCCGGCTGCAGATTTGCGCCGACCGGCACAAGCCGAAAGCCGCGATAGGCGGGCCATACTGCCCCGAAGAAGCCGCCCACTGCGTCCTTGCCTTCGTACCACTCCCGCCACGGCGGCATCGAATAGACAGCGTCCTCCTTCAGGAGCTCGACGAGCCGTTCCAGGTCCGCGCTTTCCCAAGCGCGCACATACCGCTCCAGGAGGCGCCGCTGCTGTTCGTCAGCCATCGGGGCCCGCAAGGTGTCGGGGTCGACGGTGACCAGCTTGGCCCGCGCTCGCTGCAGGGAACTATTCACCGAGGCGACTGAGGCGTCGAGAACGGCGGCGACCTCGATGGCCGACCAGCCCAGTACATCGGCCAGCAGCAGGGCGGCTCGCTGACGCGGCGGTAACTGCTGGATCGCAATGATGAAGGCGAGACGGACGGACTCGCGCAGTTCGTAGCGCGCGTCCGGCCCTGCGCCAGGGTCGGGCAGGTTCTCCAGCTCGACATCCGGATAGGGTTCGATCCACTGCGTCTCCGCATCCGGTCGTCCCTGCGGCCTCTCGGTGGATGGGCCGCCAAGCTTGTCAGGCATCGTCCGCCCGCGCCTTGAACGCTTCGCCACCATATTGAGGGCCACGTTCGTCGCGATCCGGTAGAGCCAGTTCTTGATCGAGGCCCGCGCTTCGAAGTCGTCGAAGCCCCGCCAGGCTCGCAACATGGTTTCTTGGACCGCGTCCTCCGCCTCGTGGAGGGAGCCGAGCATGCGATAGCAGTGCAGCTTGAGGGCGCGCCGGTGCGCTTCGGCCACCCGCTCAAGGTCGGCGCGGCTGGGTGGTGCGGTGGCTGCTGAACTGGCGAGCGTCTTGTTTCTCATAGCGATCGTCTCGAACCTCGTTTGCCAATATCCTCGAACAGCGCGCGCCCTGGGTGCGAAGACCGGTGGCGGCGGAAAACTCATCGATCCGGTGAGAGCTTTTGATTTGGGCCGCCGGGGCGAGGCTACTGGCGGCCCGTGCTTCAATGCAAATAGACGTCGACGTGGACCTTGTTAGTACTCAGGTTCGCATACCCTGAGCCCCAAGCCGGTTTCACATTGACCCACGTATAAGCCGGTGAAGCTGTTAGGAGCTCGATTTTGACACCTAGGTCGATGATGGGACCGCCGTCGCGAGGTGAGCCGGAGCCCTCGGCAGAGAATGCGATGCGACTGCCGTCCTCGGTCTCGATAGAACCCCTGAGCTCGAGTTCCCGGCGACCGTCGGGACGCATCCTCAGATAGTCGACACCCCGCATCGTGCCCGTCACGCGGCCTTTGACGGCGCCGGCCAGGGTGACATCAAACTGCGCGCCCTGCAGCGGTACACTCTTCTGCCCGCTAAATAGGGCCTCAATGTCGGCGCCGTAATCAGTCACGCCCGTGATATCGAGGTCGTATTCGAAGATCTTTTCGTAGCTCATAGTCTGCTCCTGTGTTCCGGTACAACCGGCACCCCCGCGTTGGGTGTGGAGACCGCGGAGCGCGAGGAATTCATCGGTCGATCTTCAATCAACGATCAGCCCACCAGTCAGGTTGGCGACCGTCCCAGTCAGGCCGCTGCCGCGGTCGGAGGCCAGGAAGGCGGCCACCTCGGCAACCTCGGCGACGGTCGTGGAGCGCTTCCGATGGGTCATACTCTCGATGAAGCCCTGGAATTGCTCCGGGGTGATACCCATTACCTTGGCGTGCAGCCCGAAGACGACGTCGATGGTCTCGGTCTCCGGCATGCCGGTCGAACGGATGCAAATCGCCCGAACGCCGCTGGGACCGAACTCGGCGGACAGATTGCGGTTAAGGGCCTCCATGGCCGCCCAGGCCGGACCCATTCCCCCGACGTTGGCAGCCCCGAGGCGCGCCGGCTCCGGGGTGTTCATCAGCAGCACCCCCGACCCTTGATCCGCCATCCGCCGCGCCGCAGCACGTGCGGTCAGAAAGTGTGAGCGCAGATAGAGGGTGATCGGCGCGATGAACGCGTCCACCGGCAGCTGAGCGATCGGAATGCCTTGGGTCCCCGGCTGTGGCACCGCTGTAATGGCGTTGAACGAAACGTCCACCCGGCCGGCCTTCTTGACGACGGCGGCAATGTGGCCTTCAACGGCATCTTCGTCCAGCGCGTCGACTTCAAACGCCTCCGCCGCGCCCCCGGCCGCAACGATCTCCTGTGCGACCCGCTCGACTTTGCTGAGCGAGCGGCCGGAGAGAAAGACCTTGGCCCCCTCGCGGGCGAATGTCCGGGCCACGGCACTGCCGATAGCTCCGCCAGCGCCATAGATGACCGCGGTTTTGTTCTCGAGAAGCATGATCTGTCCTTCCATCAAGCGTTTGAAGCCAGGCGGGCCGTTGGCCGCCGCTTGCCGTTTGCGCTGTGGAGACCTGCGACGTCCGCGAAACTCATCGGAGCTTGCCAGCCGGCGCAGCAAAAAACCTGACGTCCGTTTAGGGCCAACAACGGGCCATCAAGTCCGCCTGCGCCAGCGGCGATCGGGCGAGGTCCAGTTCGTGCCTTAACCGCCGCCGCCTCATTGGAAGGCCCAGCCTAGAACCACATCAGGCCGAGACGATAAAGTTTAGGAAGGTGCGCACCTTCGCGGGCAGCTGCCTGCGCGACGCGTAATATGCGTAAAGCGGAAATCGCTCTTCCGCCCAATCCGGCAGCACCATCACCAGGCGGCCGGTTCGAAGCCATGGCTCGAGACCGACTTCGAGGCTCTGGAACAGGCCAGCGCCGGCTTCGCATGCGGCGAGCGCGGCGGAGGGGTCGTCCAGCACGAGGCGGCCGGCAGCCGGGACTTCAACTGGAAGTCCCGGCCC
>Ga0134126_10011864_pt1 | contig 10994 bp, 9 predicted proteins | sample KB31752_FD_96881 | JGI IMG/M metagenome (GOLD analysis project Ga0134126, IMG submission 96881) | Terrestrial soil microbial communities with excess Nitrogen fertilizer from Kellogg Biological Station, Michigan, USA - KB3-175-2 | ecosystem: Environmental > Terrestrial > Soil > Unclassified ... | reverse complement strand
TGGGGCTCGGTGATCGAGCACGGTTTCCCCGTCCAGGGCTGGGTCACCTTCCGCCAAGCGCTGTCGCTCGGCGGCGGCGTTCGCAAGGGAAGTCCGGCACTACTGTCATCGATGCCGCCGCTTCGTCCGGATGAAAACAATCGCGCGCAGGAGACCGGCGAGGAAGCTCAACCGATCCCTTTCCTGGACCGCTTCACCGTCTTGAACATGACGCAGTGTGTGAGCGTCTGCCCGACGCTCTCGCGGTCACTACGCCGTCGGCGGAGCCGGTCGGATATCGAGCCAACGGTCAAGACGCTGATCGAGGCGACGGGCATCGATTTACGGATTGGCAGCGAGCCTTTCACATGCTCGCGCACGCCCCTCGCCTGTCGAGCGGATGACTGGCGCCGCACCGCGTCCGCAGCACGGGCCGCCCACGCATGAAGTCCAAGAACGTTAAGGATCGACTGAGCTGGCCAGGGTCCGAAACAGACGCGAGTGCGGAACGATTTTTTTTCGGCCCCCCGTTACTACGGGAAAAAGTAACGGTTGGTTTGGGAAAAGTAACGCCAATTTCGCGCGATTCTTCGCCGATTTAGGCGGCATCAAAAAGGCTGTAACGTCTGGTTTGATCGGAAGAAGACACCTTTGCTTCCTCGTTGTGCGCGGCGCCATCGCCTTTCAGCCAAAAGCGGAAGCGCCGCCTCTGCGCACGGACTGGCATAGCGCGCGCAGGCGAGGCCGTTCGTCTTTCTCGCTAATCGCACGACCAGCGCCTAGACGGCCGCTTCACACAATCGATGAGCTTCATTCGCCCCTAGATCGCAGCGCTTTTGCTGCGTCCCTTCCCGAGACCGCCCTTCGGACAGGCGTGGGGGCGGGCACTTGCTCATTGCAAATCGATCGTTCGACATGGCGCCCTCGCTCCCGGGGCAGGCCGCCGCTTGAGCGGCCAAGACGAGAACCCCGCCGCGCAGCGAAATTTCTTATTGGCCAACGAAAAACCCCCGCCGAGCCGGGCGGGGGGAAACGGGTTCGTCCGGAATTGTCAACGGGCCCTGTGGTCCATTTCTACGCGCGGAGCTCGCACGAGCCTCGTTGACAATCCGCCGACGGGTTACGAGCGCCGCGGGTCATCCGCGAGATTCGGCAGCCGGTATTGCGGCGTGAACAACAAGGTGCTCGGCCTCCACCTCTCCGGCCGCTTCGACTCCATCTCGACAAGGCCCAGTTCAGAGAGGAGCTCCAGTCCCTCGTCGACGGCGGCGGTGGTGCCCACGGAGCGCTGCAGACCACGAACGAGCTCGCGGTGATCGAACGCCGTTCGTTTGCTCCCGTGCTTCTGGACCCAGCTGATAACGAACCTCGCCGCGGTCACCTGCGCCGACATGCTCGTCGGGGACAGGACCCGTGTGCCGGCCGCGGCTACATAGTGCGAAACGAGCGTCGCCGCGCGTTCGATCGTGTCGGGGCGCAGTTCAGAAGGGACCTCACCCCCTTCCAACATGTTCTCGGCGACATGCAGCACCGCAGCCAGGCGGACGACGAGGTCGGGTAGCGCTTCCCGCCAAGCCGCGAAAGGGTGCTGCAGATCGGGGCCGAGCTGGTCGAACTTGTCCTTAATGCGCCCGAGAAGTCGCGCCGCACCGGGCTGAAAGACGAGCACCCGCGGCTCGTCCGAGAACATCCGCAAGCGGCCCAATAGCACTGTAAGGGGCTCGATAAACGCGGGCTGCATCGGACCGGTGCCCGTTTCATTGCAGGGCACGAAGACGGTGCTTCGCAGCGCCTCCGGCGCCGCGCGGTGGAGCGTCAGGGCGTCCGCGAAGCTGACCATCCCGATCACGCCCGCATCCGCCGAGCGCACGCGCATAGTTCCGTTCTGGTCCGGGACCAGCAGCCGGTCGCCCCGCGCGGCGGCGTTCAAGAGTTGGGCGACGGCCTTTCCTGTTGCGTTCGAGCGCGTCCCCACAATCGTCGGCAACGTCGATTCCTGGACGACGAGGACACCCCGATCCCCGCCCAGCGCCGCCATCACCTTGTTCGGCCTCGCATCGCTGAGCACAAACGCCGACGGCGGCCGTTCGGCAGCGCCTTCGGAGCGGCACGTGGATACGATCGGCGCCGTCGGCAGTCCCAGGGTTCGCGCATCAAGGGCGGCGCGAAGAACCAATTTCTCCCGGGCGGCGGCGACCGCCTGATCGACGCGCCGCGCCGCCATGGCCGCGCGCCACTGTTCCGTCTCGCGCGCCCCGCATTCGTGCGCCGCCTGCAGGACGGCCGACGTTCCGGACGGCCATCCCGCGCCGTCCTTGACGAGACCGACGCGCAGGACGATCGAGCCGCCTTCGGCCTCGTCGCAGCGCCAGACCGAAGCAGCTGCCGCCGAGATCGTCGCAAGGGCCGGGAACAGGACTTCCGGCGCGGTCCGGCAGGGGCCGAACAGGTTCTGCAACGCCGCCGACAACGTATTCTCCTTGATCACGCCGCCAGCCGGCGGCGAGAAGCACAGTGCGGTCGCGACCGCTTCCTTGCTCGCAAGCAACGGAGTCGCGGTGCTGGCGAGCAGTTCGGACCGGCGCCCTTCTCCCGTCGCGGCGATCACCTCGCGCCCGGCCAAGGGCAGGCTCGGCTTCGTTTCGGGCGCGACGGCAGCGTCCGTGCGGGTGCGGTCCTCCGCGTCTTCCTTGGCAGTGGGCGCCAGCGTGATCGGGTCCTCGCCAACGGCCTTCTCCGGATCGCCGGCCACGAGCGGCAGCGACTCTTGATCTTCGTCGTGCATGCTTCTCTCCTGTGGGATGTGAAACCTTGAGTCCGCGCACGAGCAGGGGAAAGTCGCCACAGGTAGTTTGAGAGCGCCGGGTCTTGGCGCGCGTTGCCGGACGGCAGCGCCGCCTTCGCACCACTGGGCGAGTCGATTTTAAGCTCGCAAAATCGGCGCTCGGCGCGGCCGTGATGAACCAGGCCGGGCCGACACTGTGGCGATCAACGTCGCTGTGGATTGCGATCTGACCAGGACCGCAGAGCACGTCAGACGAAGCCACTCAATTGTGGCAAGTGGATCCGGAAAAACTATGTCGTTGATTCCGATTCATAATTTTGGATTCTGCTCTAATCGGACGAGAGGCGCCATGGTTTTCCCCGTAAATCGTCGCGGGCCGTGAGGTCGAGGCTGGCGCCGTGGGGAGACCTGTGCCCAAGTTAATATGCATGTCGTCGCGCGATATGCACGTGTCCTCAGTCCCGGTCATCTTCCTGCTGCTGGCTCAGTACGGGGGCAGGCCGACCGTGCCGCTCGAAACGGTGGTGGCGGACTACTTCTCGCATCTGACGGCCGAGAAATTCTGCCGCAAGGCCCTGCGTGGCGAGATCGACATTCCGATCATTCGCATTGAGCGCAGCCAGAAATCGCAAAAGCACATCGCCTTGCGCGACTTGGCCGACTACCTCGACAACCGCTGGAACGAGGCGATCAAGGAGCGCGATGCCCTCTGCGGGCAGAAATAGAAGTACGACGCTGGTACGACGCCGCTTCACTAACTCCTGTTGTTTCCAGCGCAGGACGCGCCCCCCGTCCCGTCATCAATTGCGGTCCCGGGACCTGCGCCGCGTCGGCCAGGATGACCGAGGACCGGTTGGGCTCTCGACCACATCGCCCTTATTTCGTTAACAGCCATTAACCGTACTGCGCACCGCCGTGGAATTCCCGACGCCCGCCCTTGACCGCGGAACGATCCGAACTACCTTTAGTTTTGCTGACGAATTTTTCCGCGTTCGCGCGGGTAAACCATAAGGCCGACGTGGCCTCCTCCGCGTTCGCGCGGGTCAACGCGCTCCGCTTTGCTTGCGGGTGCGTGGCAATTCGTCTGGCTAAACCCCGGACAATTTTCGCTGAAGACGAGCCGCTCCCCGGAGCAGCAGTCCTCTGACCGCGCATACGGCAGCTCTGCCGCCAAGACGCGTAACAGGAGTAAGGGAGTCAACTAGTGATCAACTAGTTGGATCGCCACATGGACGCACGGACCGAGGATAAGAATTTTGACAACTTCCGGCGGCGGCTATCGCCACAGGAACTCGATGCCTTGATGCGGGCAAACGACCACAAAAAGGCGACAGCCTACGTCCCTGCTGTTCGCCCGCGTTCGAAGGCGGCGGAGGCGCAGGACGGCTACCGAGTTCGGCAGCAAGCCAAGGCGAGGGATCAATTCAACGTAACGACGACGACGGACCCGCTGAAGCGCGACATCATGCGGAGGTGCATCCAGACGATCGAGTACGACCAAGTCGGCGCCGCCGCGCTTGAGGCTGTGCTCGACGACCCGACGATTGCGGAGCTCGCCAGGCAAATCCGGTCGCGACGGCGGCCTGGAGACACCGCGAACGACAACAACAACCCGGGGGCATCCGGACAGCGACAGGTGACCGATCTCGTTCACGCGCTGCTCGACGACGCTTCGCTCCGCGATCTCGTCCACGACCTCCTGGAATGCGACCGCGCCGCGATCGATGCTGTCGCGCAGACGATCGGGTCGCCGCATGGACCGCAGGTGTTGTCTCGCGTTAATGAACTCGATGAAGAAGAATTCGCGGGGCTTTTGAGGATTCTGAATCATCACCAGCGCGGACCGCTCCTCAAGCACTGCGCGCACCGGGGCATCGGCATGGAGCTGCTCATCGGCATTTATCACCCCGAAGCCCCGGACCTTGGCCGCAAGCTGCAGGAGCTGCCGGCCCTTTGGCAACGGCTTTTCCGGTATTTGACCCGCAATCTGGGCTAGGGCGTGGACTCATAAGTCTTAAGCTAAATTCGGGTTGAGGCGATTAGGACGGCGGCGAGGAAGTTGCGTGCCAGCTTGTCGAAGCGCGTGGCGATACGTCTGAACTGCTCGAGTTTGCAGAAGAAGCGCTCGATCAGGTTGCGTTGTCGATTGATGGCAGGATCGACGCTGCGCCGGATAATGCGTCGTGAACAACTCGGAATGTTGGGCCGGGCTCCCGAGCGCGCAATCAGGTCGAGAACGGCGTTGCTGGCGTAGCCTCGATCGGCCACGACGGCGACCGGTACCGACAGACCTTCCAGGAGTTGAGGCACCGCGCCCATGTCGGAGGCTTGGCCGGGCGAGATCAGCAGGCGCACCGGCAGGCCATCCTGATCGACGACGGCGTGGATTTTGGTGCTCAGTCCTCCACGAGAACGGCCAATGGCGTGATCCGGACCCCCTTTTTTCCGCCCGCGGCGTGCTGGTGAGCTCGGATGATGGAAGAGTCGATGAACTGCATGGACTGAGGCGATTTCGCCGCCAGCGTTTCGAATATCCTCAGCCAGACTCCAGCCTTCGCCCATCTGTTGTAGCGGTTGTAGACGGTCGTGTAGGGCCCATAGCGTTCTGGGAGGTCCCTCCATGGAGAGCCTGTACGCAGAACATAGAAGATGCCGTTCACCACCCGGCGGTCATCCACACAGGCCACCCCGCGTGGTTTGTTCGGCAGCAACGGTTCGATCAGCGGCCATTCCGTTTCACTGAGATCATAGCGTGCCATTGCAAGACTCCCTCTAGGAGCCTTGAATCAACTCGCAGCGCGCTCAGCAAGCGTAATGAGTACAGGACCTAGGCGACGAGCCGGATTGTTTGAATGATTTGGCGCTTATTACCGGCGTGTGTCAGGCGGCGACTTGTCGCAGATGCCCGGCCTCCTCATCCCAATTCGCGCCCCGCGCGCGCGTCCCTCTGCCGCCCCACCCCGTTCAGGTTCAATACGGAACAAAGTCAATTTGGTTATGCTTTCCGGGTCAGGGCCACTGTCTTGGTTCGGATGGTTCACATGCAAATGCGCGCGAAGATGACACTCGTCGGAGCGGCTGTCGGTGCTCTATGGGCGTTCGGAACTCCACAGGCCCACGCACTTGAGACCGTCAAAGTCACACAAGCTGTCGCCAGTTTTTCATTCCTACCAGCGGACTACGCCAAGGCCGCCGGATATTTCAAGAAAGAAGGTTTGAACGTTCAACAGATCGCCACTCGCGGTGGTGGCCCGGATATGGCGGCGCTCGTATCTGGAAACGTCACTTTTAACTTTGGCGTCGGCGTTTACGAGATCAACGCGCTGATCCAAAACCAGCCGCTCGTCAATGTCCTCAATATGGAAGATCGCCCCTCGATCAGCGTGGTCCTAAGCAGGGCGGCCGTAGCAAAAGCCGGCCTGAAGCCGAGCGCGTCTCTCGCGCAGCGCGCCGCCGCACTGAAGGGCCTGAAGATCGGAATTACCCGTCCAGGCTCACTCACCGACAAGGAAATACGCCATCTTGCAAAGATTGGCGGACTGAAGAAAGGAGACATCAAGATCGTCGCGATCGGCCGTCCGCAAAGCATGATCGCCGCCCTGAAGCTCGGGCAAATCGATGGCTTCTCGATTTCCATTCCCTACGATCGCCTGGCCGTCGACAAGATGCTGGCCGTCGAGTGGATCAACAATCCGGCTGGTCAGGACAACTCCGTCGACCCCTTCATGATGTCCAGTCTGGTGACTACGCCTCAAATGGTGAAGCAGCACCCGGACCTTATACGAAAGATGGTCAAGGCACTGCGTCATGCCATGCAGGACATCATCACAAAGCCAGTACCTGCCATCAGGAGCGTGATCGCGCATGAATACTCCAAGATCGATACGCATACCCTCGACGTATCGATCGCCGCGGCCAAGAAGCTGATGAACCCGACCGGTAAGGTAACGCTCCAGATGGCGCAGAACACGGTCGCGTTCGATGGACGCGGGGCCTCGGCCCAGGCGCTCTTCAAGACCTTCGACTCTCAGTTTCTAAAGTAGATTATGGCCGATCGCGCCGTCGTTGAAGTACGCGGTGTTTCACGAACCTTCAGGGGCCCCCGCGGCGAAATGGTGGCCCTGAAGGACGTGAACCTTACTATCGGGGCCGGTGAGTTCGTTACGGTGGTGGGCCCGTCCGGCTGCGGAAAGTCAACTCTTCTCAATCTCATCGTCGGTTTGATCGAGCCCACACAGGGCGAGCTCTGGTACGCGGGCGAGCCCTATCGCGGCATCAACCACGACATCGGCTATGTCACCCAGGCTGACAATCTGTTCCCGTGGCGCACGGTGCTGCGAAACGTAACCTTCGGCCTTGAAATGCGGCACATCGGTACACGGAAAGACCGCCGGCGGCGCGCCCTGGAACTTCTGGACCAAGTCGGGCTGCAGGGCTTCGCAGGCCACTATCGCCACGAGTTGTCCGGCGGGATGCGGCAACGGGTGAACATCGTTCGGACCATCGCCTATAATCCGAAGGTCATCCTCTTGGACGAGCCGTTCGGTCCGCTGGATGTGCAGAACCGGCTGCAGCTTCAGGACCTGCTGCTCAGGCTTTGGCAAAGCCGTCCGGGCACGACCGTAATTTTTATTACGCACGATCTTACCGAGGCCATCGCGCTTGGCGACCGGGTGGTTGTCATGAGCGCGCGACCAGGGCGCGTTCGCGAGGTCTTCCCCGTGACGTTGCCGAGACCGCGGGACATCTACACTATTCATACAAACCAGATTTTCCGTTCCCTTTACGACAAGGTGTGGGCGCACCTTGCCGAAGAAATGCGGATGACGACGTCGTGAAGGGCGCGAGGCTCATATTCTGGCGCTTGTTGGTCGTCATTATCATTCTCGGAACATGGCAGGGATTGTCCGGGCCGGTTTTCAGCTCATTCTGGGTCTCGCGGCCTTCAACCATCGTCATCTGGCTGCGCAATGCGATATTGAACGGTACGCTTGGCTCCGATCTTCTGATCACGGCAAAAGAGACGGTTTATGGATATCTGGTCGGCGCAGCAGGCGGCCTGATGTTGGCCTTCGTGCTGGCTCAGAGCGAGCGTGCGGCTCTCGTGCTCCGGCCATTCATTCTGGCAATTTACGGGATACCGCGCATCGCGCTGGCGCCGCTTTTCGTTCTCTGGTTCGGAATTGCATTGACTTCGAAGGTCATGATGGCCGCTTTGGTCACGCTGCTGCTGGTCTTCTTCAACACATATGAAGGCATACGCAGCGCAAATCCAGAATTGAGAAATGTCGCTCTGGTAATGGACGCCAACCGGTGGCAGCTTTTCTGGAATGTGACCTTGCCCGATGCGAGCCCCTGGATACTTGCCGGCTTGCGCATCAGCATACCGCAGGCCCTCGTCGGTGCAGTCGTGGCGGAATTCATCGCCTCGACCGGCGGTCTCGGCTATCTCATCATGGACACTACCAGCACGCTGGATTCAGCAGGCACAATGGCCGGAATTATTATTCTAATGCTAGTTGTCCTTCTCCTTGGTACAATTCTGGACCGCATAGAAGGTAGACTGCTGCGCTGGCGGCCGCAGCAGAACGGTACTCGCAAGCGATAGCCCGCATTTGCGAGGCACTCCTGATGTCAACGTGCCGCCAATCGCGCGAGCAGGTCCGATCGGCGCTAGGAAGCGGATTTACGCGCGCGGGCGGCTTAGTCCGGCTCGGGCCATATGCGGACGTGAGCAAGTGCTGAACACGGCTCGCGACGATCCTGATGCACTATCATCCGCGCGCTGATCCGAAGCGTGCGCGCGAACATTGAAATGACACGCGTGACTGTGAATGTCGCAAAACTACTAGGCACCTCTAGGCCGCCGTCACTTGCAGCCCGCGCTGCACCGCCGGACGCGCGAGGCCCCGGTCGAGCCAAGCCTGCACATGAAGAAAGCGAACGAAACCGACAAGTTCGCGCGTTTCGTAAAAACCGATCAGATTGCGCACCCAGCCGAGTAGCGAAATATCGGCGATGCTATAGCCAGCGCCCATCACCCAAGCAAATAGGGGGTAATCGTCCACCCGGCCCACCCGATCGAAGTGTGTAGGCCGCGCCGCAATGGCTGCAGCGCCCTCGCGACGATCGTCGAGTCGATCGACATCATCAGCCAGCGCGAAAGCGACGAACGTGATCACCACGCCGCCGTGAAGGGGTCGGCTCTCGACGCGGGACGTGGACGGCTCGCCAGACAGGCAAGGCACATGTTGGACGCTCATGCGCGTCTCATATCAGCCCGTCGCGACCCGTATGCCTACGAATCCGCAGGGCAGCTCCGCTGGTGTGCTTCGCGGAGGGTATCGTCGTGCGCGACCGTGTGCGACAGGCTACGGTTGGGACGGCCCATTCAAGACTGCTCGAACGATCTGCTCGGGCTTGATCGGCGTGGCGTTGAATTCCACCTTCAGATGCGACAGCGCATCGGCCACGGCGTTGGCGATGACGACAGGCGGAGCGATCGCACTGCCCTCGCCGACGCCCTTTACGCCAAGTGGATTGAGCGGCGACGGCGAATGCATGTGGATGAGGTCGAGATGCGGCGCGTCGCTCGCGCCCGGCACCAGGTAGTCCATGAACGAACCCACCAGCAACTGTCCATCGGAATCGTATGTCAGTTCCTCGAGCATGGCGCCGCCCAGCCCCTGGATCGCGCCGCCGTGAATCTGACCGTCGACCAGCATCGGGTTAACCACCGTGCCGCAGTCGTGGACGATCACGTATTTCTTGATGTCGATGCGCCCGATTTGCGGATCGACCTCAAGAATGGCTGCGTGCGTGGCATAGGCCCAGGTGACGGTCTGCGGCTCGAAATATGCGGTCTCCTCGAGGCCCGCCGGCATGCCGTCAGGACGTCCGTGATCCCAGCCCGGGCGCGCCGCCTTGGCGATCTTCGCAAGGCTGACCTCGTTGCCCGGGACACCGAGGATGCCGACGCCGCCGCTACGCAGCTCGAGATCGCCGGCCGAGCATTCGAGCATGTTAGCTGCGATCGCGAACACCTTCTCGCGCAATGGCTCGCTGGCTCGGTGGATAGCGCCGGAGAGCGTCACCGTGCTGCGGCTGGCGATCGTGCCAAACCCGATCGAGATCGCCGATGTGTCGGCGAGGGCAATGACGACGTCCTTCGGCTCGACTTTCCATTCGTCGGCGACAATCTGGGCGAAGATCGTCTCCATCCCCTGCCCCTGCGGACAAGCGCCGCCGGCGACATAGAGCTTGCCGGTCGGATCGATCCGGACGGTCGCGCTCTCGAAGGGACCGACCCCGGTACCTTCGACGTAGCAACCGAGGCCGAGACCGAGATAGCGGCCCCCGGCGCGCGCGGCGCGTTGCTGCTCGCGGAAAGGCTCGACCCCGCCGATCGCCTCGAGCGCCAGCCTGAGGGATTCCGGATAATCGCCGCTGTCGTAGACGATCGACTCACCGTCGCGATACGGAATGCCGAGATGATATGGCATCTCCGACGCCGGAATAAGGTTGCACCGCCGCACCTCGGCCGGCTCGAGCTTGAGCTCGGCGGCGATGAGATCCATCGCACGCTCCATCGCGAAGCTCGCTTCCGGGCGTCCGGCGCCGCGGTAGGGCGCATTCGGCACTTTGTTTGTCACGACGATGCGAGAGCGGACCGAGAAGTTGTCGAACTTGTACGGACCCGGCAGGTGCACGGCGGTGTTGTAAGCGATGCCCGAGCCGATCGGATTCCACGCGCCGCAATCGACGTAGAAGCTGTCGCGGAAGGCGAGCAGCCGGCCGTCATCGCCGAAGCCGACCTCGACATCGTGAATCTGGTCACGCGAGTGACAGGCGCTGACGAAGTGCTCGTGACGGTCCTCGATCCATTTGACCGGACGACCGATTTCACGCGCCACAAACGGGATCAGGAGATCCTCGGGGTAGACGTGCCCCTTCACACCGAAGCCGCCGCCGACGTCCAGCGCCACGCATCGGATGCGCGCTTCCGGCATGTTCAGCACCGTCGACGCTTCGCGCCGCAGCCAATGCACGACCTGGCAGGAAGACCAGATATTCACACTGTCCGTGCGCGCGTCGTAGCTGCCGACCACTCCACGGCATTCCATCGGAATGGCGGCATAACGGTGATGGTAGAAGCGGCGCTTCAGACGGTGCGGCGCCGCGGCAAGCGCCGCCTCGGTATCGCCCTTCTCGACCGCGAAGTCGCCGATCA
>Ga0134126_10011863_pt1 | contig 10995 bp, 10 predicted proteins | sample KB31752_FD_96881 | JGI IMG/M metagenome (GOLD analysis project Ga0134126, IMG submission 96881) | Terrestrial soil microbial communities with excess Nitrogen fertilizer from Kellogg Biological Station, Michigan, USA - KB3-175-2 | ecosystem: Environmental > Terrestrial > Soil > Unclassified ... | reverse complement strand
GCGTCCGTAGCGGAAAGAATGCGCATGACATCCTCCTGTGACGCGAAAGCGTAGCACAGAACTACTCCATTTCTTACGCATGTTTCGCTCGAATTGTTCCGCCAATTCCCAGCTAAGCCGGGGCATGCGCCGATTCAGCCTGAGTCCACCAGGCGTCGAATGCCGCCAGCGCACGCTCGCACTGCATCCGGTGCCGCTCTTTCTTGTCGCGCACCTTTTTGCGCAGATCCTCTTCGAGTGGTTCCAGCAAATCGAACGTGATATTGGCCGGTTGGAAGCGCTTCGCATCGGCATGTGTGATGTAGTGCACAAGCGATCCAAGCGCCGTCCCTCGAGGGACCGGCACCGGCTCCTCACCCTCTGCCATCGCAGCCCCGTAAATCCCCGCCAGCATTCCCGTCGCGATCGACTCCGTGTAGCCCTCGACACCGGAAATCTGCCCCGCGAAAAAGATCTCCGGCCGCGCCTTCAGCCGCAGAGCCTCATCCAGCAGCGCCGGAGCACATAGATACGTGTTGCGATGAATCTGTCCGTAGCGCACGAAGCGCGCATTCTCGAGCCCCGGGATCAGCCGCAGCACCTTTGCCTGCTCACCATATTTAAGGTGGTTCTGGAAGCCCACCAGGTTATAGCTGTCCGCCCGCAGGTTCTCCTTTCGCAACTGCACCACCGCCCACGGCGTCTTGCCCGTTCGCGGATCGCGCAATCCCACCGGCTTCATCGGACCGAAGCGCAGAGTATCCCGCCCCCGCTTCGCCAGCACCTCGATCGGGAGGCACCCCTCGAAGTACTTCGCCCCGCACGCGCCGCCTTGCGCGTCGCCGCTGAACTCCAGCCTCTCCCACTCCTTGCTCTCCGCCGCCTCCGCCTCTACCAGCGCGTCATAAAAGCGGTCGTACTCTTCGCGATCCATCGGGCAGTTGATGTAGTCCGCCGTGCCCTTGTCCCAGCGCGCGGCAAAGTACACCCGCTCCATGTCGATCGTCTCCGCATCCACAATCGGCGAAATCGAATCGTAGAACGACAGGTGCTCGGATCCCGTGATCCGCTGAATCTCCCGGCTCAGTACGTCTGAGGTCAGCGGCCCCGTGGCTACAATCGTGAGCCCGTCATACCCATCCAGGCTGGTCACCTCTTCGCGCACCACTCGGATCCGCGGCTCGGCTTCGATCGCCTCCTGAATCCTTCGCGAAAACTCCACCCGATCGACCGCCAGCGCATGCCCAGCTGGTACGGCTGATTGGTCTGCGAGAGTTAAAAGCACGGAGTGCCCCCGCCGCATCTCCTGCTTCAACAGCCACGGAGCCGTATTCTCCGATTCGCTCTTGAGCGAATTCGAGCAAACGAGCTCACCGAAATCCGTCGTCTGGTGTGCCGGCGTGAGCAGCGGCTTGCCGTCGGCCATCCGCCGCATCTCGTAGAGATCCACGTCGCAGCCCAGCCGCGCCGCCGTCAACGCCGCCTCCGGCCCGGCGAGCCCCCCGCCTATCACCCGAATCCGCTTCGAATCCATGCTCATCTCAGCGCGACTCAGCGCAGTCGGCCCCACCGCAGGTGGCCAGCTTCCGCAGCGCATCCCCGCTCACTCGCACATTCCGCCACGTGTCCAGGAACTCCGCCCCAAGCGACGCGTAAAAATCAATCGCCGGCTGGTTCCAGTCCAGCACTTCCCACTTCAGCCGCGCGCAGCCCTTCTCCAGCGCAATCGCCGCCAGCCGCTGCAGCAGGGCCTTGCCAAGGCCTTTGCCGCGGAACGGCGGATCGACGAACACGTCTTCGAGGTACAATCCCGGCTGTCCCAGCCAGGTCGAATAGTCATAGAAATAAAGGGCGAACCCGACCGGCTGTCCATCCCACTCGGCGATAAGGCACTCGAAATACGGAGTCTCCCCAAACCCGTGTCGCAGCAGGTCCTCTTCCGTCGCCTTCACGGCGTTCGGCTCGCGCTCATACGCGGCAAGCGCGTGAACCAGCCTCAGAATCTCTGCAACATCGGCCTTCGTGGCAGCCCGGATCGTCGTTCCCATCCCCATATTGTAGGGTGTGATCCACACCACATTCGCCGGCTCGGCCGCCGTTCTACCATTGCCTTTTCGATCTGCTGACCGTCTCGGCCGACCCGTCCGCCTGGCACGGCACAGTGGATCGCCGACGGCGGCAGCCCTTGTCTTGACCTTGCGCAAGGGTTTAACTTTGCCTGTGCTGGACGATCTGTTTCCGGGGGTGCCCGTGCATCTAAGTTATGTCTCGGGTTACCGCTTGCCGGGAACCACTTCCCGCACTCCTCGCTCCTTCCAGCGCGAGTGCGCGGGTTTTTTTGAAGATTGATTTCCGAGCCCGCGGGCGCCTCGCCCGTGCCGCTCACAAGGAGAAAAACATGAAGAGGCTTCTTCCACTTTGGCTTGGTCTGGTGGCCTTTGCCGCAATCCCGGTGATGGCGCAGGCGCCTGCCGCGCCCACGGGCAAAATCCACGGCCATGTCATCAATCCCACCGGTGCGCCCCAAAGCAGCGGCAATGTCACCGCGGCGCCCGAGGGCAAAACCACAGGCACGGTCTTCCAGGTCAACCAAAGCGGCGAATTTTCCGGAGAACTTCCCGCCGGCACCTACACCCTCATTTACCGTCAGCCTGACACACCTCCTGAAAAGCAGGTCGACCACATCGAGAATGTCAAGGTCGTCGCCGGACAGACCACCGAGCAGGACATCGATATGTCCCGCGAAGCATACGTCAAAACCCTTCCCGAAGAGCAGCAGAAGCAGCTCGCGGAGATGAAGAAACATAATTCCGAGGCGCTCAAGGCCAACCAGGTCATCAAGAATCTCAATGCCGACCTGAAGACGGTCTCCGACGACATCCACGCTGCCGATCAGGCCGCGGTCCAGGCCCAGCAGGAAGTCGCAAACAAGACCGACAGGGCCGCCATCCAGGCCAAGGAACAGGAAATCAAGACCCAGAAATTCACCGACGTCGAGACCCTGATGACCAAGGACACGCAGGCTAAGCCGGACGCATACATCCTCTGGGCTCGCCTCGGCCAGGCACAGGTCGGTCTCAAGAAGTACGACGACGCCGTGACCTCCTTCAAGAAGGCCCTCGAGATCGAGGCTGCCTCCAAAAAGCCCTCGCCTGAGGTTCAGGGCCTGGCCCAAAGTGGCCTCGGCGAAGCCTACGCTCGCCAGGGCAAGGTCCCGGAGGCAAATGAAGCCTTCGACGCCGCCGCCAAGGCCAATCCCGCCCAGGTCGCTTTCTATCTCAAAAACCAGGCCGTCATCTTCTTTCAGCAGGGCAACGCCGCCGCCCAGGTAGCGGCGGCAGATAAGGCCATCGCCGCCGATCCCAATCCCAGCGACCCCAACCTTGCGATCGTCTATTACCTCAAGGGACAAGGTCTGGTCGCCAACGCCACAATCGATCCTAAGACGCAGAAGATTGTGTTGCCCCCAGGCTGCGGCGAGGCCTACCAGAAGTACCTGGAGCTCGCTCCCAACGGCCAATTCGCCACGGACGCCAAGGGCATCCTCGAACAGGCCGGGCAGAAGGTCAGCTCCAGTTACAAGGCCGGCAAAAAATAGGCGAGCTCCGGTCTGCGTTTTCTGTCACGTCACGACAGGAAATAGGATTCTAAAATCTCTACGTACACTGAAGGGCGCCTCCACCGGGCGCCCTTCGCATTTTCCAGGTACCGTCAGAGGCTCATGAAGAAAATCGAAAAAACTTCATACATCCTGTCGATTGGCCCACCACTCATCCGTCATGGGAGTGAGGCGGTCCACAGCCTACAATTCACAACGGAGAATGCACATGCAATATCTCTTGACGCTTTACGTCGACGAGTCCGGCTGGGGCCACATGACCCCCGAACAGCAGCAGCAGGGCACGGCAGCCTACATGGCGTATACCGAAGCGCTAAAATCTGCCGGCGTGCTGATCAACTCGAACCGGCTGCGCCCCGCCGCGACGGCGACTACACTTCGCACGACCGATGGAAAGACACAAGTACTTGACGGCCCCTTTGCGGAATCGAAGGAACAACTCGCGGGCTATTATCTCATCGACGCGCCCGATCTGGATGTGGCGATGCAGTGGGCCGGTCGATGCCCTGCGGTACAGCATGGCATTGTCGAAGTGCGCGCAGTCTGGGCGATGTAATTGCGAGCGAGCCGGACCGCGCCCAAAGGCCGGTCCGGCGCAATCCTCGCCTGCAGGCGATATCAGGTTCGGCTGAACTGACAACCTGCCAGGGTACAAGGCGAATATCAATCGCAGAATGAGGTAAGCATGCTGAAGAAAGTTTTCACGGCGAAGCTCGTCCTCAGCCCCAGGCCCGGCGGTTGGACCTACGTCATATGGCCTGAATCAGCGGAGTTCTTTGGAACCCGCGGGCTCGTGAAGGTCAAAGCGACCATCGACGGACATCCATTCCAGAGCTCCTTCATGGCTTTGGGAGACGGTAATCACAAGCTGCCCGTCAAAGCTGAGTTGCTCAAGACTATCGGAAAGGCTCCGGGAGATACGGTCACGGTCACTTTGCTCGAACGAATCAATACTGTGCGCAAACATAGAAATGGACATTGAGCCTGCCGGAAGATAGCGCCATGGTGGTTCCTGCACACGACAACGAAGCTTATGCAGCAGCGGAAGCCGTGGCTCTTCGCAGCCGGAGCAAGCTGATCGCGTATCTGGCGGCGCGGTTCGGTGATGTTGCAGCCGCGGAAGATGCCATGTCTGAGGCCTTCGCGTCGGCGTTGTTGGTCTGGCCGCAACAGGGCTGTCCTGATAACCCCGAGGGCTGGCTGCTCACTGCCGCTCGGCGAAAACTCATCGACCAGATTCGCCGCAATCGCGAAACCTCGAGCGACGACGAACCCGAGCAGTTAGCCGACGCCATGATCGCCGACGCCCACGATGAATTTCCCGATCGCCGCCTGGCGCTGCTTTTTGCCTGCGCGCATCCGGCCATCGATCCGGCGGTCCGCGCGCCCCTGATGCTACAGGTGGTTCTCGGACTTGAAGCGGCGCAGGTTGCGTCGGCGTTTCTGGTTTCACCGGCTGCCATGGCGCAGCGGCTGGTACGCGCAAAGACCAAGATCCGCGAAGCCGGCATCCCCTTCCGCATCCCGGAACGCGACGAATTGCCACACCGTCTGGAGTCGGTACTCGATTCCATCTATGCAGGATTTTCTGAAGGATGGGTCGATGCCACCGGAACCGATCCGGCGCGCCGCGACCTGGCCCAGGAGGCGATCTTTCTCGGCAGGATGCTCACCCAGCTTCTTCCCGACGAGCCGGAACCCTGGGGCCTGCTCGCGCTCATGCTTTACGCCGAGGCCCGCCGCCCCGCACGCCGCACACCCCAGGGAGAGTTCATTCCCCTGAGGAGCCAGGACACCGCGCTCTGGGACTGGACCATGATTGAAGAAGCCGAAGCCGCCCTGCACCATGCCAGCCGCACCCGGCGCATCGGGCGATATCAACTGGAGGCCGCACTGCAGTCGGCGCATGTCGAGGGCGCCCGCACCCGCGCCGTATCCTGGACCGCGATCGTCGCGCTCTACGACGCCCTGGTCCAGTTGACGGGCTCGCCGGTCGCGCGCATCAACCGCGCGCTGGCGGTCGCGGAGCTAGAAGGCCCGCATGCCGGCTTGGCAGAATTGGAGACAGTAGGTGCCGACCGGCGCTTGGATACCTATCAGCCCTACTGGGCCGCGCGCGCCAATCTGTTGGCTCGCACCGGATCGCACCAGGCGGCGCGACACGCCTATCAACGCGCCATCGGTCTGGAAAGCGACCCCGCCGTCCGCGAATACCTCAACCGCTGCTGCGACCGTCTTCCCATTGTGTGATGACGGGAACCGCCGGCCATGCGAGAACCCCGGACCTTCTCGCAACAGAGCATCAGATGGCCAGTGTTGATCCGCAGCCTACTCGTATCGCAGCGCCACTGACGGATTTACGCTCATCGCTTTTCGCGCCGGTAAATAGCATGCGGTCAAGGCAATCACGGCGAGTCCCACCGCCACCGCACTCATGGTTGCGGGATCGTCTGCGCCAACGCCGTAAAGCAGCGGGCCCAGCAGCCGCGCCGCGCCCAGGGCTACCGCGAGCCCGATTCCCAGTCCAAGACCGGTGAGCCGCAATCCGTGGCCCATCACCATCTTCAGCACGTCGCTGCGCCGCGCGCCCAGCGCCATGCGCACCCCGATCTCATGCGTTCGCTGCGACACCAGGTAAGCGATCACCCCAAAGAGCCCGATGGCGGTCATGACCACCGCCAGGATTCCCGACACGCCCAGCAGCCATCCCGTTGCGCGCGCCGGAAAGAGCGGGAGCGCCATGAAATCGCCCATGGTCTGCAGCAGCGTTGTCGTCATCAGCGGATCCACAACCGGCACCTCGCGCCGCACCGCGTCCAACATCGCGCGATCGTCGCCGTTCGTCCGTACCACCAGCGTTCGCGCCGGCGGCAGACCGCCGCGAAACACCGCCGCCGTCGGCCCCTCGCCCAGCGTGCGATACTTTCCGTTCTTCACCACTCCGACCACTTCGCTTGTTGTCTTCTCTCCGCTGAGCACCAGCCGCTTACCCACTGGATCTTCCCCCGGCCACAGCCGCCGCGCCAGGTATTCATTGATCACAACACCGTCCGGCGTAGGGCTGTCAGTCTCCTTCTGCGTCATGTCTCTTCCGCGCAACAGCGGAATCCCCATGGTGCGAAATAAGCCCGGCTCTACGCGAAACACCGATATCGGAATCGCATTCGGATCTTGCCCCAATATCTTCCCCGCCGTCCCCCTCTGCCGCGCTGATGCCCCCATTGGGAGGGACGCCGCATAGCTCGCGGAGGTGACCTCCGGCAAGCGATTGACGCGATCGAGCAGCCGCGAATAAAAGTCCTTCACCTTTTCCGGCGTGTATCCGAGGCTTCCCGGATCGAGATCGGCGAGCACAATATGGCGCGTGTCAAATCCGGGATCAATCGCATTGGCGTTCATCAGGCTGCGCACGCACAGCGTCGCTCCAGCCAGCAGCACGACGCACATGGCCACCTGCGCCACCACCAAGGCGTTGCGCATCCGCGTCTTCTTTCGGCCGGCGGTCTGCGACTCCTCCCGCAGGACTCGGGAAGCCTCCACGGCACTCGCCCGCAGCGCCGGCGCCAGCCCGAACACCACCCCGGTCGCCACTGACACCGCCGCGGCGAACAGCACCACGCGCCAATCCATCGGAACCTCAAGGGAGATCGGCAAATTTCCTGGCTTCAGCCCCAGCAGCAGCCGCGATGCCGTCCATGCAATCGCGATGCCCGCGGCGCCGGCAACCCCGGCCAGCATCAGGCTTTCGACAAGCATCTGCCGCACCAGCCGCGCTCTGCCCGCGCCCAGCGCCGCCCGCGTCGCCATCTCGCGCGCGCGGCCGGTCGCCCGCGCCAGCAGCAGGCTGGCCGCGTTGGTGCACGCAATCAACAGCACCAGCACAAACACCATCATTAAGAGCCCGGTAAACGCGAACACATATCCGCGGAACGGGCCCGGCATCAGCGTCATCGCATACACTTCCGCATCCTGGGCATCTTGCTGCTCCGGATGCGCAAGGTTCACTTGCCTGGCCAGCACGTGCATCTCAGCCTGCACAGTTTTGCGATCACCCGAACTGCGCATCTTGCCGGCCACAATCAGCCAGGCTGTGTCGCGGCTGGAAAGCTGGGTCTTGTCGTGCGTGAACTTCGCGTTCTCGGTGAGCGGCGACCACATATCCGGCTCGGTGGCCACCATCAGGCCGGTGAATTCCGCCGGCGCCACGCCCGCCACGGTGAATGCTTCCCCGTTCAGCATCAGCGTGCGGCCCAGAACGTTCGGGTCCGCGCCCATCTTGTTTTTCCAGCAGGCATAGCTCAGCACCACCACCTGCCGAGGGTTGTCGATGCGATCGTCATCGGTTGACAGCACTCTGCCCAGCGCAGGGTTTACCCCTAGCAGCGAAAAGTAATTTCCTGACACCCCCGCGGTCTTCAAAATCTGTCCCGACCCGGCGTGGTTCCAGATCACGTCTACGCCATCACCGTCGAATGCCAGCAGCCCATCGAGGGAGCGTGCGTGATCGCGATAGAACACATAATCGGGATAGTTGAATGGCAAGTAGCTCTGCGGCCCGCTTTGCTTGGGATTCTTCAGCCACACCTCGATCATCTTTCCCGTGTCGCTCACCCCTTGCGGCGGCCGCAGCAGGATTCCATTCACGAACGTGAACACCGCGGTGTTCATGCCGATACCCAGGGCCAGCGCCAGCACCACGGCGGCGTTCGACACCGGCCGCTTCCTGAGCATCCGCATTGCGAAGCGCACATCGCCCCACCACTCCTCCGGCGACAAGATCCCGCGCTGCATCCGCTGCCGCTCTTTGAGCCCAGTCACGTTGCCAAACTGCCGCCGCGCCGCCCGTGCCGCCTCTTCGGCGCTCATTCCTCGCGCGCGGTAGCGCTCCTCGAGCAGCGCGATGTGGTCGCCGATCTCCTGATCGAAGGCCTGGTCTTCGCGCCCCTGCGCCGCCTGGCCCTTCACTTTCGCCCATAGCATCCGCAGTTTCCGCATCGCCTCACCCCTGCCTCTCGAGCTTCAACACCCGATCCATCACGCCGGCCACCCGCTCCCAGTTCTCCGTCTCGCGTTCAAGCTGCTTCGCTCCTTCCCGGGTAATGGAGTAGAAACGCGCGCGCCGATTGTTCTCGCTGGTGCCCCATTTCGACACGATCCATCCCTGCTGTTGCAGCCGCAGCAGCGCCGTGTATACCGTTCCTTCGTTCAAGTCGAGAACCCCGTCGCTCACTTGCTCGATGCGTCGCGCAATCCCAAACCCGTGTAGCGGACCCATCGCATAAAGCGTCTTCAAGACCATCAGGTCCAGGGTCCCCTGCAGCACGTCTGATTTTTTCTCCGCCATGAAAACCGCTCCTATGGACATTGCAAAGAAGCTACCATGTCACCTTTGGAATGTCCAATGGAAGCGAAGGAGGGGATTGCGATTGGAAACTGCCAGGCTCCGGGAACCGGGTTGGCGCACCACCGCCAACCCGCTCACAGGCCCCGCTTCGTAGGGAACCGTCAGCTAGTGCCGCTGCTACGCCCCGCCTGGCGATCGCGCATTCCGTCCACTGTGGACTACTTTGCGGCCAGGGCCGATCGGTCCGCGGCACTGCGGGCGCCCGCCGGCGCCTTCTTCTTCCACCCGCCCACAATTGCGCCCATCAGCGTCATGCTGATCAGCGAATAGCCGGCATTGATGGCAAAGAGTTGCGGACGCCATTCGAACGCATATTCGGTGGCGAAGGTGGTGACGACAAATGCCAGCGAGAGCAGGAACCCCACGCGGATGCCGCGAGCTGCCGTCTGCGTTCCGGTGAGCTGGGTGATGCATGAAATCGCAGCCGCCATCACAATTAACATCGTCAGCGCAATCCCATAGGACCAGTATTCCGACACCCCGGTCGCCTTCAGGTCGGGGATCGTTCGGCTCACTCCCCGCAGCCACGGCTGCAGGAAAACGGTGTACCAGATGGCGTCGAAAACAAAAGAGGCAAGGGCGGCGACCACAATCGCCAGGTAGTTCTGACGTACGCGCGTCTCGGACATTTGGATCCTCCGGAGAAAGCTTTGGCCAGGGAAGAGTTGGCGGGATTGTACCCCCGTTTTCCTTCACCTGGCCATGGCAAATTTCCGGTCCTGCCTGTCGAGCGCTCTCGGCCCGCGAACACCTACCAGATTCGGCACGCCTTGTCGGCCACCATCCTGCTCCCCTTCTTGCAACTGAAGCTCTTGGCGAATTCCGGCAAGTCGCTTAGGACCGTATTCGCTCGGTACTCGTCGGGTGCATGCGGATCGGTCTGCGCCTGCGTGCGGAGCTGCTCGGGACGGGTATCGGTGCACCACTGCTGCGCGTAGGCAATCCAGAACCGCTGATCCGGCGTGTAGCCGTCGGTCTTGTCATCCATATCAACGTGGGCAGCATTGGCCTGATCCTGCCAGGCAATCCACGCCAGCCATAGCCCGCCAAGATCCGCAAGGTTTTCGCCCAGTGTCAGCTTGCCATTCAGGTGAACGCCCGGAACCGCCTCGATGGCGTCGTACTGCCTCACCATGCACTCCGCGCGCTCGTTGAACTTCTGTCCGTCCTCCTTCGTCCACCAGTCGCGCAGGTTGCCGTCTTTGTCATATTGGCGGCCCTCATCGTCGAAGCCGTGCGTGAGCTCATGCCCGATGGTCGAGCCCATGTCGCCATAGTTCGCGGCGTCATCTTCCTTGTCGCTGAAGAACGGCGCCTGAAAGTACCCTGCGGGAAAATTCACGTTGTTCTGCTGAGGATCGTAATAGGCGTTCACTGTGGGCGGCGACATGTACCACTCACTCTTATCCACCGGCTTGCCAATTTTGGCGATCTCGCGGTCGAAGTTGAACTCGCGCACCCGCTCCTGGTTGCCGAGTGCGTCCCCGCGCACAATCTCGAGTTTCGAGTAGTCCCGCCACTTGTCCGGATAGCCGATCTTGTTCATCACGGCGCGCAACTTCTCCTTGGCCTTCGCCTTGGTCTCAGGACTCATCCAGTCGAGCCCGTCGATATCGTGACTCATCGCCTGCTCAATCGCAATGGTCATTTTGAGCGCGCGCTGCTTGGCTTCCGGGGGAAAGTACCGGTCTACGTACACCTGTCCCAAGGCCTCGCCCATCTCGCGATCTACCCGGCTGGTGCAGCGCTTCCAGCGCTCCTGCTGTTTCTCGGCGCCGTTCAGAGTGTGCGCGTAGAAATTCCAGCTCTCGGTCTCGAACGCCTCCGGCATCGAGGTGCCGGCATAAGCGTGAATCAGATGCCAGCGCAGGTAGGTCTTGATCTGGTCGAGCGGTGTGTCCGCCAGTACGCTATTGAATTCAGCAAAGAACTTCGGCTCGGTATCGTTCATTTTCCCGCTGGTTGGCGCGTGGGCAGCCTTCTCATAGTCGGT
>Ga0134126_10011860_pt1 | contig 10997 bp, 8 predicted proteins | sample KB31752_FD_96881 | JGI IMG/M metagenome (GOLD analysis project Ga0134126, IMG submission 96881) | Terrestrial soil microbial communities with excess Nitrogen fertilizer from Kellogg Biological Station, Michigan, USA - KB3-175-2 | ecosystem: Environmental > Terrestrial > Soil > Unclassified ... | reverse complement strand
GTCGGCCCCGCGTTCTCCAAGAGCGATGGTGGGAGCATTAGTGTTCGAGGACGGGATCGTCGGAAATACCGAGGAGTCAATCACGCGCAAGTTTCTGATGCCACGAACACGCAGCTGCGGATCCACGACAGCTTCATCATCAGTTCCCGCCTTGCAACTACCGACAATGTGCCACGTGGTCTGGGTCGTTTCGCGGATGTATTCCAAGATCTCGTTATCGCTCGCGACCTGTCGACCGGGTCTAGTTTCCTTGACGATTAGCCGAGCAAGTGATGGAAAGCTCGTCAGATCTCGTACGGCCTTGATTCCGGTGAGCAAGACGCGTGCATCGCGAGGATCATCGAGATATTTGGGATCGATCCGAGGGTACTCGAACGGGTCAGGCGACGCAGCATGGACCCAACCACGAGAATTCGGACGCAGACCCATCACCCCAATGGTGAAACCGGAATGAGGATCCAGGCCGTCCTCCGGTCGGCGTGCGTATCGATCCTTGCCCGAAAAAGGTTGAAGCTGCAGCTTAAGATCTGGTCGCGGCTCCGTCGGGCTTGAACGCATCACTGTGTGCGCTGTAGCTGAGCAGATCGACAAGAGCCCTTTTCCGCGAAAAGCGAACTTCAATCCCTCGCGAACCTTCGCAAGCGGATTCTGCAGCACGTCGTTGATCGTGATTGGCTTAGCGCATTCGAACGTCAGGCGAGTGTTGGGATGGTCTCTAAGATTTTCGCCCACCCCCTTAGCTTCCTGGATGACTTCGATGCCTAAAGGGCGAAGCACATCAGGTTGACCGATGCCCGACAGCTCAAGGAGCTGTGGGGACTGCACAGGACCGGCGCTAAGGATCACTTCCTTGTCCGCCGAGAACCGTTCGAGAATACCATCACGAAGCAACTCGACACCCGTTGCGCAGCGGTTTGTAATTAATACTCGCGCGACTTGGCTGTTTACGAGGACATCGAGGTTCCTCCGGCGCCGCGCTGGCTTCAGGTAACCAACCGCCGAGGAAGAGCGAAACCCCCGGCGCGTTGAGTACTGGAGATAAGCCGCACCCTCGTAATGGCCGTCATTGTAATCGCCAACGATGTCAAATCCGGCTTCGGCGCATGCGCTCATATAGCCATCGGCAAGCTCATCGAAATTCTTGAGGTTGGTGACTCCGATTGGACCATTGTGACCGCGAGTCCTGTCGTCGCCTTCCGGGTAGCTCTCCATACGCTTGAAGTAGGGCAGCATGTCGCCCCAACCCCAGCCCGGCAGCCCGAGATCTTCCCAGCTATCGAATTCGCCGGGATCACCGCGCACGTAGACGTTTCCATTAATCGAACTCGAGCCGCCCAAAACGCGACCGCGGGTCCAGAGCTGTCTACGATCGTGAAGTGCGGCTTGGGGCTCTGTCACGAAAGGCCACGTATACTTCGGATCTTTCAACAGGTTGACGACCATCAACGGGATGTGAATGTTGATGCTCGTATCGCGAGGACCTGCCTCAATCAGAAGAACCTGGTTCGCCGGATCTTCAGACAGCCGGTTCGCGACGACACAGCCGGCCGACCCGGCGCCCACAACGATAAAATCGTAATTACGTTCGGTCGGCACGCTGTTCGCCAAGTGCATTCCCCACGATTATCGTGTTCGATCGTAGGCTGCACGAGCATGCATTCCAATAACAATGAGCGCTGCCGCTATGCGCCGGCATCATGCCGGACCGTTATTCTGAAGTCGTAAGTTCATATTGTAGCGGCGCTCTCGCGACCGCTAAGCGAACGATCCGTTGGAGAGTGAAGTGGCCGAAAATCTTCAGGCATACGACCTGTACATCGATGGAATGTGGGTCGCGCCCTCGACTGGCGAGCGATTCGAGGTCGTAAATCCATTCACTTCTCGACCTTGGGCGACGGTAAGCAGCGCTAATGATCAGGATGTAGCCTCCGCAGTAGGGGCCGCTCGCGCAGCCTTTGAGCGAGAGTGGCGAGACACGACCGGGCTGAATCGAGCCACTCTCATGCACCGCCTTGCGGATCTCCTAGAACGCGATGCGGAACGGATGGCAACGCTTGAGTCCACGGACAACGGAAAGATCATCCGCGAAACGCGCTCGCAAATGCGCTTCGTCGCTCGAACGTTTCGGTTCTTCGCCGGCTACTGCGACAAGATCTTCGGCAAAGTCATTCCAACCGACCGTTCCAGCGTTTTGGACTATGCCACTTTCGAGCCTCTTGGCGTCATCGGCATCATTACCGCCTGGAATTCTCCAATCGCCCTCCTCGGAAACAAGCTTCCCGCAGCGCTTGCTGCCGGCAACTGCGTGGTCGTGAAGCCGTCCGAGCACGCATCGGTGAGCACACTCGAATTCGCAAAGCTCGTGGAAGAGGCCGGATTCCCATCCGGTGTCTTTAACGTGGTGACAGGTGACGCGCGTACCGGAGAGGCGCTCGTCAGCGGCGGAGGGCTCGACAAGATAAGCTTCACTGGAAGCGGGCACGCGGGTCGCGCCATTGCAGCGGCCGCCGGGCGGAACCTCACCCCTGTCATTCTCGAGCTCGGTGGGAAGTCACCAAACATCATCTTCGGCGACGCAAATCTGGAGAAAGCAATCCCCGGCGCTCTTGCCGGTATCTTCGCGGCGACAGGCCAGACCTGCATCGCCGGGTCGCGGCTCCTCGTGCACCGTTCTGTCTACGCTGCGATGCGCGCTGCGCTGGCGGAACGCGCCCGCGCAATTCGCCTCGGAGATCCACTGGATGTGGCAACCGAGATGGGAACCGTCGCGAACCAACCGCAATTCGATCGCATCATTGAGTTCATCAATGCCGCGCAAGAGGACGGCGCTCAGCTTTTGACCGGCGGCCGCCGAGCCGATGCGAAGGAGTTGGCTAGCGGGTTGTTCATCGAGCCAACCATTTTTGCCAATGTAGACAACAATATGCGCATCGCTCGCGAAGAAATCTTCGGTCCGGTTCTCTCAATCATTCCTTTCGACACGGAAGAGGAGGCGATCGCAATTGCGAACGACTCATCTTTCGGCCTTGCATCGGGCGTTTGGACCGAAAGCCTGAACCGGGCGCACCGGGTTGCTCGCGCGCTTCGTACGGGAATGGTCTGGGTCAACACCTATCGCGCCGTTGCCGTCCAGACTCCCTTTGGTGGTGTGAAGGCCAGTGGTTTCGGGCGTGAACGCGGCGAGGAGGGTCTGAAGGAATTTCTCACAACCAAGAATGTGATGATTGAGCTTTCAGACGATGCGCGTGATCCATTCTCGGTGCAGACGTGAATAGGGTCGGCAGCGTTTCCGCTGCTCGGAGGGGACCAGACGATGTGTGAACAATCTCCGAAGTCGAGCGGATGGCAGGGCTGGAGTGAATTGCCGCCGAGAGCGGACTCCAAACCTGCCGGCGAGTGGGTCGACCTGACTCACCGGCTGTCGCCAACGATGCCGTGTGCGTCGATCTTTCCGGAACCGCAGTTCGGTAGGATTCGATCGCTGCCGGCGGATCCCTTCAACGTAACTGACATCCACATGGTCGCCCACGCTGGAACCCACGTCGACGCCCCGCTGCATTTTTTGGAGGACGGCCCGGATATGGCGTCAGTTCCGGTCGATCGGCTGACCGGCACCGGTGTCGTTTGGCACGTCGAAATAGGGCCCGACGAGGTCATTGAGCCCAGCCACCTCGAGCAGTGCCGTCCGCTTATTCAAGAAGGCGAAATTCTGGCCGTCGACACGGGTTGGGCCAAGCTGTTCGGGACCGAGATTTACGAACGGCACCCGAGCTTCAGCGCAGAATCAGCGGCTTGGATGGTGGACCGCCGCATCAAGCTCTTGGCCTGCGACTTTGCGACTCCCGATCTCGTTTATCATCGTCGCGAAGTGGGGTTCAATTGGCCGGTGCACTATAAGCTGCTCTCAAGGGGCATCCTCATTTGCGAGCACCTGACCGGGCATGCGGCACTAGCCGGCGAGCGTGTACACTTCGAGTTCGGCGCCTTGCCTATCGTTGGGGGCGACGGATCGCCGGCGCGCGTGCTCGCGCGGCGTATAGCGTAACGGTTCGCACTCGATGCCCACGGGACACCGCTATTTGGCAGAAGCCCTCGCAAACTGCGGAATTCGGCATTTCTTCCACATGCCACTCGTCCTTCCGGACGCGATAAAGGAGATGCAAGCGATCGGGGTTCAGCCAATCGTTGCGCATTCGGAAAAGGCAGCGGCGTACATGGCCGACGGTTACGCCAGGGCAGCCGGCCGGCTTGGCGTCTGCGCCTGCCAGGCAATCGGCGCTGCAAACCTAGCCGCGGGAGTGCTGGACGCGTTCATGGCGCACTCTCCAGTCTTGGCGCTAAGCGGCGGGGGCACCGCCACAACGCGCGATCGGAACAATTATCAGGAGATCGACCAACGACCGATCTGGTCAGGGCTCACGAAAATGAGCGCTCGGGTCGAAAACGCCGCTCGTTTACCGGACCTTTTGGGACAGGCGATCCGTATTGCCACGAGCGGCTCCCCAGGCCCGGTCCATCTGGAGCTAGGCGGATTTACCGGCGGAGTTCTCGGTGGAGAAGTTGGTGATACTCCATTGCCCGATCCGCGTTTCTCGACTTACCCCTCCGTTCGGATTCCTGCCTCCGAGGAAAGCATACGCAACGCCACACAGCTGATTGCGGAGGCAAAACGGCCAGTCGTCGTTGCCGGATCAGGAATTCGAGCCAGCGGGGCGGCGGATGCTCTCGCTAAGTTTGTGCGCCGCTTGAATTTGCCGCTTGCAGCATCACTCGACGCAAAATCGGTACTTCCCGATGATGACCAGCTCTCAGCTGGAGTAGTTGGAACATATTCGCGGGACAGTGCGAACCGCATTGTTTCCGATGCCGACCTTGTGATCTTCGTCGGAACGACAACTGGCAGCATGGTCACGGCGGGCTGGACAGTTCCGAAGGTGGGTGTTCTCGCAATCCAAATCGACATCGATCCTCGCGAGCTCGGACGGAATTATCCGCTGATCTGCGCAGTTCCAGGCGACCCCTCAACCGTCCTGCAGCAACTGATGGAGGCAAAATCGGTGCTGCCTGACCGATCGGCTTGGCTCGCAGAAGTGGCGAAGGTGAAGGCTGAATGGCGCCAGGAAGCAGCCACTGTGGAAGAGACGGATGCACAGCCGCTTCGTCCCGAGCGACTCGGTCGCCTTCTTTCACAAGTGCTTCCAGAAAACGCCGTCCTAGTCGTGGACACCGGGCACATCGCCGGCTGGACCGCCCGGCACGTCTACCTTCAGCAGGGGCAACGCCTGCTCCGTCCCGCTGGATCAATGGGCTGGGCCTTCCCCGCATCGATCGGGACGAAGTGTGCAGAGCCAGACCGACCTGTCGTCTGCTTCACAGGCGACGGCGGTTTTCTCTATCATCTCGCTGAGATCGAAACAGCGCTGCGATACCGCATCCCGGTTGTCACCGTGATCAGCAACAACAACGGCTACAGCCAAGAACGTCCGATCTGGAGCTCTTCCTCTGATTACGATCACAACTGGCGGTTCGCGCCTGTGTCCTATTCGGACTTGGCGCGGAGTTTCGGATGCCGTTCCTGGCTGGTCGAGAAGGGCGATGATTTCGAGCGGGCATTCGGGGAAGCCCTGACCGCAGAAGGGCCTGCGATAATCGAGGTTATGACCGACGAAAACGTCACTCTGGCACCACCGTGGGTACCTACCGCCGCCGCTTAAGGCCAGATGAGCTGATTAGAGGAAAAAAAAGATGTCACCTGAAGACCACATGCTGCTTACCCATGTGCTCCTCTCGAATGCGATCGATTACTGGTACGACGTCGATCACAATGATGGCATGAACGCGCAAGACTTCTACGTTGAGGACGCCACTTTCTTTAACCTGAGAGGACGCGAAGCGATCCACCACTTCTATCTGTGGCGCAAGGAGCGAGGCGTTCGCACGGTGCGGCACCTAATGTGCAACTTTCGTGCACGGCTTCAGGACGACCGCACCGCCCACACCGAATGCGTAATGTTGCTGTATGCGGCGGACGGGGAGCCGATCCTTCCATCGGCGCCGCCAATCCAAATCGCCGACCAGGTCGATGAGCTCGTACTCTGCGGCGACGGCCGCTGGCGCTTCCGATCCCGCAAGTTCGTCAACATCTTCAAAGGCGACATCCCAACGACCATACCACCGCCGGAATGGTACGCGAAATATAACCCGCTGCCTGCTGATGAGTAGTTCCGGAACTTGAAATCGTTGCCAACGGAGTGCAACTTGGGACCGGTAACAAAGACAAGCAATCAGACGAGGGCCGGTCAAGTGGAGACGAAAGCGTCAGCGCAATCAGCAAGCAGGGTCGATAGGCCGGCCGTCCTGAGTCTTACGCCACTCCACCCACTATTTGGAGCTCAGGCTAGGGAGGTCGACCTTCGAAGGCCGCTCACCGCAGAGCAGAAGCTGCAAATCAAGGCTGCGATGGATCGATATGCGGTGCTTGTCTTCCCCGATCAGCTGATGAGCGACGAGGAGCAAACTGCATTTGCAGAGCAGTTCGGCGAAATCGAGGACACCCCAACCCTCGTCGACCAATCTCGTCGGCGCCTTGCAAACATGCGGATCAACGACATCTCGAACTTAGGCCCGGACGGAAAGATATGGCCCGCGGACGATCGCCGGCGGATGTACAACCTTGGCAATCTCCTATGGCACAGCGACAGTAGCTTTAAACCCACTCCCGCTTATTGGTCGATGCTTCAGGCCAAGATGATCCCGCCGCAAGGGGGGGAAACCGAATATGTCGACACCCGGGTGGCGTGGGAGCATCTCCCCGAGGACTTAAAGGCCCAGGTGCGAGAACTCGTCGCCCTCCACTCGCTCATTTTCTCTCGCGCACAGCTCGGGTTTGAAGCGTTCAGCCAGGAAGAGATTGAGCGATGCGAGCCCGTCCGCCAGCGGCTGGTTAGGCTGCATCCGGAAAGTGGTAGGCTGGCGTTGTACCTCTCGGCCCACATCGGCGAAATCGAGGGCTGGCCGCGGCCGGAAGCAATGGCACTCATTCGTGAATTGACCGAGTTCGCGACCCAACCGCAGTTTGTCTACCAGCATCATTGGAGCGTGGGGGATCTCGTTATTTGGGACAACCGCTGCACGATGCACCGTGGCAAGCGATATGACGACAAGACGTACCCGCGCGATATGCGCCGCGTGACTCTGACCGATGTCGCACCGACTCTGGAGCAGCCGGTCTGAGAGGCAATCAGCAAATTCGCCCACCGAACACCGAGCTTCTACGCGAGGTGAAAATTCGATGAATGTCGCCGAAGCGCTGGTCGCGCGACTACAGGCCGTCGGAGTAGCGCACATTTTCGGTGTGCCTGGAGGGGAGTGCAATCTCGACCTGATCGCAGCTAGCGATAAGTTCGGAGTCGATTTCGTTCTCACCCGAACGGAGACGGCAGCTTCTATTATGGCGTGCGTGGCTGGCGAACTCACCGGCACGGTCGGAGTTGCGATGACCACACGCGGGCCCGGATTGACCTCGGCGGTGAATGGTGTCGCGTTCTCCGACCTCGACCGGTCGGCCCTACTGCTGATTGCCGATGGTTATGGTCCAGACCAGGAATTCGTCAGTCATCAGAGGATCGACCAGAAAGCAATTTTGGCGCCGCTGGTGCGCGCATCAGCATTTCTTTCGCGCAACGGAGCTGTAGGGCAGTTGAATTCGCTTGTCAGTGCAGCGCTCGGGCAGCCTCCCGGACCAGCATATCTGGAAGTTACAGGCGCCGAAATCAGAGCGCCGGCCAAAGAGTTTTTGCCTCATGCTCGAGCTGCTTCTCCCGCTCTTTCCGAGATATCTTTCGCTCCAGCGCGCAAGTTATTGAGTTCCGCGAAACGGCCAGTCCTCATTGCAGGATTACAAGCGCGATCAGCCGCAGCATGCACCGCACTTCGCACTTTCGCGACCGAAACTCGATGCCCTGTGCTGACGACCTATAAGGCGAAGGGGGTGATGCCGGAAACACACCCTCTCGCGATGGGCTTGTATGCGGGCGGAGTCGCTGAGGAGCCGCTGATCCGCGACGCAGACCTAGTTCTTCTATATGGCTTTGATCCTGTCGAAGGACCGCCGCAGGCGTGGCGTTACAACGAGATCACAACCCTCGAGTTGACCAACGTTGCATTCGACCTGCCTTTGCTCGAGCCCGCGACTTCAATAGTGGCGGAAATCAGCTCGACACTCGCCGCGCTCACAAACGATGTCTGCTTCGATGGATGGTCTCAAGCCGAGCTAGCGCAGCACAAAGAGAGAATATGGTCGGCGGCCCGCGTGCCATCAAACGCTGGACTCTCACCGACTGCATTAGTTGAATCAGCGATGGCGCATCTACCGACTGACAGTCGGATCGCTATCGATGCTGGCGCACACATGCTCCCTGTCCTGCATCTTTGGAAATGTGCGGATCTGAACCAATCGCTGATTTCACGAGGTCTTTCTACGATGGGGTTCGCCGTTCCAGCTGCGATCGCCGCATCCTTGGTTGATCGAACGCGCAAAACGGTTGCTTTCACCGGAGACGGCGGACTGATGATGTGCCTAGGCGAGCTGGGAACGGCTCGCGAATCCGGAGCGCAGCCTATAGTCGTCGTGTTCAACGATTCAGCTTTGACCTTGATTGAAGCCAAGCAGCGCAAGCGGCAACTTCCACGCATAGGTGTGTCCTTCAACGGCACTGATTTTTGCCGGATTGCGGAAGGTTTCGGCTGGCGCGCATGCCGCGTGTCGACAAGAGAAGAGGCCGACGCCGCTTTCGCGAAAGCTGCAGTGGCGGATGAGCCATTCCTAATCGACGCCTTGATAAACCCGGTGACTTACGACGAGATTATTGCCCGAGTCCGCGGCTAAGTTCAGCCCGCAAGATATCCGCCGTCCACCGGGATAATCGCGCCAGTTACGAAGCGTGCTTCGTCTGAAGCGAGGAAGACCGCAGCGCCGCCGATTTCATCGGGTTCGCCCTGTCGGCGAAGCGGTGTGCGGGCCATTATCGCCGCCTCACGCTCCAGCGTTTTTTCGCTTTCTGGCACCAGGTTCGAATACACAAACCCGGGTGCAATCGCATTGACTCTAATACCATCGCCGCCCCACTCGACAGCGAGAGCCTTGGTCAGCTGCATCACACCGCCTTTGGATGCGGCGTAGGCCGCAGCATTACCTGCGGCGACAAACGATCGGATAGACGCAAGATTGATGACGCTGCCGACCGTCTTCCGAAGCTGCGGGTAGAACGCTCGGCACATGTTAAACGGCCCCGTCAGATTCACAGCGATCGTACGGTCCCAGCTCGCTGCGGCGCCAGCCACTTCGATGCGACCCGGGACAATGACCCCTGCATTATTGACGAGAATTGAGAGCGGCCCGACATCGGATTGCAATTTTGCAGCTATCGTCTCGCATGCCGCACGATCCGAAACGTCGAGGGCGGTTGACCAGGCCATGCAGCCTTCTGAAGAAATGTCACTCGCGGTTTCCGACGCCCCCGCTCCGTCGACATCCGTTACTGCGACGACCGCCCCTTCTCGAGCCAAGGCTTGGGCGATCGCCCGTCCAATTCCGCGGGCTGCACCTGTTACCAATGCGATTCTGCCGTCCAGCTTACCCATTGCTCCACCCATTGCCTAAGTGCGGTTGACGAGCCTCGCAGCTTTGTTACCGGTATCGAGAGGCATTTCCAGATCATGAAGGAGGTAATCGTGCCCAACGAAAACTTCGATCGAGGCCTTGCTCTTCGTAAGGAGGTGCTCGGCGAGGATTATGTGAATCGATCGATGGCTTCAGCTGACGACTTCAGCAGGCCGATGCAGGAGCTATCGACCGAATATTGCTGGGGCAAAATCTGGTCGCGTCCGGGACTGTCTCGCCGCGAACGGAGCCTCCTAAACATCGGCATGTTAAGCGCGCTAAATCGACCGCATGAACTGAAGCTCCACATCAAGGCCGCTCTCAAGAACGGCCTCTCAAGAGATGAAATCCGTGAGGCGCTACTGCAGGTTGCAATCTACTGCGGTGTCCCCGCTGGCTTGGATTCGACCCGGCTCGCAAGGGAGGCATTGGCCGAGATTGAGGAACCGGGATCTTAATCGTCAGGTGCTTGCGCGCTGAACGATCTCGAATCCAAGGTCGACAAAAGTAACTGGCATGCTCACCTGCTCCATTCGATTGAGCAGCATCTGTGCGCTCCGATGCCCAATCTCATATCGAGCCAGTCGAAGCGAGGTTATCGCCGGCCGGACGTAACGCATCAAATCGAGATCATCGAAGCTGGCAATTGCCAGCCGGTTGGGAACCTTCCACCGCTTACGATCGCATTCAAACAATGCTCCAGCGGCTAAGACATCGCCAGCACAGAACAAGGCGTCGGTATCGGGTAGCTGGTCGGCGATGTACGCAACGGCTTCGGCTCCGCCGGCGAACCCGCGCGAGACGCTCACTACTCGGGACGGGTCGGTCGCTAGTCCGGTTTCCTTTAGCGCATCGGCGTAGCCTAGCCTGCGTTGGTCGGCGCGAGGGTTCGCGGACAGCCCCGCAAATGCAATCTTCTTGTAGCCGAGCCGGGCGAGATGGAGAGTCATAGCTTTGGCAGCGGCTCTGTTCGAGTAGCTCACGACCATGTCGATTGGCTCGGCCGGAAAATCGCCATTCTCGACCACGGGCGTCCTCGATGAGCGAAGCATTCGCACTGTAGTCGGCGTGTGGTTGGTCGAATGCAAAATAATACCGGCAATTCGCTGCGCGATGAACGCAGCGACGACCTGCTCTTCGTCTTCGGGGTCGTCTGTGCTTTCCGCCACCATCAAGTGGAACCCGAGGGGCCGCAGAATGTCGGATATACCCTTGAGTGTTTGGGCAAAAATGGAGTTCTCGAGGCTCGGAAGGACGAGTCCGATTACGTTGGAGCGTTGTGACGAGAGGTTCCGGGCGAGCTGGTTGTGGACATAACCAAGCTCCCGGACAGCCT
>Ga0134126_10011859_pt1 | contig 10997 bp, 11 predicted proteins | sample KB31752_FD_96881 | JGI IMG/M metagenome (GOLD analysis project Ga0134126, IMG submission 96881) | Terrestrial soil microbial communities with excess Nitrogen fertilizer from Kellogg Biological Station, Michigan, USA - KB3-175-2 | ecosystem: Environmental > Terrestrial > Soil > Unclassified ... | reverse complement strand
TCATAAAGAAATCAAATAATCATGGCAAAAGCAGCAAAAACCGCTATTAAGACCAAGGATGCCAAGGCTGCCGCGGAAGCCAAGAACTGGACGAAGGTCATCAAGGCTGTTCGCAGCCCCAAGTCCGGCGCCTATACCTTCAAGGAGGCCATTGTCCACAAGGACAAGATCAAGGAATACCTTGCAGCGAAATAATTGTTGTCCTTACGGACTAGCCGCCGAGCGGCGTCAAATTAATTCTAGGGTTTAGTAAGACTAAAATAAAGCGGGCCGCAGGCCCGCTTTTGTTAATTATGGGCCTTCGGCCAAGCGACCTCCGGCCCGCTTTTGTTAATTATGGGACTATTCGATAAATTATTCGGGAAAAAGGAAAAGGAAAGCCTGGACCAGGGGTTGCAGAAAACCAAGGAGGGCTTTCTTTCGCGCATTACCAAGGCCATCGCCGGGAAGAGCACGGTCGATGAAGAAGTGCTCGATAATCTCGAAGACGCCCTGGTGAGCGCTGATGTCGGCATCGACACGACGGTGAAGATCATCAAGCAGATCGAAGCACGCGTTGCAAAGGATAAGTATGTTAACACCATTGATTTAAACAAGTTACTTCAACAAGAAATAGAGAATATCCTGGTAGATGCGCCCAACCAGAATTACCGCGATTTCAGCACACCTTCCGGCAAGAAACCTTATGTAATGCTGGTTGTGGGAGTCAATGGGGTGGGCAAAACCACGACGATCGGGAAGCTGGCGTATAATTTTACACGGGCAGGGAAATCGGTGTTGCTGGGAGCGGCGGATACGTTCCGGGCGGCGGCGGTCGACCAGCTCACGATTTGGAGCGAGCGGGTGGGTGTACCCATCGTCAAGCAGGGCATGGGAGCCGATCCCGGCGCCGTGGCCTTTGACACCGTTCAGAGCGGGGTGGCGCGGAATGCCGACGTGGTGATCATCGATACCGCGGGGCGGTTGCATAATAAGGCTTATCTGATGGAGGAGCTGAGCAAGATCAGCCGGGTCATCAAGAAGGTGATGCCGGATGCCCCGCATGAGGTTTTGCTGGTGCTGGATGGCAGCACGGGGCAGAACGCGTTGGAACAGGCGAAACAATTCACCGCGGCTACCGACGTGACGGCATTGGCCATCACCAAGCTGGACGGCACGGCGAAGGGTGGGGTAGTGCTCGCCATCGCGGACCAATTCAAGATCCCGGTGAAATTCATCGGGGTTGGAGAGAAGATGGAGGACCTGCTGATATTCGACAAACATGAATTTGTCGATAGTCTGTTTAGTTTGGAAAAGTAATGACCTCAACGTCTATTCCGGTATATCCCCTTGCAGCGCCTATTATGGTGCGCGAGGCAGTGGGTGACGGGTCCGGTTATGATCGCGACATGCTGATCCCGCACCGGAAGGATTACTATCTTTTCGTGTTGGTAAGGCAGGGTGACAGCCGGCATTGGATCGATACCCGAAGCTATGTTTTGAAGCCCGATCATTTCTATTTTACTATTCCTCATCAAGTCCATCTAAAAGAAGAGCCGCGGCCGTTGCACGGTCTGGCGCTGGCGTTCACGCAGGAGTTCCTGCAGCTGGAGGAGAACAGCGCGCTGCTCAGGCTGCCTATCCTGGCGAACCGGGCGGGTGGCCATGAATTGCGGCTGAGTCCGGCGGATGTCGTCGCGATAGAGGAGACCATGCGGCAATTGCTACGGGAATACCAGGGCGAGGGCGAGTGGCGGATGGCGATGTTGGGTGTCTTGCTGCATCAGCTATTGATCCGGTTGAGCCGGCTTTATCTCGAGCAATTCCAGAGTGAGACCGAAGGGCAGGAGACGCTGCTGAAACGTTTTTTGTCGCTGGTAGGCGAACGCTATCCGGAGCTGCATGAGGTCAACGCCTATGCGTCGTTGCTGCACGTGAGCGCGGGTCACCTGGGCGACGTCGTCAAGCAGCAAAGCGGCAAGAGCTGTATGGAGCATATCCAGGATCAGCTGCTCGTGGAAGCCAAACGGCGGCTTTTGCATACCGGGCTGCCGGTGAACCGGATCGGCAAGGAACTGGGTTTTGAAGATGCGGCATACTTCAATCGATTCTTCAAGCGCCACACCGGGCTGACGCCCCTGGGTTATCGGAAGCAAATCCGGGAAAAGTACCATTTTGTCCCTTCGGCGTCCAGCGACACGCTTCCAAAGGCGTGATACCTTTGCCTCATGACACAACAAACAGTCCTGATCACCGGTGCCAACAAGAGCATCGGTTTTGAAACGGCGCGGCAACTGGCGCAGCAAGGTTATTATGTCGTTATCGGCAGCAGGGATCTGGCGCGGGGGCAGGAGGCGGTGGCCGCGTTAAAGGCCGAGGGGTTAACATCTGCGGAGCTGCTGGAGCTCGACGTGGCAAATGAAGCATCGGTGCTAGCGGCGCGGCAGCGGCTGGGGGAGCGTACCGAAAAGCTGGATGTGCTGATCAACAATGCGGGTATTTTGGGTGGCGTTCCGCAGCAGCCTTCGGCAGTTACCGATGCGCAGCTGCACACCGTTTTCGAGACCAATGTCTTCGGCGCTATCAGGATGATCCGGCATTTCCTCGATATGCTCGCGCGGAGTGCACAGCCGCGGATCGTCAATGTCACCTCCGAGCTGGGATCGCTGACGCTGCACAACGATCCTTCGTGGATCTATTATGCCTATAAGGGCGGAGCCTATGGGCCTTCGAAAACAGCGCTCAATGCCTATACGGTAGCATTGGCCTATGAGCTGCGGGACCGGTTCAAGGTGAACATGGTGAATCCCGGTCATACCGCAACTGATTTCAACAATCACCGGGGGACCAAAAAAGTAGAAGAGGCCGCCCGGATCATCGTACAAACGGCGATGGATGCGAACGGCCCCACTGGTAAGTTCATCAGCGATTATGGCGAGACACCGTGGTAGGCGTCGATGTCGGCTGACTACCAGCAATATTTTATACCTATTCCACCCCAGAGTCCAACATAAGGGTGATTCAATTCCAGATAAGGTTGGAGATCGGCACTGACGGCGATGGGGGCGCCGGCGAATTTGTATTCGAGGCCCACGACGCCATCGATACCGATGGAGATCTCTCCGTTATTGTAATAGTGGTTGTCGACTACCGTCCCATTATAAGCACCGAGGTGGGCGCCGGGGCCGATATACCATTTCAGGCCGGGTGCATCGCTGCTGACATCGCCAACGAACTCATAGAGACCCGTGACTCGGAAACCATTGTCCCAGAAACTGGCAATGCCTTCGAGCGCGGCATTTTCGTCGAGGAAATGCTTAAAGGTGACGGCACCGGGCCAGAACTTGATGCCAACCGCGTTGGTGTAACTTTGGCTTTCGGACTGGGCAAAGGATCGTACGCTAAAGAGACAGGCTAGCATGGGTACCAAACACAAGGCTTTTCTCATAGTTTTCCTACATTTTGCCGCAAATATATAAAATATCGTGCCAGATAGAATCCGGGGCACATTTCGTACCTTTGCGCCCTTGCGGACGACCGTCCGCTGGCCGAAGGCCAGACATTTAGATAATATGAAAACGAGGTCTTTACAGAAGGATAAGGTCAATATCATTACGCTGGGTTGCAGCAAGAACATAGTCGACAGCGAGGTGCTGAGCGGGCAGCTGCATGCCAACGATATCGACGTGGTGCATGAGAATGCAAAAAAGGATCACAACATCGTCGTCGTGAATACCTGTGGGTTTATCGACAAGGCGAAGGAAGAATCCATCAATACGATCCTCGACCAGGTGGCGCTGAAAAAAAAGGGGAAGCTGGACAAGGTCTATGTCACCGGCTGTCTGAGCCATCGCTATCGCGATGATCTCGAGAAAGAGATCCCCGAGGTCGATGCCTGGTTCGGTACGATGGAGCTGCCGCTGTTGCTCAAGAAATTCGAAGCCGATTATAAGTCCGAGCTGCTGGGTGAGCGGTTGTTGGCAACGCCTCAACACTATGCCTACCTGAAGATCGCGGAAGGGTGTAACCGCACCTGTGCCTTCTGCGCGATCCCGCTGATGCGTGGCGGGCATGTCAGCCGGCCGATCGAAGAGCTCGTCAGGGAAGCCGGGCTGCTGGTGCAGCGCGGCGTCAAAGAAATCCTGTTGATCGCACAGGAGCTCACGTATTACGGTCTCGATCTCTACAAGAAGCGGATGCTGCCCGAGTTGCTGCATCGGCTTGCTGACATTCCCGGGTTGCGCTGGATCAGGCTGCATTATGCGTATCCATCAAAATTTCCTACAGAAATTTTGGATGTGATCAGGGAAAGAGAGAATATCTGCAATTATCTCGACATGCCGTTGCAGCATGCCAGCGACAATATGCTGAAGGCCATGCGGCGGCAGATCACGCGGGGTGAGATGACGGACCTTATCCATACGATCCGGGAGAAGGTGCCAGGCATCTGCCTACGAACTACTTTGATCGCGGGTTTTCCGGGCGAGACGGAAGCGGATGTTGAAGAACTGAAGGAATTTTTGCAGCTGCACCGGTTCGATCGCGTGGGCATCTTTCCCTATTCGCATGAAGAAGGGACGGCGGCGGGCGAGTTGGTCGACGATGTGCCGGCCGATGTAAAGCAGCAGCGTGCGCAGGAGATCATGGAAGTGCAGCAGGAGATCTCCTACGAGAAGAACCAGGAAAAGGTCGGATAGGTCTTTACCACGCTTATCGATAAAAAAGAAGCAGGACGATATCTGGGTCGGACCGAATTCGATTCGGTGGAAGTCGATAACGAGGTCATCGTGCATAGCAAGGAGAAGCTGCCTGTAGGCGATTTCGTGCAGGTGAAGATCACCAAAGCATATGACTACGATCTCGAGGGAGAAGTGGTGAGTTAAAATCGGTAAAGTTTTGATTAATCGGCGCTCCTTAACCGACGCCGCAAACCGGTACTTTTGCTGAAAATTTGTTCACATGAGTATAAGTTGGAATGGAGTATTTCCAGCGTTGACCACAAAGTTCACGGCACAGGACACCCTTGATCTGCCGATGTTTGGAAAGAACCTGAAGGCGCAGGCGGATGCCGGTGTTCAGGGCGTTATCATCGGCGGGTCGCTTGGGGAAGCAAGTACCCTGACATTGGCCGAAAAAGAATCCCTGATCCGCTATTCCGTAGAAAAAGAGGGACATCGTATTCCTGTCTTGCTTGGTATCGCCGAAGGGTCCACCCGTGAGGCGATAACGCAGGCAAAGCTGGCCGCCGAGTGGGGTGCACGCGGGTTGATGCTTTTACCCCCGATGCGGTATAAGAGCGATCACCGCGAAACGGTGACCTTTTTCAAGACCATTGCTGCTTCAACGGAATTACCCATCCTGATCTACAACAACCCTGTAGACTATAAGATTGAGGTGACACTGGACATGTTCGAGGAGCTCATCGAGCTTCCCAATATCCAGGCGGTGAAGGAGTCTACGCGGGACGTGACAAATGTAACACGGTTGATCAACCGGTTCGGTGAGCGGCTGAAGATCCTGTGCGGGGTGGATACCATTGCCGTGGAAGAGCTCGCAATGGGCGCCGATGGCCTGGTAGGTGGATTGGTAGGCGCGTTTCCGGCTGAGACGGTAGCCATCTTCATGCTCGTCAAGACGGGACGGATCGCAGAGGCGCTGGAGATCCACCGCTGGTTCCTGCCCTTGCTGGAGCTCGATATCCATGCCAAACTGGTGCAATACATTAAATTAGCCGAAACGGAAGTAGGTCTTGGCACGGAGCATGTCCGGGCGCCGCGTTTGCCGTTGATCGGCAAAGAGCGGGAACATGTTTTGCGCGTCATCCGTGAGGGTGTCGCCAGCAGGCCGATCCTTCCGGAATACGCGGGTCTCACACTTTAAACTTTAGGTATGAAATTTCAAGATGCTACTATAGCCGAGATCGACCAGGTATTACAAGAATCCTGGAAGGCTTTTCAGGTATATCGTAAGACGACATTAAAACAGCGGGCCGATCTGATGCGTGCTATTGCCGCCGAGCTCGAGGCGACGGGTGACCCGCTGATCCAGGTAGCCATGCAGGAAACCAACCTGCCCGAGGCACGTTTGAAGAACGAACGGGCCAGGACGATGTTCCAGCTCACGAGCTATGCCGAAGGCTGCGAGGCCGGACATTGGCTCGAGGCGCGGATCGATACCGCGATCCCGGCGGAAAGTCAGCCCGATCTGCGGAAGATGCAGATCGCCATCGGTCCCGTAGTGGTCTTTGGCGCGAGCAATTTCCCGCTTGCCTACTCCACGGCAGGCGGTGATACCGCTTCGGCATTGGCGGCGGGCTGCCCGGTGATCGTCAAGGCGCATCCCGCGCATGCGGAGACATCCGAGATCGTCGCGAAGGCCATTGCCAAGGCTGTCCAAAAGGCAGGGTTACCCAAAGGGGTCTTTGCGCATGTCCATGGCTTCAGTACCGAAGTAGGCAAGGCGCTGGTCACGCATCCTCAGACCCGTGCCGTAGGATTCACCGGTTCCCTGGGCGGTGGAAAAGCGCTTTTCGACTGGGCCAACCAGCGGAAGGAGCCGATTCCTGTGTTTGCCGAGATGGGCAGCATCAATCCCGTGTTTCTGTTGCCAGGAAAGGTCAAGACGGCAGCCAGGGAACTCGCCGCGCAGCTGGCGGGGTCGATCACGCTCGGAACGGGACAGTTCTGTACCAACCCCGGGCTGATCCTGGGTGTTGCCGGTTCGGACCTCGACAGCTTCGTGCGCGAACTCGGCGTTGCCATCGAGAAGACCACGCCCGGAACGATGCTGCATCCGGGTATCGCCAAGGCATATACGGAAAAACGGCAGAGCGCCTTGTCGCAGGATCATGTCGAGACGGTCGCTGTTGCGGCTGCTGCTCCGCGTGAGAACCAGGGAGTGCCCACGGTCGCCACGGCCACCTCGGAAGCCTTTTTCAAGAATCCGTTGCTGCATCAGGAAGTCTTCGGGCCTTATTCGCTGGTGATCCAATGTCCGGATGTCGCCACGCTGGTCAAGGCCGCGCAGCACCTGGAGGGACAGCTTACCGCCTCGCTGATGGCTACGGATGAAGACCTGGCCCAACATGGGGCGCTGGTCGATGCGGCACAGGAGATCTGCGGCCGGCTGATCCTCAACGGCGTGCCCACGGGGGTGCGGGTGTCGTTGTCACAGCAGCATGGCGGACCTTTCCCGGCTACGACAGACAGCAGGTTCACTTCGGTAGGCGCGGATGCCATCAAACGCTGGGTAAGGCCTTTGGCTTACCAGAGCTGGATCGATGCGGCATTGCCTGACGCTTTAAAGAACAGCAACCCGCTGGGTATCTGGCGGATGATCAATAACGAATTGACCCAAGGACCCGTAAAATAACATGAAGAAGACCTTTTTTTGTATCGATGCACATACCTGCGGAAACCCTGTGAGACTGGTGGCAGGTGGCGGCCCCGTGCTGGAGGGCGCCAATATGAGCGAAAAGCGGCAGCATTTTCTCCGGGAATACGACTGGATCCGGAAGGGGCTGATGTTCGAGCCCCGCGGACACGATATGATGAGCGGCAGCATCCTTTATCCGCCGCATGACCCGCAGAACGACGTCGCGGTGCTGTTTATCGAGACCAGCGGCTGTCTGCCCATGTGCGGGCATGGTACCATCGGGACGATCACCATTGCGCTCGAAGAAGGACTGATCCAGCCCAAGAAGCCGGGCTTCGTCCGGATGGAGGCACCGGCCGGTCTCGTGCAAATCGAGTACAAGCAGGAAGGAAAAAAGGTGAAGTCCGTCAAGCTGACGAATGTGCCTGCTTATCTGGCTGCGCAGAATATCACGGTGGAGTGTCCTGATCTGGGACCACTGAAAGTAGATGTTTCTTATGGAGGAAATTTCTACGCCATCGTCGATCCGCAGGAGAATTTTAAAGGATTGGAGAATTATTCGGCCGACCAGCTGATCAGCTGGAGCCGGGTGATGCGGCAGCGGATCAACGCCGAACATACCTTCGTCCATCCGGAGAATCCCACCATCAATACCTGCACGCATATCCTTTGGACGGGGAAGACCATCAGCCCCGAGGCGACGGCACGCAATGCGGTGTTCTATGGCGATAAGGCCATCGACCGGAGTCCCTGCGGTACCGGCACCTCCGCGCGGATGGCGCAATGGTTTGCCAAAGGTAAGCTCAAGGAAGGGGATGTCTTTCTCCACGAAAGCATCATCGGCTCCGTGTTCAGGGGGCGGGTGGAAAAGGCGGTCTCGGTAGCCGGGAAGCCGGCCATCGTCCCCAGCATCGAAGGGTGGGCCAAGATCTACGGGTACAATACGATTACCATCGATCCCGAAGACGATCCGTACGCATACGGGTTCCAGGTGCTGTAAGCGGCCGGACTATTCGTTTTTTTCGGGTGGTAGTCCGGTTCATCCCGAACAATCACTCATTTTATATGTTGTTGTTGCCGTTCGGGTAATTTCCTCCGATATTGGTATTTTTATCCCTTCGGAGGTGATAAATTCGCTCTCTTATGGACTGGATATCGACGCGTTTACCATATCGGCAGACTGGTTATTATTCTCATATCATCCTAGACTACCTGGAGCAGGCCAAGCAGCTGTCTCCTTTTTACCGGCATCCTGTTTCTGCCGAAGGGCTGCGACAGGCGCTGGAGACGCGCAGGGCGTTTCCGACGGATCGGGCTGCGCTGGTGCAGATCCTGGAGGAGCAATATGCCGGGGTGCTCGCGGGTGAGGCGGCGGAGGCATCGGGTAAATCCGGGGAGCCCGGCGCATCGCAGGCATCGGGGGCTGCGCGGGTCCGGGAGAACATCGCCAGGCTGGCGGAGGGGACTACATTCACGGTGTGTACGGCGCATCAGCCGGCTATCTTCACCGGTCATCTCTACTTCATCTATAAGATCCTGCACACCATCCGACTGGCGGAATGGTTAAAGAAACAACATCCGGCCTATCATTTCGTGCCCGTTTTTTACATGGGCAGCGAAGATGCCGATCTCGACGAGCTGGGTCATATCTACCTGGGCGGCGACAAGCTGATCTGGGAAACAAAGCAAACGGGCGCCGTGGGCCGGATGAAGACCAAGGGGCTCGATAAACTGTATTACCGGATCGAGGGACAGCTGGCCGTACAGCCGCATGGCAAAGCCTTGATGGCGATGTTGAAGGACGCCTATCTCGATAGCCCGGATATCCAGACGGCGACGTTTAAGCTTTTACATGCGCTTTTTGCCGAATATGGGCTTGTTACCATCATTGCCGACCATGCGGTATTCAAAAAGCAGCTGCTTTCCGTCTTCGAGGACGATCTGTTCCGGCAGGAGCCCACGCGGATCGTGAGCGAATCGATCGCGGGGCTTAGCAAACATTATAAGATCCAGGCCAACCCGCGGCCCATCAACTTATTTTATCTGAAAGACGATCTCCGTAACCGGATCGAACGGACGCCGGAAGGTTTCCAGGTCGTCGATACTCCCTTGCGTTTCACGGATGCCGGGATGCGCGAGGAACTGCAACGCAATCCCGAGCGGTTCAGCCCCAATGTGATCCTTCGCGGACTATTCCAGGAGACGATCCTCCCCAATTTGGCCTTTATCGGCGGGGGCGGCGAGACGGCCTACTGGCTGGAGCTGAAAGCGCTTTTCGATCACTATCACACGCCATTCCCCGTGCTCATCCTGCGGAACTCTTTTTTGCTGGTGGAACAGCAGTGGATGGAAAAGCTCGGGCATGCCGGTTTTGATCTTCCCGATCTCTTCAAGGGCGCCGCGGAGCTGGTCAACGAGCTGGTGCGGCGGGATTCCGAAAATACCCTGAGCCTGGGAGAAGAGATTGCCCTTGCCAACAACTATTACGAGCGGCTGAAGTCGTTGACGCGGCCGGTGGACCCGACGCTGGAGCAGCATGTGGAGGCCCTACAGGCACGGGCGCTGGAGCCGATCAAGACGCTGGAGAAGAAGCTGCTGAAGGCGGAGCGGCGGAAGTTCGGGGATCAGCAGCGGCAGCTGGCCGCGCTCAAGGCGGCGCTGTTCCCGCATGACAATCTCCAGGAACGGGTAGAGAATTTTATGCCATGGTATGCGGCGATGGGCCCCGGCTTCATCGAGACGTTGTATAAGCACTCGCTCGTGCTCGAGCAGGAGTTTATGGTATTGGCGGAGTCATAGATAGCCTACCTCCTGCAGACGCAGGGCATCGTCCAACAAATATCGCCGCGGGATGCCCGTGGGCAGATCGACATCGGCAATCGCTTCTTCGCCGATGTGTTCCAGAAACATGACTAAAGAGCGTAAACTGTTGCCGTGCGCCACGATCAGGACGTTTTGCCGGTCCTTCAGCAACGGCTCGATCTCGTTTTGATAATAGGGGATTACGCGGGCTGCAGTGTCGGCGAGGCTTTCACCGCCCGGCGGCCGGGTCGCGTAACTACGTCGCCATATTGCCACCTGTTCATCACCGTATTGTTTCGCGACTTCCGTCTTATTCTTTCCTTGCAACAGACCATAATTCCGCTCGTTAAGCGCCCGGTTGCGGGTGACCGGTAGATCTTGCTGATGTGCTTCTTCGAGCAGGAGCGTCATGGTGTCGATGGCGCGTTGCAGGACGGAGGTGAAGCCATGAGCGAAGGGAATACTGCGGAGTTTGGTGCCGGCGATCCGGGCTTCATCGCGACCCAGCGCGGTGAGGGGGATGTCGGTCTCGCCCGTGAAGCGGTTCTCGAGATTCCAGGCGGACTGTCCGTGGCGGACGAGGACGAGCAGCGGCATAATGTAAATATACATTATTGGAGGTTGTTTGTCAGCAGGATCACGGGCCAGGCGCCGGGGCCGTCGGGCCAGGAGAGGGTGGGTCCCGGGCTTCCAGCCGTGGCGCGGCTTTCATGCGGAGTGCGGTTGTCGTTGGCTGCTGGCCTGTCGCGGACGGCTGCCTCAACGGTTTGCCCTGTAAAGCGGTTGGTCCATTGCGTGGGTGCGTCGGCGGGAAGTTGCAGTGACAGCGGCTGGGGTTCCGT
>Ga0134126_10011858_pt1 | contig 10997 bp, 10 predicted proteins | sample KB31752_FD_96881 | JGI IMG/M metagenome (GOLD analysis project Ga0134126, IMG submission 96881) | Terrestrial soil microbial communities with excess Nitrogen fertilizer from Kellogg Biological Station, Michigan, USA - KB3-175-2 | ecosystem: Environmental > Terrestrial > Soil > Unclassified ... | reverse complement strand
TGTGCCCAGTTCGTTTTCGAGGTCCCTGATCCGTCGGCTTAGCGAAGATTTCGTGATAAAGAGCCGCTCAGCAGCTCTCGTAAAGCTGCGCTCCTCGGCAACCTTGACGAAGGACATAAGTTGCACCATGTCCATAGCGTGGCTCCTTGCAGCAAAACGTCTAGCTAAATTATAGCTAGATCGGTGCCGTAAGTAAACCCACCGTCCGACCGGACGGTCGGGCGAGATGCACAGAGCTCTCAGTACTGTCAGTACCAGGCTGAGTAATTCCCTTGGCGGTTCTGTCGAGAGCAAGGTGCGCAACGTGCTCGTTGCCAAATCCGCAACATAGGGCAAGGTCACGCTTCGGCGGTGAACTGGGTGATCCACCGCCGCCCGTCTGGCTCGGTCTGGTGCCCTGCCAGCCGTAACCGCGCCGCTCGCCAACTGTGGGCGAGGCCGCGCAGGTTGCGTAGTTGCGAACGTGAAGGTTCCGATATCGGGTACTTTACCGCCGTATCTTCCGGTATTAATCTTCTCGAAAAGCAGTATTCGAAAATGTCGTGCGTCTGATTAATCGCGTAAATCCAAGCCTGGAACTGTTCTTTAGGCCAACTGGCCCGCCCATCGACACGTCTTTCGTCAGTCGTTCGCTAAGGCACAGGAAACCCTGGCCGGAAGCGGGCTGAAGTCGCATTCACATGATCACTTCGATCGCTTTACTTCGCTGCGCAGAAAGGAGAAATTTCTCTTTGTCCTAGCCAGCTTCATGCAGGAGATGCTTCATGGCAACGATGCCTTCAGAAAACGATAACGCACCCATTACGCCTGGCACGGCAGCGCTGACAGTGGAGCCGCCCGTCGGTGCACTCGAGGCCAAGCACGCCCAATCTCGACGATTCCAGAACGTCATCGCCGGGGACACCTCCGCGACTCTGACGGGGACGCACTGGAACATAGCGCTCGCGACAGCTTTCGGCTGGTTCCTTGACTCCATGAGCATCGCGCTCTACGCGCTCATCATCCCGTACCTGCTGACAGATTTTCACGTCACGCTCTCGTACCTGACGTTCTGGGTTACGATCACGGGCCTGATCGTTGTCGGCTCGACGTACCTGTGGCCCTGGTACTCGGATCTCGTCGGCCGACGGCTCGCCTTCACGCTCAACATAGCGCTTACCGGGATCTTCGTAGTGCTGACCGCGTGGGCGCAGACCTGGGTTCTGTTCCTGGTCTTTTACACGCTGATGCGCGCATGCCTCAGCGGCGAGTGGAGCATCGCGGCCAGCTTGACCGCCGAGACGTGGCCCGCGAAGTACCGCTCGAGAATTCTGAGCTTCGCCCGGTCGCTCTACGGGTTCGGCGTCGCGCTCGCGGGTGTCATCGGCACGTACATCATCGCGCCGCATGGCTGGCGCTGGGGATACGGAATTACCGCGGTCCTCGCGCTCTTCGCTTTGTTCTTCCGCCTGCTCTGCCCCGAGTCGCCGCACTGGGTCCGCACCCGCGACCGGAGAGACAGGGTCCGCGCGCTTGTCCGGGCAGGCCGGGACGTCCCAGCGGAGGACCGCGTGTGGTACGAGCGTGCGGCCAAGGTGTCGATCCGCCAGCTTTTCGAGCCCGGCCAGGCCAAGCTGACCATAGCCGCGATCTTCGTCGCGCTGACAGCGTCGCTCACGTGGACCCCGCTCGGGATCTATGCCCCGCTGTTCCTGAGCGAGACGCACCACTGGACGACCGCACAGTACAGCTCCTGGTACACCTGGTTCGGAATTTTCGGTGCCGTCGGCTACTGGTTCCTTGGCTGGATAGCCGACCGGTGGTCCAGGTTCGCCGCCATGGTCGTCGGCAACCTCATCACGGTAGTGACGATCATCCCCTTCTCACTGGTGCAAGATCACGCCGCGCTGTGGATTCTCGGGTGCGTGGTGGACTTCGGGCTGATCGGGGTGTACGGCGTCGTGTTCACCTACACCGCGGAGCTGTTCCCCACCCGGATGCGGGGGGCAGGCTCGGGATTCAGCTGGATGATAGGGGGACTCGGCGCCTTCGGAGTGCCTTATGCCGCCGTCTGGCTCAGGGACCTCTCCGGGTCCTTCGCGCTGCCCTTCATCATCGTCGCACCGATTCTCCTGATCCAGCTCGTCGGGCTCGCGCTATTCAAAGTGGAATACGCCCGGCGCACACTGGACTCGATCAGGCAATAGAGGTGATCCTCAGTGCCATCCACAGATAAGAAAGGAGAAAGCCATTCCCGCGTTCAAGTACAAGTGGTCGTCTAACCCCGGCCCGATCACCGTCGAGGACTACCGGCGGCTCGCACGACGATCAGTGCCCGACATGGTGTGGGCATACGTGGACTACGGTGCCGATGATCTGCAGACCCTCCGAGCCAATCGAGAGGCGTTCAGCCGGTACATGCTCAGAACCAGGGTCCTGACCGGCAACGAGGGCTCGGAACTGTCGGTCACGGTAGGGGGCGAGACGATTTCCCTGCCGGTTCTGCTGGCACCGACCGGACTGGTAGGAATTTCGCACTGGACAGGCGAAGTGGGTGCCGCGCAGGCCGCCGAGCGGGCCGGCACCCTGTCGATTGTCAGTACGGCCGGCTCATATTCGTATGAGGAGGTCGCGCACGGCACTGAGAAAGACCATTTCTTCCAGCTCTATCCGTGGCGGGATCTCTCGGCCGGCCGTCACGACCTGACGCTGTCGCTGATCCAGCGGGCTCAGCGCGCTGGCTACCGGGCAATGTTCGTGACCGTCGACGTGCCCGTGCACGGCAATCGGGAGTCAGAGCGCAAGCGGGGCATGGGCAATCCGCCGGTTATCACCCCAGCCCGCGTGCTGAACGCAGCCACGCGCCCGAAATGGTGGATAGCGTACCTGCGTCACGGCCGCATCTCGGCCCGCAACCTGGTCGAGTCGGTCGGCGCGCGCGCCGCGGTGCAGTCGCTGCGCGTCCAGTTCTCGATGATGCGCCCGGAACTGAACTGGGATGACTTCAAGTGGATGCGCGACCAATGGAATGGCCCGCTGTACATCAAGGGCGTTCTCGATGCCGATGACGCCGAGATAGCCGTGAACCTCGGGGCCACCGGCGTCGTGGTCTCGAACCACGGAGGCCGCCAGCTTGACGGAGCCGTGGCGGCGCTTGATGCGCTCCCGGCGATCGCGGAAAGGGTGGGGCAGCGGGCCGAGGTCCTGCTCGACGGCGGCGTCCGCCGGGGGAGCGACGTGGTGAAGGCGCTCTGCCTGGGCGCCACGGCCGTATGCATCGGGCGCCCGTACGTGTACGGCATGGCGGCGCGCGGCCCGGCCGGCGCCGAGCACGTGGTCAACATCTTCCGCCAGGAAATCTCCCGCACGCTGACCCTCATGGGGGTGCGCAGCGTCAAGGAACTCGACCGCTCCTGGCTGCTGCCCGCCAATACTCCGCTGACCGACGGAAGGTGAAAGTCATGACGCACAGTTCTCTCGAGGCCGCCTGGGCCAACGGCGGCGCCGCCCTGGGCGGGTGGGTATCGAACCTGGAGTTCAGCCCCGACCTGTTCCGCCGGGCCGAGTACGACTACATCGGCATCGACTGCCAGCACACCGTCCTCAGCGAGGCCCAGGTTGCCGCGACCATCGTCAAGATGGCACCGGGCGGTCCGGCGATCGTGGTCCGGGTTTCCAAGAACGACTCCGCCCTCATCGGGAAGCTGTGCGACGCGGGGGCCGACGGGATCATCGTGCCGATGGTCAACAACGCCGAGGAAGCCGCCGCCGCGGTCGCCGCGACGCGTTACCCGCCGCGGGGCGTCCGCAGCTTCGGGCCGCACGGCCCTAGCCTGCGCGGGCGCAGCCTGACCGAGCTCGGCGAACGGGTCAGCGTCTTCGCCATGGTCGAGACCGCCGACGGGCTGAAGAACGTGGAGGAGATCACCGCGGTCGCGGGCCTGGCCGGCATCTACGTCGGCCCGGCCGACCTCTCGATCGGACTGGGACTGGACCCCATGCGGGCGTTCAGCACCGACCAGCTGGTCGAGCCGGTCGGGCAGATCCGCAAGGCGTGCGAGAACAGCGGCATCATCCTCGGCATGCACCAGGCCAACGCCGCCACCAGCATCACCTGGGTCAAGCGGGGCGTGCGGTTCGCCACGATCTCCAACGACGCGGGCCTGTTCGCCACCGCGGCCAGCGCGGCGCTGGCCGAGGTCAGGAAAGGCGTGGCGTGACTGGGTTCAGGGAGCTGGGCACCAAGCTCAGGAACTGGCGGCGATGGGGCCCGGACGACGAGCTCGGCACTGTCAACTTCATCACCGCCGCCAGCCGCATGCGCGGGGCGCAGGCCGTCCGCTCGGGCACGGCGGTCGACCTGGGGATGCCGTTCGACACCAGCGGCCCGCAGTCGGGCGGCATGCGGTTCAACCCCATTCACAAGATGACCCGGCTGCTCAGCGACGGCGAGTTCGGCGGGCTCGCGGTGGCCGATGACATCGTCATCATGCCGCTGCAGTGCGCCACTCAGTGGGACAGCCTGGCTCATGTCGCCTACGACAGCCGGGCCTACAACGACATGCCCTACAGCGCGGTGACGGCATCCGAAGGCGCCACCCGCAACTCCTTCGCCACGGTGGCGCCGCACCTGGTCGGGCGGGGGGTGCTGCTCGACATCCCGGCCCTCACGGGGGTCAGCTGCCTCGACCCGGCCCACGAGGTGACCGCCGACGACCTCACCGCCGCGGCCGCCCGGGAGAACGTCAGGATCGAGCAGGGCGACATCGTGCTGGTCCGGACCGGCTGGTACCAGCATTTCCTGGCCGGCGACATCGCCCGCTACATGGGGGAGCCGCACCCTGGCCTGGGGGTGTCCTGCTGCAACTGGCTCTACGACAACCAGGCGGCCGCGGTCGCGGGCGACAACTTCGCGGTCGAGATCCGGCCGAGCCGCGACCCGGACGCCGCCCTGCCGTTCCACATGGTGGCGATCCGGGACATGGGCCTGACCCTCGGCGAGATGTTCAACCTGGAAGGCCTGGCGGCCGCCTGCGCCAAGCGGGGCGCCTGGGACTTCCTTTTCGCTGGGCCGGGCCTGAAGATCACCGGCTCGGTCGGCTCGCCGATCACGCCGGTCGCCGTGCTGTGAACCCCTGACGAAGGAACAAGCAAGTCGCAAGGCAAGGAAGGTCAGTCAGTGACTGAGACGCTCATAGCGGGAACGCAAGCCACGGGCGCCAGCTCGAAGGTCGGCATCATCGACACCGACGTGCACCCGTCCATGAACCCGATGAAGCCCGAGATCCTCAAGTACCTGCCGGCCAAGTGGCAGGACTACATCAAGGAGGCTGGCTTCATCCGCACCGGCAGCCCGGGCGGCGAACGCCCCCGGCACCGCGAGTTCGCCCACCGCTGGGACGCCGTGACCCCGGACGGCCGCGAGCCCGGCAGCAACCAGGCCTGGGCGGCCGAGCAGCTGCTGGACCGCTACGGCATCAGCGGCGCCCTGCTCGACGACATCGGCGGCTTCTCGGTGGCGGGGGGCGGACGCCAGCCCGCCGAGCTGTCCATCGCGTTTAGCCGGGCCATGAACGAGGCCCGGCGCGACCAGTGGCTGGCGGCCGATCCCCGCTGGTACGCCGCGATGACCCTGCCGTATGAGCTGCCCGAGGCGGCGGCGGCCGAGATCCGCCGCTGCAAGACGCAGGACAGCCAGTACAGCGACCGCTGGAAGATGGCCATGTTCGCGCCGAACAACATGCGGCCGCCGGGCCACCCGTCGTACTGGCCGATCTACGAGGCGTGCGAGGAATTCGGGATCCCGGTCGGGTTCCACGTGCTGGCCGGGAACCGCATCACCCCGTCCGGGGCGCCCGACTTCTACTTCGAAGAGCACTGCACCTGGGCGCAGTTCAACTTCCCGATCGTCAGCAGCTACGTCTTCGAGGGCGTGTTCGAGCGGTTCCCCAACCTCAAGGTCGCGCTGCTGGAGCTCGGCTGGAGCTGGGCGGTCCCACTCGCGTGGCGGATGGATCACGCCTACCGGGTGATGGGGCGCGAGGTCCCGCACTTGACCAAGATGCCGTCGGAGTACATCCGCGACCACTTCTACTACACGACGCAGCCGATCGAAGAGCCGGAGAAGGACCAGTACTCCGACGAGGTGCTCGAGGCCTTCACCGCCTCCGGGATGGGCGAGAAGCTGATGTTCTCCTCCGACTACCCGCACTGGGACTTCGACGAGCCCTTCCACTACCTGGACCTGCCCGACGAGCAGCTGAGCCGCAAGATCCTGGGCGAGAACGCCAGCGCGCTGCTGGGCATCGACCTCATCCCGGACACCGGCCTTGAGCGGAGGGTCGGCTAAAGATGCCAATGCGGAAATTCGTCGTCGGCAAGACCGATGATCTCGGGGAAGGCGAGGGCATGCTGGTCACCGTCGCCAACCGGTCCATTGGGATCTTCAAGGTCGGCGGGGACTTCTACGGGCTGATGAACAAGTGCCCGCACCTGGGGGGCGAGCTCTGCAAGGGCCGCCTGACGGCCGCGCTCACCTCGGACGGGCCCGGGCACTACCAGTACGACCCTGAGACCGCGCTGATCATGTGCCCGTGGCACGGGTGGGAATACGACGTGCGCACCGGGCAGTCCTACCTGAACCCGAAGACTCCCGCTGCCCGGTCCTACCAGGTGCAGGTGGAGAACGGCGGCGAGGTCACCATCGAGCTCGATGAGGGCAAGGTGGCCGTCGCTGACGGCGAGCGGAGCGCGATGCGCCAAGTCGCGCCCCGCCCGACGAAGACAGCCGACCGCACCCCCGGCCCCTACGTCGCGGAGACCGTCTCGGTCACCGTCGACGGCGACTACATCGTGGTGAACCTGGACCCGGTGCGTTCCCGACCGGCCGCCGGTGCCGCCCGGACGGAGGAGAACGCATGACCATCGCCGCCCTGCCGCTGACGACGTCCCGCCAGGAGCTGTGGACCGGCCCGGTCATCGACGTGGACGTGCACGCCAACGTCCCGTCGATCGAGGCGCTCTACCCGTACATGGACGGGATCTGGGTCGACTGGGCCGTCGAGCGCGCTTACAAGGGACCGAGCGCGGCCGCGACGCACTACCCGCCCATGTCACCGCGCTCCTGCCGGCCGGAGTGGCGGCCGGACGGCCGGGCCCCGGCGTCGAGCGTCGAACTGCTCCAGGAGCACATCCTCGACCCCTGGGACGTGCAGTACGCCATCCTCAACTGCTACTACGGGGTGGACAGCCTGCGTCATCCCGACTGGGCGGCCGCGCTGGCGCGGGCGGTCAACGACTGGATCGCCAACGAGTGGCTGGCCCGCGACCCGCGGCTGCGGGCGTCGCTCATCGTCCCCGCCCGGGACCCGGCGGCCATGATCGCGGAGATCGACCGGATCGGGGACCATCCCGGCTTCGTGCAGGTGCTGCTCCCGGCTCGGAACGACTGGCTCTGGGGGATGCGCCCCTTCCACCCGGTCTTCAAGGCGATCGAGCGCCACGACCTGGTGGCCGGCCTGCACATGGGCGGGACCAGCGACGGCGCGCCGTCCTCGACCGGGTACCCGTCCTGGTACATCGAGAGCTATGCGGCCGAATGGTCGTCCTTCGCCTCCCAGATCACCAACATCATCAGCGAGGGCGTCTTCAACGTCTGCCCCAACCTGCGGATGTCGGTTCTGGAGGGCGGCTTCCTGTGGGTGCCGGTCTGGGGCTGGCGGATGAATAAGGAGTGGCGGGGCCTGCACCGCGAGGTGCCCTGGGTCGACCAGCCGCCGCTCGACATCATCCGCGAGCACATGCGCTTCTCGACCGCGCCGATCGACGGGGGCCCGCCGGAGCTCATGCGCAAGGCCGTCGGCTGGCTCGGCTCCGACGATTTCCTGATGTTCGCTACCGACTACCCGCACGGGTACGACGACGACCTGCCCGCCCTACTGTCCACGCTGTCCCCGAACGCGCGCGGCAACCTGATGGCGGAAACGGCCCGTCAGTGGTACCGGCTCTGAGCTACCGGAAGGTGTGAGCGAGTGATACAAGTCAGGGCCAACGTGCGCATCTGCGAGGGTTTCGCGAACTGCGTCTCGGCTGCTCCCGACCTGTTCGACATCGACGACGATGACCGGGTGATCGTGCTGCAGGCGGACCTGGACGCCACCGAGCGAGCCCGGGTCGAGGAAGCGATCCGCAGCTGCCCGGTCGCCGCGCTGACCATCGCCGACACATGACGGGACGGGTGGTGATCGTCGGGTCGGGTATCGGCGGCGTCCGCACCGCCCAGGCCCTGCGGTCCCTCGGCTATGCCGGGCAGCTGGTCCTGGTCGGCGAGGAAACAGAACCGCCCTATGACCGGCCGCCGCTGTCGAAGGATTTCCTGGTCGGCCGGCGCGACGCGGACGCGGTGTCCCTGCTGAGCCACCAGGAGGCGGCCGAGGCCGGGATATCGCTGCGGCTGGGCGTGCCCGCCGAGCGCATCGTGCCGAAGGAGAAAAGCCTCGTGCTCGGCAACGGCGAGGTGCTGCCGTACGACGTCTGCGTCGTGGCGACCGGCGCGTCGGCCCGGCCGTCCGCCTGGAACAAGCTGGACGGCGTGCACGTCCTGCGCTCCATGGCGGACGGTCAGGCGCTGCGCGAGCGACTGCGCCAGTGGCGCGAGGTGGCGGTGATCGGCGGCGGCTTCATCGGCAGCGAGGTCGCCGCCACCGCCCGGTCGCTCGGGCTGGGGGTCACCGTCATCGACCCGCTGCCGCTGCCGATGCAGCGGTCGCTCGGCGCCACCGTCGCTGAGCTGGTGGCTGACCTCCATCACCGCAACGGGGTGACCACCCGGTTCGGTACCGGAGTGGAATCCGTCGACAACCGCGGCATGCGGCTGGACCTGCGGCTGAGCGACGGCGCGACGCTGACCACGGACGCGGTGGTGCTGGGCATCGGGGCAGTACCGAACGATGGCTGGCTGACTGGATCCGGCCTCCCGGTCAGCAACGGCCTGCTGTGCGATGAATTCTGCCGCGTGCAGGGGAGGGACGACATCTTCGGGGTGGGCGACGTCACCCGCTGGTACAGCCCGCGCTACGACGGCCATGTCCGCGTCGAGCACTGGACGAACGCGGTCGAGCAGGCGCGCTGCGTCGCGCACAACATTGTCTTCCCGGACCAGCTGACCGCCTACGAGGCCATCGAGTACGTCTGGACCGACCAGTACGACTGGAAGATCCAGGTCGCGGGCCAGCCCGCGCACCCCCGGGTGGAATCGGAGGCGGTAGTGGGCGACTTCGCGGGCCCGCGGCCACGCGGCGCGGTGCTCTACGGCGATACCACCGGGGCGCTGTGTGGTGCCGTGACCGTCAACTGGCCGCGGGCGATCACGCTTTGCCGGCAGGCGCTATCCGTGCGCGCGCCTTACCAGGAAGCCCTGAGGGCGGTTACCGGCCCGCGCCGGTAACCGCCGGGTTCCCTTGACCACCGCCCCGCCCAGACGGCACAGCATCACGCTGAGCGAGCTCCGGGCGCGCGGTCGGCTGCGGGCGGCCATCGGTATGCTCGGACCGGCCTTTATCGTGTCGGCTGCCTACGTCGATCCGGGCAACTTCGCCACCAACTTCGTGGCCGGCGCCGAGCACGGCTACCTGCTGCTGTGGGTTGTCGTGCTGGCCAACCTGATGGCCATCTTGGTGCAGTACGTAGCCTCGAAGACTGGCCTGGCGACCGGGCGTAGCCTGCCCGAAATCTGCGGAGAGCGCTACGGCCGCCGCACGAACCTGGCGCTCTGGCTACAGGGCGAGATCGTGGCCATGGCCACCGACCTGGCTGAGTTCACCGGCGCTGCCATCGGTCTCCACCTGCTCTTTGGCATGGCGCTGCTGCCTGCGGGTGGCGTGACGGCGTGCGTGGCCTTCGCCATCCTGGCCCTGGACCAACGCCACTATCGCCGTTTCGAACTGGCGATCATGGCCATGCTCGCGCTGGTCGCAGTGGGCTTTGCCTATCTGTTCCTGGCCGCTCGGCCCGCCGCCGGACAGCTGGCGGACGGATTGCTGCCGCGCCTCGGCGGTGGCGACACCGCCGTCCTAGCCGTCGGGATCGTCGGTGCCACGGTCATGCCGCACGTCGTCTACCTGCACTCCGCCTTGCACAAGGACCGGGTAACGGCCGACAGCCGCAGCGACCAGCGAGCGCTGCTCGGCTTCAACCGGCTCGACTGCCTGGCCGGCCTGGGCAGCGCCGGCTTGGTCAACCTCGCCATGCTGTGCGTAGCCGCCTTTTTGTTCCATCAGCCGGGCCTGCAAGCGGTAACTGGGCTGGTTGCCGTGCACGCTCGCCTGGCCCAACTGGTCGGGGGAGGGGCTGCCCTGGCCTTCACCGTCGCCTTGCTGGCGTCCGGGCTGTCGTCGTCCTCAGTCGGTACCTACGCCGGCCAGGTCATCATGGCTGGCTTCATGAACTGGCGAATCCCACTGTTCGTCCGGCGGGCCTTGACCATGCTGCCCTCGCTGGCCGTCCTGGCCTTCGCCGATAACGTCAGCCAGGCGCTGGTCTACTCGCAAGTCGTCCTGTCGTTTGGCATTCCGTTCGCCTTGATTCCGTTGCTGGCCGTCAGCCGCGACCGGTCGGTACTCGGGGCGGCAGTCAATCACCGGTTGACCACCGCCTTGCTGGCGCTCGTCATCGGGGTGATTCTGGCCCTGAACGCCTTCCTGATCGGCCAGGTATTCGCTGGGCTGGTCGCATGATCTAGATCATGAGCGAAACGGCGTCACCATCGAGCGGATAGCCGACCTCGTCGGCCACCGCACGACGATCGTCACCCGGAAGGTGCTGCGCGATACAGGGCTAGCGGAAGACCCTGATGTACTTGATCTGGACATTCCCGGGTTTGCCGCTGACTCCCTTGGCGCAGGCGTTGAAATTGGGCTGCTCGCAGCTCCCCTGGGAGACCGTCAGCCACATCGGGTCCTTCCCCGGGGTGGTCACGTTCTCCTTGATCGAGTCGAACAACTTGCCGTTGTAGTAGACGC
>Ga0134126_10011857_pt1 | contig 10998 bp, 7 predicted proteins | sample KB31752_FD_96881 | JGI IMG/M metagenome (GOLD analysis project Ga0134126, IMG submission 96881) | Terrestrial soil microbial communities with excess Nitrogen fertilizer from Kellogg Biological Station, Michigan, USA - KB3-175-2 | ecosystem: Environmental > Terrestrial > Soil > Unclassified ... | reverse complement strand
GAGCCAGCCGGGATCGAACCGGCGACCTCTACAATGCCATTGTAGCGCTCTCCCAGCTGAGCTATGGCCCCACGCTGGGAACGCGAAAGGATAGGTGCACTCGATTTCAGCGTCAAGCATTTTCGTTTGCGCGAGACGTGTTTGCACGCGGCCACGGGAGGGATGCCTTGCACGAAATCCAGTTCATCCGGGATCTCGCCTGCGTGATGCTGGCAGCGGGCGTCGTGGTGGTGGTGTTTCCGCGGCTGCGATTGCCGGTGCTGCTGGGTTACATCCTCGCGGGCGTGCTGATCGGACCGCACATGCCGTGGCGGTTCCTGACCGACCAGCACACGATGCAGTCGATCGCGAACCTCGGCGTGGTGCTGTTGATGTTCACGCTGGGCCTCGATTCGAATTTGCGCAAGCTGCGCGCGCTGGGCGCGGGCGTGATGCTGGCCGCGCTGGTGGAAGTCGGCTTCATGCTGTGGCTGGGCATCGAGATCGGACGGCTGGCGGGACTGACCGGCCGCGAGGCGCTGTTCCTCGGCGGCGTGATCTGTTTTTCGTCGACGATGATCGCGTTGCGCACCGTGTCCGATCGCGGCTGGCGCGGGCAGGGTTTCGTCGCCGGCATGATCGGCATGCTGGTATCGGAGGAAGTGCTGACCGTGGTGCTGATCACGGTGCTGAGCGCGATCGCCGCGGGCAGTGCCGACACCACCGACATCGCATTCGTGGTGTTGTGGCGGATGCTGTTGTTCGTCGCGGTGGCGCTCATCCTCGGCTTGCTGCTGCTGCCGCGCCTGCTGGATTGGCTCGCGAAACGCGGACGCGACGAACCGCTGCTGGTCACCGCGCTCGGCATCTGCTTCGGCGCGTGCCTGCTGGCGGCATGGGAGGGTTTCAGCGTGGCGCTCGGCGCATTCCTCGCCGGCGTGGTGGTGGCCGAGGCGCGTTGTTCGGACCGGATCGTGCGCCTGGTGCGGCCGGTGCGCGACATGTTCGCGGCGATCTTCTTCGTGGCCATCGGCTTGCTGCTCGATCCCTCGGAAATGCTGCCGTGGCTGTGGCCCGCGTTGGGCCTGGCGCTGGCCGTGATCGTCGGCAAGACGCTGGCCTGCGGCGCGGGCGCATTCGTTTGCGCGGGGCGCAACGCGCACGATGCGTTGCGCACCGGCCTGACGATGGCGCAGATCGGCGAGTTCTCGTTCGTGATCGCCTCGCTCGGAATCGCCGCGGGCGCGGTGGGGAAATTCCTGTATCCGTTGACGGTCACGGCGGCGGTCGCGTGCATGCTGGTGTCGCCGCTGTTGCTGCAGGCCGAACCCGTCATCCTCACCGGGTTCAGGCGCATGGCTCCGACGTCCTTGCGCGCGATCGCGCGCGGCTACCACGAATGGATCAACGGCACGGCGCGTGCGCGCGACGACGTGATGCTGGCGAAGATGCTGCGCCGCCTGTTGTGGCACATCGCGGTGAACCTGGTGCTGGTGTGCGCCGTGTTCGGCATCTGCGCCTTCATCAGCGCGATGCTGCCGCGCTGGTGGCCGTCCGTGCCGTTGCCGGATGTCGCGCGCCGTTCGCTGGTGTGGGCGATCGCGTTGTTCGTGTCGCTGCCGATGCTGATCGCGGTGTACCGCAAGGCGGACGCACTGGGCATGTTGCTGGCCGAACTCGGCATCAGCGAACAGATCCACGGCGTGCGCACGGCCGGATTGCGGCGGGTGTTCGGCAAGCTGGTGCCGCTCGGCGCATTGGCCGGCATGGCGTTGCTGGTAAGCGCGCTGGGCAGCAGCATCCTGCCGCCGCGCGGCGTGCTGATTGCGTTGCTGGCGATCGGCGCGTTCACGGTGTGGTTCCTCTGGGGCGCGCTGGTGCGGGTGCACGCGCGCATGCAGGCCGCGTTGCGCGACCTGATCGAGCAGGAGCCGCAGCCGCCACCCTGATCCAGCCACGCGCCCGCGGCGGGATTATGATCAGCACGCATCCATGGTCGCCGCCTGTCTGCGGCGTGTTGCTGCATCGGAAAAGGGAGACAACGATGAAGACGCATGGCATCAAGGGGTTGGCATTTTCGGTTCTGGCATTGGCGGGCTTGCTGATGGTGGCGCCGTCCGCATTCGCGGCAAGCGACGGTGGTTACAGCGCGACCTGCAAGGACGGAACGGCGTGGACGGGAGCCAGCAAGCGCGGCGCCTGCCGCGGGCACAAGGGCGTCAAGAGCTGGAACAGCGAGGCGGCATCCAGCGCGGCTGCCGAGCCGGTGGCGAAGACGACGCATTCGCGCAGTGCGAAGAAGACCGACGCAGCGACACCGGCCGCCAACGCTGCGCCTGCCGCGGCGGCGACATTGAGCGCAACCTGCAAGGACGGCACGTCATGGTCCGGCAAATCCAAGCGCGGCGCATGCCGCGGGCACAAGGGCGTCAAGGACTGGGGCGATGAAGCAGCTGCTGCACCCGCGGCTGCCGCGGCGCCAACACCCGCTGCCGCACCCGCGAACAATGCACCGGCCGCTCCGATGCCGGTTTCGCATCGCACCGCCACGCGCACCGCATCCACCGGTGGTTCGATGGGCTCGCCCACGCCGGGCGGCGGCGCCGGCAAGGTCTGGGTCAACAGCGAAAGCAAGACCTATCATTGCCAGGGCACGAAGTGGTACGGCACCACCAAGCACGGCGAATACATGACCGAGACCCAAGCCAAGTCGCAGGGCTATCACGCCGATCACGGCAAGGCATGCTCGGGTTGAGCTGAAATCATTTCGCCAAGTCGTTGAACGACAAGAAGGCCGGCAGCGATGCCGGCCTTCGCTTTGATCCGCCTGCGGGACACTCGCATTCCGATTCGATAAGGTGTACAAATGTACACCATGTCCGTCGAGTCTTCCAAGCGCAACCAGATCCTCGCCTTCATCCGGCGCCGGATCGCGGCCGGGCAGCCGCCCAGCCTGGCGGAGATCGCCGACGCGTTCGGGTTCGCTTCGCGCAATGCCGCGCAGAAGCACGTGCTGGCGCTGGCCGAGGCCGGCCTGATCGAATTGGCTCCGAACCAGAAACGGGGCATCCGTTTGCCCGGCGCCGGGCGGCCAAACTTGATGGCGCTGTCGGTGCTGGGCCGTGTCGCGGCCGGTGCCCCGATCGAGCCGGACCTTCGCCAAGATCAGGAACTCTGGCTGGACGGACGCTTGTTCGCGCGGCGACCGGATTACCTGCTCAGGGTCCAGGGCGACTCGATGATCGAGGAGGGCATTCTCGATGGCGATCTGGTGGGCGTGCAGCGCACGCCGGAAGCCCGCAACGGCCAGATCGTCGTCGCCCGCGTCGATGGCGAGATGACGATCAAGCGCCTGCAGCGCGGGCGCGACCACATCCGCTTGCTGCCGCGCAACCCGGCGTATGCGCCGATCTTGGTCGCGCGTGGCCAGGGCTTCGCGATCGAAGGCATCTACTGCGGCCTCGTGCGCCGGGACTGACATGGCCGCCGTCGTCGCGATCGAATCGCTGCTGGCCACGCAGACCCTGTGGCACGCGGGCCGCGCCGCAGCCGTCGGCGTGCAGGGCGAACCGACCGGTTACACGGATCTCGATGCGCTGCTGCCGCAGCGCGGCTGGCCGCGCCGCGCGCTCACCGAGTTGCTGTTGCCGGCCGATGGCGTCGGCGAACTGTCGTTGCTCGTGCCTGCGCTGGCGCGCTTCACCCAGGCCGGCGCCACGGTCGCCCTGATCGCGCCGCCGTACCTGCCTTATGCACCGGCATGGCAGGCGGCCGGCGTGGACCTGATGCAACTGGAAGTGATCGACGCGGCGCCGCGCGATGCGCTGTGGGCGTTCGAGCAATGCCTGCGCAGCGGCGCCTGCGCGGCGGCGGTCGGCTGGCCGCTGCAGGCCGATGCCGCGGCGTTGCGTCGCTTGCAGGTGGCGGCCGACAGCGGTGCATGCCTGGGTTTCGCGCTGCGCGATCGCGTGCATGCGGGCAGTCCATCACCTGCGTCGCTGCGCCTGGAATACGGCCGCGACGGGCAGGGTGCCGGCGCATGGCACGTGCGCAAGTGTCGCGGCGGCCCGGTGCCAACGCAGGCGTTCGCGCCAGGGACATGGTGAGGCGCGCGCATGTTGTGGGCCTGCATACTGCTGCCGCAGTTGGCGCTGGACGCCGTCCTCCGCCGCTTGCCTGATCCTGCCGCGCCGCTGGCGCTCGTCGGCGGATCCGCGCAGTTGCGCACGCTGCATGCAGTCAATGCCGCCGCCGCGGCGGCCGGCTTGCGCGCAGGCATGCGCCTCACCGCTGCGCACGCGTTGTTGCCCGATTTCGCGATGGTCGATCATGACCCGCAGGCCGAGGTGCGCTGGCAGCGGTTCCTCGCCGCGTGGGCGTATCGCCACAGTTCGCTGGTCAGCGCGCAGTGGCCGGATTGCATCGTGCTGGAGGTGCGCGCGAGTTTCGGTCTGCTCGGGCCGTGGCCACGGATCGAGGCGCGCCTGCGCGAGGAACTCGCCGCGCTGGGATTCGTCCATCGCATCGCAATGGCGCCGACGCCGCGCGCCGCGCGCGTGCTGGCGGGACTTCGCGATGGATTGGCAGTCGATCATCCGGCTGCGATGCAGGGATTGCTGGATCGCGTGCCAGTGCGTCGTGCGCTGTTGCCCGACGACGCGGGCGAGCGGCTGCATCGCATGGGTATCCGCGATCTGCGCGCCGTGCGTGCGCTGCCGACGGACAGCGTGCGCCGCCGTTTCGGTCTGCCGCTGCTCGAACATCTCGATCGGCTGTATGGCAGCGCGGACGATCCGCTGGCGTACTACGCGCCACCCGACCACTTCGATAGCCGGATCGAACTGGAGTGCGAGGTGGAAAGCCACACCGCGCTGCTGTTCCCGCTGCGCCGGATGATCGGCGACCTGTGCACCAGCCTGTCGATCCGCGATGGCGGCGTGCAGCGCTTCGTGCTGCGGCTGGAACACGAGGCGGCACATACCGACGTGGAGGTCGGCCTGCTCGCGCCCGAGCGCGAGCCGTCGATGCTGTTCGAGCTGACCCGCAGCCGGCTGGAACGGGTGCAACTCGACCGGCCCGTGGTGGCGCTGCGGCTGCTGGCGCGGGAACTGCCGCCGTTCGTGCCGGCGACGCGGGATCTCTTCGATGTGCGCATGCAGCAGTCGCTGCCGTGGCCGCAACTGCGCGAACGCCTGCGCGCCCGCCTCGGCGACACGGCGGTGTACCGGATCGCGCCGACCTGCGATCCGCGCCCGGAGCGCGCGTGGCGGCGCGCGGAAGAAAACGCGCACATCGACCGGGCGCCGATCCGTCCGCCGCGGCCGTTGTGGCTGCTGTCGAAACCCATTCCGCTGCGTGATCCACACCTGCGCATCGTGTCGGGTCCGGAACGGCTGGAAAGCGGTTGGTGGGACGGCGGCGAAGCGCGGCGCGACTACTACGTCCTCGAAACCTCGCAGGGACAGAAAGCCTGGGCGTTCGCGCCGCCGGGCGAGCAGGGCGGCTGGATGCTGCACGGGTGGTTCGCGTGAGTGGCGACGATCTCGTGTACGGCTTGCCGCCGGATACGCCGGGCGCCCGTCCGCCGCGTGCATGGACGGTGGCGCAGCGCTTGGGCCGTCGCGCAGCCAACGATGCAAGTGTGCCCGGCGAGTTGCCGGCTTACGCGGAATTGCATTGCCTGTCGGACTTCTCGTTCCTGCGCGGCGCGGCCAGTGCGGAAGAACTGTTCCTGCGCGCCAGGCAATGCGGCTACGAGGCACTGGCGATCACCGACGAGTGCTCGCTGGCCGGTATCGTGCGCGGGCTGGAAGCTTCGCGCGCCATCGGGCTCAAGCTGATCGTCGGCAGCGAATTCACGCTCGCCTGCGGTCTTCGTTTCGTGCTGCTGGTCGAGACCCAGGATGGCTACACCCGGCTGTGCGAACTGATCACCGTCGCGCGCCGCGCTGCGCGCAAGGGCGAATACCGGCTGACGCGCGAGGACGTGGCGCGTGTCCTTGCTGCACATGCGGGCGAAACATCGGAATGCGGTCTGTTCGCGCTGTGGCTGCCGTCGATCGAGCCCGATGAGGCGCAGGGTCGATGGTTGCGCGCGCTGCTGGGCGAGCGCACTTCTCTCGCGGTGGAACTGCACCGCGAACGCGACGATGCCGCGCGCCTGCGCCAGTTGCTCGCGCTGGCCTCTCGGTTGGGCATGACGCCGGTCGCCACCGGCGACGTGCACATGGACGTGCGCCGCCGGCGCGTGTTGCAGGACACCATGACTGCGATCCACCACAACACGTCGCTGGCGGATTGCGGCGCGCACCTGTTCCGCAACGGCGAACGCCACCTGCGCACGCGGCGCGCACTGGGCAACATTTATCCGCGCGCGTTGCTCGATGCGGCCGTGCAACTGGCACGCCGCTGCAGTTTCCGGATGGACGAGGTGCGCTACGCCTATCCGGCCGAGCTGGTGCCCGCCAGCCACACGCCGTCGAGCTGGTTGCGCGCCTTGACCGAGGCGGGAATGCGCGAACGCTGGCCGGATGGCGTGCCGCCCGCGGTCGCGGCGCAGATCGAAAACGAACTGGCGCTGATCGCGGAACTCGAGTACGAGGCGTTCTTCCTCACCGTCGAGGACATCGTGCGCTTCGCCCGCTCGCGCGAAATCCTGTGCCAGGGGCGCGGTTCCTCGGCCAACTCGGCGGTGTGTTTCGCGCTCGGCATCACCGCGGTCGATCCTGCCGAAAGCCGGTTGCTGATGGCGCGCTTCCTGTCGCGCGAGCGCAACGAGCCGCCCGACATCGACGTGGACTTCGAGCACGAGCGCCGTGAAGAGGTGCTGCAATATGTCTACACCAAGTACGGCCGCGAACGCGCAGCGTTGGCCGCAACCGTGATCCGCTACCGCGGCAAGAGCGCGGTGCGCGATGTGGCCAAGGCGTTCGGCCTGCCGCCGGACCAGATTGCATTGCTGGCCGATTGCTTCGGCTGGGGCAACGGCGATGCGCCGATGGCGCAGCGCCTGCGCGAAGCCGGCTTCGATCCGGACAATCCGCTGATCGCGCGCGTGCTGGCGATCACCGCGCAGTTGCTCGGCCATCCGCGTCATCTGTCGCAGCACGTCGGCGGCTTCGTCATCAGCGATGCGCCGCTGTCCACCGTGGTGCCGGTGGAGAACGCCGCGATGCCTGATCGCACCATCATCCAGTGGGACAAGGACGACCTGGAGACGATGCGGTTGCTGAAGGTCGATTGCCTGGCGCTCGGCATGCTGACCTGCATCCGCAAGGCCGTCGAGCTGGTCGAGCGCCACCGCGGTTACCGCGTGGGCCTGGCGCAGGTGCCATCCGGCGATCCGGCGACCTACGCCATGATCCAGGCCGCCGAGACCGTCGGCGTGTTCCAGATCGAATCGCGCGCGCAGATGAGCATGTTGCCGCGCCTGAAACCAAAGGACTTCTACGACTTGGTGATCGAGGTGGCGATCGTGCGGCCCGGTCCGATCCAGGGCGGCATGGTGCATCCGTACCTGCGGCGCAGGCAAGGCAGGGAGCCGGTGGTGTATCCCTCGCCAGAGATCGAAGACATCCTCAAGCCCACGCTCGGGGTGCCGCTGTTCCAGGAACAGGTGATGGAACTGGTGATCCACGCCGGCTATTCGCCGGAGGAGGCCGACGGCTTGCGTCGCTCGATGGCGGCGTGGGGACGCGGCGGCGACATGGAACCGCATCGCCTGCGCATCCGCCAGTTGATGGAGCGCAAGGGCTATTCCTCTGCATTCATCGATCAGATCTTCGAACAGATCAAGGGTTTCGGTTCCTATGGCTTTCCGCAGTCGCACGCGGCCTCATTCGCCAAGCTGGTCTACATCAGTTGCTGGCTCAAACGGCACGAGCCGGCTGCGTTCGCGTGCGCGCTGCTCAATGCGCAGCCGATGGGTTTCTACTCGCCCAGCCAGATCGTGCAGGACGCGCGCCGCGGTGCAGGCGAGCGCAGGCCGGTGGAAGTCCGTCCGGTCGACGTGACCTGCAGCGACTGGGACAACACGCTGGAGGGTGGCCATGTGCGACGCGGTGTGGACGACGGCGGCCAGCCTGCATTGCGCCTGGGCCTGCGGCAGGTCGCGGGATTGTCCAAGGCGATGGCACGAGCGATTGTCGCGGCGCGCGCGCAGGCAGCCTTCCACGATGTGCGCGACTTGTGCCAGCGCGCCGGCCTGGACGAGAAGGCGCGCCGGGTGCTGGCCGAGGCGGGTGCATTGCAGAAGCTGGCCGGTCATCGCCATGCCGCGCGCTGGGCAGTGGCCGGCATCGAGCTGGCGCGTCCGTTGCTGCCCGGCAGTCCCGACGAAGACGAAGTGACTTTGCCGGCACCGTTGCTGAGCGAGGACGTGCTGTCGGACTACCGCGCAACCGGCCTGACGCTGCAGGCGCATCCGCTGTCGCTGCTGCGCCAACGGCTCCAACAGCAGCGCGTGCTCGATTCCAGCCAACTGCGCAGCATGCCGCACGGCCGGCAAGTCCGCGCGGCCGGCATCGTCACCCAGCGTCAGCGCCCGGCTACCGCCAAGGGCATCATCTTCGTGACGCTGGAAGACGAGCACGGCATGTTCAACATCGTGGTGCGGCCGGACGTGGCGCTGCGCCGGCGCAAGGCGTTGCTGGGCGCGCGCCTGCTGGCCGTGCGCGGGCGCTGGGAGCACGTCGATGGCGTGCGACACCTGATCGCGCGTGACCTGCACGACCTGAGCCACTTGCTCGGCGAACTGCACACCGCGTCGCGTGACTTCCATTGACCATGCACGCGCTGTCCGCCCTGATCGACGACCTGTTCGCTCCCTCCGTGGTGCAACTGGTCGAGGATGCCGAAGGCGGCATCTGCTACTGGCCGCGTTTCGTCGATGCGGACACGGCGCAGGCGTGGTTCGAGTGCCTGCGAGCGAACGCCGCGTGGTCGGCGCTGCAGCAGCCGATGTACGACCGCGTCGTCGACGTGCCGCGGCTGGTCGCCGGTTACGCGCTCGATGCATTGCCCGAAACACTGCCGCTGGCCGACATGCTGGCGCGCGTGCAGGCTTTCGCGCCAGCATCGTACACGCACGCTGGCATGAATCTGTATCGCGACGGCCGCGACAGCGTGGCGATGCATCACGACAAACTGCATTCGTTGGCGCTTGGTCAGCCGATCACGCTGGTGTCGCTCGGATCGGCGCGCCGCATGCTGATCCGCGCCATCGACGGACACCACGAAACGATCGCGATCGACCTCGAGCCCGGCAGCCTGCTGCGCATGAGCCATGCCTCGCAGCTCACCCACGAACACGGCATTCCCAAGACTCAGCGAGAGCAGCCGGCACGAATCAGCGTGGCGTTTCGTGCGAGGATGCGGGACGACAGTGATCACCGTCGGCATGGATGAAAGATGGTGATCAGATCGGAGCGGCGGGGGAATACTCGCGCCATCCATGGCGCTCGCCCTGCGGGCCAGCGGCTGCGCCGATGTTCACTTCGGCATCCTGCCTTCGCAGTGTTCGGCCCATCCATGGGCCTCACCCCTCGCTTCGCTCAGGCCAGCCTTCGGCTGTCCGAAATCGCTCCCGGCTATTTCGTCGAACCCCCTGCGGGGCGTCATTTCTCTGCCCGCGTCAAACAAAAAAGCCCGCACAAGGCGGGCATTTTCTGTTTGGTGGCGGGGGCTATCTAACAAGCCGCGCAATGCATTGATCTTGCTTTGTTGTAGAAACCCGACGAGTGGCAGTTACCGCCAAAGTTACCGCCAACGCCATGCGATGCTCCTTCTGAGTCGGGATGGAACCAGTGCGACCTTTATCGCACCCGCTCGTTGGAGCGGCCGCGCTGCTTATCGAGTAGTTTCCTAGCTTGCGCAATGAAGTGCTCGCGTTCAGTCTGCGCCGGCGGCATCGCGTTGACGAACACCCTGATCTCTTCCGCGAGCTTCGGTTGTCCGGCTTGTTCGAATGCGGCGGCGAGGATGTTCCATGCGCGGCGAAGCTTTCGCTGCTTTTCCTTCGCTGCTTTCGCCCACGGTTCTTCGGCTCCATCGCTGCCCTTTGATGCAGTCAGGACGGCTTGCGTCAGCTTCCACTTGGTCACGCGTGTAGCTTGCCGCTTGTCCATGTGCCGGATGGCTTGTCGCTGGCCTTTGCGGGTGACACCACGCACGCGCCGGGGTGTGGCTTCGGTGATGACGCCACGCTCGCGCAGCTCGAGCGCAAACCCTTCACGCCAAGCCTGCAGGTCGGCCTTGCGGGGGTTCAACGATTGATTCAGTCGACCTCGCGTTTTGATCGTCAGGTGCGCGTGTGGGTTCTCCGGACGCTTTGGATCGGAATCGTGGTGGTGGTGCGCAAGCAGATAGTCGTAGTCTCCTCCGAAGGTTTTCTGGGCGAACGCTCGCGCCGCCTCGGCCACAGCGGCTTGATCCGTGCCAGGTGGCATCGACAAGATCAGATTGATGGTGTCCCGCGTGTTCTTTCGCCGATCCGCACCATCGGCCCACCACTCTTCTGCCAAGGCCCGAACTTCCGAGGCACCTTCGATGCGTTCGCCATTCTCCCGCTCACCGGTGAGCTTGCCGTTGCGCGTGATATAGGCCAGGTGTTCCTTGATTCCACGCAACCCTCGGGCGCTGCCGGTCACCTTCACCATCACTTCCGGCCGGCGCCGCGTAATGCGCCCGATCTGGGCGCCCGACAAGCGCATCCCTCCACGCGAGGTCCTGATCCTGGTCTTTTTTGCACGTATCGGCGTCTGAAACACGAATGCTGCCGGTCCGAGCAGCGAATCGTCCTCGACATCAGCAGCCATCGCGGTGACCTCGATGGGTGGCACGGATCATGGTTTCGGTTACGGCCTGACGTAACCGCTCGACGCTGGCATGCAAGGCTTGCAGTTCCAACAATCCTTCAAGGAATCGATCGCTGCGTTGCAGGACCTGCAGCAGCTTGTTGAGATTGCGTCCGAGCGCGCCCAATTCCCGCAAGGCCTCACGCAACTCGTTGAGTTCATCCTT
>Ga0134126_10011855_pt1 | contig 10998 bp, 14 predicted proteins | sample KB31752_FD_96881 | JGI IMG/M metagenome (GOLD analysis project Ga0134126, IMG submission 96881) | Terrestrial soil microbial communities with excess Nitrogen fertilizer from Kellogg Biological Station, Michigan, USA - KB3-175-2 | ecosystem: Environmental > Terrestrial > Soil > Unclassified ... | reverse complement strand
CGCATCGCGGAGCTCAAGGCCGGCCAGGAGCAGCTCGGCCAGAAACTGGCGAGAGTCCCGGAGCCGAGGGTTTCCGAGGCAAGGCCGGTCGAGCCACGCCCGACCAAATTGGGCGCGCCGCCGAGGCCGCTCGGCACGCTGGTCACCCATCGCCAGAAGCCGCCGGGCTACTACCCGCCGGCGCAGGCCGCTTACGCGCCGCCGCCGATGGCCGCTCCGGTACAGATCGCGCCAGCGCCGCGGCCCGACGCCGATACGGTGGTGGTGCGGCCGCCGATGCCGGTGCAATGACCAAAAAAGCTCTAGCGTTGCGGGATCGGCGCCGGCGGCCGCAACGACGAGCCTGATTTTGACGCAGGCTTAGGAGCGTGTTTCGCCGTCGCGCCGCGTGATCGGCCTCGCGACGCTTCGTCGACCGATTCCAGATAGGACGCGAGCTCCCAGGCCGAGCTTGAATTGCTCACATAATGGTCCTGCAGGAAAAGATAGAGCGACAGGCGGAAGCGGCCCTTGGTCAGCCCGCGCGCGTTGTGATGGCAGGTCGCGCAACTATCGGCAAACAGCCTCGCCCCCGATTTGCCCTGGTCGAGATTTTGGGCGCGCGCCGGAACGCCCATCAACAACGCCACCACCGCCAACGCGAATGCGCCCCGTCCCCACAACATAGCCTTCATCATGTCCCGCAAATTTCATCCATTTGCGCGGAATATGGCGGGCAACATTGTCAAAGTGACGGCGGCTCACCGAACAGGCCCGCCTGCCCTTCCGCAACGCGGCGCCGCAATCGTCGCATGCTCATGAAATCATCTTCGCAATGATCGGTATCTTGCGCAACGCCGCCGCAGCAGCCCAGCTGGTCGATAACGTCACCACGAACACGATCGCGAATTTCACAAAGGCCGGCAGCGGCGGATTTGATAAGAGATATTGCAGCCAGAGCAGCGGAATGAAATGCAGGAGATAGATACCGTAGGCCTGGCTCTGCATGGCATCGAGCGGCCAAAGCCGCGATCGCGCAAAATTCAGGAAGATCGCCGGCACCGAAAACGTCATCGACGCGCAGAACATTGCAAACGCGGCTCCATAAGCGGTTTGCCACCATAGTGGCGGCGATCTCAGCGCGATCAGGCCGGAATGATGCACATAGACAAGGACAATGATCGCGCCATAGAAGGCCGACGCAAAGCCGAGCCACACGCGCCAACGCCTTGCCGAGCTTCCGTCTTCTGCCAGAAACCCTTCACGCAAGCCCGTGGCGCCAACCGCGAGGCCGCACAGAAAATAGCCGGCATAGAGCAGGATGCGGCTGGTCTGGATCACGATCGGATAGCGGCCTGCCGTGAACCAGGCGGAATCGCCGAAGCTGAGATGAAGCGGCAGATAGATGATGATCGAGAGGGCGAGGAAGAGCGCGAAGGCGGACATCGGCCGCTTGTGTAACCGATCGACGCCGCGCCCGAGCGCCTCGATGATCTGCGGTACCCTCGCCCACACCAGCGCCGCGGCCGCATCGAGGGCCAGCAGCACAAGCAGGAACCACGCCGATCCCACCGGCCATGTGCCGAGGCGAACCAGGTGCCAGTAGAACGCTGCAAAGTCGAACTGCCCGAGATAGTAGCGGTAATAGGCGAGCGGCATGATCACCAGGATCGAGGCGAGATAGGGCACGCCGATCCGCCAGAGGCGGCTTGCGAGATAATTGCCGGCTCCCCGTCGTGCCAGGCTGCCCTGCACGAACAAGCCCGAGATCAGGAACATGCAGGCCATGAAAAAGCTGTCACAGAACAGCACGACGCCGTCGAAACCGATCCAGCGCATGCGGTCGCCGGCGATGCCGTAATAGGTGTAGTTGATGACGGAGTGGTAGAGCACCACGAGCAGCGTGATGAAGGTGCGCGCGCGATCGAGCGGAACGACACGGTCCGCCGCCTTCGCTCCCTGCCCGCCGCCGTCCCGTGGCATCGGCATCCGCCCTCGCGCGAGGATCGCCTGCGCGAAAATCCTGGCATGCGGTTGCGACAAAAGAGCGGCCTTGCGGCCGCCCTCACTCGCCAGCGTCAAACGCGCTCTGCCCCATAGCCGAGGCTCGGCCTCCGTCGTGAGAGAGCGGTCGCCGAAGGCCGCCTATGATCTCCCGGCATCCGCCTTCGCCAGAAGGCCGGCTTCAGCGGACAAGAGCGCGAGGTCACCCCTCGATCGGCTCAGGCGCGATGAAACACCAGCGCGCGGATTTCAATGCTTTCGCGCGGCGGCGTATTCGCCGGCGTGGTCGGGTCGACGAATGCTGTATGCGGCCCGAAGCGGGTGCGGCCGTCGGCCGCCGAGTCGTAGCACTTCAGAAGCAACGCCTCGTCCGCGGTCATTTCCGGGAAGTAGAACCAGCGATGGTTCGGATTGTATTTCACCGAATAGGTCTCGCCCCGGCGGTTCGGATAGATCAGGTCGGAGGCGACCAGATCCTCCGGCGCGACGGTGGTGCCGTCGGCCATGGCGAGCGGCGCATCGCGCACCGGCCCCCGGATCGGCCGCCACAGATTGATCACCTGCACGCGGCCCTTGAGCAGTTCGTCGGCAACATCAGGCAGATGCTCGCGCACCCGGTTCGGCCCCGAGGTCAATGTCTGGTCGACATGGACTCGCGTCGCCGGCTGCCGCGGTGCGGCGCCGCGGATATCGGGCGCGCCCTCGACGCGCTTGCGCACGGTATGGTCGAAGATGAAGACGCGATCAGCCCTCAGCGTGGCGCGCATGAAGCTCTCGACGGCGGGATAGTAGACGCGCCTGATCTCGGCCTCATCGTAGAAATTTTTCACCGCGGTCGGATGGCGAACCAGCTCAAAGCCTTCCCGGTCAAGCGAGAAAGCTTTTGCAACGGCGCGCCCATCGAAGATCGGGAGGAGGTGCGGCTCCGGCAAATTGGTCGATTTCGGCTCGCCCGGCGGCGGATCGTAGGCGTAAGTGCGCGGCTTGCCGGCTGTGGGCGCAAGATAGTTCAGCTCGGCGGTGACGAAGGGAAGCGATTCTATTCTTGATTCTTGCAGGCCCATTTGCCTTGTCTCCGACTGATGACAGTGGACCCCAATGTTTGGCTGATCGCGGCACGCGGCAAGCGGTGGCGCGAAATAGCAAGGTTGCTGTCGCCGCATGGGCTGGCCAAGGAAAAACCTTCCGCCGGGAAAGGGCCCGGCGGAGGGTTGTTCTCGCAGGAAATGGATCATTCACGAGCGCGAGAGCGCCCGCACGTTCACTCGGCGCCGACCACCACTTCGCTGACCTGGATCACCGGGGCGATGTCCGTATAGTTCGGTATATCGCCCATGATCTCTTTACCGTGCTTGCCCATCCCGGCCTGGAACGCCTCGAGCGAGTCGACATAGATGTGGCACATGCCGACATAGGTCGCCGGTGCGCCCGGAGCGCCGCCCGCAAGACCCTTGTCCACCGTATAGAACTTGCAGGCCTGGCCAAGGCGGTCCTTGACCAGCGGCATGTGCTTGTCGCGGTAATAGGCGTGATCGAAGCGCGCGCCTTCCTTGTTCGGATACATGACGCTGACCTTGAACATGGCGTACTCCCTGCTGCGACGTCTTGCTCATGCGACGTCTTCATGGCCTCGCCGGTCGTGCTCCGGCCGTCCCCGGACTTTGCGTCAGGTTCGTCGCTTCCGCAACGACGAACCGGCCTCTGCCAATGACAAGCTCGTCAGCCCTGGTGCGGCCCCCGCATCATCTTCATGGCATCCTCGATATGGCGCCATTCGCGCGCCTCGTCGCTTTCGCCCCGGCTTTCGCACAACTGGGCTTGCTCGGCAGCCTTTGCGATCGCCGCAGCGCCATGCTTCTCGAACATTTGGCGCGCGATGGTGTGAACCTGTGTTTCGGGAATCATGTCGCTCTCCTCTCATTCGGTCGCTGGAAGCCGCGGCAACTAGCCTTGGTTGACCGCTGCCCCAAACAAACCGTCAGGACAAGGGTGTGGTTCCCGCTACTTCCGGCCTGCCCCGCGCCTTTGGCAGCCGGTCGGCAAGATGACGGATCGCTTCAGAGATCGAGCGCCGGCGGATCGAACCAATTGGTCAGCGACAGGCCGCCATCCACGACAATGGAGGCGCCGGTGACATAGGCCGAGATACGGTTCGAGAGCACCGCAAGCGCGATTGGAGCCAGGTCCTCCGCTTCGCCGATCCGGCCGAGCGGAATGTGCCTGGCGAGCGCGGGATCCGCGGCGAAGCCGCCGGCTGCGATCGCGCCCGGCACCAGCGCATTGACGCGAATCCTGTAGCGGCCGAGCGTCTTGGCCAATTCCCGGACCAGCATCGCCATGGCGGCCTTGGCGCTGGAATAGTGCGGCAAATTGCGCGGCGTCGCGGCATGGAGCGAGGTGAGAAACAGATACGAGCCCGGCGCTTTGGCCGCGATCAGCTTTCGCGACAGCTCGCGCGAAAGATGAAAGCCGGCATCGATGTTGACGGCATGCATTTGCTTCCAGGTATCGTCGCTCACGCCAAAGGCGTGGTCGGCCTCGCGCCTCGGCGGCGAAGCCGAATGCACGAAATGCGTGATGCGGCCGAGCGTTTTCTCCGCCTCCGCCAACAGAGCATCGCAGGGCGCGCGCAGGGCGAGATCGCCGACAAACGGCACCGCAAGCTCCGGTTTGCTCGAGGCCTTGATTGCGGCCGCCACCCGCTCCCCGCTGACGTCGGCGAAGATCGTCCGCACGCCCTCATCCACCAGCGCTTGCGCGATGGCGCGGCCAATGCCGTTGCCGGCGCCGGTGACCAGCGCCGCCTCACGCGCGGAATCGAATGGAGTATCAAACAGGCCCATGGCGTCATCGCTCCTCAGGCGCGGGTATGCGCTCGCGCAAAGCCATAGCCCAAGGTGCCTCTTGCGCGAAGCCCGTGATGGAACCCGCGTCTTCCCGCAGGACGCCCCAATTGGGCGGTTTTCTCGCCAAATTGTCCAGCTACCCCTCGCACCATCTCAGGGGGAAGCCGATGAAAGGGAAGATCGCACTCGCAGCTCTGGCGCTGTCGCTGATCTCTTCGCACGCGCTCGCAGGCGAGCATCGCGGCGGCGACGCCGCACTTGGGGCGCTGTCAGGCGCGGTGGTGTTCGGGCCGATCGGCGCCGTTGCCGGCGCTGCGGTCGGCTATGCGGCCGGGCCGTCGATTGCGCATGCATGGGGCTTCCGCCGCTCGCACGCGGCCGGGCGACGCGCGAAGCCGGCACATACGCCAGCAACACCGGCGGCGGCGCAAGGCACCGATCCGACTCCGGCTGTTCGGTCCGCACCGCCCGCGCCAGCCGCCACCTCAGCCATGCCACCGGTCCAGACTTTTGAGTAAGAATGCGCCCTACGCGCGGGCGCTTACAGCAGCTTGGCCCTGACAAATAACGCGCGCACCGCGTTCGTCGCCTGCACCGTCAGCATGGCGTTGGCGGCAGCGCGCTCCAAGAGATCGACGGCCTCATTGTGGAGGGAACGATACTCCATCCACTCGACCGAGTTCAGCGTGGTGAGGAACTGGTAGGCCTGGCCGACGGTCGCGATCGGAACGGTCCTGCCATTCAGGCGAATCTTGAAGGTCGTGCGCAACGGCGTTTCGGACGACGAGGTGACGCTCATATCCGGCGCAAAGAACGTCACGATTGCGAGGTCGTCCGTTGTTGGGCCTGAACGGAGACCAGGCTCGGCACCACGACGAGACGCGAAATTACGCCGTCATCGTAGGCTTTGCGGAAGCGGTCATAGTCGCGGATCGAGACACAGCCGTTGGAATCGCCCTCGGGGCCGAGCATGTAGCTGTGCGCGAGCAGCCCGGCGCGGCCGAGCGTCGAGCTGCCGTCGACCGGAAGCATCCGCAGCGCGCGGACGCCGTGGAACAACTGTTCGCGCGGCTTCAATTCATAAGTCGCCGGCGGCGTCGCGCCGAGATTGTGCTGGTCGACGTGGTCGGGGTCGTCCCTGAGACGGCCCAGGCCCGAATGTGCTTCCAGGGTGGTTCCGTTCGGCAGATACACGGCATGCGCCGAGATGTCGTAGACCGCGGTCTGGCCGTCATAGCCGAGCGCGGCGAGGTCCGGCCCGTGCTGGAACAGACCGCTGTTCGGCGTGAGCGAGGCGAGCGTCAGCTTGCCGGGCAACAGGTCCGAGAGCCGTTGCAGCATGCTGCGGCTCTCGGGCCGCGGCGGCGGCGCCGGCGCGTCGAGCGCGACCTGCACGTCGGCGGTAACCGGGCGCGAGCGCGGCAGCGGCACGTCTGAAGCGCCTGCCGGCTTCTGCTCCTCGCTCTCCGCGGCGACGCGCCAGTCAGAGAAGAGCAGTTGCTGGGCGAGCAATCCCTTGGCATCGCGCAGCTTGGATTCGAATTCCGCCAATGCCGGGCGATCCAGCGGCTGCAAGACCGCACTCGGATGGAATGATTGGGGCCGCGCCAGCGGGACGAAGCGATCGTCGAACGAGGCGGCGACGTCCGTGGCATCGATGGTGGAGGAGTTGGCTTGGGTCAGCCAGGCCGCGGCGCCCAGCGCCCAGGCGAGCGCGGCCACGACCAGCACGGTCACTTCCGACCGGCCAATGCGGCGACGCGGCAACAGGCTGTCGACCGTCGCACCCTTGTAAGCCATGACGTCCCCAATTCCACCCTCGAAGGCGACCCGACCTTCGACGAGGGATTCTCCTTACCAGCCGAGCCTATTATGAGAGACCAAACTGCGGCAAGATCGAGACAGAGCGGGCATAAGTCGAATTTCTATTGTTTGCGAAGCCTTAGCCAAAGCTGGCACGACTGCCGCGGCATGGCCCAAAATCACCACAATCGGCCGCAGAATTTCAAGCTTCCAGTTCATGGGAGAACTCAAGATGCGAATCGCCAGGGCGATCTTCGCGGGTTCTGTGCTCGCGCTGGCCATGACCATGCCGGCGTTTGCGAAGCACAACGAAGCCCAGAAGACCGACAACGACCGAACATCGGCCACCGCGTCCTGCCACGCCTATCAGCAGGCCGAAGACGGCTCATGGACCCAGCTTCCCTGCCAGGAAGCCGGCGGCGGACAGACCCAACACAAGCCGGTCGCCAAGGGCGCCGAGGAAGAGCCAAGGTAGCGCCGGCTGCCTGATTGTCTCCAACCTGCGGGTTTGGTGCGGGTAGCGCTAAAGCCTTGCCGGAGCCGTATTCACCGGCCGGCGTGATGAGTGGTCACCGCCGGCGCGATCGGGCAAGCGTCTCCGAGGGCGGCTCACCAAACTGCAGGCGATAGCTCGCGGAAAAATCGCCGAGATGCCAAAAGCCGAACGCAAGCGCGCAGGCCTTGACGCTGTCGGTGCCTCCCTCCAGTAGCCGCTTGCGTACGAGCCAAAGCCTTCGCAAGCGCAGGTAGCGGTGCAGGCTCATTCCGCGATAGCGCCGGACGGCATCGTGCATCGCGCGGACAGATACGCCGACTTGTCGCGCGAGCTCCTCGCTGTAGACAGGCGCCGCTAGGCTCCCCGCCAACACGGCCCGCACGTCCTGGAAAACCTCGAATTGCCGGGTCGAATTGGCGCGCGAAGCCCACCTCGCCGGAATAACATCGGCAAAGACAGCATCAACTCCGGCCAGCAGCGACTCCCTGATCGCGGCCGATGCGTCTCTCGGGCTGATCGAATTGTCGAAGCGCGCAGCCGCCAACAGGACGTGGACCACGAGCCGTCGCAATCGCTGCTGGGCAATCGGACTCGTCTCGAAGATGTTGAAGTTCTTGTTCGCCTTTGGCCAGCCGCGATCGTCAACCGGCGGCCTGAACACGATCATGGCGAATCGCCTTTCCATGCGTTCAACCGCGCTGTAGGTCGCTCCGCCGTTTCCAATCACAACAACGGCTCGATCGCACTCGACGCCGTTGAAACGCATAGGGATGCCATCGTCCATCAAGACTCCAATTGCCGTGCAATTGGGCATCAGCCGCGCATCGATGATCCGCGGAAAGGATCTCATGAGATTAACGTCGCACCCTTCGAGGTTCAGGATGATCTGCTTGGCCGAAATTCTGCTGACGAGAGGCGTAAAATCCACGTCCAGGCTGCGCACCGAGCTTCGAAACTGGTCGATATCGCTGAACCGAAAAATCTTCGGCTTCAGGTTTGGCTGATGAGCGTTGTCGGTCATCCCAATTTCATCAGCATTTGCAACCAGCAATATCAAATTTCGATCAGCGGTGATTCCGCATCAATCGGCAGCGCGACATGAATTGTTGCCGAATTCCGATATCGTTTCAGCGCGCAGCGTCGGGTACTATGGCACCAACGGCGATCGACCTTATTCAATATTTAACAACCAAGGCGCGAAGGTTCAAAGGAGGACAGAATGTTTTCATTGTGGATTTGCGTCGGCTATGGCTGGCACCGCGGTTGCCGATCTGAGTACCGAAATTGAAGCCGCGGTTCGCGACGGCTCGCCCGCGCGCCGGGCGCGTATGTTGGGGCAGTTGGCTGCTTTTTTCCTCTCCTATTGCGACCGGGTAAGCCCTTCGCAACTCGTCGTTTTCGACGATGTTCTGGTCCGCCTGGTGTCGAACGCGGACGCGCGCGCGCTTTCCGAGCTCTCCACCAAGCTCGCCGACGTTGCCCGTGCGCCGCAGCAAACGATCCGCCGGCTAGCTTGTCACACAGACCCAGCGGTTGCGGCGCCCGTCCTGATTAGGTCAATGAGCCTGTCCGATGCCGATCTCATCGAGATCGCAAGCAACCAGGGCCAGCAACACCTGATCGCGATGTCGAAGCGCGCACAGATCGGCGAAGCAGTCTGCGGAGCCATCCTCAGACATGCAGGCAAGGATGCCACGCGTCTGTTGGCGAAAAATCCGGGCGCACGCTTCAATGGGCAGGCCTACGCCGCCCTGCTCGCGGCGGCCGAACGCGACGATGCCATTGCCGAGTCCGTGGGACTACGTCCCGACGTCCCGCCCGACACCCTCCAAGCTCTGCTGGCACGGACGACAGAAACCGTTCGCGCGCGTCTTCTGAAGGGCAGCTCTCCCTCGTTGCGCGAGAAGGTTCGCGTGACGCTCGACGCCGTCCCCGAGCCGCCTGGTGCGAAAGCCTCCGCCCCCGACGACTATGCCGAGGCGCGCGCCGCGATCACGACCCTGAACAAGACCGGCAAGCTGAATGACTCCACCGTCAACCGGTTTGCGATGCGGCGCGAATATCCGAATGTCATTGCGGCGCTGGTCCTGCTTTCCGGCGCCACCATAGAGATCATCACACCGCTCATGAACGAAGAGAGCGGCCGCGGGTTGATCATCGCATGTCGCGCCTCCCGCCTGAACTGGCAGACAACTTTTGCGGTGCTCAACAACCGGCGCGTGCCGCCGCTTTCAAAGGAGCAACTCGACGGGGCGCGGGAAGTATTCGAGATGCTCTTGGTCTCGTCGGCCCAATACACCATTCGCTTCGAGATGCCGGCACTTCCCGCAGGCAAATCGGCAGCGAGCGGCAGTACAGCCGCAGCCGCGGGAGGCCGCCGATGAAGGGAGAGAACCGAAGGGCGGCCCGGGTTCGATTTGAACACGCCCATCCCGTCAATCTCATGGGTGTCGACGGCACGTGGCGACGAAGCTGCATTCTGCTCGACGTGTCCGAGAGCGGCGCGAAGCTCGAAATCGACGGCTCGCCCGAGGTGTTGCGGGCGCGGGAGTTTTTCCTGCTTTTGTCGTCGACCGGACTTGCATTCCGGCGATGCGAACTGGTGTGGGTCGACGGAACACAGGTTGGCGTCAAGTTCACCACGCCTGACAAGAAGGCGCGCGCGGCCCGGCCGAAAGAAGCGAGGTAATATTTCTGATCACGACCGCAGGTGATTTCCAGATGCAGTGGATCTCCGCGAGACAAGGGAGGCCGCCGGAACGCGGGTCAAATCAATGCCGGTCCATGTAATAGCCGACACGACTGCAAAGCTTGCCGGCCTCCGCGCGGTGCTGGAGCGCAAGCATGTCGTGACGTCCGAACTTTTGCGCGGACTGGGCGTCCAGCGCAGCAGCATGGACCTGCTCGTCGTCAAGGTCGACCTGCGCGCGATGGAGAACGTCTGCGCGCTCAAGAATGTCCTCGCGAGCCTCAAGAATCCGGAGAAGCGCATCTTCCTGGTCGAGGATTCCGCGCATCTTTCGATTTCGCAGGCCTATGCCCTGGGCGCGACATCCGTCCTGACCGGTCCGCTCAATCCCGCGAGATTGCTGAAGGAAGTGTGCGACGCGCTGGACGAGGCCGCGCCGCCGATCTTGGCGAACGGCAGGGCCGCGGCGGCCTCCTTCGGCGAGGTCGCGCTGGCTTCGATGTTTACCGCGGTCGCGAGCGGCGCTCCGATCGACGTCGCAGGCGCCAAGAAGGCCGGCGCTGCGATCGCGGCAGCGGTCGAGGAAAACGGGTTGGCAGACTGGCTCAACACGGTTCGGCGACATCACGAAGGCACGTATCAGCACTGCTTGCTGGTGACCGGAGTGGCGGTCGACTTCGGGCTGAGCCTCGGTTGCCCCAATTGCGAGATCCAGCGGCTCTATACGTCGGCGATGTTTCACGACATCGGCAAGGCGATGATCCCGCTGACCGTTCTCGACAAGCCGGCCCGCCTCGAACCCGAGGAACGGGCGCTCATCGAAACGCATCCAGTCGCCGGTTACGATGTCCTCAAGGACACTGCGAATGTTTCCGCCGAGATCCTCGACGCGGTACGGCATCACCATGAGTATCTCGACGGCAGCGGCTATCCCGACGGATTGTGCGCGGAGAACATCCGCGATCTGGTTCGCGTCCTGACGATTGCGGACATCTTCTCCGCACTGATCGAAGCGCGTTCCTACAGGGCAACCATGGCCCGCGCCGATGCTTACGACATCCTCTGCGGTATGACAGGCAAGCTCGAAAAGCCGCTCGTCGCCGCGTTCAAGAAAGTCGCGTTGACCAGATAAACCATTGGCGCGCAGCAGTCGCGGTTGCTGGGCACAAATCCGGTGACGG
>Ga0134126_10011853_pt1 | contig 10999 bp, 11 predicted proteins | sample KB31752_FD_96881 | JGI IMG/M metagenome (GOLD analysis project Ga0134126, IMG submission 96881) | Terrestrial soil microbial communities with excess Nitrogen fertilizer from Kellogg Biological Station, Michigan, USA - KB3-175-2 | ecosystem: Environmental > Terrestrial > Soil > Unclassified ... | reverse complement strand
TGACAGCGGCATCGGTATCGGACCCGAATACACTGAATGGGTGTTCGCGATCTTCCAGCGGCTGCATGCCCGCGACACGTATCCGGGCAACGGCAGGTTTGCGCTGTCCGACGAGCAGGCAGCGGAGGCCGAGAGCCCAGACACGCGTACGCGCGAGGAGCGAGAGGGCATCCCGCTACTCGAACCGGAGGTGTACCGCATCCTGCTCGTCGAGGACGATTCCGGGGACGCGCTTGTGGTCCGGGAACTGCTCGCCGAAACTCAGCTCGCGTACACCCTGCGCTGGTCCAAGACCCTCGGCGACGCGATGGCGGAACTGCGGCGGGCGCCCTTCGACTGCATCCTGCTCGACCTGAACCTGCCGGACGCCGTCGGCGCCGCTGTCGTGAGCACGCTGCAACTTGCCGCGACGACCAGCGGCATCATCGTGCTCACCGATTTGGCCGAGTCGCAGGCGGGAGCGCTGGCGGTGGCGTACGGCGCGCAGGACTACCTCGCGAAGGGCCAGGTCGATGCGCAACTGCTGCGCCGCGCCCTGCGCTACAGCGTGCACCGTAAGCGCGCCGAACTGGCGGCGGCCGAGCTGCGCGAAACCCGGGTGCGTGCCCAGGAGAACGCGCGGCTCGAACGCGGTTTGCTGCCTGCGCCGCTGCTCAGTTCGCGGGTGATCACGGCGACCAGCCGCTATCTGCCCGGTCGGCAGCGGGCGCTGCTCGGCGGCGATTTCCTCGACGTCGTGCAGACCTCGGACGGCACCGTGCACGCCGTCATCGGTGATGTCAGCGGCCACGGCCCGGACGAGGCCGCACTGGGGGTTTGCCTGCGCATCGCCTGGCGCGCGCTCGTCCTGGCCGGCCATCGCGGCATCGAACTGCTCGAGTACCTGGAGCAGATCACGCTCGCCGAACGACCCCGCGACGATTTCTTCGCGACCTGCACGGTCGTGTCCATGGATCCGGTCGGGCGAGTCGCCTCCATCGTGCTCGCCGGACATCACGAGCCGCTGCTGCTCGGGCCCGGCCCACCGCAGCTCCTCCCCGCGCGATACGGCGTGGCGCTCGGGCTCGGTTCTGGCCAGTGCCGCTGGACCGAGACCAGGCTCGACCTGCCGGACACCGGCGCTCTGCTGCTCTACACCGACGGCTTGAGCGAAGGGCATTGCGGCGCGGGCGCTCAGCGTCTCGGCGTGGAAGGTCTGCTCGAGTTGATCGCGGCGGCGCCGGACGCGAACGCCGAGGCGTTGCTGGACCATCTGGTCCGCACGGCGCAGGGGCTCGATTCCGGAAGACACTCCGACGATGTGGCGATCCTGCTCCTGGACTTCTCCCGGCGCGACTGACGCAGCGCCGGAAACCGACCCGTTTGAGCTTGTCGCGACCGGGCAGCCAGGGGTGTCGCACGCCCAGTTCTGGATCATCGCACCGAGGAAGCGACGCCGTAAGCAGCGCGTTCTGCAGCACCGAGTCCGAACCGATCCGGCAGCCCAGCCACTGCTGCCCCGGCCAGCCTTAACCGATTTGACTCAACCTCGACTCGGATTCGCGCCGCGATCGAGCGCAGCGGTCCGAACCCAGAGCCGACCCGAATCCGTGACGGGTGGAGCGGGCACGCGCGCACGCGACACAACGGGTATGGAGTATGCGGTGGTCGAAGCTTTCAGACGCAGGCTGGCGCGGCTGAGCCCTGAGACGACCGCGCCGCGCCGCGCCCGCGATTTGGTCGCGCAGGCTTGCGCGGCCTGGCACGGCGAACAGTTCGTCGAGATCGGCCAGCTGGTGATCAGCGAACTGGTCAGCAACGCGGTCCTGCATTCGGGCACGGTGATCGAGATCGAGCTGCGGTTCGACGGCAACCGGCTCACGATGCGCGTGCACGACGACGGGGACGGCCTGCCGGCAGTCGTACCTGCGGCGCAGCGCACAATCGGCGGGGTGGGCCTCGATCTGGTCTCGCGGGTCGCGCAGGCGTGGGGCGTAACGCCGGATCCGCGTGGCGGAAAGGACGTGTGGTGCGTGCTCTCCGCCGCTGCGAACCCACCAGCGGTGAACTAGTCCGTGACAGCCCGGCACCAGCGAGGCGTTGTCACAGCTAAACCGGTATTCCACCCGATGTCCGCGTCCGCTTCACGACAACGGATGCGGACCTGGCGTTAGCCCGGTCGGCGGCATCCCGAGCCGCTCAACACGCCCGCGCACGCGTGGGACGATGGCATACTGACCAGCGGACGGCCTGGGTTGGTGAAGCAGCCCATCCGTCCCGGGCACGACGCCGCTCCTGTCGTTGAGGGAGCCGCCCGATGCCGCAGCCTTCGCCGCCCGGCTCCGGCCCATTCGCCTGCCGCGTGCTGCGGGATGCCGCCGACTGCGCCGCGATCTCAGCGCGCGGGGAGATAGATCTGGCCACCAAGGACAGTTTGCAGGCCGCGCTCGCGCCGCTGCTGGACGGCGAGCGGCCGCTGCTGCTCGAACTCTCGCAGGTCACGTTCATCGACTGCGCCGGTCTTCGAGTGCTGCAATCCGCGCGTCTGTCGCATGGGCGATTCGCCGTGATCGCGCCCAGCGACGCCGTGACGCGCCTGCTTGAACTGTCCGGCGCGCAGCTGCCGGTGTACGCCTCCGTGGACGAGGCGATCAGGAAGCTCGCGACAGATCCGCCGCAGTGATCGCCTCCGGGTCCTGGCCGGTGAGGATCACGTGCCGGGCGACCTGTTCCACCTTCGCGTTCAACCGTTGTGAGGCGCGCACCAGCCGGGCGAAGGCCCCCGGCGAGTCGGTCCGATGGCGCTCCATCAGAATGCCGGTCGCCTCGCCGGTGATCTGACGGCGGACCATCCCGCCACGCAGCGCTTCGACGTTCGCCGCGTTCCCGAGCGCGAGCGCGGCGTGCGCCGCATAGAGAGAGGCGGTTTCGCCGGCGAGGCCGGTGAAGACGCCGGGGCGTTGCGCATGCAGGTTCAATGCCACCCGCCAGCCGTCAGTACGGCCCAGGCCGCAGGCAATCAGGCTACGCACACCCAGTTCGAGCGCCCGCGCCGCGAACTTCGGCCAGCGGACCTCGGTGGCCATGTCCTCGATGCACACGAGCGCATCCTGCTCCGCGGCCGCCACGCTGGGGCCCTCGTCCGTCTCACTCTGGAACTGGTCCAGCAGCAGCACGATTTCGTCGGTGTAGGCAGGGCTCTGTATCGTGCGGTCGCGACGCAGCGCGGTGAGGCCCGCGTGCTCGGCGCCCTCGATTATCTCAGGTGCCGTGTACACGATGGTTCGCATCGTCTGCTCGATTGACGGCTGCTGATGCAACGCTGTAGCCGCGTTGACCAGCTGTCGCGCCAACCTCGTCTCGGCACGGTGCGCACCCATGCCCGCCACCCTCCTGCTCGTTTCGGCGAATGCGCCTCCCGCATTCTGTTGGGCAACGAGTACCCGCCCGGCGAGATGAAAACCGGGTAGCGGTGGTGGCGCGGGTTACAGAAACGGTCGCAGCGCAGGTCACGGGTACCTGAGGGCGAACGGCCGGCCGGTTCAGGCCCGGGTGAATTCGAGGTCGAAGATGCGGCGGCCGACGGCGAGGGCGCGGCGCTCGAACTTGGTCACCGGCCGATCGGCGGGACGCGGCGCATACGCGTCATGGACGCTTGTCAGGCCGGGGTCGGCGTGAAGGGTCTCCAGCATCTGTTCCGCGTAGGGCGCCCAGTCCGTCGCGCAACGCAGCGTTCCGCCGGGGCGTAGCCGCTCACGGATGAGGGCCACGACGTCCGGCCGGATGATCCGGCGCTTGTGGTGCTTCGCCTTGGGCCAGGGGTCGGGAAAGAAGACGTGGACGGCGTCCAGCGAGCCCGCCTTCATCAGGTCTCTGAGCAGCTCGACCGCGTCACCGCGGGCCGCGCGCAGGTTGGCCAGGCCGCCTTCCTCAGCCAGCAGCAGCAGGTTGCCGAGTCCCGGCGTGTGCACGTCAACGCCGAGGTAGTCGCGTTCGGGATCGGCGGCGGCCATCGCGGCGGTCGCCTCGCCCATGCCGCAGCCGATCTCAAGGACGAGCGGGGCCGGCCGGCCGAACAGCGCGGCGGCGTCGAAGCCGGGAGCGTCGCTGACGACGTCGTAGCCGCGCTGCGGCCAGAGCCTGGCGAGCGCGTCCGCGCGGGCGGCACCTATCCGCCCGCGGCGCGGATGGAAGGTGCGTATGTGCGGTGCGGCCTGCGGCGTCGGTCCCTCGGTGAACATCCGTACCAGCCTAGCCGTCGATTCGGGCCACTCCACCACTTGCGCTCCGACAGTTAGCGATATATCGTTAACACATCGGGTAAGTCGCCCGACTACTAAGGAGATAACGATGAGTATCCATTCTTTCCCCATGGACGGACCGTTCCGCGAGCGTCGCGGACGGGACAAGCGCGGCCGGATCGACCAGGGCGGCCGCGAAGAGCGCCGGGCTCGCTGGGAGCGCGGCGAGCACCCTGAGCACCACGAGGATCCGCACGAACACCGCGGCCGCGGGCGCAGCAGGCATGGCGGATTCGGCATGCCGCCGATCCCACCGCTCCCCCCGCTACCGCCGGGACAGTTCGGCTTCGGCGGACCGGAGTTCTGGGAGGGTCCTGGTTTCGGGCCGCGCGGACACCGGCGCGGGCGCGGCCGGGCCGGGCGCGGTGACGTGCGCGCGGCGATCGTGACGTTGCTGGCCGAGGAGCCGCGCAACGGTTACCAGATCATCCAGGAGATCGAGCAGCGCACCGACGGGGTGTGGCGGGCCAGTTCCGGCTCGGTGTACCCGGCGCTCGCGCAGCTCGAGGACGAGGGCTTGATCGAGCCGGTGGGCGAGGGCGGCCGCAAGCTGTTCACGCTGACCGAGGCCGGGCGCCAGCACGCCGAGCAGAACGGCGAGCAGCTCGCCCGCATCTGGGAGGAAGCAGTCGGTGGGCCGGGAGCTCGGTTCGAGCAGTTCGCCCGCGATCGTGAACTGCTGGGGCAACTGGCGATGGCCTACAAGCAGGTCGCTCAGGTCGGCAGCGGCACGCAGCGTGAGGAAGCGCGGGCGATCCTGACCAAGGCACGCCAGGCGCTGTACAAGATCCTCGCCGCCGACGACGAGCCGAGCGACGCTCAGCCGACTGAGTGACCAACGTAGGCCTGCCGTCAAAGGGGCTAGAGCGATCGGGAGTGGGTTTGATGAGCTAATCCGCACCCGTATTCACGCTCCCGCGGCCCGGTTCCGGCCATCCCGGCGGAACCGGGCCGCGGCGTCCGTTGCGGCGTCGGCGCACGGGGTACAGTGATGCGCCATGGCACGCCCCCTCAACGAAGTCGTGGAAGCCGGCTGGGCCAAGGCGCTCGAACCGGTCGCCGGACAGATCGCCGCAATGGGTGACTTCCTGCGGGCGGAGGTGGCGGCGGGCCGCACTTATCTTCCGGCCGGGGCGAACGTGTTGCGCGCGTTCCAGCAACCTTTCGACGCGGTGCGCATCCTGATCATGGGTCAGGACCCTTACCCGACTCCCGGACACGCGGTCGGCCTGAGCTTCTCGGTCGCGCCGCAGGTGCGGCCGCTGCCGGGCAGTCTGGTGAACATCTTCCGCGAGTACAGCCAGGATCTCGGCCTTCCCGCGCCGTCCAACGGAGACCTCTCGCCGTGGACCGAACGCGGCGTACTGCTGCTCAACAGGGCGCTGACAACCGCCCCGAGCAAGCCGGGAGCGCACCGCGGCAAGGGCTGGGAGGCGGTGACGGCGCAGGCGATCAGTGCGCTGGCACAGCGCGGCACCCCGTTGGTGGCGATCCTGTGGGGCCGCGATGCCCGAGAGGTCAAGCCGCTGCTCGGCAGCAGCGTCCCGTGCATTGAGTCCGCGCATCCGAGCCCGATGTCCGCCGACCGGGGTTTCTTCGGTTCGCGGCCGTTCAGCCGGGCGAACGACCTGCTGGCGCGCCAGGGCGCCGAGCCGATCGACTGGCGGTTGCCGTAGCGGGAGGCCGCCCTCGCCCTCGGCCGCCGGTCTAGCGCGCGAACTGGCTTTTTCTTAGCTCCCGATCATGTGCGATAGCGACGCCGACGCGCTAACGTGACAAGGGGTCACCAAGGTTTCAGCGCCAGGAGGCGGATCATGGCGGCCGGCCATGTCGTGGCGTTCGGGATCGCCGCAGCGGTGAGCATCATCACCGCGGTCGTCGGGGCGCTGCTGTGCGGTTCGCAGTTCACCAGGTCGCGGCGGTTGCTCCAGCGCGGTTCGCACGTGACCGCGCGCGTGGTCGAGGCGATTCCGCAGCATCCCGCCGGGCAGTCCTTCCCCTCGGACGCGGCGCGCATCGTGGTCGAGTACGAGATCGAAGGATCCAAGCACCGCGAGACGATCCTGCTCGCGCGCACCTCGCAGGAAAGCTACCGGATCGGCGAGGAGCTGGAGGTCATGGCCGGCTGCGGCCGCGCTCCGCATGTGCGCACGAACGAGGAGCCGAACATCGCGTACGGCACCATCGAGCAGATCACCGGGGCTGCGTTGGTGATCCTCGCCGCGCTACCGCTATTCATCATGCTTTCCGTGCACGCGCTCACGCCTTGACGCCAAGCTTCAGGAGCCGGGCGTAGGGCGCGGGCACGGTGGCGCTCCGGCTCAGCCGACCAGGTCTCGCAGGGTCCTAACAGCTGTCAGCGCGTCGCTGTGCGTGTTGTAGAGCGCGTTGAACCCGAAGCGCAGGACGTCCGGCTCGCGCTTGTCGCAGACCACGGAACGCTTCGCCAACTGGGGCACCAGCTGCACAGCATCGCGATGCCGCAGCGCGACCTGGCTGCCGCGGCGTTCGGCTGCGCGCGGGGTGGCTACCTCGAATCCCTGCTCTGAGAGCAGAGCGTCGCAACATTCGATGAAGAAGCTGGTCAGGCTCAAGCTCACGGCTCGCAGTTCGCTTAGATCCACGCCGTCGAAAGCGGTGAGCGCGGCCTCCAGCGTGAGCAGGGAGAGCATCGGCGGACAGCCGACTCTTGCCCGCGCGATGCCGTCCGCGGGCTTATACGCATCCTGCATCGCGAACGGATCGGCGTGACCATGCCAGCCGGTCAGCGGGTGCCGCACTGCGTCATGATGCCGGGCCGCGATGTACACGTAGGCAGGCGATCCGGGGCCGCCGGAGAGGTACTTGTAGGTGCAGCCGACCGCGAAGTCGACCTCTGCTTCGTCCAAACCGATGGGCATGGCTCCAGCGCCATGGCACAGGTCCCAGACCACGACCGCGCCGGCTTCGTGCGCGGCCCGCGTGATACCCGGCAGGTCCCAGCGTTCACCGGTGCGGTAGTCGACGATCGGATAGGAGACGACGCCGACGTCACTGCCGATCTCGGCCAATGTCGCCGGCACGTCAGCGGCTGGCACGCGCCGCACTTCCAGACCGAGCAACTCAGCCACCGAGTCAGTCAGGTAGGCGTCGGTCGGAAAGTGACCCGGGTCGGTCAGCAACACCCTGCGGCCGGATCGGAGCCGAGCGGCAGCCATCAGTGTGTTGAACAACTGCACCGAGGTCGAGTCGCCCGCGACCACCTGGCCGGGCGCCGCGCCGAGCAGGGCGCCGATGCGCTCGCCGATCCGCAACGGCGCCTCCCACCAACCCTCCTCGAACCACGAGGAGATCAGGCCACTGCCCCACTGGCGGCGCACTGCGTCATCGACCGCAGCGGGCACCGCCGCCGGCAGCACGCCGAGCGAATTGCCGTCGAGATAGACCAGGTTCGGCGGGATCAGGAATCGCTCACGCGTGTGCGCCAGTGCGTTGTCCGCATCGAGCTTCGCGGCGCGCCCGGCGAGTTCCACGAGCGTCGCGTCCACGTCAGCGTTCGAAGTTGTCACGGTCACGGTTATGCCCATCCCTGGTCGCGCAGAGTCCACAGATCCGGGAAGTACTTGCGATGCACGCCGCGCTCCAGCCACTGGGCACCCGAAGTACCCGCCGAGCCCGGTTTATCTCCCATCGAGCGCCACACCGATAGCAGGTGACGCTGCTTCCAGCGCAGGTGCCGCTCGGCCGTGTCGAACAGCGCGTCGCCGAGGTCAACCAGGTCGGCGTGCGCGGTTTGGGTAGAGGCTGTGTCGGTGGGGGCTTCGTCGGCGTACACCGCGCGCCATACCGCCACCACGCGGTCATCGCCCTCGTACTCGGTTCGCGGATCACGATCGGCCAGCACCTGCGGTACCGCGAATCCGCGCCTGCGCAGCAGCGTGAGCGCCGCGTCGTAGAGCGAGGGCGAGGCGGCCTGCGCCGCGAGGTCGGCGTGAATGCCCGGCGTCTGCTCGTGAACAGCGAGCGCGCGCGGGTGCCGGGCGCCGAGCAGAAACTCGATGTGCCGGTACTGGTAGGACTGGATTCCGGAAGCGACCCCGAAGGATTCGCGGAAGGTGTCGAATTCGGTCGGCGTCAGCGTCCGCAGCGCTTCCCAGGCCGCGGTGAGCGCGTCCTGAACTCCATGCCCGCGCCGCAGCGTGCGCACCACACCGCGCACATCGGCGTTAGGGCGGGTCAGCTCGTCGCGCGCGCTCTCCCACTCGTGCCGCAGCAGCGTGAAGTACAGCTCCATGACCTGCGTGACGACGATAAACGACAGCTCGGCCGGCGCGTCGGTGCGCGGACGTTGCAGCGTCAGTAGAGCACGCAGCTGCGCGTAGTCCTCGTACTCGTTGAGATCTGTCCGCTCGGGCGCAGTCATTTTCAGGGGCACGAAACTATGGAACTACGGTCTACAGCTTCTCGGAATGGCCGATACCACTGCGTCGAGCACTCTCGACTTATGATCGGAAGGTGATTGCGCGCAACGACTTTCCAGATGCCACTGACTGGCTGTTGCTTGAAGAGTTGCAGCGGGACGGCCGCCTTTCCTTCAACGAGTTGGCCCGCCGGATCAACCTGTCCGCGCCCGCCGTCGCCGAGCGCGTGCGCAGGCTGGAGCAGACCGGCGTGATCACCGGCTACCACGCCCACGTGGACCCCTCCCGCGCAGGGCGCACAGTCGAGGCGCTGGTGCGGATGGCCTGCTACGGGCCGCGCTGCCTGCTGCGGCACCCGGACGTCATCGACGAGAGTCCGGAGATCCTCGAGGTGCACCGGCTCACCGGCGACGCCTGCTGTCTGCTGCGCGTCGCGGTCCGGTCGATGCCCGATTTCGAGGCGCTGATCGACCGGCTCGCGGACCACGGCCAGCCATCGTCGACGATGGTGCTCTCCTCCCCGCTGGCCTGGCGCCCTGTGCAGCCGTCGCGGTGAGGCACGCCCGTCCAGGTGACGCCTTCGCAAACGTCTGTACAGGGTCCTGACTTCTGCCACACTGCGAAGCGAGGGCGCTTCGGCGAAAGGGGCGGGATCATGGACGGTACCAGCGCGCTTGAAAACGGGGCGGGTGGCAACACAGCGGGCGAGAACGCGGCAGGTGAGGACACAGCGAGCGCCGGGGCGGGCAGCGGCGGCGGTCTGCAGTCCATCGACCACATCGTGGTGCTGATGCTGGAGAACCGGTCCTTCGACCACCTGCTCGGCTACCTCTACCACGACACCGGGAACGTCAGCCCGACCGGCCAGCCCTTCGAGGGCTTGACCGGCAGCGAGACCAATCCCGGCACCGATGGCAAGCCGGTGCCGGTCTTTCCGATCACGCCCAGCACGCCGAACGCCTACTTCATGCCCGGCGCGGACCCCGGCGAGGGGTACATGGCGACCAACAGCCAGCTGTTCGGTTCGACCGCCACGCCGAGTGCGCCGGCGCTTCCATCGATGCAGGGCTTCGTGACGAACTTCGCCTACACGCTCGGCTGGGAAGGGCGCGAAGGCTGGTCGATCGTCGGCGGGACGCAGCCACAGGACATCATGGGCTGCTTCACTCCCGAGGCGCTGCCGGTACTCTCCGCGCTTGCTCGCGGCTACGCGGTATGCGACCACTGGTTCGGCTCGGCGCCGACCGAGACCCTGCCGAACCGGGCCTTCGCACTCGCGGGGACGAGCCAGGGCCATATGGACGACAAGACCCGGACGTTCACCTGCCCGTCGATCTTCGGTTCGCTGACCGCTGCGGGCGTGAGCTGGAGCGTGTACGGCTACAGCGCGCAGCCGCTGACCAAGCACAACTTCCCGGACATCACCGGCGCCCCGGCGTCGCACTTCGGCCTGTTCAAGGACTTCACCGCCGCAGCGGCCGCGGGCTCGCTGGCCGAGTTCGTCTTCCTGGAACCATCCTGGAGCGCCACCGGCAATAGTCAGCACCCGAACTACGACGTGGCGCTCGGCGAACAGCTGATCCATGACGTCTACGAGGCGCTGCGCACCAGCCCGCAGTGGAGCAGCACTCTGCTGATCGTGACTTACGACGAGCACGGCGGCTGCTACGACCACGTTCCACCGCCGTGGGGCGCGACCGCGCCGGACAACTCGACCGGCGAATTCGGGTTCGACTTCACCCGCTTCGGCCCGCGCGTCCCGACGCTGCTGATCTCGCCGCTCATCCCGGCGGGCACGGTTTTCCGGGTTCCCGACGGCGGGACGCCGCTGGACCACACCTCGATCCTCAAGACGATCGAGACACGCTGGAACCTCAAGCCGCTTACCGCCCGGGACGCGGTGGCCGAGCATGTCGGCGGCGCGATCACGTTGACCACGCCCCGCACGGACGACGCCCTAGCCGGCGTCATAGTCCCGGTCTCCGGCGGCATCACCCCCTCCGCAGGGAAGATCAGTCATCTGCAGGCGGTGCTCGCCGATCTGATGGCCCGGCAGGTGCCGGCTGGCGCGCACGTGCCCGCGCCGCGTACCAGTGAGGAGGCCGAGGCGTTCATCCGTGAGCGTTCGCAGGCGGAAGTGGAAGGCAGCTAGCGGCGGTCCTTCAGCGCCGCGAGGATGCGCTGCTCATCGTTCGGGGAGAGTCCGTGACCGGCGATCCGGCCGTCCTCGTCGGCGAGCGACGGCGCGTCCTTGAGCCAGGCCCAGGTGTCCCGCACCGTCTCCTCGATCGGACGGCAGACCAACCCGGCGGCAAGCGC
>Ga0134126_10011852_pt1 | contig 10999 bp, 12 predicted proteins | sample KB31752_FD_96881 | JGI IMG/M metagenome (GOLD analysis project Ga0134126, IMG submission 96881) | Terrestrial soil microbial communities with excess Nitrogen fertilizer from Kellogg Biological Station, Michigan, USA - KB3-175-2 | ecosystem: Environmental > Terrestrial > Soil > Unclassified ... | reverse complement strand
GCGCACCGTGCATCTGCTCGGCACCACCTACACGTTCGAGCTGGGCATGCGTCAGGTCGTGGCGGTCGGGGTCATCGTGTTCTTCGCCGCCATCAACTGCGCCGGCGTGCTGCTTGGCGGGCGAGTACAGACCATTCTGACCGTGGCCAAGGTTGTTTCCGTGCTGGCGGTCGCCGGCGGTGTGTTCCTCTTCAGCGGCTCGGCCGACTGGCACAACCTCGCGAGCCTCCCGGGCACGAGCGGGGGCGGCCTGAGCGGATTCGGCGCAGCGATGTTTGCGGCGCTGTGGGCTTACAGTGGCTGGCAGTTCCTGCCCATGGCCGCCAGCGAGGTGCAGAGTCCCGAGCGCAACCTGCCCAGGGCAATCGTGGGGGGCACGCTGCTCGTGCTGGCAATCTACCTGCTCGTCAATGTCGCCTATCTGTACGCTCTGCCGTTCTGGGAGGTGAGCAGCGCCAACTCGACGGCGTATCCGGATGCGCCCTCGGTCGCCGGACGCGCGGTGCAGACTTTCCTCGGGACGCGCGCCGCACCGATTGCCGCCCTCATCTTCCTCGTCTCATCGATCGGCGCGCTCAACGGCACGATCCTGGGGCGTGCGCGCGTACCCTACGCGGCCGCGCGTGACGGTCTTTTCTTCGAGCGCTTCGGGCGACTCAACCGGCGCACGCACGTGCCCGTGATCTCGATCGTATGGGTGACCCTGTGGGCGGTGCTGCTGGCCGCTTCCGGAACGTTCGATCAGCTGACCAACATGGCCGTGCTGTCATACGCAATCTTCTGGATTCCGGTGGTGCTCTCGGTGATCGTCCTGCGGTACAAGCTTCCGGATGCGCCGCGCACCTATCGCGTATGGGGGTATCCGTTCGTACCCCTCACCTTCGTGCTGGTGATGGTCTGGATCGGCCTGAACGAGCTGATCACACGCCCCCTGGAATCCACGGCGACGATCGTGCTGATCCTGCTGGGCTTGCCGCTCTATCCGCTGTTCCGCCGGCGACGCTCTCTGGAGCAGCCGCACGCTGCGAAAGCCGCGCCTTGACTAGACTGACTCGAGGTCCCAGATGTGCAGCGGTGCGCCGCGCCGCAGCCAGAACCCCGCGCCCGCCTCGCGAAAGTTTTTGTTGAGCCGGGTCCGGTACCAGCGCGCGCTGCGCAGATAGACGTTCGAGTCCGTCCGGCTGCGATCGCAGTTGAGCTCCCAGTCAAGACGCGTGAGAGCGGTGAAATACAGCACGCCCCGGCAGAGTCGTCCCAGATTGGCGAGCGCGCGCGTGGCGGCTTTCGAGTCCAGGTACTGCAGCACGTCATAGCACACCACGAGATCGTAGGGGCTCGCGGGGCGATGGCTTTCGATGCGGCCGTGAACCCACCCATAGCGTTCGCAAAGATAGTCGCTGGCCTCGATGCCGGTGTACGAGGCTCGTGGCAAGAGCCGTTTGAGCGGCCCGCGCAGCAGTCCGGTGCCGCAGCCCGCATCGAGTATGCGGCGCACGGACTGACCTGCGTGCTCGGCGAACGCGGCGATCAGGCGCGCCCGCGAGCGCATCTCCCGCCGGCTCGTCACCGCGGTCTTCGGGTCGTAGTAGTAGAGTTTGTAGTAGTCTCGATCGAAGCTCACACTGGTACTCTCAATCCGCCGGCCCCTGGGAGGTCGTAGTCGATGAACAGGCACATCCTGCGGCGTAGCGCCGCGGCCGTCGTGATCGCGGGCCTCGCGGTTGCGGCTCAGTCTCAGACGGGCTCGAAGGATACAGGGGCCGGCGCCGGCACGGCATCCTCATCGTCAGCCACGACGGCCTTCGAACTGAGCAGCCCCGACATCGCGAACGATCAGAAGATCTCCGAGACGCACGTATACAATTCCTTTGGCTGCCACGGCATGAACATCTCGCCGGCCCTCTCCTGGCGCGGTGCGCCCGCCGGCACGAAGAGCTTCGCTCTGCTGGTGCATGATCCCGATGCCCCGAAGAGTGGCGGCTGGTGGCACTGGATCGTGTATGACATTCCGGCGGATGTGACTTCCCTGCCCGCGGCCGCCGGCGAGCCGAAGAAACACCTCATGCCCGCTTCGGTCATCCAAGGCCCTACGGATTTTGGCGCACCCGGCTACGGAGGTCCCTGCCCGCCACCGGGCAAGCCTCATCACTATTTCTTCAGGCTGTATGCACTCCAGGTCGCGAAGCTCGACATAGCGGCGAACGCCGCGCCAGCGCTCGTGGACTCCACCGTCCGTGCGAATGCACTGGGTGAAGCGCAGATTCTCGGCCTGTACGGAAGATGAGCAGCGGACCGTAGGCTCCCGGCTTCCGTATCCCCCGCAGGCCGCCGCGCGACATGTACTCGACGGAGCTCCCGGATCGTTTCATCGTGGGTGGCACTGCTCTGCGCTACGAGAGCAGTGCTGGCGAAAGCTGGGAGCTGATTGCGGAGCAGATCATTTGTATCGGAGAGGCTACGGCGGAATCCGGACCTCGCGGAGAAAGCTGGCACCTCTGCTTCGTCACCGATCCGCACGGAAACTGGCTCGAGGGCTCGCTGGAGGCCGAAGGACGTAACGATGCTCTGCACTGGCTCAGCGTCCGGTTGGGTTGCTCGCTGGAGCTGAAGCTCGCCAACGGCCCCGCGTTCCGAAGCCGTGTCCTGTGGCCGATGAATCTGCTGGAAGCGCCGTTGTTCCACTACCAGATCCCAACCTGGCGCCGTTTGTTCAGCCGCAGCCTGCGGCGCATCGGCTTCGCTCCGGTCACGGCGGTACAGTCAGTGCGACCCGACATCCTGAAGACTCTATGGCGCGCAAGTCATCGCCCGGCATCAAGGTCGGCCTGATTTCGGATACCCATGGTCTGCTCAGGCCCGAAGCGGTGCGGGCACTGGGCGGAGTCCAACACATCATTCACGGCGGTGATATCGGCAGTGCGGCTGTCCTGGAGGGTCTGCGGGCAATCGCGCCAGTGGAGGCCGTGCGCGGCAACAACGACCGGGAGGCCTGGGCAGCGGCCATTCCGGACCAACTGCAACTGGAGATCGCCAGGGTATGCATTCACGTGCGGCATGACCTGAATGAGCTTGACCTGGACCCGGTGGCCACCGGCTTCCGGATCGTGGTCACCGGCCACTCCCACAACCCGGCGATAGCCGAGCGCGCCGGCGTCCTCTACGTGAATCCCGGAAGCGCCGGGCCAAGGCGCTTCCGCTTGCCCGTCTCGGTCGGGTTCCTGGAACTGTCGCGTGGGACATCACGCGCCTGGATCGAGCAGCTGCTGTAGCGGCGCAGCCGGCGCGGCTGGCCTATTGCCGCCCCGGAGGGCCGGAGGTAGGCTTTGCGCGCCGTGGTTGCAGTGTCACCCGAATCGATGGTCCCTGGCGGACCGGCCGAGCGTCGGCCGGCGATCTGGCCGTGGCTCGTCATGCCGCTGGTGACGCTGGCACTGTTTTTCGCCTTGAACCGGCTGCACCAGATGACACCGACCGAGCAGACGTTCGACTCTGGCCCGCAGACACCCGCCAGCAGCCCGGTCGACTCGACCAGTCCGTAACCTGAAGTCCGGGTAAGCACCGTGGCGCGCAGCGCGCGTCCGCCAGATCCATGCCGCCTACTGCAAAGCAACGCGTTCCGAAGATCGGCTTCGTCAGTCTGGGCTGCCCCAAGGCGCTGGTGGACTCCGAGCGCATCCTGACTCACCTGCGGGCGGAAGGCTACGCGGTTTCGCCCACATACGAGGGTGCGGATGTCGTGGTGGTCAACACCTGCGGTTTCATCGATGCCGCCGTGGACGAGTCGCTCGAGGCTATTGGAGAAGCACTCGAGCACAATGGACGTGTCATCGTGACAGGCTGTCTCGGAGCCCGTCCCGAGCGCATCCTCGAGCGGCACCCTCGTGTTCTCAAGGTGACAGGGCCACAAGCGTATGAGGACGTGGTGGAAGCGGTTCACGAGCACCTGCCTCCCCAGCACGACCCATTCTTCGACATCGTGCCGCCGCAGGGCGTGCGCCTGACGCCACGCCACTACGCCTACCTGAAGATCTCCGAAGGGTGCAACAACAAATGCAGCTTCTGCATCATTCCGTCCATGCGCGGCCGGCTGGCGAGCCGGCGGATCGACGATGTGTTGCGGGAGGCGGAGCGCCTGGTGAAGGCCGGAGTCCGCGAGCTGCTGGTCATCTCCCAGGACACGAGCGCTTACGGCTCGGATCTGGCGTATGCGCCAGCTTCGTGGCGCGGTGAGGAGTACGCGACCCGGCTCATTGATCTGGCGAGAGGTTTGGGTTCGTTTGGCATATGGGTGCGGCTGCACTACGTCTATCCGTATCCTCACGTCGACAAGGTCATTCCCCTGATGGCGGAGCGGCGAGTGCTCCCCTATCTGGACATCCCTTTCCAACATGGAAGCCCGACCGTCCTCAGGAGGATGCGCCGGCCCGCCCATGGTCAGGACACTCTGCGCCGTATACGCGAATGGCGCAGGATCTGCCCCGATCTGGTGCTGCGCAGCACCTTCATCGTGGGATTTCCGGGAGAGACGGATGCGGAGTTCGAAGAGCTGCTCGCATGGTTGCAGGAAGCTCAGCTCGACCGGGTCGGTTGTTTCCGGTACTCACCCGTGCAAGGGGCAGCGGCGAACGCCTTGCCCAACCCCGTGGCGCCGGCACTCCAGGAGGAGCGCTATGAGCGCTTCATGGAATGCGCCGCGGCAATCAGCAGGGAGCGACTCGCAGCGCGCGTGGGGCGCCGCATTCGTGTCCTGGTGGATGCGATCGAAGGAAACGTCACGGTCGCGCGCAGCGAGGCTGACGCACCCGAGATCGACGGCGTGGTCAGGATCACCAATCCCGGCAAGCTGCGACCGGGCGACTGGGCTGACGTAGAGGTCACATCCTCGGACGCGTACGATCTGCGCGCCCGTTCATGCATCGACGCCTGAGTCAGGCAATCGCGATCCGCTGGGGCGCTTCATCCACGGAAGGCGATCCACAATCCCCAAGGCCGATGACACGTCCTGCCTCGTGCAGCGGTGCCAGGGGGGCACCACATGAACGCAGCGTCCGCCAGACTCTGTTTTCCAAGGAAACGTAGCCCCGTGTTCCGGAGCTTCGCCCCTGTCATCGGAGCGTAAACGGCCCCGCTCCTTGATTCGTCGAATGCCGCACGCGTGACAGGTCCGAGGCTTGGATCAATGCAATCCGGGCGAGTCAGCGAGAGTGCCGCACGAGCCCGCTCCTCCGCGGTCGCGCCGGCCACTGCCAGTGCCCGCACGGACCACGATGTCCGTGCGGGCGCACAGCTTCAACCTCCTGGGTGCGTTGAAGTTAGAACGGCCAGAGGTAGTGATACCACGCCTGGTGGCCTGAGGCCGAGCGCGCGGCTTCCGGCTTGTGCTGCTGTGCCGCCGTGTTGTTGGCGAGGGTCGTCGCCGTCATGCCCGGCTTGCGCCACTGCTCGGTCCCGTCGGCCCGCGCTGCACCCGGATGCATGCTCGCGTTGGTGTGCGGGTTGCCCATCTCATTGCGGGCCGCCAGGGTGCCCGGCGCAGCGTGCCGCGCATCCCCAGGACTGGTGCGCAGATCATGCCGATCTGCGCGCAGGTCGCGCTCATCAGAACGGAGGTCGGCCTGATCGTGGATCAGATCCTTCCGGTCCGCGTGCAGATCCTGTCTGTCCGTCCGCAGGTCCACCCGATCCTTTCGAATGTCGGTCCGGTCCTGATGGATGTCGCGGCGATCACCCGCAGCGTCGTTGCGCGCCAACCTCTGGCCCTGCGCGCCCGGCCCCCGATGGTCCGCGTCGCCGTCATCGTGACGAAAATCATCATGGTCGGAACGTACGTCCATCCGGTCCGCACGCAGATCGCGGACGTCTCCGTGGATGTCCCGCCGGTCGGACTGGATGTCGCTCCGGTCATTCGCGATGTCATGCTCATCCTTCGCGATATCCGCCCGGTCACGAGCGATGTCCTGCTCGTCCCTGCGCATATCCCCGTTCCCTGCGACCTCGTGCTGATCCTTCGCCACGTCGTGGTCGCGAGTCAAATCGCGGTTGCCCACTTCGTGATCATCGCCCCGCTGTGGGCGCTGGTCCCGAACAACGTCACGCTCGTCCTTGCGCACATCTGCCCGGCCGGCGGACAAGTCCTTGCGATCCGCCCGGATGTCATTGGCATCCGAACGGATGTCCCGACGATCGGACTGCATGTCCGCCCGGTCCCGTGCGATGTCCTGGTGGTCGGATCTGATGTCGCCGCGGTCTCGAGCGATGTCCCGCTCATCCCGGGCGATATCGCTCCGCTGCCCCGGCGAGCTCGCATCCTTCTGATGCTCGTCGCGGAACAGGTCGCGCTCGTCCGAGCGCAGGTCGGCACGGTCCTTCGCCACGTCCTGGCGCTCCGTGCGCAGATCCCGACCGTCGGACCGAATATCCGCTCGGTCGGAGCGGAGGTCGTTCCGGTCACGGGTTAGATCGTGTTGATCACTCGTGATGTCCGTGCTGCTTCCGGGAGCCGGAGCCGGTTGCTGATCGCTCGGCGGCGCCGTGTTCGGCGGGTCATTCCCGGCGAACGCAGGCGGCAGAACCGACGCGAGGATCGATCCAATCGCTGTGGCAATTAGCTTGCTACGTCTCATGGCACCTCCTGGGGTGTCTACGGAAAACTCGGAAATGGGGTCAGCCGGTCAGGGACGCGGCCTCGAGCTGCTCGAACGAGCGCTCTGGCGCCGCGCTCTAGCGCTGCGGCTGCGGCTCCTGTTGCACGCGGTCGCGGACCTCTGCGTGCCGCTCATCGGTGCCGTATGACCGGGAGCGAGGCTCCTGCGCGACGAATTTCTCCACCAGCGCGAAGAAGCCGTCATAGAAGGCGGGGTCCTGTATGGTTTCGCGTCGCACGACCCCGAGGACCTTGGCGGAGCCCGCCGGCATGGTGATCGTCGCCGGCCCGATTCCGGCACTGGTTGACTGCTTCATCTTCTGCAGCTGGCTTTCCTCACGGGTGGCCGTCGCGAACACGATGCTGGTGCCGTTCTTGTTGTCGGCGCAGGTCGCCTGAAAATGGATCGACACGTTGAGCTTGGGCTTGGGCTGCGAGTCCATCGTGCCGGTCAGGACACCCGATTCGGATTCCCTGTCCAACATATAGCCCTGACTTAGCAGTGCGCGCTTGACGCTCCAGCAGACGGCGTCACCCGATCCGCTCATCGTCTTGCTGAACGGTGCCGCCGCGCTGAACCGCTCTTCGCCCTCGTGGCGATGTCCGTGAGCGCATCCCGTCAGTAGCACCGCAAGCACGACCGTGAGGCCCCCGGCGCGCTCTATCCAAACTCGCGAGTCGCACATCGTCAGCTCCAGTTACGGACCTGAAAGCGGCCCCACTTGTAGAGTTTCAAAGCTTCGGGCTGCACCGGGTTCCGCTGCATGTGCGAACGCATATCACCCAGTCAGATCAGTGGGTTGCGGTCGCTTGGGCGCAAGCTTGCCCGAGCCAAGCGCGGGCGTGAGCGGTTGATACCACCGCCGAGCTCAGGGTTGTTGGGGTCGCCGGATCACGGCTTCATTTGCGCACGAGCGAGAAGTCGTGGTCGATCCGGGTGCGAATGCGCTCCCGTTGCTCTTCGCTCAATGGTGTGTGCTCGAGGAGCAGCAGCAGCTTGTCCCGCTTCACAATGCCGCGGCGGACGAGCTCGCGCGTGAAAACATTATCTTTCTCCCGCCCCGCAACATACTTGGCGATCGCCAGGTCATGAGGCTCGAGGCACAGTCCCTGCACGCCTTCGGTATCGCCAGAGGCCAGATTGATGAGCCGTGCCTTCCATCCCTTTGGGAGGATGGCCGTGGATTCGTCGACCGGATCGGCGAAATATCCGAAACTCTCGTGGAACGGTGAATCGGACCCAATCGCGTTGAGCCACTCGACGTTCCTCGCAGCGACGATGTCGACCTCGAACGAGGTCAGAATCTCGTCGGCGAGGTCGGGATGTGCGCCATGAAGGGATTGACTGCCGATGATGATGAAACGCTTCTGACCCGTGATGCGGCCGGCCGCGCGCAACACGTGCTCAACTTGCTGCTTCTTCATTCAGCCGCCTGATTTCTTCTCTCGAGAGCAAGCCCACGAAAGGCGCTGACTGCCGCAATCTCTGCGCCGCATCGTCCCGTCCCAGCATTGCGGCGTACAGCGCGCCATCCTCTCCTCGTTGCGCAATGACGAGCCATTCGTCGTACGCCGCTCCCCAGACGCCCTGGCGCTTCCATCGGTGCAGGTTACCCAGGATCTGCGCTCGGATCTGCGGTGCACTGAAGCTTCGCACCACCGCCAAGGCGAGTGATCGTCGCAATTCATCGAGCTCCTGGTGGGAGAAGCCCCCGCGCCGCGGCGGCGTCAGTCCCCGCTCATTCAGCTCGAGCTCGTCACCCTCCTTCACCGCCCACGCCTCGAGGGTTGCCCTGGGCAGAATGACCCCCAGGGAGTTTCCAATACGCCGCAGCTGCACCTTCATGCTGGTATTATAACGCGTTATAACAGACCGGCAAGCGCTTCGGCGTCTGATAGCCGCTGAGCCGCTCGCCGCCGGGATCGGGTCAGCAGCAGCGCTCGACTACTCGACGGTGACGCTCTTCGCCAGGTTGCGGGGTTGGTCGACGTCGGTGCCCTTCAGGATGGCCACGTGATAGGACAGCAGCTGCAGAGGCACGGTGTAGACGGCGGGGGCCTGGAAATAGGTGACGTGTTTGGGCATCTCGATCACCGTCACGCCGTCGCTGGGATGGATTTCGGCCTCCGGATCCGCGAACACGATCAGCTCTCCGCCGCGGGCCCGCACTTCCATGAGGTTGGACTTGAGCTTTTCGAGCAGATCGTTGTTCGGAGCGACCGTGATCACGGGCATGTCGGCGTCCACGAGCGCCAGCGGTCCGTGCTTGAGCTCACCGGCCGGGTAGCCCTCGGCGTGGATGTAGGAGATCTCTTTGAGTTTCAGTGCACCCTCGAGCGCAATGGGATACAACGCGCCGCGCCCGAGAAACAGCGCATGGCGCTTGTCGGCAAAGCGCTCAGCCAGCTTGTGGATCACGGGATCGAGCTCGAGCGCCTTCTCGACGAGGGCGGGGAGCTCGATGAGACGCGAGACCAGGCCGCGCTCGCGCTCCGCGTCGGCGCCGTTGTGCTTTGCCAGCGCGACAACGAGCATATCCAGCGCGGCCAGCTGGGTGGTGAAAGCCTTTGTCGAGGCAACGCCGATCTCGGGACCTGCGCGCGTCAGCATCACCAGCTCCGACTCGCGCACCAGCGAGCTCTCCGGAACGTTGCAGATCGCCAGCGAGGAGAGATAGCCGGACTGCTTCGCGAGCCGCAGTGCGGCCAGCGTATCGGCGGTCTCACCGGATTGGGAGATCGTGACGAACAGCGAGTTGGGGGGGACCAGAGGATTGCGATACCGATACTCGCTCGCGATGTCCACGGTACAGGGGAGCTTGCAGATCTGCTCCACGAAGTAACGCGCGACGACCGCCGCGTGATAGCTCGTGCCGCAGGCCACGATATGGACATTGGCCGTTCGCTTGAAAACTTCCGTCGCGGCCGGCCCGAATGCCGCCTCGAGGAGCCGGCCGTTGGCGACCCGTTCCTGCAGGGTGTTGGCGATCGCCCGCGGCTGCTCGTGGATCTCCTTGAGCATGAAGTGCCGGTAAGGTCCCTTCTCGGCCGCATCGGCCGACAGATCGCTTTCGGTAACGGGACGCTCGACCTTGTTGCCGTCCTTGTCGATGACGCGGACGCTCCTGCGGCCGATCTCCGCGACGTCGCCTTCCTCCAGGAAGATGAAGCGGCGGGTGACCGGCAACAGCGCGGCGACGTCGGAAGCGACGAAATTCTCGTCGACACCCAGGCCGATGACGACGGGGCAGCCCTCACGCGCCAGGATGATGCGCTCGGGGTCGTGCTCGCTCACGACCGCCAGAGCGTAGGCGCCCTCGAGCTCGGCGACCGTGGCGCGGACGGCTTTGAACAGGTCCTTGAGGGTCTGCAGATGACGGTGGATGCGGTGCGCGATCACCTCGGTGTCGGTCTCCGAGGAAAACTGGTAACCGGAGCGCGTCAACTCCTCGCGCAGCTCGTCATGGTTCTCGATGATGCCGTTGTGAACGATTGCCAGGCCGTCACGTGAGATGTGCGGGTGCGCATTTCGCTCGCTCGGTACGCCGTGTGTCGCCCAGCGCGTATGGGCAATCCCGATTTTGCCGGCTGTAGGCGTCTGCTCCAGCGCTTCGTCGAGCATGCGCACCTTGCCGACCGTCCGCAGCCTCTTGAGGTGCTGCGTTCCGTTCAGAACCGCGATGCCGGCGGAGTCATAACCTCGATACTCCAGCCGCCGCAGGCCCTCCATCAGGATGGGGACGATGTTGCGCTCAGCGACTGCTCCGACAATTCCGCACATGACCTGGAGTGCCTCCTCAGCTGTCCGGCGCCCCCCATCCCAGGGGGCAAGACTGGCCTGCCAGTTTGCCTGAAACCCCCTGGGACAGGCGAATTACCTGGAACCGGCTGTGCCACAGGTCACGTTATCGATATGCCCGGGCAGACGAACAACCCGGTTTCGGCGGGTTCTCATCCTGGCTGCCCAAGCACTGGCCTCGGATCGATGTCCGGGCCAGAATAGGGGATGCCAACAGCACCATCCGGCGCATCGGCCGCAAGGCGTGCGCCGTCGCGTTTTTTTGTCCTCGTCGCCGCGATGTTGGGCTTCGTATGCCCCGATTTTGCGGCGCAGCCGGCTGCCGATGCCGCAGCGAAGATTCGACACACGCTCGAGTCGCGTTATCCCGGCACACACGTGCTGGACGTGCAACCGTCTGCGCTACCGGGCCTCTACGAGGTCTATCTGGGTGACGAAATAGTCTACACCGACGCCAGCGCTGACTATCTGGTGATGGGACCGATGGTCGACACCCAGACGCGCCAGGATCTGACCGAGGCGCGCCTCAACGAGCACGGGCGGGTCGATTTCGGCTC
>Ga0134126_10011851_pt1 | contig 11000 bp, 12 predicted proteins | sample KB31752_FD_96881 | JGI IMG/M metagenome (GOLD analysis project Ga0134126, IMG submission 96881) | Terrestrial soil microbial communities with excess Nitrogen fertilizer from Kellogg Biological Station, Michigan, USA - KB3-175-2 | ecosystem: Environmental > Terrestrial > Soil > Unclassified ... | reverse complement strand
TTCAGTCATTGGGCGGGGCGGCGGGGTCAGGGCTGGCAGAGCGTGGGGCGGCGGGGTCAGGGCTAGCAGAGACCTCTACGATCAGCTCGATCTCGACCGGCGCGTCGAACGGCAGCACCGGCGCGGCAACCGCGCTGCGGGCGTGCCTGCCCGCCTCGCCGAACACCTCGAGCAGCAGCTCACTGGCACCGTTCACGACCTGCGGCTGGCCGGTGAAGTCGGGGGTGCTGGCCACGAAACCCGTCATCTTGACGACCTGGGTCACCGCGGAAAGCCCGCCGGTGACCGACGCTACCGCGGCCAGGGCGTTCAGCGCGGCGGTCCGGGCCAGCGCCGTCGCCTCGGCGGGGCTCACCTGCGCGCCCACCTTCCCGGTCAGGAGCAGCTTGCCTTCCACCATGGGCAACTGGCCGGCCGTGTACACGTACCGGCCGGTCCGCACCGCAGGCACGTAGGCCGCAAGCGGGGCGGGCACCGCGGGCAGTTCCAGCCCCAGCGCCGCCAGCCTGGCCTCGGGAGAGTCCGTCATTCCTTGGGCCGCTTCATGTACGCGACGAGTTGTTCGGGGTTGGGGCCGGGGATCACGGCCACCAGTTCCCAGCCGTCGTCTCCCCAGTTGTCCAGGATCTGCTTGGTGGCGTGCACCAGCAGGGGCACGGTCACGTACTCCCACTTGGTCATTGGCAGTCAGGGGCAGCAGCCCGCAGGCCGGTTCCCCAACCCCCTCTCGGTTCACAGGTGAGCTGGCTAGCCGACAGCCTACGGCGACGGGATGCCCGGTCGTCACCCATGTCGCGCGGCGGCTTTCAGCGTCCGGGAGCCGGTCACCCGGGCCGTCGTAGCGGCCTATGACAAGAGCAAGCATTCGGACGCCGTTGCCCGGCGGGCCAGCGGCGCGCCGGGCCGCGGGAGACTCCGCGCGGGCCGGGCCTTACTTGGCTAGGCCGCGTCGACGGTGCCGGAGGGCGGGCTGCTGGGCGGAAGCTCGCCGGGGCGGTCTCCCTCCGGCAGCGGCGGGATCTCGGGGTCGGAAAGCTCCTCCACGGGCGGCGGCGGGATCTCGGGGGCGGGCGGCGCCGCGATCTCGGCCGGCGGCTCTACGCCGCTGATCTCCGCCTCCGCCTCGGCAACCTCGGCGTCGCCGGTGTCGGCAAGCGAGGGGCCGACCTCGACCCGCTCCGCGGGCGTCATCTTCTCGAAGAACCGCAGCAGTTCGACCGGGACGGGCATGACCAGTGTGCTGTTGCGTTCCGAGGCGACCTCGACCACCGTCTGCAGCAGCCTGAGCTGGAGCGCGGCCGGGTCCCTGGCCATGACGTTGGCGGCGGCGGCCAGCCGCTTGGACGCCTGGTACTCGCCGTCGGCGGTGATGATCCTGGCCCGCCGCTCGCGCTCCGCCTCGGCCTGCCGGGACATGGAGCGCTTCATGCCCTCGGGCAGGTTCACGTCCTTGATCTCCACCCGCTCGACGCGGATGCCCCACGGCCCCTCGGTCGGCTCGTCGATGATGCGGCGCAGCTCACGGTTGACGGTCTCGCGTTCGGCCAGCAACTGGTCCATCTCGGACTGGCCGATGATCGACCGCAGCGAGGTCTGTGCCTGCTGGGACACGGCGAACATGTAGTTCTGCACGTTGATGACGGCCTTGATCGGGTCCACCACGCGGAAGTACACCACGGCGTCCACCCGGACGCTGACGTTGTCCCTGGTGATGCCCTCCTGGGCGGGAACCGCCATGGCGATGATCTGCATGTTGACCTTCTGCAGCTTGTCGCCGATGGGCCGGATGATGGTCAACCCTGGTCCTTTGGTCTCCGGCAGGACCTTCCCGAACCGGAAGATCAGCCCGCGCTCGTACTGCTGAACGACCCGCAGGGAACGGCCGACGATGGTCAAGCCGCCGACCACGATGATGATAAGAACCACAAGGAGCGCTGCGAGCATGGGAACACCCCTTCTCTGCCGCTGCGCGCGGCCAAGGCGGCCGCCTTTGCGATCCAGCCTAATGACATTCCGTCACTCTGTGTTCCGCCGCAGGCCGGGGCTCTGCTGACGCTGCAGCGCCGGTGCGGAGCTTGGGGTGAGCGAGGATAGCCTGATGCCGGTGAGGGCTCGCGATACCGACTGGGAAGGCGTGCGGCTGCACGTCGTCACCGGCAAGGGCGGCACCGGCAAGACGACGGTGGCCGGCGCGCTGGCCCTTGCCCTCGCGTCGGCCGGCGGCCGGGTCCTGCTCATGGAGATGGAGGGCCGGCAGGGCATCGCCCAGTTGTTCGACAGCCCGCCGCTGCCTTACGGAGAGCGCAAGGTGGCGGTGGCGCCGGGGACGGCGACGGTGCCTGGCGGCGACGTCTACGCACTCGCCGCCGACGCCGAATCGGCGCTCATCGAGTACCTGGAGATGTTCTACAACCTGCGGCACGCGGGCCGGACGCTGACCAGGCTCGGCATCGTCGACTTCGCCACCACGATCGCGCCGGGGCTGCGGGACGTGCTGCTGACCGGCAAGGCCGCCGAGGCCACCCGGCGGCGGAAAGGCGGGGCGCACATCTACGACGCGGTGGTGATGGACGCCCCGCCGACCGGGCGGATCAGCCGTTTCCTCAACATCGCGACCGAGGTGTCCGGGCTGGCCAAGGTGGGGCCGATCCGGGCCCACGCCGACACCGTGCAGCGGGTGATCCGCTCGCCGGAGACCGCGGTCCACTTCGTCACGGTGCTTGAGGAGATGCCGGTGCAGGAGACGCTGGATGGGATCGCGGAACTGCGCGGCCTGTCCAAGGGCGGGCTCCAGCTCGGCGCGATCATGATCAACATGGTGCAGCCCACCGGGCTCACTGACGATCAGCTCACCGCGGCGGCCAGGGGCAACATGGACCGGCATGAGCTGGTTCTCGGGCTGAAAGCCGCTGGCATCGAGGGGAGCCCGGGCTCCAGCGGCAGCGCCGATGTGGCCGACGCGCTCGCGGCCGAGCTTGGCGAGCACGCCACCCAGGTGCTGAACCAGCGCGAGTACCGGCGCGTGCTCGCCGGCGCCGGCCAGCCCTGCTACGACCTTCCACTGATAACCGACGGCATGGACCTGGCCGGGCTTTACCGGCTCGCGGCGGCCCTGCAGGAGCAGGGGGCCGCGTGAGCGGGGGATGGGCGCGCGAGCGGGGACGGCCGTGAGCGGGGAGACAAAGGTGGCGCCGCGGCTGGACACCGACCGCCTGCTTGACGACCCGCGCACCCGGATCATCGTGTGCTGCGGCTCGGGCGGGGTGGGCAAGACCACGACAGCGGCCGCGCTCGGCCTGCGGGCGGCCGAACGGGGGCGGCACGTGGTGGTGCTCACGGTCGACCCGGCGCGCCGGCTCGCCCAGTCCATGGGCCTGTCCAGCCTGGACAACACGCCGCGGCCGGTCCCGCTGCCGGAGGCCACGGCGGGCGGCACCCTGGACGCCATGATGCTGGACATGAAGCGCACGTTCGACGAGATCGTCGAGGGGCACGCCGACCCCGACCGGGCCGAGCAGATCCTGGCCAACCCCTTCTACCAGTCGCTGTCCTCGAGCTTCGCCGGCACGCAGGAGTACATGGCGATGGAGAAGCTCGGCCAGTTGCGGCGGACCGAGGAGTGGGACCTGATCGTGGTGGATACCCCGCCCAGCCGGTCGGCGCTGGACTTCCTTGACGCCCCGCAGCGCCTGTCCCGCTTCCTCGACGGCCGGCTGATCAAACTGCTCACGGCTCCCACCAGAGCCGGGGGGCGTGCCTACCTGAAGGTGGTCAACGTCAGCCTCGGCGTGCTCACCGGCATCGTCACGAAGGTCCTGGGCGCGCAGGTGCTGCGCGACGTGCAGACGTTCGTCTCGGCCTTCGACACGATGTTCGGCGGGTTCAGGGAACGGGCCGAGGACACCTACCGGCTGCTGCAGACGCCGGGCACGGCGTTCCTCGTGGTGGCGACGCCCGAACCGGACGCGCTCAGGGAGGCGTCGTATTTCGTGGAGCGGCTGTCGGAGGACCGGATGCCGCTGGCGGGGCTGATCCTCAACCGCGTGCACCGCTCCCCGGCGACGCGGCTGTCGGCGGCACGGAGCACGGCCGCCGCCGAAGCGCTGCTCCCCGCGGGCGGCCCGGCGGACAACGCTCACTCAGCGGGTGTGAACGGCGGCGGCGCACCGCTGGCCGAGGTGACGCGGTACCCGCTCGCCGTGGCCGCGCTCCGGCTGCACGCCGAGCGGATGCAGCTCATCGCCGTGGAGCGGCGGCTGTCGCAACGGTTCACCGCGGCGCATCCGGCCGTGCCGGTGGCGAGGGTGATCGCCCAGCCCGAAGACGTGCACGACCTGGACGGCCTGAGAGTGATAGGCGAAAGCCTCAGCGACAACTAACGCGGCGCACTAGCCCAGCCGACGCGCTGGGCGCTCTCTTCAACTGGCGACGAGCTGGGTGTCGTCGGAGGTGCGCTCGTAGGCGTTCCTGGCGTGCTCGAGCAGCTCCCGCCAGGAGGTGACGTCCGGACGGCGGCGGAGCAGAGCGCGGCGCTCCCGCTCGGTCATGCCGCCCCACACACCGAACTCGATGCGGTTGTCCAGCGCGTCCGCGAGGCATTCGGTGCGGACGACACAGCCACGGCAGATCAACTTGGCCCGGTTCTGTGCCGCCCCCTGTACGAAGAGTTCGTCAGGATCCGTTTCCTTGCACGCGGCACGCGCGGTCCAGTCAGCGATCCACATGTGGTCCAACTCCTCCTGATCGTCACGCCCTCGGGGGGTCGTCACGCCGGGTGGCGTTTCACTAGCGATCCAGGCCGGCTGCGGGATGCACCGGTTCCTGTTGCTCGTTGCGAAACCGTAACTTACGCAAGTTCCGGGGTCAGGCGCTAGACCCCGTTCGGTCCATTTCCTAGATAGCCCACATGGGCCATGTCGCACACAGTCAGTAGTCCTTCGCTGGACGACGAGTAGTTTCCGCAGGATAGCGGGCTGTGGAGGGCCCGCGCTAGAGGGCAGCCAGCGACAGCAGCCACCCATTAGGGCTGCCGGGCGTACCCTGAGTCCGTGCGAATTCCAAGGTTCCTGGCTGAAAACAAGGTGCTCTTCAAGGCCAGCTTGGTCGTCCGGCTCCTCGTGGCCGCCGTCGTTGGCGGCGCCTTGGTGGCGGGCCTTTCCCTGCCCGCGGTGGGCGCACTGGGCACGGTCGTCCGTAACGGCGCGACCAAGTTCAACACCCTGGACACCCCGGAACTGCACCAGCTTCCTGTCCGCTCGGCGATCCTCGACCGGCACGGCAAGGTGCTCGCCTATTACTACCCGCGCAACATCGACCGGGTTCCGGTGGACTACTCCCAGATCGCCCCGCCCATGCGGCAGGCCATCGTCGCGATCGAGGACTCCCGGTTCTACCAGCACGGCGCGATCGACTTCCGCGGCACCTTCCGCGCACTGGTCAACAACCTGGAGCACAAGTCCGTCCAGGGCGGGTCCACGCTGGCCCAGCAGTACTTGAAGAACGTGGAGATCCTCTCCTCGCCAGACCCGGTGAAGGCGTACGCCAGCGCGACGGCGCAGACCGTCGGCCGCAAGATCCGCGAACTGCGGATGGCCGTGCGGGCCGAGCACACGATGTCCAAGGACCAGATCCTCGCCGGGTACCTGAACGCCGCGTTCTTCGGCAACCAGTCCTACGGCATCCAGACCGCCGCACAGCGCTACTTCAGCATCTCGGCTGCCAAGCTCTCCCTACCGCAGGCGGCCATGCTCGCGGGCATCGTGGAAAACCCCACCGCTTACAACCCGCTGGGCAACGCGTCGCAGATCCAGCAGACCTGGACCAGGCGGAACACCGTGCTCGCGCGGATGGCCCAGCTGCACCAGATCCCGGCGAGCACCGCGGCGGCCGCGGAAAAGACAAAGCTGAGCCTGAACCCGTCGCTGCCCCAGTCCGGCTGCACCAGCAGGTCCGCGAAGTACGCCGCGTACATGTGCGACTACGTGATCGCGGTCATCAAACACGACACGCAATACAAGCAGGTCTGGAACCGGCTCAACGGCATCGGCGGGCTGACGATCACCACCACGCTCGACCCCAAGGACCAGCGCGCGGCCAACCACGCGGTCAACTACGTGCTGCCAGCACCGCCCTCCGGACTTAATCCCGGGAAGAACGCCGACACCGAGGTTCTCATCCAGCCCGGAACCGGAAAAGTCCGCGCGATCGCGATCGACCGCCCGTACGGCACCGGACGCCACCAGAACACGGTCAACTACGCGGTCGGATCCCAGTACAACGGCGGCCAAGGCGTGCAAATCGGATCGACCGGCAAGGTCTACGTCATGGTGACCGCGCTGCTGCAGGGCATACCGTTCGGGTACACGAAGACGGTGCCTGCCTCCACGCAAGTCTCCGGTTACACGAACTGCAAGGGTCAGCCGGTGGGCCAGTTCCTGCCCAACGGCCAACTGGGATGGAAGGTACACAACGACGAGAGCGAGCCAGGGGGGCGCTTCTCGCTCTACACCGGGACGACCGAATCGATCAACGTGTTCTTCGCCTACCTGGAACAGAAGGTCGGCCTGTGCGACACGGTCAAGACCGCCGCACGGATGGGCCTGACCTGGGCGGACGGTCGGTCGCTACTCAAGCCCGACCGCAGGTCTGGCAACCCGCAAAGCGCGGACAACATCCCATCCTTCACGCTCGGCGCGGTGTCCGTCACGCCTATGGCGGTGGCCGCGGCGGACGCGACTCTGCCGGCCCGCGGCATCTACTGCAGCCCGGTCGCCATCACCAAGATCGTCACGACGGTCGGCCAGAAGCTGCCGGTGGAATCGGCCAACTGCCACCGCGTGCTCCCGCAGGAAATCGCGGACGCGGGCAACTACATCCTTCAGGGTGACCTCAACGGGCATGGAACGGCGACGGCGGACAACATCCCGCGGCCTGCCGCCGCCAAGACAGGGACCGCGGACAATTACATGTCCGCGTTCTTCGTCGGCTACACGCCGGACCTGCTCGGGGCGGTCTGGGTGGGCAACCCGACCGACCCCAGGCTCCACCCCATGCAGGGCACGGGATCCTGTTACCGGTCCTCAACCGGGCTGTACTGTCCAGGGTTCATGTACGGTTCGATGGCACCGGGCAACACCTGGCAGAGAACATTCCTGCAGGCGGCGCTGGCCAGCCCGCCGCGCAACTTCGTGCCGGTTTCCCAGTCGAGTCCGCTGTTCGCACTGGGCGACGGCATCGTGTCCGCGACGCCCCCGTCGCACCACCACAGCGGCGGCGGCGGTGGCGGCCATCATGGCGGCGGTGGCGGCGGCCACAACGGCAACGGCCACTAGCCGGGGTTGTTTGCCTAACTGCCGAGCCTGCGGCGGACCTCGGCGGCGACCCTGGCGCCTTCCGCCCGCCCGGCCACCCGTGGGGTGACGGCCTTCATGACCTGCCCCATGGCCCGCGGGCCGCTCGCTCCGGTCTCCTCGATCGCGGCCGCGACCAGTTCGCCGAGTTCGGCGTCCGTGAGCTGAGCGGGCAGGTACGCGTCCAGCACGGCCCCCTCCGCGCGTTCGGCTGCGGCCTGCTCCTCGCGGCCGGCGGCGGCGAACGCGTCGGCCGCCTCCCGGCGCCGTTTCGCCTCCCTGGTGAGTACGGCGAGGACCTCGTCGTCGCTGAGTTCCCGCGCGGAGCTTCCCGCGACCTCTTCCTTCGCCACCGAGGTGAGCGCCATCCGCAGGGTGCGCATGGTGACCTCGTCCCGTGCCTTCATCGCGGCGGTCAGGTCACTGCGGAGCCGGTCCTTCATTGCAGCCATGGCCCTCATCTTGCCCGACGGCGCTCGCCTGCCAGGGCGCCACGGTGAACTGCCAGCAAGACCCAGGGAGCCCGCCTAGCCTGCCTTGATGGCCTCTGGCCTGCGCACTCTGGCCTCAGCTTGTCCCAGCACATGGCACCATAGGTGGATGCGAGCACCCTTGCGCGCCCTCACTTTCGCCGCCCTGGCCGGCGGTGCGGCGCTCGGCTACGGCAGCGTCCTGGAACGGAACTGGTTCGCCCTGCGCCGGTTCGAGGTACCGGTCCTGCCCACGGGGACGGTACCGCTCCGGGTGCTCCATATCTCCGATATCCACCTCACCCCCGGCCGGCACCGGCTGCTGTCGTGGCTCAGGTCCCTGGATGCCCTGGCCCCGGATCTCGTCGTGAACACCGGGGACTCGATCGCGCACGAGCAATCCGTTCAGCCGCTGCTTGAAGCGCTTGGCCCGCTGCTCGACCGGCCTGGCGTGTTCGTGTTCGGCTCGAACGACCTGTACTCGCCCATTCCCGCGAACCCGCTCCGCTACCTGTGGGACACCTCGGCGAAGAAGCACAGCCGGCACGTTCCCGACCTGCCCTGGGCCGAGCTTGGCGCGGGCATGGCCGCGGCCGGCTGGATGGACGCGAACAACACCCGCGGCCGGGTCAAGGCCGGCGGCCTGGACATCGAGGTCGGCGGGGTGCACGACTCACATATCAGCCGGGACCACTACGAGGACATCGCCGGGCCCACCGATCCCACTGCTGACCTGCGACTGGGCGTCATGCACTCGCCGGAGCCCAGGACCATGGACCAGTTCGCGGCGGATGGCTACGACCTGTTGCTGGCCGGGCACACCCACGGCGGCCAGGTCTGCGTGCCGGGCTACGGAACCCTGGTCACCAACTGTGGCATCGAGCCCGAACGGGCCAGCGGGCTGCACCGGCACCCCGTCGAGGGCGAGCCCGGCCGGCCGTGGCTGCACGTGTCCGCCGGGCTCGGGACCTCGCCCTGGGCGCCGTTCCGGTTCGCCTGCCGGCCGGAGGCAACCCTGCTCACGCTGGTTCCCCGTATCGGCTAGACTGCCGGGGGTTCCCGGGCAAAGACGCCCGGGAGTCCATGCCGTCTCAGGCGGCGGGGTGTGGCGCAGCTTGGCAGCGCGCTTCGTTCGGGACGAAGAGGCCGCCGGTTCAAATCCGGCCACCCCGACAGAGAAGTTCCAGGCAGATGGCATGATCGCCAAGTGCGGCGATCATGCCATTGATCATTTGTTGGCCATTCGTTGGCGAGAGAGGACCCCGCAGCCCGGCACGCGGCGAGGAGGATCGGCAGAGAATGCCATCGTGTCGGGGCATCGGCCCTCGCGGCTTGAACGGCTTCCCGCTGCCGCTCTGGCAAGCCCGACCTTGACCGGACTCCTAGGCGCTGGTGCGAAGGTGCGGCCGGATCGACTCCCATCATGTCGAAGCCAAGCTCGGTCAGGCGGTCAACCAGTCCGCCGCCGCCACATCCGACGTCGAGGATGCGCGAACCCGCGGGGACCGCCGCCGCGAGGACAGTGTCGAAGTCCTTCCACCACCGCGAATCAGCCATACGCCAGAAACGTACCAACGTGCCGGCCGCGAACGTGGCTGTCCCGGGTTCCATGCCACCACGTGCAGCGTGTCTGTGAGCGACCGCGATTCAACGTCAATCACCTTCTTGTCGGGCACGCGGAGCACCCAGTGCCTTGACCTAGCGCCTTTGGTTAGAGAATACTAACGGTTAGTGGATGCTAACCGAGATGCTGACCGGTGGGGTGCGCTGGCTGACGGCACGCGCCTGGCCATCGTGGCCCGCCTGGCCGAGGGGCCCCGGGCTGTGGGGAAACTGGCGGCTGGGCTGCCGGTGAGCCGGTCGGCGGTGTCGCAGCATCTGAGGATTCTCAAGGATGCCGGGCTGGTGGAGGACGTGGCTGCGGGGACGCGCCGGATCTACCGGCTCAACCCGGCCGCGCTGGCGGCGTTGCGGGATCAGCTCGACACGTATTGGCAGCGGGCGCTGGCCGGGTACGCCAAGGCGGCGGACGCACCGGACACAGATACCAGGGAGGCTTGATGGCTCAGGTTGACGCGGCGACGGTCCGCAAGCAGGTCGTGGTTGACGCGCCGATCGAGCGTGCTTTCACGGTGTTTACCGACCGGTTCGGGGACTTCAAGCCGCCGGAGCACAACCTGCTCGGGGCACCGATCACCGAGACGGTGTTCGAGCCTCGGGTCGGCGGCGGCATCGTGGACCGGGCGGTGGATGGCAGCGAGTGCCGGTGGGCGCGGATCTTGGCGTTCGACCCGCCTGAGCGGGTGGTGTTCAGCTGGGATATCAGCCCGCGGTGGATGATCGAGACCGACCCGGCTCAGACCAGCGAGGTCGAGGTGCGGTTCTACGCCGAGTCGCCGACCCGCACGCGGGTCGAGTTGGAGCACCGGCACCTCGACCGGCACGGTCCCGGGTGGGAAGCAATCACGTCCGGTGTGGACGGCCCGGAGGGCTGGCCGCTGTACCTGAACCGGTACGCCGCGCTGGTGAAGGAAGGCCGCTGACATGCCGCCGATCGTCACCAGCGCCGAAATCGACCGCCCGGCCGCGGAGGTCTTTGCCTACGCCACCGATCCGGCCCGGTTCAGCGAGTGGCAGAAGGGCGTGGTGGACGGGCACTTGGACGGCCCGGCCGACGGCACCCGATCACCGGCCGTGGGCGCAAAATGCGTGACCACGCGGCGCATCGGCGGTGCCAATCGCCCGTCCACTGCCGAGCTGGTGCACATCGACCCTCCTAAGACTTGGGGCGTGCGGGGCATCGACGGCCCGATCCGGGCGGCTGTCGAGGTCCTGGTCGAGCCAGTGACCGGCTCCCGCTCCCGGCTGACCATCAGCGTCGACTTCACCGGCCACGGCATCGGCAAGATCCTGGTGCCGCTGATGGTCCGCCGGGAAGCACGCAAAGAGATGCCAGACAACATGACAGCGCTCAAACACAGGATGGAAGCGGGCTAGACCACCGGGACGCACCGGGAATGCCTGAATCAGATCCTGCCCGGTCATGATTGCGTCCGCTAGCTGACTGGCACGCCCAGCGCGCAGGATAAAAAGATGGCTGACCAGGCAGAGGCAGCGGCGCACTGGGACGCCGCCTACGCCCAGGGCGACGGCACGCGGAGCTGGTTCGAGAAACATCCGG
>Ga0134126_10011850_pt1 | contig 11001 bp, 9 predicted proteins | sample KB31752_FD_96881 | JGI IMG/M metagenome (GOLD analysis project Ga0134126, IMG submission 96881) | Terrestrial soil microbial communities with excess Nitrogen fertilizer from Kellogg Biological Station, Michigan, USA - KB3-175-2 | ecosystem: Environmental > Terrestrial > Soil > Unclassified ... | reverse complement strand
GTTCAACCCCGAATCTAAAGGACTTACGCCATTCAACCCCGGCGTTGATCCGCGTGCATCCGTGTAATCCGCGGTAAGCCTTTGCCTTCCCGCTTGCCCCAATCTGACTGTTGCATCAGTGTCATCAGCGTCCATCAGTGGTAAGGTTTTGGCTTTTCCGATCACCCGATCACCCGATGTCCCGATCACCCGATCTGCCGGGGTGAGCCTTTGCCTTCCCGACCTGCCCCAATCTGACTGTTGCATCAGTGTCATCAGCGTCCATCAGTGGTAGGGTTTTGGCTTTTCCGACCTGTCCCGCCTGCCCCGCCTGCCCCGGCGGAGCCGTGGGGCGAAGCCGTGGGGCGAAGCCGTGGATCACCCGATGTCCCGATCACCCGATCTGCTTGGGTAAGCCTTTGCCTTCCCGCTTGCCCCAATCTGGCTGTTGCATCAGTGTCATCAGCGGTTTTGGCTTTTCCGATCACCCGATCACCCGATGTCCCGATCACCCGATCTGCTTGGGTAAGCCTCCCCACCCGGTTCAACCCCGAATCTAAAGGAGTTACGCCATTCAACCCCGGCGTGACCCCGGTTTTGGCTTGGCTAATTGCTAACTGCCAATTGCTAATTGCTGAATTTTCAAACACTCATGATCTGCGGACACCCCAGGCAATGAAAATGCCCAATGCGGCCGCAAGCTAAATATTTAGTTGTAAAAGATCAAACCCGCCACTGACGGGCCTCCTAAGAGGCATTTTTCGAAGCAAAGACTCGGTTCCACAACCCGCCGCGGATCCACGCTAGAGCGAGGTTTTCGCCTTGTGGGGTGGAAGCTACCACTCACAGTAGGTTCCGAACAAAGCTGATAAGCTTAGCACGGATTTCGCCACGAAACAATTACGAACAAGGACATTGGCCGATTTCTCTTTTCAGTCAATTAAAACTGATTCGGCGCCGCCTTATCTTGATGGACTTTTAATCGAGTGGCGTCCAGTCTTTCCGAAAACATAAATGAGAACAGCCGCCGGTTGCGCCCTGATGCATTGTTGAGTTCTTTAGGCTAATCCCTGGTGTGAAGCGTTGTCATCTGGCGGTACCTATCGTTGACTGTTAATCGATGAAAATTCTCTAATTTTCCATAAACAGGAAGTGTTCTTGCCGGCTCCCCAAAAAAGGGCCTAGAGGCCCCAATCAATCTTTGAGATTTGCTCGGGCGGCATTGTCTATTGAAAGCAGAGAAATTGCTTGTCAATTGTATGTTTCACCACATCGTGCGGATTCGAAGCTGTGATTTAGTGAACAGTCTGCGTGAAGAGCTTTTCAAAGATATAAATTTTCAGCTCGTTTTGCGGAAAAACTATGCCGGTTTTGTAAAACATGACCTCGTTACTTTCTGGGCGGCCAGGCATTGATCCTCGCTTAAAATCCATGCTGCAATCCGCAACTGGCGGTATGGAGAGAAGTTCAATGAAAGCAAAGATCATGCTTGGGGCTTTGGTCCTGTTACTTGGGACAGCGTTTGCCATGACCCCACTACCAGATGGGCCTGATCCCATCTGTGTACCGGGCAGGCCCTGCTCGGCGGCAAAATAACTGCGACTTCGTACCACGGGGCCGCAGAAAGGAGAACTCTGTGGCCCCATGAGAGACCTTCTAACCAGCGCGGATTGGACAATTTGGATTGTCCTGATATCCAGTCAGGTTGTTCTTTGCCTCTGCGGGATAAAGAGACGACTCTTCCGCCGTCTCCCATGGTTCACTCTATACATCTTCATCTCCGCAGCGGAGAGCCTTTTATTGTTTGCTGTGGCGTTCTGTGCCAGTTACGCAACCTATTACCACGTTTTTTATCTGGCTGGTCACACCATATCCGCAGCCGCGTTTCTCACGCTGGTCGAGTTCGGTCGCCAAGTCTTACCGGGGCTGAAACTGCCCAAGAGGGAAAAGGCCGTTGCGTGGTTACTGGCCGCGCTCGGTGTCGTTGCGCTTTTCGTGGCTTCATGGTCCTTCCACCAGATTGCAGATGAAAAGAGGATAGAGCTTGCCGCCTGCCTCTCGATTGCGGTCGCGTTCATCTTCACAGCGGGATATGCTCGTTATCTGGGCTTGCACTGGTCACGGTTGCTCGGAGGCGTGTCCTTCACCCTCGGCGTGCTGTATCTGATCGACGGTGCTACAAAAGCAATCATTGGTCACTATCCGTCAGCATTGGTCTTGCCTATTCGGCAATTCAGAGAAATTGCGAACATCTTAGCGGTACTGGCCTGGACCGTCGTGATCATGTCACCTTGGGGAGAATACGAGATGACAGAGGAGACGGTCGTGAAGGCAACACGCGTCTTGCTGGGCGTCGAGTCAAGCCTTCGCGAGTTCGTCGCAGGGAGTTCCAGACAGTCATGACGAACACAAGAACTGCGGCCCAGGGACCGTTAAATGATCTTGTCCTGAAGGTGTGCCATTTGGAACTTTCGGACTGCACTGATCTCTCCGAGTTCAAAGAGGGGATTGAGGTCATGATTGGCAATCTGGAAGCGACTTTGGCCGCGCTCGCTTGCTACAACCCACCAAACAGACGGATACGACGTGCAGCGGAAAACGTGAAGATGAGGGCGGTGGTCCTGTTGAAGCTCTGCCGCGATATTCCGAAGTCTTTCGATGATCCCGAGAAATGGAGGGGAGCGGCTGGAAAAATGATTGTGACCTATGAACACTTCCGTATTGAGGCTGGACACCTCTACCAGCTTGCGGTCCCGGGCTCAAGTTTCGGAGTGCTTCGAGCGGCATTGTGATGACCAAAGGCAATGGTGAGAAGTGAGAAGAGTCCCATGAGCAAGTCAGTGAGGCCGAAAGGTCGTTTGGGCCAATCTGTAGGTTCGATATTACTCGATCTACATAATGCGCTGCGCCGCGCGGAGCGCTGCCGATTGGAATTGAGCCGTCTGGGGTATTCGCGTCAACGCTGGCAGGAAATTGTGAAGGAGGTAGATCCGGAGTTGCGCTTCATGGTGCGGCCGAAGAGATTGGATACCATCGTGGCCTATTTGAGAAGCGACGGGAAACCAGTTGGCAAAGAGAAATTGGTCAGAATCTTGAGCGCGAAGAGCGCTGCGGAAGAGCGCCGTATTCGACAATCGATTACGGCAAACGTGCACAATCAAAAGCTGGTGATGTGGGGCAATAAAATCAGTTTGCCTGAGTGGAAGCACGGAGAAATTGAAGGCCGGAAGAAGAATCGAGAATGAACGTTGCAATGGTGTTGGAACTCTGTTCCGGCGGCCCCATGGTGAACCACTCACTAGCAAGTTCGTTCAGTTTGAGAGAGTGCACACCCCGCTTACCCGCAACGAAGGGCAGCGCTCCCTCGGCCTGGGGTCGAAGCGGAAGACGGCCCCAGGCTCCTATATGGAGACCTGTGAAAATTTTTCGGAAGACTGAAACGTTTGTAGCTGTTCGGACACAAAGTACCAGACAGAGTTTGTTTGGAGCGTCACGCGCACGAGTTGTTCGCATTTCGTGCTTCAAGTGCTCGCTCCAAATCATGAGCCTTTCTTCCGGTGCAGTTCAATAGTTGCCCAAAGATGCGTGATGGCCCTTCCGGTTTATTGCCGTCGTCCTCGCGCAACGTACGCGTGTTTGTTGCAGCAAGTTGTCAGGATTTAGCGAAGTCGGAGTGGCTGTATCTCTCTCCGGGGAATGCTTCTCCGCCCTGCTCTATTCGAGGATGAGTATTACCTTCTGATTTGCAGTTGTGGTTGTGTCGCGTAGTCGGGCCCCGGAATTCCAAAATTAGTTACTACTGGAGAGGCTTCGAAATGACCCAGAGGAAATTCCTGTCTTTATCCGCATTTGCGGCAATTCTAATGTTTCTCTTGTTCTCCTTCTCCTACGCCCAGGCGCAACACGCGCCCATTTGTGACAGCGGCGGTGTTTGCGGAACTGATCCGGCTGATCCCGCCTATGGTGGTCTGCTGGCGTCGCGGGTTATGAAGCAAAACGCTCGCGGAACGCGTAATCCTATGATCGCGTTCACGGGAGGACCGGCGATAATTCGGAGAGCCAATGGCAGCACCAGTTACAATCGCGCAATTCCAATCGTTTCCTTGCCGGGACGAGTACTCGATCTGAATCTCACGCTTTACTATAACAGCCGTATCTGGACATTCGATCCCGCCTCGAACGTCATATCGCTAAACACGGATCGCGACTTTCCCAGCTATGGCTTCCGGCTTGATTTCGGCTACATCGAGTATGACGCGAATGATGCGCAGATGATCGTGACCGAGAGCGATGGGACCAAACATGCGCTTCCTCTCACTGCAAATCTCGCTGGCGGCTCCGTCTATGACTCAAATGACGGCACATTCATGGAGTTTGACACCAGAAGCAACATCCTCACGTACCGCAACGGAACCATGGTGACGTATCAGCCGTTTCCTTCACAGAGCACGCTGTTCCGGCCAATCCAGTTGATGGACACAAATCGCAACTTCATCACCATTGCTTATGTGCCGGGTCCTGGAAATGATCAACACATTGACACAGTTACAGATACTCTCGGCAGGGTGATCAAATTTAACTACGTGAATAATCTGCTGCACAGTATTACCCAGGCCGTCAGCACAACAACAGACCCCAGCGGGACACACACTTGGGCCACATTCAGTTGGCCAACCTTGGCTGCTCCGGTGACGTTGACTCACAACTTTTCGGGCGTGACCGTCACGGGTGCTCCGAACTCCGGCACGTCCATCAATGCCCTCACCGGGTGCACATACCCCAATGGGACCGGCTATAAGTTCTCTTATGGGGCCTGGGGAATCGTCAACCGCATTGACCTGCTGAGTTCCACCGGGCTGACCCGCGCTTACGAGAGCTACGATTTTCCTGATACTTCCCATGCACTGAACGATGCCCCGCGATACACCGACCTGACCGCCTCGCCCGATGGGGTCTCGACTTCAAACTGGTTTTATTCTGAGACGCAATCTGCGCCTGGACAGATCACAGGCGAAAAAGTCACAGATCAGCTTGGGACAGTAACGACATTCGCGCTGAACGCTGACGGAACTCTAGCTTCGAGCCAAATTAACGATAATCTTCAAAAGTTCTTTCGGCTGACGAATTACACGTGGAAAATGGTCGGGACCAGTCCCATGATCGGTTCCATTTCTAACACGGACAATGGCGGCAATGTTTCCTCAGTCTCTTATGGCTACGATTCATTCGGCAACATCAACGACCTCCAGGAATATGACTTCGGGAATCAGCTCATTCGTGAGACAGTAACCACCTATATGGGGGCGCCCTATACCGGCGCGCCTTGGACCGGCGGCCACATCCTCAATCTTCCTCAATCCATTCAGATCAAAGACGGGTCCGCCACAATTCGGAGCCGCACCGATTTTGCCTATGATGAGGCCACTCCCCAGGGCCTTTCACCGTTTCCGTTGCACAACGACGGCAACGCAACCGCGCCCCGCGGAAATCTGACATCAATCACGCGCTATCCTGACCTGACTGATCTGACCAAGAAGATCATTCGCACTTTTACGTTTGACGCGGCTGGAAACGAAGTCATCGCCCAACTTGATTGCTGCAACAAGAAGAAAGTTAGTTTCGATCCGGCGACGCAGTACGCGTATTTGGCTTCGGTTGTTCGTGGGCCTGATACGGGACCACAATTCACAACGAATTTCACCTATAACCCAGACAATGGGCTGCTTGTAAATAGTACAGATGAGAACGGGCAACCGACTTCGTACCTGTACGACAACATGTATCGCGTCAGGACGGTTACCCCTCCGCTGTCCAACGGGCAAAGCACTGCGCAATTCACGGCTTATACCGACGACGCTGCCAGTCCGCAAATCTTATCGTGGAGTGACATAAACGGAAGAAAAGTTGTCCAGACGTTCGACGGCTTGGGACATCTCACGCAGCAAGACACGATCGACAGGAGCAGCGGCAAAACAGTCAGCACAACACAATTTCAATACGACGCAATCTGGCGGCGCATAAAGACGAGCAACCCTTATGCCGCTTCCGAACCCGTGCTGTGGAACATAGTGGCTTATGATCCCCTCGACCGGATCATCTCCCAGACACCTCCAAGCGGCGGAGGCACGACCTTCAGTTTCCAGGGCAATACTGTTCTTATTACTGATCCCGCAAACAAGCAACGCAAGAATTTCTTTGACGGTCTTGGCCGGCTCATCCGAGTCGACGAACCTGGCTGGGGCGATGCACTGGATGCCATCGATTCAATTTCCATAACCGCAACTTCTCAAACCGGAGCAGATCGTTCTACGCTTGTAAGTACCCGGTATTGTGCACAGTTCGACCTTAAGGGGCGTTGCGTGGATTGGGAGTCCGATACTTTTACTGACTATGACACGGGAAACGTGACCGCCACGATCAATGGGGTGGGTTACACGTACACGTACGTCGAGGGCGACAATCCCTCCACAGTAGCGACGAAGCTTGCTGGCAAGATCAACTCTGATCCCGCCCGCCTGGTAAATGCTAGTGTCTCCGGCTCAACGATTAATTTCTTTGCCGTTACCGCCGGAACGAACGGCAATAACATCACTGTCTCAAGCTCTTCAGTGACCACGGATGGGTCAGAGTTCGGGACTGGGACCACCTCATTTCCCGCCAAGACCACTACCCCCACGCTTACTGGTGGCGAAAACGCGGTGGCCCAGGCCAATGCGGTGCTCAGCGCTACTCGCCACCTCACTACCACTTATGGGTATGATGTTTTCGATCACCTGACATCGGTTTCGCAAGGAGCAATTGGGCCTGTTAATGGCCAGAATCTCCCCGGACAGCAGCGCAGTTACAGCTACGACGCTCTCGGACGCCTCACCAGTTCCACGACTCCCGAATCTGGCACAGTCAGCAATTTTTACACAGATGCCAATGGCGCCGCGTGTGCTGGAGACCCGTCCCTGGTCTGCCGTGTGCTGGATGCGCGTGGAGTAACCAAAAATCTATCCTATGATGGGCTAAACCGGCCAATCGGAATCAATTACACCGGAGATCCGTCCGGTACTGCCCCAGTGAATTATCAGTACGATGCTGGCGGACAGACGGCCTTCGCTCTCGACCGCCTCACAAAAGTGACCGACGGAGCAAATTCTCAGACTTTCACCTATGACAACCTCGGGCGGGTAACTTCTGTTTCCCATGTCATTGGCGGAACGCCGTATGCTGTCGGTTATTCGTACAACGCTGCCAACCAGGTCGGTTCGATTACTTATCCCACTGGGAGAGTGGTGTACAACAATTACGATTCAGTGGGACGATTGCAAACGGTGTACAACGGTGGCGTGGCCCAACTCACGGTAAACAGCTACAACGGCGCAATGGAGCCTACTTCTCTCGCCTATGCCAATAACGTCCAAGGGCAATTCTCATATAACGACCACCTTCAGGTTGCGAGCCTTCGGTATTTCAATCCAAGCGCACCCGCAGGGACGGCAGATGCTCTGAATCTGTCTTATGACTACACTAGCGCAGCGCAAGCCAACAACAACGGCCAAGTTCAGACGATTCATTACTTCACCAGTTCTGGCGTCGAAGACAAGACCAAATCTGAATCTTTCAGCTATGACGCATGGAACCGCCTGAATCAGGCGCAGACGCTGGACCAGACCGCCAGCGGCACCTGGAATCTGCAATGGACGTATGATCGGCTCGGCAACCGGCTTTCCCAGGCCGGAACCGGGAACAACGTCACCATCGGCCAGCCAGTGTTCAATGTTGACGCTGGAAGCAACCAGATCGTCGGTTATTGCTATGACAAAGCCGGTAATCTGACTGACGAGGCTGGCTGTCCTGCCTCGGGAAACCCTCATCGCTACAGCTACGACGGCGCAAATCGCCTGGCAGCAGTTGACAACAATGGTGGAGCGAGCCCCACTGCCACTTACGCGTATCTGGGTCCTTTGCGCGTCCAGAAGGTTACGGGCGGACAAACGACAACTTACATTTATTCGGGGAGCAGGCCCATCGCGGAATATGTGAACGGGCAAATCAGTAAAGAATACATCTACAGTGGTTCACAAATACTGGCGACCATTTCAGGAGGAGCCTTTACATATCATCACCCGGACCTGCTCTCGAACCGAGCAGAAACGAATTCGTCAGGCACAGTGACGAGAACCTTTGGCCACTTCCCATTTGGCGAAACCTGGTATGAAACGGGAACACCGGACAAATGGAAATTCACCTCTTACGAACGAGATTCTGCAACCGGAGAGACCGGACTGGATTATGCTGTATTTCGCCAATATACGCCCGGTCAGGGACGATTCATGAATACCGACTTGCTGAGCGGTCACGCGGACGTGCCGCAATCCATGAACCGTTACCCGTATGTGCTCAATGATGTTGTGAATCGTGTCGACCCGTTGGGACTTTGTGATGCTGGTTTCTATTTTGACCCTAGTACCGGAGGCTATGTCTGCATTGGAGTACAACAGGATACGGGAGGAGCTGGTGGGGGAGGGGGAATGCACGCACCGGAGCAGGATAGCGGTGGACCAGGAGGAGGAGGCGGTGGCGGCAGGACACCAAATAAGGGCAAGCAAGACAGCGAAGACTGTAAAAAGGCACAACAGAAACTCGATCAGGCACACCAAGAACAACTGAATCAGATAGACGCACATTTCAATTCTCTGAAAGAGGACGTGGTTGGCGGGGCTCTATTTCTTTGTGTATTGCACGGTGCAGGGGGCTTTTTGGCCGGAGGCCCGGGGGCTGCAGCTGTGGCTTGTATCGAGGGAGGTGCAGAGGGAGGACTCGAAGCACTGACGGTCTGGGGGCTGATCGGCGTCTATGAGATTCATGAATCCAATAAGGCGATAGATCGCGCTCAGGAAGATGTCGACAAGAAATGCAAGTAGCTAAACCAGTTAGACATTGCGAAGACGATAGGGTGACAGCAAGGAGAACTTGATGATTCGCCGTTTGGGTAATTTATATATGTCCAAAAGACGCGAACTGAGACAGAAAGGTGTGCCGGATTGGTGGGATCGGGCCGTGGGGCTGCTTTTTGTTATAGCGCTTGTTTTGGCAACTAAGCATTTCCCACTTTTTGCGGTGCTTCTAGTGGGCATTCCTTTGATTTTGCTGTATGCGTGTATTAAAGGCCTCATCAAACGACGGGGCGCCAGCACTCCTGGGCCGTGAACGGAGCCAAGTTCGCTGCCCAATAGAATCCCGCTGGAATCATAATTCTAACCAACACCGCACAAGCCGTTGTTCTTGTGCTGGGATTGTGGCAAAGGATTTACAAATGTCGCTTCAGTTTGGCTGAAGACGTTAAAGTGAGAACCATGGGCAAAGATTGGAATTTGGGCGCGGAAGCAGGCAGGCAATATGTACGGCAGCATCGGCTTTTTATCATGGAAACGGCCTTAATTGGTACGGGAGTGTTCGAGGTTATCCGGTACTGGCGGCTAGATGCTCGGCCAGCAGCCGCAGCGATTGCAGTTGTGTTCTTTCTCATCGGCCCCGTTGTCATATTTTGGTGGGAAAAGAAGAAAAACAGAGATGGGCCCTCTGCGTCTTGATGTTGTCGGCATCCGGGGAGCAAGTTCGGCAGGTGCTCCCCGGATTCTGGTTTGGTTTTTTGCGGGGAGGTGAGTGTTCTTATAAGGGAAGCGCTCTCCACAGGTCAGACGACGCGAAATCCGTTGAATGTGAGGACGCCGGAGTTGGCGCACCGCTCTTTGGGCGTGTATTAGTTCTGCTCGCACGGCCATTCCGCGCTCCTAAAACGCGAATATCAGGAGTGGATATTTGCTCGCACGCTTACGGTAAGAAGAACCTGATGATTCGTGATTTGGGTAATTTATACATGTCCAAGAGACGGGAACTGAGGCATAAGGGTGTGCCGGATTGATGGGATCGGGCTTTAATGTTCGTTTTTATTACAGCAAGCATTATCTTGGGACGGAATTTCCCGTTACACATCGTGCTGATGGTCTCTATGCCTCTAGCACTGCTGTACGGGCTATTGAGAGGAGTTTTTCTGAAAAGAAAACTCAGCAGAAATGACGTGTGAATCTGGAGGATTTCTGAAGCGCAAGGCCCCTTAATCGACGTGGGACATATAAAGATAAATGAAACACCGTTCAAATCGTCAGTTCCGGCTCAAAGATTTTCCTCGTCCTTTAAGATAGCTGATCGTGATCGCTCCTATCGTCGGCATTTGTATTGTGGGCATGATCACGACGTACGCCGACGGGGGAGTTAGGGCTGCCATTATGATTGCTGGCGTGGGAGTCGTCTTATCAGTGCTCCAATTCGCCTGGGATAAATGGAAATACCCCAAACAAATCGAGATAGGCGAGCTGTCCTGCAATCCTTAAGCAGGATTTCACTTCTGGACAATGCTGACGAGGAATGTTAGCAAAATGACTATTCGGATTGTTAAATGGTATCGGGATAAGAAGCGTGCATACAGGGAGGCTGGGTGGAGGATTACGTGGTGGGACAGAATCTTCCTCGCAGTTGTTATCACGGCCGGAATATTATTGGACGATACTTATCCAGATCATGTGATATTGCCTGTCGGCATCTCCGTGGCGTTGGCATACGGATTAATAAGAGGATTTCTGAAGCGCAGGACCCTTAATCGACGTGGGACATAAGAGATAAGTGAAGCGAAGCACCGTTCAAATCGTCAGTTCCGGCTCAAAGATTTCCTCGTCCTTTAAGATTGCTGATCGTGATTCTTTGGGCTGGCGTCGTGGCACTTTGCGGTGTCCGGCAGGCCAGCGTGAGCATGATTTCCGGGTAACACCCGGTATCGGTTTCTCCGCATCGTACGGGAACACGGAGCCACGGCGGAACTCGGGACAGGTCGGAAAGGCAGAACCGGTTCAACTACAAAAGCGCACGAAGGGAAACTATTCTTCCTGGTTTTCCTCGTTCGCCTCTGACAGGATTTGCCATAGCGCTTTGCCGCAGTCGAGAATCTCTCTGCGCCCGCATTTGGGACATTGATAT
>Ga0134126_10011849_pt1 | contig 11001 bp, 10 predicted proteins | sample KB31752_FD_96881 | JGI IMG/M metagenome (GOLD analysis project Ga0134126, IMG submission 96881) | Terrestrial soil microbial communities with excess Nitrogen fertilizer from Kellogg Biological Station, Michigan, USA - KB3-175-2 | ecosystem: Environmental > Terrestrial > Soil > Unclassified ... | reverse complement strand
GGCGACGGGCCACCGGCGGTGGCCTGCGTGTCGCGGTTCCAGGCCGGCGCGTGGCGGGCCGTCACCCAGGTGGACGCGGTCCTGCCGCCGCTGATCCCGACCGGGGCCATCGGCTTCGGCGCGGCGGCCGGGTCCGGGGCCATGTTCGCCGGGCGGCTGAGCCCGGAAAAGGGCGCGGCCGAGGCCATCGACATCGCCCTGGCGGCCGGGATGCCGATCACGGTGTACGGCGACGCCTATGACCCGCGGTACGCCCGCGAGCGGATCGCGCCGCGCGGCGCCGAGCCCGGCGTGACGGTGCGTCCTGGCGTGCCGAGGGCGGCGCTGTGGGCCGAGATGGCCAGGGCCGCGGTGCTGCTGTGCCCCTCGCAGTGGGACGAGCCCTTCGGCATGGCGCCGGCCGAGGCCCAGGCCTGCGGCACGCCGGTGGTGGCGTTCCGGCGCGGCGGGCTGAGCGAGGTCATCATGGACGGCGTGACCGGCTTCCTGGTCGAGCCGGGCGACCTGGCAGCCGCGGCGGACGGGGCCCGCCGGGCCGGCACGCTGTCCCGGCAGGCCTGCCGGGATCATGCCGAACAGCACCTTGACCTGGAACGGAGCCTGGACGCCCATGAGCAGCTCTATCAGCGACTCGCCGGCACGGCAGCAGCGAGCCGCGGCTGACCCCGGTCACTGGCTGGCGGGCCGGGTGGCGGTGGTCACCGGGGCCAGCCGCGGCATCGGGGCGGCCACGGCGGCGGCCATCGCGGCGGCGGGCGCGCACGTGGTGCTGGCCGCGCGGGACGCCGCGGCGCTGGACGGCGTGGCCCGCGGCATCCGCGACGCCGGCGGCCAGGCCACGGCGGTGCCCGCGGACGTCAGCCAGGCCGGGGACGTCGAGCGGCTGTTCACGGCGGCCGGGCTAGCCGGGGCGGCCGGGCAAGCGAGTCGGCCGGCCGCGCTGGTGTGCGCGGCGGGCGTGCTGACCTCGGTGCCGTTCGCCGACACCACCACCGACATCTGGGACGAGACGCTGGCGGTCAACCTGACCGGCGCGTTCTTGTGCTGCCGGGCCGCGTTCACCGCCATGCGGCCGGCGGGCGAGGGCCGGATCGTGACCATCGCCTCGCTGTCGGGCGTCTACGCTACCGAGAAGTTCCCCGGCCTGGCCGCCTACAACGTGTCCAAGTACGGGGTCGTCGGGCTGACCGAGGCGGTGGCGGTCGAGGGCCGGCCGCACGGCATCAGCGCGATCTGCGTGAGCCCGGGTGCGGTGGACACCGAGATGCTGCGCCGGGCCAACCCGGACCTGCGGCCCGGCCTGACCCCGGCCGACGTCGCGGAGCTGATCGTCGCGCTGCTGGACAGCCCGCTGGCCCCGGCCAGCGGGGCCAACATCCCGCTGTTCTCCAACGCCTAGCGGCGGGCGGCGGCGCTGAGGGACCACAGGCTGGTCCGCTCGTCGGCCAGCGCGGCCGGGGCGGGGGCGGCGCGCTCGGCCACCAGACGGGCGGCGGCCGCCATCTCCGAGTCCTTGTCCAGCTCCGGGTCGCCGCCGCGGTTCAGGCCGACCGCGGCCCGCACGACGCCGCCGGCCAGGTAGAACCCGATCAGCTTGCGGTTCTCCAGGTTGCCCCGGACCACGAAGTCGTCCCACCGGGTCGCGTGGCCGGCGTACTCGAGCTTGTGCTCGTACTGGTCGGACCAGAAGGTGTGCAGGTAGCTGTAGGCACGCTCGGAGCCGAGCATGGAGCGGGCCACCGCCACCCCCTGCTTCTCGGCGTTGTTGTAGTGCTCGACCCGGACCCGGCCGAACAGCGGGTGCAGCTGATCGGCCACGTCCCCGGCCGCCCAGACGTCGGGCACGCTGGTGCGGCACCGTTCGTCGGTCAGGATGCCGTTGCCGGTGTCCAGTGACCCGCCGGTCACGGCGGGCACCTCGGGCGCGATCCCGATGCCCGCTACGACGAAGTCGCAGGGCAGCCGGGTACCGCCGGCCGTCACCACGGCGCGGACTCGCTCGCTCCCTTCGAAGCTCGCCACCTCGTCCCCGGCCAGCAGCTCGACGCCCTGGCCGCGGTGGATCTCCCCCATCACGTGGCCGACCTGCTCCCCCAGCACCCGCTCAAGCGGATACCGGCCCCCGAACACGCTGGTGACGTCGACGCCGAGCTGAGTGAGGGAGGCCGTCACCTCGCACCCGATGAAGCCCATGCCGACCACCACCGCGCGGCGGCCGGGCCGGGCCTCGGCCTTGATCGCATCGCAGTCGGCCTTGGTACGCAGGTAATGCACTCCGGCCAGGTCGGCGCCGGGCAGCCGGAGGCGGCGAGCCTGGCCGCCGGTGGCGATCAGCGCCCGGCCGTACTCGAGCTGCTCACCCGAGCCCAGGGCCACCGTGTGCGCGGCGGCGTCGATGCCCGCCACCTCGGCGGTCAGCCGCTCGACGTCATGCTCCTCGTACCAGGCCGCGGGCCGGACGTACCAGCCGTCCAGGTCCTCCTCCGACCGCAGGTAGGTCTTGGACAGCGGGGGCCGGCCGAACGGCACGCCCGGCTCCCGGCTGACCAGCGTGACCGGCCCGGAGAAGCCCTCCTGCCGGATGGTCACGGCAGCGTTGCCCCCGGCGAGGCCGCCGCCGACGATGACGATCCGGTCAGTCATAGGCGCTCCTAGCTATCCCTGGTAGTAGCGGTCGGCGACGGACAGCGACTCGTCCAGGATGGCCAGGCCCTCCTTGGCCTCGGACTCGGTGATGGTGCACGGCGGCACCACGTGCAGCCGGTTGTAGTTCACGAACGGCAGCAGGCCGCGGGCCTTGCAGTCGGCGACCAGCGCGGCCATGGCCTCGGAGGAGCCGCCGTAGGGGGCCAGCATCTCCCTGGTCTCCCGGTTGGACACCAGGTCCAGGGCCCAGAACACGGCCGTGCCGCGCACCTCCCCCACCACCGGGTGCCGCTCGGCCAGCTCGCGCAGGCCGGGGCCGAGGACCTCGTCCCCGACGCGGGCCGCGTTCTCGATGATGCCCTCGTCGCGCATGGCGTCGATGGTGGCCACGATGGACGCGCAGCCGAGCGGGTGCCCGGAGTAGGTCAGCCCGCCGGGAAAGACCCGGTCGCTGAACGTCGCCGCGATCGGGTCGCTGATGATGACTCCGCCGATGGGCACGTAGCCGGAGTTGGAGCCCTTGGCGAAGACGATCAGGTCGGGCACGACGTCGTGGTCCTCGAACGCGAACCAGCGGCCGGCCCGGCCGAACCCGCACATGACTTCGTCCGCGATATAGACGATGCCGTACCTGTCGCACAGCGCCCGGACCCCGGCCAGGTAACCAGGCGGCGGGATGAGCACGCCGGCCGTGCCCACGATGGTCTCCAGCAGCACGGCGGCGATGGTGGACGGCCCCTCGTACTGGATGACCTGCTCCAGGTGCTGCAGCGCGCGCTCGGACTCCTGCTCGGGCGTGGTGGCCCAGAACGGCGACCGGTACAGGTGCGGCCCGAAGAAGTGCACGTGGCCGGTGGCGAACTCGTTGGGCCAGCGCCGCGGGTCGCCGGTGGCGGTGATCGCGCTGCCGGTGTTGCCGTGGTAGGAGCGGTAGAAGGTGAGCACCTTGTTCCGCCCGGTGTGCAGCCGGGCCATCCGGATGGCGTTCTCGTTGGCGTCGGCCCCGCCGTTGGTGAAGAAGATCTTCTCCATGCCCTCAGGAGCCAGGGCGGCCAGCCGGGTGGCGGCCTCGCCACGGGCCTCGTTGGCGTGCTGCGGCGCGATGGTGCTCAGCTTCCGGGCCTGGGCCGCGATGGCGGCGGTGACCTTTGGGTGCTGATGCCCGATGTTGGTGTTCACGAGCTGGGAGGAGAAGTCCAGGTAGCGATGGCCGTCGTAGTCCCAGAAGTAGCTGCCCTCGGCGGCGGCGATGGCCAGCGGGCTGAGCGAACCCTGCGCCGACCAGGAATGGAACACATGGGCCCGGTCCATCGCGACGACCTCGGCGCCGCGCGCGGGATCAGGTGTGTGGCTATCGGGCATGTCGTCTCCCCACGGGTGCGTCCAGGCCCCCAGTCTCTCCCACCGGCCTGCGGACCGGAAATGACAGACTGTCTGCCGATGGGCCCGTCAGCTGACAGGGTGACCGGCCACGTCAGACCAGGGCCGGGATGATCGTGGACCCGTAGGCGGCCAGGGTCTGCTCGGGCTGGTCGTGCATCAGGTAGATGGCGAACTGGTCGGCCCCGATCTCGGCCAGCTCGGCCAGCCGGTCTACGTGCCGCCCGGCCGGGCCGGTCAGGCAGAAGCGCTCCACGATCTCGTCGGGGACGAAGTCGGTGTGCTTGTTCCCTGGCCGGCCGTGGTCGGCGTAGTCGTAGCCGTGCCGCCCGTGGATGTAGTCGGTCAGCGCCCTGGGCACCGGGCCCTCGTGGCCGTACCTTTCCACCAGGTCGGCGACGTGATTGCCGACCATGCCGCCGAACCAGCGCAGATGTTCATGCTGGTGGTCCAGGTTGTCGCCGACGTAGGCCGGCGCGGCCACGCACATGATGAGCTGGTCCGGGTCCCGGCCCGCCTCCTTGGCCGCGGTCCGCACCGCGCCCATCGTCCACCGCGCGATCTCCGGGTCGGCGGTCTGCAGGATGAACCCGTCGGCCTGCTCCCCGGCCAGCCGCAGCGCCTTGGGCCCGTAGCCCGCCATCCAGATCTCCAGCTTGCCGTCGCGTATCCAGGGGATGCGCACCGGCATGTCGTTGACCTCGGTCTCGCGGCCCTCGGCCAGGTCCTTGATCACCCGCATGGCCTGGCCCAGGGTGGCCAGGGTGGACGGCTTCTGGCCGATGACCCGGCGGGCCGAGTCACCGCGGCCGATGCCGCACACGGTCCGGTTTCCGAACATCTGGTTCAGCGTGGCGAACATCGAGGCGGTGACGGTCCAGTCCCTGGTCAGCGGGTTGGTCACCATCGGGCCAACCCGCATCCCCGTGGTGGCGGCCAGGATCTGCGAGTAGATGACGAACGGCTCCTGCCAGAGCACGGTCGAGTCAAAGGTCCAGCCGTGGGTGAATCCCAGACCCTCGGCCTCCTTCATCCGGGCTATCACCGTCTGGGCCGGCGGGTCGGTCTGCAAGACCAGGCCAAAGTCCATGATCGCTCCCTATGATCCAGCGGGGTCCAGCGGATCAGCTCAGGTACTGGCAGGTCTCCCGGTGCAGGAACTGGCCGTGGCCCGCCCGGCCTTGATACTCCCCGGCGTCGATGACGACGTGGCCCCGCGACAGCACCGTGTCCACCCGCCCGGTGATCTCCATACCCTCGTAGGCCGAGTAGTCCACGTTCATGTGGTGGGTCGCGGCCGACAGGACCTGCCGGGCCTGCGGGTCGTAGATCACGATGTCGGCGTCGGAGCCGGGCGCGATCACGCCCTTGCGCGGGTAGAGCCCGAACATCCGGGCGGGCGTGGTGGACGCCACCTCTACCCACCGGGCCAGCGACAGCTCCCCGGCCACGACGCCCTGGTGCAGCAGGTCCATCCGGTGCTCGACGCCGGGGATGCCGTTGGGGATCTTGGAGAAGTCGCTGCGGCCCAGCTCCTTCTGGTCCTTGAAGCAGAACGGGCAGTGGTCGGTGGACACCACCGACAGGTCGTTGCCGCGCAGCCCGCGCCACAGCGAGTCCTGGTGCTCCCGCATGCGCAGCGGCGGGGAGCACACGTACTTGGCCCCCTCGAAGTCCGGCCGGGCCAGGTCCTCCAGCGACAGGTACAGGTACTGCGGGCAGGTCTCGGCGAACACGTTCTGCCCGGTGTCCCTGGCCTCGGTGACCTGGTCCAGGGCCTGGGCCGCCGACAGGTGCACGATGTACAGCGGGGCGCCGGTCACCGCGGCCAGCGTGATGGCCCGGCCGGTGGCCTCGGCCTCCAGCTCGGGCGGCCGGGTCAGGCCGTGCTGCAGCGGCGCCGTCTTCCCGGCCGCGATGGCCTGGGCGACCAGCTCGTCGATGGCGATGCCGTTCTCGGCGTGCATCATGGTCAGCGCGCCGATGCGCTCGGCCTGCTGCATGGCCAGCAGGATCTCGCCGTCGGTGGCGTAGAAGACGCCGGGGTAGGCCATGAACATCTTGAAGCTGGTGACGCCGCCGTCGACGCAGGCCGCCATCTCCTTCAGGGTCGTGTCGTTGACGTCCGACACGATCATGTGGAACCCGTAGTCGATGGAACAGTTGCCGTCCGCCTTCTCGTGCCACTTGTCCAGGGCGGCCAGCAGGCTGGCGCCCTTGGGCTGGACGGCGAAGTCGACGATGGTGGTGGTGCCGCCCCAGGCGGCGGCGCGGCTCCCGGTCTCGAAGGTGTCCACGGAGAATGTCCCGCCGAAGGGCATCTCCATGTGGGTGTGGCCGTCGATGCCGCCCGGCAGCACGTACTTGCCCGAGGCGTCGATGACGCGGTCGGCGCCGGCGGCCCAGCTCGTGGTCAGCTCGCTGCCGGGCTGACCGAGCGCGAGCACCTTGTCCCCGTGGATCAGCACATCGGCGGACAGCGTGCCGCTGGCCGTCACGACGGTCCCCTGCGTTATCGCTATCTTCATGCCTTGGCCCGCCTCGCTCACGGCTGCGTCAGCCGCTCGTAGGCGTCGGGCCGGCGGTCACGGTAGAAGGCCCACAGGTCGCGGACCTCCTGGAGCTGGTCCATATCCAGGTCACGGACCACCACGTCGTCGTCGGTGTCGGAGGCGGCGTCGCCGACGAGCTGGCCGCGGGGATCCACGAAGTAAGACTGGCCATAGAACTCGTTGTCGCCCAGCGGCTCCACGCCGATCCGGTTGATGGCACCGACGAAGTACTCGTTGGCCACGGCGGCGGCGGGCTGCTCCAGGCGCCACAGGTACTGCGACAGGCCGCGGCTGGTGGCCGAGGGGTTGAACACGATCTTCGCGCCGGCCAGGCCGAGGGCCCGCCAGCCCTCGGGGAAGTGCCGGTCGTAGCAGATGTAGACGCCGATCCGGCCGACGGCGGTGTCGAACACCGGGTAGCCCATGTTGCCTGGCCGGAAGTAGAACTTCTCCCAGAACCCCTTGACCTGCGGCAGGTGGGTCTTGCGGTACTTGCCGAGGTAGCTGCCGTCGGCGTCGATGACGGCGGCGGTGTTGTAGTAGAGGCCGGGCTGCTCTTCCTCGTACATGGGCACCACGAGGACCACGCCGTGCCGGGTGGCGACCTCCTGCATCAGCTCGGTGGTCGGGCCGCCGGGGATGGCCTCGGTGTAGGAGTAGTAGTCGGCGTCCTGGATCTGGCAGAAGTACGGCCCGTAGAACAGTTCCTGCAGGCACACCACCTGCGCCCCGGCCGACGCGGCGCGGCCGATCGCGTCGACCGACGCGCGGATCATGGACTCCTTGTCCCCGGTCCAGCGCTGCTGGACCAGGCCCGCCCGGACGGCATTGGCCATCGTCGGCCTCCCTCGTTCTCCCGACTGCGCTGCCCTACTGCGTTGCCTCGACTGCATGGCTGGTGGCTCGCGGGGCGGCCAGTGAGGGCCGGCCCCGCTCCGAACGTTATGCCCGTCCGGCCGTCGCCAACAGTCCCGCCGCGCCGCAATCCTGGGCCGGGTTATCCACGGGGGCAGGCGGAGTTCAGGCGCCGGTCTCCACGACCGGCTCGTCGGCGTCGGCGGACTCGTCCCGTCCGCCCCGTGAAGTGAAGAATGCGGCGTCGGCGGACTGGTGCCTGATCCAGAACGCGATGACCACGCACAGCAGCACGCCGGCCGCGGCCACCCAGGCGATGACGGCGCCCTGGGTCTTGAGCCCGTAAACGAAGATGACCAGGTTGAACACGCCGCCGATCAGCGGCAGCAAGCCGGCGGTGATCAGCGCGCGACCCTTGCGCTGGAGGATCTCGTTGCGCGAGAACCAGACGGCGCTCAGCGCGATGATGCAGTACATGGCCAGGTACAGCAGACCCGAGGCGCTGATCACCTTGCCGATGGCGTCGCTGGCCGAGGTGTTGGCCAGGTACGGGATCAGCGCGATGGGCGGGATGAAGCCGAGTATCGCGATGGCCCAGCCCGGAGTGCTGTGGGCAACGTTGATCCGCCCGAACAGCCGCGGGATCAGCTTGTCGCGGGCCATGGCGTACAGGATCCGGCTGGGCTCGGTCATCTGCATCTGCGTGGTCCCGATGACGGCGACCAGGACGGCCAGCGGCAGGGCGCGGCCCAGGAAGCCAGGGACCAGGAGCTGGCCGGCGTAGGCCAGCACGTCCGAGCCGTGGGCGATCAGGCTAGGCTGGCCGGCCACGCCTTCGAAGACCACCATCAGGAACGTGTACCAGATGGTCAGGAAGGCGGTGCCGAGGATGGCGGCCCGGCCGGGGTTGACCTTGGCGTTGGTGGACTCCTCGCCCAGCACCAGCGGGGCCTCCCAGCCGGCGTACAGGAAGCCGCAGACCACGGCCGCCTCGGCCAGGCCGCGGAAGCCGCCCACGCCGCCGCCGGCGGAGAAGAAGGACCAGGACGGGCCGTGCACGCCGGCGGGCGGGTTGGACAGCTCGTGGATGAGGGCCAGGATGACGAACGAGATCACGGCGCCGTACTCGACGACGATGAAGATGGTCTGCACGACCATGGAGGGCTTGATCCCCCGGATCGACAGCCAGACCAGCACGGCCATGATCACCCCGGCGACCAGCCAGGTCACGATCTTGGGGAAGGTGCTGCTCGGGAACAGCACGAACAGGAAGTAGGCCCCGGCCAGGGTGATGTTGCCGATGTTGGCCACGGTCGAGGCCACGACCGACAGCAGCCCGGTGCCGACCCCGGCGGTCGGGCCGACGGCCCGGCCGACCCAGACGTAGGGGGCGCCGGCGCTGGGCTTCCACTTGTTCATCTGGGCGTAGCCGAAGGAGACCAGCAGCATGGCCACGCCGACCACCAGCACGGCCAGCGGCGTGGTCAGGCCGGTGAAGCCGAGCAGCAGGGCCAGGGTGAAGGCCACGCTGGAGGACGGGGCCACGGTCGCGACCGAGGCCACGAAATCGCCGCCCAGGCTGATGGCCCCGGCCTTGAGGCCGGGGGTTCCCGCCCCGCTGTCGCCGCCGTGCGCTTGCGCCATGTCCGCCCTCCCGGTGGAGAAGTTGTGACGCAGCGTAACATTGGTGATCTTGCTGATGATCCTTACAAACAGTCCGTTTCTGGCCGATTCCCTAACACGGTGTCGGCACCCTGATCAGTGCCAGATCCGGGCCCGCTCGGGGCCTTGCCGACGGCTGGTGGGCGGCTAGTAGGTATTGGATTAAATCCGGCCGGCCCGCGCGGAGACGTAGTCGGCGAAACGGTCCAGACTGGTCGCGAACCCCGCCTGAGCCTCGGGCGACAGGAAGGCCTCGGGCACATTGGTCTGGTGGGTGACCACCTCGGTGCGGCCGCCGCCGAGATCGGTGAAGGTGATCGTGGTGGTCATGCCGCCTTCGACGTCCGGCTCGGTCCAGACCAGGCGGCCGGGCCGCTGGACCTCGACGTAGACGGCGCGCATTGTGTACTGGCTGCCGTCGGCGTCGCTGACCATGACGGTCTCGAACGAGCCGCCCGGCCGCAGGTCCACGGTGATCCCGTCCAGGGGCGCGGAGCTCCCGGTCGGGCCCCAGAAGTGGGTCAGGTGCTCGGGCTGGGTCATGCAGTCGAACAGCAGCTCGGGCGGGGCCTGATGGATGCGGCGGTAGGTCATCTCGCCGGTGCTGGCGCTGTCGGTCATGCTGGCTGCTCCCCCTCGGTGTCGGGCGTGACGGTCTCAGGTGTGGCGGTCTCAGGTGTGGCGGTCTCAGGTGTGGCGGTCTCAGGTGTGGCGGCGCGCAGCGCGGCCAGGTGCTGGTCCAGGCGGTCGTAGCGCTCGGCCCAGGCCTGCCGGTGGAGCTCGATCCACGCCGCGGCGGCGTCCAGGTGGTCCGGCCGCAGCCGGCACGGCCGGCGCTGTGCGGCTCGGCTGCGCGAGATCAGCCCGGCCTGCTCGAGCACCTTGAGGTGCTTGGAGACGGCCTGCTGCGTCAGCGCGAACGGCTCGGCCAGCTGACCCACGGTCGCCTCCCCCGCGGCCAGCCGGGCCACGATGGCCCGCCGGGTCGGGTCGGCCAGCGCCGCGAACGTGCGGCTCAGGTCGTCGCTGGTCAGGTCATCCCCGACGACGGTCACGGCCGGGCGCTCCCGGTCCTGATCTCGCCCGGGCCGGTCAGCGCACCCTCGGCCACCCGCCGCCCGGTGACCAGCAGCAGCAGGTCGGCGGCCGTCCCGCGCAGCGGCGCGCCCTGGCCGTGCGACCAGTCCAGGTCGGTGGCCTGAAGCTCGACGCCGCTGAGGTCCACGCCGAAGTGCTTCGTGCTCCGCGGGCCGGTGACCGTGCCCAGCACAGCGGCCATGGCCTGGTCCGGGATCCGCCGCTCGATGCCCAGCGCGGCGGTGATGTCCAGGCCGTGCACGACCTGATGGGTCAGCGAGGCCTCCAGGCCGCCGCCGGGCGGCTTCCACGGGTACTCGGCTCGCTCACGCAGCGTCCCGATGAGCTGGGCTCGGGGCAACTCGCCGTCGCGCTGGGCGATGCCGTCGGACATCTTCTGGAAGTTGCCCCCGGCGGCGGCCAGGCGGAGCAGGAAGCGCGGCGGGGAGTAGCGCAGCGGCATGGTCACGTGCGCGACCACGTGCCGGACGGCCCAGCGGTCGCACAGGCTGGCCGCGTCCCACTGGTCCGCGCTCAGCCCGTCCAGCACCGCGGCCAGGTCACGGCGGTCACTAGCGATCCACTCGCTGATCATGGCTCCTCCTAAACAACCACTCACTTGTACAACTACTTAGTTGTTATAGCAGGCAGTTGGAGCTGCGGTCAACGTCGGAGCCCGGGCGAGCACGAGGTCCAACGACGTGGTTGTTGCTCTCACTGCGCTACAGGGGCGCGTCAGTTATTAACACGCTGTGTGGGTGTGTGCTGGGGGTTGATGCCGTGGGCGGTGGCGTAGGCGTAGAGGTCGTCGAGGGTGGTGAGCTTGCGG
>Ga0134126_10011848_pt1 | contig 11001 bp, 14 predicted proteins | sample KB31752_FD_96881 | JGI IMG/M metagenome (GOLD analysis project Ga0134126, IMG submission 96881) | Terrestrial soil microbial communities with excess Nitrogen fertilizer from Kellogg Biological Station, Michigan, USA - KB3-175-2 | ecosystem: Environmental > Terrestrial > Soil > Unclassified ... | reverse complement strand
TTCAACACGGCATTGGCATTGTTGCTGCGGGTGTAGTTGTCCTTATAGAGCTGGTCGGCATAATACACTTTGGGGACATCTGTTACCTCATTCGTAGGGGACCAGGCCTTCTTTTGCCTCTCGATGAAATTGAATGTCCCCTGGTACTGGCCCAGCGTCCGGGCGACGAGATCGTTGTAGATCGTATGCCCGAGCGCGTAATCGAAACGGGAATAGAGCGAGAGGTTTTTGTACCCGAACGTCGTGGAAAAGCCGCCGGTATATTTTGGATAGATATTGCCGATATACACCTGGTCGCGGGTGTCGATGGTGTCGTTGCCCTTGAGGTCTTTCCAGTTGACATCGCCGGGCGTGATATGTCCGCGCGAACCCGGTGCAAGATTGGGTCCCGTGATACCGGCCACGAGGTCCACGCGGTCGCCCGTGATCTTCTGCACGTCGCCGGCGTCTTTGAAGATCGAGACCTGCTTGTAGGCATAGACATTGCCAAGCGCCTGACCTTCCTGGATGCCGCCGACCCAGATCTCGTTGCCCGTTTTCTCGTCCCATACCTGAATCCCTCCCTGCCTGTTATGGGCGTTACCATTGAACGGCAGCTTGAGTACCTTGTTCTCATTGAAGCTTAGGTTAGCGCTCATATCCCAGCTGAATCCGTTATGAAGCCGGAGGATATTGGCGTTGACGGTGAGCTCGTAGCCTTTGTTTTGCAGCGTGGATAGGTTGGTGGTTACGGAGTTGAAACCGACATAGCTCGGCAACGTGAGGTTGGTAAGGAGGTTGGTGGTCTTGCGGATATAGACATCGCCCATCACCGTGATGCGGTTGTTGAGAAAACCCAGGTCCGCGCCATAGTCCAGCGTGGCGCTTTGCTCCCATTTGAGACCGCTGTTGACGGGTACGGTATTGAGATAGCCACCGGCGCCGTCGTAGTTCGTCTGCGCGCCGAATACGCCCTGTACCTGGTATTGCGAGATCGTGCTCAGCGAAGCGTTGCCGTTGACACCGTAGCTGATGCGCGGTTTGATGGTGGACACGTAATTCGACAACTTGCTGTTCTGATAGAATTTTTCGTTGTGGACGTTCCAGCCGGCGGACATGCCGGGGAAAAAGCCCCAGCGTTTTGCTGCCGCCAGATTGGAGACGCCGTCCTCGCGGCCTACTAGCGTGAGCAGATAGCGTTCGTCGTAGTCATACGTCAGCCGGCCAAAACCCGAAACGATGGCGTATTGGGCGGCAGTGCTGTAGTTATTGCCGGCGGCAAACGTCGTGGATGCGTTAGCGGTGGAGATAAAGTCGGTGGGGGCATTCGTACCATAGACCTGCATGGCCTGGTTCTTTTGGCCGAAGTATTCGGAGCCGAGCATAACACTTAAGTGATGTTTGTCGGCGATGGTTTTGGTATAGTTCAGGATGCCGTTGTACTGTTGCTGAAAGGTGCTGGCGTTGTAGTCGATGCTGGGCCGGGTCGTCGTGAAGGTCGATGGATTGGAGAATAGTTGCGCATAGCTCTGCGTAGCCTGCTGGAACGACTGCTGGACATTTTGGTTGTAGTAAGCCATGCCCGTGAGCCGGAGGTAAAGGCCGGGGATGATATCGTATTTGACCGAGCCGTTCACCGAGATCTGGTTTACGACATTGCTGCGGCTGATCTTGCTGAGGTCATACAGGGGGTTACCATCCGAGTTGGAGTTACCGGGATTAGGAAGGGTGCGGGCGGAGTCGAGCCACGGGTTAAAGGTTGGCCATAGGGCAAGCGTGCGGTAGATGGTGTTGATCTCGTTCGTCGTGGCTTCGCCGCCTACGGGGCTGCCGGTCGTAGGAACGCCCAGTTCATTCGAAGTCGAGAAAGTGGCGCCTGACGAAACTTCCAGATTCGGCCTGATCTTGTAGGAACCATTCATTGTGCCATTGAACCGTTGGTAGCTCGAGCCTACGATTACCCCATCCTGCTTGAAGTAATCGAAGCTGGAGAAGAAACGGCCCTTGTCATTCCCGGCGACGACGTCGATATAATGTTCCTGGGTATGGGTGTTCCGAAAGAGGGCGTTGGCTACTTCGCCGCCGTGATCTTTAAAGATGATGGTGCTGCCGCCCATGGGGTCGCTCACGGTGTCCCAGCCCTGGGAAAGCAAGTTTTGATTGCCATTGAGCGTGCGGATATCGAAGGAGGCAAGGTCTGCGGCGTCGGTAAGCAGGCCATAGCCGCGCGCGGCGTTGACCTGGGCGAGCGTACGGCCGGAGTTGAGGTTGCCCAGCCGATTATAATAGATATAGTCGTGGGCATTCATATACTTGTAGCCCTGGCGTTGGGTATTATAGCCGCCGGTAAATTTATAGGAGATCTGGGCCTTGCCGGCTTTACCCTGTTTTGTCGTCACGAGGATGACGCCATTGTTGGCCCGGGCGCCATAGATCGCGGTGGAAGCCGCGTCGCGCAGCAGTTCGATCGAGGCGATATCGCCGGCGGCAATGTCGTTAAGCGAGGGCCGGACGATGCCGTCAACCACGACCAGCGGTGGGGCGGGGGCGTTGATCGACGCGCCGCCGCGCAGAAAGATGGAAGGAGTCGCCCCCGGGGTGCCGCTGGCATTGACCACCTGTAAGCCGGCGACGGAGCCTTGAAGCGAGGTGGCGACGTTGGCGATCGGCGTGGTCCGGAGAACGGAGGTGTCCAGTTTTCCTATCGAGCTGGTAATGTTACGCCGTACCTGGGTTCCATAACCGACGACAATGACTTCATCCATTTTCTTGGAGCCGGGTTGCAATGTTATTTGGACGAGGGCGGTTTGGCCGACGCGAACTTCGGCGGGCTCATAGCCCACGGAGCTAAAGAGCAGCACCTGGCCGGGAGCCGCGTCGATGGCGAAGCTGCCGTCGGCTTTTGTCTGGGTGCCGGCGGCCTTGCCTTTCACGGTGATGCTCACATTTTGGAGGGGTTTGTTGTCTTCGCCCGTGACCTGCCCGGTGATCGTTTTCGTTTGGCTCCAGGCAGGAAGGGCGTAGCCGGCTGCCAGGATTAGCAGGGCGATTTTGGTAAGAAGCGTTTTCATGCAGTTGAGTTTAATAACATTTTCTATGGCAAAAAGTATTATGTATTACATAATAAAATTAGTGATTTTCGCACGATTTCACCAAATTATTTTTTAATTGAATGATTATCAATGATTGGGAGATGTTCTATTTTTGGCCTATCTTTACTGCTATATACAAATAAGTAATACATAATTATGGAACCTTCGCCAATTTCCACCAGCTTATCCGCCATCGATACCCGTTCTCTTGTTGACAAGGTGGAAGCGAATCTTGTAGGGCTGTTGAAGCAGCGAAAGCTCAAGGTTGGGGATAGCATTCCCAAGGAGATCGAGTTGGCGGAGACGTTGGGAGTGAGCAGGACGGTGATCCGGGAGGCGTTGTTGCGCTTGCGGACCATGGGATTGATCGAGTCGAAGAAAAAAAAGGGCGCCGTGATCACGAGTCCCGATGTGTTTGGGATCATGAGTAAGAGCATCAATCCGTATGTGTTGGATCAGGGAACGTTGAAGGAGATGTTCGAGCTGCGGCTGGTGCTCGAGATCGGGATGGCGGACCTGCTATATCACCGGATCACTAAAAAGGATATCGAGGAGTTGTATGCGATCGTCGCCGGCGAGCCGCCGGTGACGCAGTATCATGTATTCAATATAGAACATGAGATCCGGTTTCATAGCAAGCTATATGAGATCACAGGTAACGAAACGATGAAGAAGTTTCAAAAGATGTTGTTGCCGATCTTCGATTATGTGCATAATAGCGGGTTGTTGAAGAAACAATCCCTGCTGAAGACCTTTGTTTCGCATAAACAGCTGGTCGATCTATTGGAGAACGGGACGCCGGAAGCCTTTCGGGTGGGGATGCGAAGTCACCTGGAGAATCATTTCGCACGCATCTTTGATCAATGAAGCGGCGACTGTTCCTTCGTCCGGGACCGTGGCCAGGATCGGGCAGGCAGACTTGTGGGAATAATTGACCGAATTGGCCGGCGGCCGCGGCTGGCGGTAGCTTGTAATGGCGTGTCGTCATGGAAATAGGAAATTTTCGTCATCACGTAGTTATTTAGGTGATCTTTGTCACTTTTCAAAGTCAAAAATATCACCATAATCTCCTTGCTATTTGTTTAGCTTTGCCGCATGAAGAACTCCAAAATAGGTGTCCCGTTAACGGCGCGGAGTCTCCAGGAATTGAAAGATCTAGGGTTTTGTTTTGTACTGATCAAGGCCTATGCCGTGGACCGGCGTGCCGACGGCTGAACAAGAAATTTATGAACCCATCGACAGTAAGATATTGCTCGATTGGGCCAGTTCTGGGGACAGTGGAGTCGTGGCATTTATTCAAAAAGAGGGGTAGTCCAATGTGCGCTGAAAAGCAAAAGGGCAAGCCCCATTAACCATTCAAAAGATATGTCCCTTACCATCACTGAATATCGTTGTAAATTGATCAACCTGATTTTGTGTGCCCGGTGCGAGGAGGATGTTAAAAGGTTTATCAATGCGTCGATCAAAGGTCTGAAGCAATGCAAACTGAACGGGCATTTGATCCTCCGATTCGTGGAGAAGACGGCCCAGGACCTGGATGCCTTCCTTCCCGGTAACAGGGATGGTCAGCAATGGAGCAATATTCGATCGGCGAGAATGCAACTTGTCCAGCTGAAGGACGCTATGCAAGGCCCGGTTCAAGCCGGGAAAGTCGGAGAACCTGCCATGGCAAAAAGACCCGATGAAGAGTGAAGAAAAAGATAATGGTGATGCGGCTGTTCCCCTGACGCTGCACACCCTCAAAGAGTTGAAAAGCCAGGGTTTCCAATATGTGCAGGTGAACGGCTTTTCACACGGCAAATGCCTGGATTATATGGAGCCCAGCTACTTCTTACTGTCCCCTTTAAAGCAGCTATCGGAGGGCAGGGAGCAAAAGGGCATCTATGAACCCATCGACAGCCAGATCCTGAAAGAATGGGCAAGCTTTCCCGACGAAGGCATCAAAGTTTTTGTCGCAAAAGGATAGCCGGCTGCCCTCATTTCCTTTTCCCGATCAGCTCCAGCACCGATTTAACATGATTCGGAAAGAGTGACAACTCCAAGTGAGTTGTTGAAAATCAATGTTCAATAAAAACACTCACCGTTCGTCGTGGCCTTGGTCAGGAGGGTGTCGCGGGGGCGCTGGAGCCCATAGGTATAGGTGCTGGCGCCTTCGTAAAGGAATTGCTCCTGCCGGAAGTAGCAGTAGGCATGAATTTGGAAAGGGGCGCATCTTTGGAGGCTTGTAATGCCTTCCAAATGTTTTCTAAATGTGGGTGTAGATTGTAGCATTAAAATGCTTCATTATGAAAAAGCTATCATTGTTTTTGATTGGCGTAACACTGATGTTGTGTTGTAGCGCGCAGGTGGATTCTGCGGGGCTGGATAAAGTTTTTGACCGGAAGGGGACGGTCACGGGGAATGTATAACGGGTGACGTTTCCGCGATCGGACCTGAAGATCAGTGTGGGCGACTTTTCCGTCGCGCCGGGGCTGGCGCTGACGTCGTGGGTGGCCCTCCACGGGATGGGATCGGAGTCGATGATGATGGGAGATTTGTGTATGCTGGACTCGGAGGAGCCGGCCGTCGTGGCGAAGCTGGTGGAAGTGGGGCTGGGGGTGACGGCTATTCACAATCATTTGGTCGGGGAGAAGCCCGCGATCAAGTTCCTGCACTTTTCCGGGAGTGGGGATGCCGTGACATTAGCCGGGAAGATCAAACAAGTCTTTGCTGTAACGGGGACGCCATTGGGAGCGCGGGGTGCTCCAGTTGCTATGGCTGCGCCGGACTGGTCGGCGGTGGAGGCGGTGCTGGGGTCAAAGGGGAAGAAAAGCGGGAATGTATTGTCTTATGGGTTTCCGCGCAACGAGAAGCTGATGGAGAGCGGGATGGAAATGCCGGCGCCGATGGGGATGGCGACGGGTATCAATTTGCAGATGGCTGGCAGCAAGGTCGGAACCACGGGGGATTTTGTATTGCTGGCGGATGAGGTGAACAAGGTGGTCAAGGCTTTGGAATCGCATGGGATAACGGTGACAGCCATACACAACCACATGCTGTTTGATGAGCCGCGATTGTTCATGCTGCATTTTTGGGGAGTAGGTGAGCCAGGGAAGATCGCGGAGGGACTGAAGGCGGCGCTGGACCAGACGAATTCAAAGAAATGAAAGTTATGATAACAATAAGTTGGATGTTGTTACTGGCTTGCCAGGGCGCGCCGGATACACCGCATTTGGAGCAGCCACCATTGCGGAGTCCGCCGTTCGGTATGCCCAGGAAAGTAAGTTGATCTCGCAGAAGGAGGCTACAATGATCGGAAACGACGTGGAGGCTTATTTTGCGGGGGGAAATCCATCCTCATTTCCTTTTCCTGATCAGCTCCAGCACCCCATTGATGAAGGTCAGCGTATGTACGGGATTTACAGTCAGACCACCAGCCTCATCTTCCAGATCGCGCCCAGCAAATGATGAGTGTTTATTTTTCGGAATCCGAGGCTGCGGACTTGCTTTCCGAATTTAAACCGAGAAAGGAGGAATATGGAACTCTCGGTTTATATGATAACTTGCTTAAACTGATTCCCGAGGATCAGTGCAAGGGGGAAACATTCGTGGGATTTGATATTATCGGGGTCGAATCCGGCGGAGATTTTCATAGTTTTTGGTGTCACGATATGGCGAAGGATTTGAGTGAACGGTTTCATCTGACGCTAAATCGCCCTGGGCTCTTTGATGATATACCAGATTGGAAGGCCGTTACAGACTACATGAATGCTGAGGAAACCGGATGCGAGCCCGTGCCCTGGTTTGTGTGCAAAGTTAAACGAGTGAGCCAGGAAAGCTAACTTCAGGATAGTCTTGACCTTGGAATTCTAACTGATTTATAGAAATAAATATTCCCGGAAGTATGAAAAATGGGTTGTCACTTAGAAGATATTCTCCATTGTTATTGTTGATATTTTCAACTGTAGCTGTTTTCGGCCAATCTTCCAACAAATATGACATTGATTCTGTAAGAATTTATTTTAACCGGAATTTAGACAAGTTTCTTTCCGACATCAATCACGATAAGTTTCAAGTTTACGACAGCAAAAAGGCTATCCCTACCTTTATTGAGGAAGAGTTGAATTATCTCACCGGGGGCTTTTCGTTGGCCAATCCGAAAGAGGAATTTCAATGCTGATGTACATCCCCTCAGACCCTTCCACGACGCAAATTAGAGTTCCTTGCAATGAGCAGAGATGTATTTGTAATGACCTATTTGACTGGCGGAATTGGCGAGGAGGAACATATTATTTTGATCAAATTCGAACATAATAAAGTCGTCGACATTTGGTGTGGAGTAGGGCTTGACAGATTGAACTCGCTTAGAAAAGTCGCTAAGTATCTTTCGCAAAGGAGAAAAAATCCTCAGGAGTTGCATCCAAATCTGGGGTTATAAAGCCCCGGTAACAAAAAACTGCCAGCTCTACTAGATGTTTTTTTATCGGATCGGAGGAATGGATGAGACAAATTGAGACGATTCAAGGACGTTTGATTTCCAAGGTATAATGGTCTTGTTTTCATGTATTTGCAAAATCCTGGATTTCATTGTAAATTTGAGTAAATCGAATGTTATGGATAGAATTGTTTTGGAGGTGGATGACAGTACAGGAAAGATTTACCGGAATTTTTCGCCGGAAAGCAAACAGCAGTTTAATCAGGTGGTGAGCTTGATGCTAAAAAAAGCCATCAATGATAAATCATTGCCCGACTATAAGAAGAGTCTTGACGATATTGGATTTAAGGCAGTGGCTGCCGGTCTAACCCCGGAGATTCTGGAAGAATTGCTGAAATCGAATGACTAAGGTTTTTGTATTCGATACCAACAGTTTGGTAAGCGCCCATCTTTTGCCGTCTTCGACCGCGCGGAAAGCTTTTGATCTGGCCTTGGTCAATGGCATTCTCGTTCATTCCAAAGAGACATTTACCGAATTTTCGGAGGTATTTACAAGACCAAAATTTGACAAATATATTTCGCTGGATGAGCGGCTGGCTGCTATTAGCCAAATGGAATTGATGTCCCAGTTGATTGATGTAAATGTTCCTGTAATTGCCTGCCGTGACCCTAAAGACGATAAGTTTTTGGCTTTGGCCCTGGCCATTGACGCAGACTGCATAATAACCGGCGATGAAGATTTGCTGGTCTTGCATCCGTTCCGGAACATTCCAATTTTATCTCCGGGTAACTTCTTGGCTGGCTTCCAAGGCAGCCAGCCTTAGTAGGGTACCGGTCTAGCCTAGAGGCTTTGACAGCACTCATTCATTGCAATTTTACCTTAGAGCATCGATTTCGTTTTTTAGATTATCAAGCGTCTTCAAACCGCCTATATCTTCCGAATGGTCTAGCTGTTTAAATTCAACTTCTTCTATCAACGTCATGGAGTTGTACTCGCCGATAGTGTGATCCAAATGGAGTAGGGCGCCGGTTTCGTATGTTGTTTTGTTGTAATTCGAATTGCGATAAAACGTGAGCTGATATCGGTTATCTGCAGTTTTGATCCAGGAGAGCAGAATACCTTTTCTCATGACTTTCACCCCATCAAACGGGGATAAATATCATCGGACCAGGTTGTCGGTATTTAACGATCTTCCAATTCGCATATTCCTTTGGGTTTTCCGCTAGATATTCGAGTGCAGGCATGCCCTCACGGTTCCCGTCGCAACTTAGGATCAGGATATATCGCTCTTGTTCATCCATCGTGATTTCTGGTATCAAATGCTTATCAAACTGAGTCAATTTTTCAGTAAGAGCGTCATAGATAGAGTAGTCAACGGACTGGCTGATGATCAGTTTTTCCAAGTCCGTCAAGTGTTCTTCAAACCATAGCCAGAATTCTTGCTTAGTCATGATGGTTGGAAGGTAAGATTTGTTTATGGCTTGACTGGTCCCGAATTTTTTGTTTGCCTTCTATTCCTTTGGCGAAGGACTCTACGGAGGCGTATACTATGATACCCATACGCTGGACAACTGTTTGAAGCCGGGATGCATCCTGGCCTGGGAAATGAACTATCAGCCGCTGACTCCCGAGCATGGGGCACCATTGAGGCTGCGGGTAGAGAACCAGCTGGGATATGAGATGGTTAAATGGATCAGATCTATCGAATTCCTCAGTGCTACTGACCATATCGGGAAGGGTTTTGGCGGAAAGAACGAAGATGACGAATATTATGACCTCCTGGCGGATTCATGACGTGTATTAGCTAAAGCTTAATCTGACAGTTATTGGTAAATTTAATAACTGAAAACGATTAAACCATGACAACAACTCAAAAACTTATTCAGCCCAAGATGGGGCTGTTGAAGTTGGCCGAGAAGCTCGGCAATGTATCAGAAGCCTGTAAGGTGATGGGTTATAGCAGAGACAGCTTCTACCGGTTCCAGAAGCTATACGAGGAAGGTGGGGCGTTGGCGCTCAGAGAGATTAGCCGGAGTAAACCCTTGTTGAAGAATCGGATACCGGAGCAAGACGAAAAAGCAGTGGTGGCGTATGCCGTTGAGCACCCGGAGCACGGACAGTTGCGGGCCAGTAATGAGCTGAAGAAAAAGGGAGTAAGTGTTTCACCTGCCGGTATCCGATGCGTATGGGTCCGCCACGACGTGGAGACTTTCCAGAAGCGACTGAAGGCGCTGGAGGCAAAAGTGGCACAGGAAGGACTTATTCTCACTGAATCCCAGGTGGCAGCCCTGGAAAGGAAAAAGGAAGAACAGGAGAGCAAAGGAGAGATAGAGACGCATCATCCCGGTTACCTTGGGGCGCAGGATACCTACTATGTGGGTTACATCAAAGGGGTAGGAAAGATCTACCAGCAGATCTTTATCGACACCTATACCCGGGTAGGCTTTGCCAAGCTCTATGACCGTAAAAATGCCCTGATCGCTTCAGATATGCTCAACGATAAGGTCCTGCCATTCTTCCAGGAGGAGGGCGTCGATCTGCTGCGGATCCTGACCGATCGAGGGACTGAATACTGCGGCGCCAGGGAGCATCACGAGTATGAGCTATATCTCACGATCGAGGATATTGACCATTCCAGGACGAAGGCCAAAAGCCCGCAAACCAATGGCATCTGCGAACGGTTCCATCGAACCATGCAGGACGAATTCTATGCTATCGCTTTTCGGAAAAAAATGTACGACTCGATCGAAGCCTTGCAGGCAGACCTGGACAACTGGATCGACTTTTACAATCGCGAAAGGCCACATACCGGAAAGTACTGCTTCGGTAAAACACCGTTGCAGACCTGGTCGGACAGCAAGGAATTGGCAAAAGCCAAACGATTGGATCAACTATATTCAAAAGCTGAAGTGACATCCTAAGGCTTTATCCACAAAAAATTTGTGGAGATGCCCCAGGTATATCGCAGCAAATTTTTTAGTGGATAAAATAGTCTTAGCTTCATAGCTGATTTTTCGGGCCCAAAAATCAGCTCACTGTCAGATCAAGTATTAGCAATTACACATGACGGTTAAGAAGTCAACCAATCCGGTATTCCACTATGTCATGGCTCATTTTATTTATTTTGCCAATTGTTTAACAGTAATAAAATGGCATCATAGGATATATCAATGAAATAGACCTACATTTACATTTAGATGCGCAATAACAAACATATAATGTTCTTCAACAGCGGGTCCTATCTTCCCGCAGAAGTTTGTGTATTGTCATCTGGGAAAATACATGCCTCCCAAACTTCTTTTTTTTGCATTACTCGCTACTTCTTTTCCAATCATAAGGACTTTGGTACGCTTGCCCCGGCCTAGTAACTTATAGGTAGCGGGGTTGAGCATTATGGTGTTCCCTGAAAAAAGGACAGGTAGTTAAGATTAAAAAATAAAATCTTAAATTACCATTATGAGCAAGCAGAGTAGACGTAAATTTACAGCGGAGTTTAAAACGAAAGTTGTCCTTGA
>Ga0134126_10011847_pt1 | contig 11001 bp, 11 predicted proteins | sample KB31752_FD_96881 | JGI IMG/M metagenome (GOLD analysis project Ga0134126, IMG submission 96881) | Terrestrial soil microbial communities with excess Nitrogen fertilizer from Kellogg Biological Station, Michigan, USA - KB3-175-2 | ecosystem: Environmental > Terrestrial > Soil > Unclassified ... | reverse complement strand
GGCGAGCGCCGGGCCGCCCGACCGCCGTCGCGAGCGGCCCGCGAGCAGGTCGCCGGGACGGCCGGCGAACTGTGCTCGGCACATGTCTTGACCGGCGGCTAAAGAATGCTGATGATCTGGGGAGAATGGTGGTAAATAGGTGGTTCCACTGGCGTCTTGAGAGCGCGGGCTGGGGGCTGTGGCAGATCACCTGCGGAAACTCGGTCCCGCAGCTCGGATCGGACTTCCAGGTCCTGGACCCCTGAAACAATGCCGAGGCGGCCGTGGCCAAGTACTACGCCGACGAGCGGGCCGGGCTCAACGGCTTCGACCCGTGAGCGACTTGCAGGCCCACAGCACGCCGCCGGGCACCCCGGCGTCACCGGCGCCCGACCCCGGCAGCACCGACGGGCCGCCGTTCCCGGCCCCGAATCCCCCGGCCCGGCCGGCCGTCACGCTGCCGGGCGCCGTCGTCCGCGGGACCATCAGGCTGACCGCGGCCGACTCCGATTCCTCGATGACGTCGGTGACCTTCTGCGTGGACGGCAAGCGGTCGTCCTCAGCCTGCTCCGGGAAGTGATCGCCGCCTGGACGGTGGCGCAGCGCGCGGCGGCGGCGCAGCAGGCCGTGACCAGCATCGAGCCGCTCAGCGTGGACGCGCAGCAGATCTACGGGGCCCTGTCCGACGCGGACGCGACCGCGGCGACCTCGTTCGCCCAGTTCCAGGGGTTCGAGATCGACCTGCTGCATGGGATCGCGGCGGCCATCTTCGGTAACCCGGACCAGATCCGGTTCAAGCCGCTCCATGACGCCCAGCGCATCCCGGCCCTGCGGACCGGCGCCGTCGACATCGTGGCGCAGGACTTCGTCATCTCCTGCGCCCGGCTTAATCTGATCGATTTTTCTAGCCCGTACCTCGACTCCGGCCAGGAGGTACAGAGCGACTCGCCGTTCAAGCACGTCACTTCCCTGGGCCAGCTGGCCGGGGGCCCCGGCCCTGCCCCGGCCCATTACCGCGGCTGACGCGCCGGGCCGGTATTAGCGACGTCGAGGATGTCGTCCAGTTGCCGCACCGGCTACGGCAGCAGGGCCTTTGAGGCCCCCGCCGGGATCTACCGCGCGGCCGGGCTGATCCTGGCCGCTGCTCGAACGACGCCAGATGACCCGGACATCAAGCCCGAGGTCGCATGAGTCAGCGTCAGCCCGCGGCACCCCAAAGACCACCACCTGCCAGCGCATAAAGGTCACCCCAAACCTCGCCACGCCACGCCACGCCACTCCCCGCCACGAGGCCAGCCATTATGCACCTCGGACGACTTGACACGACCTACAGCCAGCTAGACTGGATTTAGTTGATAAGGGAAGGCGCAGATTGAATAATTGGCGAGATGCGGTTGACGCCGAGCTCGATGAGCCAGTCGAGGAGCACATCTGGGATTTCCTAACAGCTAACGGGGACGCGGCGGACCTGGAACTCGAGTTAGTGACCCCCAAGCAGCTAGCATCGCGCGTTCAGAGGATCCGGGCCGCAGTCCACCGGACAGACGCGACCGCCGCGGGATTCGTCCGGGAGCCGGGCCAGCCGTATGCCGGAGCGGCGGCCAGAGCGCGGATTGATGCCTTGTCCGCCATCTACGCCGCGTGGGCCTCACTTCGTCACGACGTCTGTCACTTCCGGGAGACCATCCTAGCCAGGACACTGGCAACAATGGCGGCCCTCAGCGTCGACACACCGTCCGCTGAACAGTCACGCAGGCTGGCGCCAGACCAAGTCGCGGACTGGGTCAGATGGTGCCGCGACGCCGATTCTCCCGACGGAGATGGGAATCGCTACGTTCGCCAACTCGCAGCGCAGACCAGTGCGGACGGGCGCCGCCGCGTCGCGACCTTGCGGTTCGTTGACGGTCGGCAAGAGCGGGCCCAGACGGTTGCGGCCACCGGCGTGCTCGGCAAGCTCGCCAGCCTTGCCGACAACCTGGCCGGCGTGTACCGGTGGCGCCAGTCAGAGGCCAGCATGTTCGTAATCACAGAATGGATACCCGAGGTCTTCGTCTACACGGGCTCGGCACAGATCCGCTATCACGAGCTGAGCGCAACCAGCCGCGTCACCTTGACGCTGGATCCCTTACTCAGCCCAGAGGACGTCGCCGCGATCTACAGCAGGCTCCGCCAGCGATTCCACCCGGCCCCATTGCCTCGTTACCAATCAGCACGCTCAGCCCGCCGCTACAACCTAGCCGGGCATGTCGGCCCGCACGTCCAGATATGCCTCGACGACCCGTACAGCCGGAACGGCCCGGGCCGCCCTCCCGCACCAGGGCCAACCGGGCTGGCCAGCTTCGTAGAGCCGCTCCCTGGCTATAGCTGGCCGGGCTTGTGGCGTTCCTGGAACGCGACTCACGGCGATCAGGTCGACGATAACGGCCAGAACTGGCACTACGACAAGCTGGGCAACTTCATTCGCGACGCGAAGATCGCGCTACAACGGCTCCTGTTCCCCGGTTGGACAAGTGAAATACCTGTGGAGTGCCAGAAGTGGCCGGTTAGCGATCTGTCGTCGTGAGCTCAGCCGCCCGGGCCAGGCGCCCGCGGTAGGCGCGCATCTTGGCCCGCGCGCCGCAGACCTGCATCGAGCACCAGCGGGACTGACCGGACGGTGACCGGTCGTAGAATGCCCAGCCACAGCGAGTTCCCAGGCAGCTCTTGAGGCGGGCCCAGGTGCCCGCGGTGGCGGCCTCGGCGATGGCGATGGCGATGGCGCCGATCACCCGGCTGACCGGATCGTAGTCCGCGCTGACCAGCCGTGCGCTGCCCGCGGGATCGACCGACAGGGCCAGGCGGCCAGGCGCGAGCGCCATGCTCAGACGGCTGGCGGCCTCTGGATCGGCCACGCCGCCGGCATGCACGCTGAGCACCTCCCTGATCGCCTCACGAACTTCGACCACGGCGTGCTGCTCGGCGCCGACCAGGGCAACCGCCCCGGGGAGCACGCCGGCCTGAGCCAGCCACCGTCCCGCGTCCGGTCGTGTGCCGAGCAGGTCCCGCCCTGACTCCATGTCCAGCGTGTTAACCAGCGCCTGGACCAGCCGCAGCGAGCCGGGGGCCGGCGGGCGGGAACCGGGATCACGACCCGCGGTCGACAGCACATCCCCGTTACCGTCATCCATGGTTAAATGGTATCGAGGTGCGGGTCGTGCTGCCTCATTCGAATCCGAGCGCTTGTCGTCGCACCGTCGCTTGCCCTTGCTGCCCGGAGATCACATCGGTCTGAAGCGGGAGAAATCCTCACTTGATGCTCTCGTTACTTAACCGTCATCCTGGGTTCGCCGCACAGCGACGCGGGCAGGGGCAAGCTAGAGCCCGTTACCGCAGAACTCGCTGATGGCGTAACACGGGCGCGGTGTGACCACAAGCCGTGCGAAAAGGAGGCGAACTTGCTGGCCAGGATGACACGGTTCACTGGGGTGGGGATCGCGACGGCCCTGATGCTGCCGGTGCTGCTCACCGCGTGCTCTCAGGGCGGCCCTGCGACGGCCGTCCCGGCCTCGGTCAAGCTGACCAACTGCGGCACCCCGGCACAGCAGCGGCCGGGCATTCTCCAGGTGGTCTGCCGGACCGACGACATCACGGCGAGAAAGCTGCACTGGTCCTCCTGGGGCAAGCCGGTCGCCACTGGTGTCGGGACCGGTGTCGTGGATGTGTGCGCGGTCGAGGATTGCCACTCGGGCCTGTATGACACGCTCCCGATCGTGATGGTCGCCTCGAAGATCGTCTCCTGCCCGCACGGCACCCGCGCCTACTCCCGTCTGCAGTACATCTTCGTCGGGCGCTCTCCATTCCAGGGTCTTCCCGCGCACCAGAACACGTCTAACTTCATGACGGCGCCCAGCCGGCCGGGCCTGCCTGTTAACCAGACCGTCAGCCTGACCTGCTGACACTCCCTGCGCGGAACCCCAACCCCTAACCCCCCGGTGCTCCTAAACCCCGAATCCAGGAGTGACATGCGCGCTGACGGCCTGTACGTGGCCGGCATTGGAACCTGGCTGCCGCCCGCCGTGAGCGTGCGGGACGCGCTCGCGGACGGGCGCTACGACCCGGCCGACCAGGAGAAGAACGAGTACGTATCGATCACCGTGGCCGGTGACGAAGATCCCCCGCCCGAGATGGCGGTGCGGGCGGCCAGGGAGGCACTCATCCGCTCCGGCATCCCGGCCGCCGACATCGCGCTGGTCCTGCACGGGTCGCTGTGGTACCAGGGCACTGACTTCTGGCCCGCCGCTTCCTACATCCACCGCAGTGTGCTGGGCGACGCGGGCCGGCATGCCCCGGCCATGGAAGTGCATCAGATGTCCAACGGCAGCCTGGCCGCCGTCGAGCTGGCTGCCTCCTACCTCGCTGCGGCGCCGCACCGCCGCGCCGCGCTGATCACCACGGCTGACCGGCTGGTCCTGCCGGGCTTCGACCGGTGGCGCAGTGACCTGCCCGGCATCGTCTACGGAGACGGCGCCGCGGCGGTCGTCCTGGCCAGGGACGGGTTCGCCCGGCTGCTGTCGCTGAGCACAGTCACCGACAGCACGCTGGAGGGGATGTACCGGGGCGACCGGCCGTTCGGCACCGTCGCCGGTCATGCCGGGTACCCGCTCGACAACCGGGCCCGGCGCACGGAGTTCGCCGCCGCCTGGGATGTGGCGGAGCTCGGCCGTCGGATCGGGTCGGGCCTGGCTGACGCGGTCGGCCAGGCCCTGGCCGAGGCCGACACGAAGGCCGCCGACCTGCGCTGGTCGGTGTTCCCCAACCTGGGCGTGACCACGCTGCAGCGGGCCTACCTGGAGCCGCTGGGCCTGGACCTGGCCTCGACGACCTGGGAATGGGGCCGGCGCACTGGCCACGTCGGCGCGGCCGATCAGCTCATCGGCCTGCGCCGCATCGCCGACAGCGGGCAGGCCGTGCCCGGCGACCGGGTGCTGCTCGTGGGCATCGGTGCCGGCTTCAGCTGGACCGGCGCCGTCGTCGAGTTCACCGGACAGCAGTGAGTCAGGACCAGTCAGGAGGAGCACTAATGGCAGGTAGCAGTGGCCCAGGCCCGGAGGAGTACCGGCGCGATGGCTGGTGGCGATCCGGGACCTTCCTTGGTGATCTGCGACGGCACGCCGCGGAGCAGCCGGACAAGCCGGCCGTCATCGCCCGGCGGACACCGGACTCCGACAGCCAGGCGTTCAGCTACGCCGAGATCGCCGCGGCCACGGACCGCTTCGCCGGCGCCCTGCTGGCCCTGGATGTCAAGCCGGGCGACTTCGTCGGGATCCACATGCCCGACTTCTGGGAGATGATGCCGCTGGCGCTGGCCTGCATCCAGATCGGCGCGCGGGTATCCCCGCTCATGCCGTCATTCCGGCGCCGCGAGCTTGAGCTGGCGGCGCGCACCACCGGAATGCGGGTCTTCATCACCGTAGCCGCACAGGACGGCAACCGCCCGGCCGACACGATGCTGGAGATCGCCGCCAGACAGAAGACGCTTGAGCACATCGTCGTGATCGGTGACGACCGGCCGGCCGGAACGCTGTCGTTCGACAGCGATTTCCTGGGCGCCGAGCCCGTCAGTCCGGCTGACCTCAGCGACCGCGAGCTGCCGCCGGATGAGCCGTTCCTGATCCTGTTCACGTCGGGCACGACCGGCGACCCGAAGGGCGCGCTGCACAGCCAGAACACGCTGTACGCCGGCATCCGCGCCTACGCCGAGACGCTCGGGTTCGACAGCTCGCTGGTCAAGGCGTCGCCGCACACCAACATGCACTACGTCGGGTTCGTGCAGAACCTGCTGACGCCGCTGGCGCTCGGCGGCACCGCCATATCCCCCAGCGCCTGGAACGCCTCGGTGTACCTGGACATGTTCGAGCGTCACGGCGTGACGATGCTCTACGCCGGGCCCGGCTTCGTCTTCCAGCTCCTGGCCGAGCAGCGGGCCCGGGCCCGCGACGTCAGCAGCCTGCGGTATATCGTCTCCGGTTCCGCGCCCGTTCCGCCGTCGCTGGTGGACCAGGTGCGCGAGACGCTCGGCGTCCGGCTGTACTCGCTGTGGGGGATGACCGAGAACGGGCCGGTCACCATGACCCGGCCCGACGATCCCGCGGACTGGGCCGCCTTCAGCGACGGGCGGCCGACGGGCGGGATGCAGGTGCGGATCGACCCGATGGCCGGCCGGGCGGACGGCGCGGGACCGCTGTGGGTGCGCGGCCCGGCGCAGTGCCTGGGCTATTACAAGAACGAGGCGGCGTACGCGGAGGACCTGGACGACGAGGGCTGGTTCCACACCGGCGACCTGGCCCGCGACGATGGCCGGGGCGGCATCCGGATCGCGGGCCGCAGCAAGGACATCATCATGCACACCAGCTTCAACGTGCCGGTCCTGGACATCGAGAACGTGATGCTCACGCATCCGGCCATCGCCGAGGTGGCGCTGATCGGCATCCCGGACGAGGCCGTCGTCGAACGGGTCTGCGCGGTCGTGGTGCCCGCCGGGGACGGGCTGGACCTGGTTGGCCTGCTGGCCTTTCTGCGCGGCGAGGGGGTCGGTGAGCTGTACCTGCCCGAGCGGCTGGAACTGGTTGACGCGATGCCCAAGACCGCCACCGGCAAGATCCGCAAGGTGGAGCTCAGGGAGCGGTACTCCGCGACCTGATGTACTCCGCAACCTGATGTGCTCCGCGACCTGATGTACTCCGCGACCTGACCGTGCCTAGCCGGCCTCGGCCGCCGCGGTGAAAGGGCTGCGGCTGAGGCTGGCGTGTACGAGGCCAGTGAGGGTCACGATGTCGAACACCGGAACGCCCAGCCGCTCCTGGATAGCGCTGGCGAACGGCACCAGGTCGGTGCACTCCAGCACCAGCGCGCCGATCTCGGGGTTCTCCCGCTTCAGCGCCTCGGCCTGGCTCAGCACCTCATGACCCAGCCGGGCCGGGTTCAGGTCATCGCGCCTGCCTTCCAGGATGACCTCGCAGAACTCGGGCTGGTCCTCCATGCCCGCGATGCGGACCGGCACCGATCCGCCGCCCACGGCCTTGAGGTAATCCGGGGACAGGGACGTGCTGCTGGCGGTCAGCACGCCGACCGCCTGCCCCGGCCGCAGCATCCGGTGGACCAGCGGCACCTGCATCAGGCTGGATGAGTACACCGGGACCGCGACCGCGGCGGCGAGCTCGCGCTGGAACAGGGCCAGGAAGCCGCACGCGCTGGTGATCGCGCTCACCCCGGCTCGCTCCAGCTCGGCGGCCGCGGTGATGAAGGGCTCGAGTATCCGAGGGTCTGGGTGAGTGACCACCCGCTCCGGGGTCATCCCGGCTACCACGTGATAGACCACCGGGAAATCGAACGTGGCCGTGTTGCGGATGTGGCCTGGGATCTTGGTGAAGGACGTGTCCAGGCAGATCACGCCGATGGACGCCGTCATGCTCGTCGGCCTCGGCCTCGGCCTCGGCCTCGGCCCTGGCCCTGAACTCGGCCCTGGCGCTGGAAGCGGTCGGTCCGGAACGGCGCCGGATCGATGTCCGGTTCCTTCCCGGTGACGATCTGGGCCACCAGCTCACCGGTGGCCGGGGCCAGGCCCATCCCGATGTAGCCGTGGCCGAACGCCACGGACAGGTTGCGGTAGCCCCCGGCGCGCCCGATGAACGGGACGCTGTCGGGCGTGCAAGGGCGCAGGCCGCTCCAGGTCTCCACGGTCTCGGTCGTCTCCAGCCTTGGCAGGTACGCGCTGACCGTGCGCCGGATGCCGTCCACCCGCCGCGCGGAGATCGTCGTGTCCAGGCCGGCCAGCTCCAGTGTGCCGCCGAAGCGCAGCCGGTCGCCCAGCGGCGCGAGCGCCACCTTCCCCTCGCTCAGCAGGACCGGCCGCCGCGGCCCGCCCGATGGGGCCCGGACCGTGACGCTGTAGCCCTTGGCCGGCTGCATGGCCAGGCCCCGGACGCCCAGCTGGCGTGCGCAGGCCGCCGACCACGCGCCGGCTGCGATGACTACCTCGCCCGGCGTGAAGTCCCCGCGGGTGGTGATGACCCTGGTCACCTGGTCGCCCGCGGTCTCGAAGCCGACGGCCTCAGTGTCGGGGCACAGCTCGACTCCGTCCCGCTGGAGCATCCGCGCGAACTCGGTCACGAACTCGGGTACGCGAAGCGCCGCGCCCTCGTCATTGATCATGGCGCCGCTGATGTCGAACTCGGCCTCCGGCTCGAGCGCGGCCAGTTCCTCCGGGGCCAGGATCCGCAGCGGCACGCCGAGCGCTACTGCCTGAGGCAGTGACTTGCGGGCCTTCTCGAACGCCTCGGGCGTCCGGTAGGCGACCACGATGCCGGGAGCGGTGAACGTCGGCGCCAGGGTGCCGGACGCGCACAGGTCGGTCAGGATGGCCAGGCTCCGCTGCTTCATCTCCAGCAGCACCCGGAACACCGCCCGCGCCGTCTGCTCGTCGCAGCACCGGCGGAAGTGCCACAGCCAGGACACCAGGTCGGCGTCCGGGCGCGGGCGGATCGAGAACGGGCTGCGCGGGTCGGCCAGCCAGCGCAGTCCCTGGCGCATGACACCGGGCTCGGCCAGCGGAGCCGAGCCCTGCGTGCCCACGAAGCCGGTGTTCCCGTAGGAGCACGATCCTGGCCCGCCGATCGCGCCGCGCTCGGCCAGGGTCACGGTGGCGCCGGACCGGCGCAGGTAGTAGGCGCAGAACAGTCCTACGATCCCGCCGCCGAGGACCAGCACGTCGGGACGGCCGCGCGCGGTGCCGGGCGCCGCATGCGCGGTGCCGGGCGCCGGAGGCGGCGTCGCTGGAGGCGTCGCTGGCACGACGTTACAGTTTGACGATGAAGAAGTTGGCCGGCAGGTTGATCACGACCCGCTCGTAGATCTGGGCCATGAGCGCGTGGCCGGGCTCGGCGAACGTCCCCGGCGGGGCCTCGGCGAACCGGATCACCGAGCGGCCGGCGTCGAACAGCATCGCGCCGTGCCCGAAGTCGCCGACGATGGCGGTTCCCGGATCCACCAGGCGCGTCCGCACGATGAAGACGCCGTTGGCCTCAAGGTCCCGCATCAGCCGTCCGTGGCCCAGGTACCGGTAGTAGTCCACCGGGTTGATGATCAGCCCGTCGGCCGTGCCGCCCATCTGCTCGGCCTCGTTGCAGGCCGCCAGCAGCGAGGAGCCGAACGGCCCGGCGGCGCTGATGTAAGAGATCTCCCTGTTGTTCAGCAGGCCGCCCTCACCGCGGATGATCGTGTCGTTCTCGGCCGTGCCGAGCCGGACGATGAGCCGGTAGTTGATGAACGACTCGAAGGTCTCGGTGTCCTTCCACAGCCCGTCCGGTACCTGAACCCAGGCCGTGGTGGGCAGCAGCTCCGGGATCGGCGACTTGCGGAAAAGGTTGGCCGCCTCGCGCCGCACGGCGGAGTCAATGACGCTGGAATCCGACCGGGCCGGGCTCTCGTGCCAGTAGAACTCCCGCGGGTCGCGGGAGAGATCCACGACCTTGAGCATGTTGCGCGCCGGATGCCGGGGCTTGCGCCGCGAGCTGGTCAGCGACCCGGTGATCGTGACGTCGTAGTCGACGTGGGCGTCCAGCCCGTCCCTGGCACAGGCCTCGGCGAACATCCGTCCCGGCAGCTTCTCCTCCTTACGCGCCGCGACGACATCGGCCATCGTTACCTCCGTGTGATCTGCGTGCTGCATGGCTCTCTCTCCGTTGAGTGCCTCAGGTTTGACTGCCGCAGGTGCGGTTCCGCCGGTCACGCATATGTGCTCGGGGCCGTGTACTGCTCAAGCTCCGGCGACATCACGCTCGCGCCGCCGTCGATCAGGTGCACCGTGCCGGTGATGAACGAGGCCCGCTCGCTGGCCAGGTAGGCGGCCATCCCGCCGACCTCGTCCGGGCGGGCCAGCCGGCCGACGGCGCTGTGCTGGCCCATCACGGCCAGCTGGGCCTCAAGGTCGCCATCCGCGGCGACCAGCCTGGCCGCCGCCCGCTCCACGAGCTCCGTGCGGGTCGCGCCCGGTGCCAGCACGTTCACGGTGATGTCGCAGCGGGCCAGCTCAGGGGCCAGGGACTGGGCGAAGCGGACCAGGGCGCCCCTGGTCACGCCGGACAGGGCCAGCGGGGCAACGGGAACGCTGGCGGTCTCGGATGCGACAAAGAGCAGCCGGCCCCAGCCGGCCGCCTTGAGGTGCGGCACCGCGGCCAGCGCCAGGGTCACCGCCGGCAGCAGCACCAGCGACATGGCGCCCTGGTAGTCCTCCGGCTCGAACACCGACGCGGCGCCCGTCGGCGGGCTGCCGCCGCTGACCACGACGATGTGCAGCGCGCCGAGATCGCTGGCCACCTCGTCAACCCAGGCCCTGGCCGCCGCGCGGTCAGTGATGTCCACGCTCGTCGCGTGCACCTCGCCGCGGGCCACCCGGCGCAGCCGGTCGCGCGCGGCGGTCAGCCGGCCGGGGTCCCGCCCGCAGATCGCGACGTGCGCTCCCTCGGCGGCCAGCTCGCTGGCGGCCGCGAAGCCGATGCCGCTGGAGCCGCCGGAGATGAGCGCGACCTTGTTCTCCAGACCGAGATCCACCTGATCCTCCTCCGCAGATCAGTCGGCGAGCGCTCGCCGGTAGCCGTATCTCCGGATGAGCGGCCAGGACAGCGTCCCGGCGGCCAGCCTGGCCCGGCCAGGCAGCGTGGCCCGCCACGAGTCGTCGGCGGCGCGGATCGGCGTGGGACCGGTCAGGAAGCGGTCGGGATTGCCGGTGACCGTGTGATTGGCGTGCAGCTCGACAATCCGGTCCCGCACCGGGTTGGCCTCGGTGCCCGCGCCGCACAGCCGCAGCACCGAGTCGACGGCGGCGGCGGGATCGGCAGCGAACTCCTCATAGCGCAGGAACAGGGAGCGGTCCCGATGACGGCGGGTGAGCGCCTCGCACGCCATGTTGAAGCCGTGCCAGTAGGCGGTGCTGCGGACGGCCGACATCGGCGAGACGTACTGCTTGGCCTCACGGTAGGACTGGGC
>Ga0134126_10011844_pt1 | contig 11003 bp, 9 predicted proteins | sample KB31752_FD_96881 | JGI IMG/M metagenome (GOLD analysis project Ga0134126, IMG submission 96881) | Terrestrial soil microbial communities with excess Nitrogen fertilizer from Kellogg Biological Station, Michigan, USA - KB3-175-2 | ecosystem: Environmental > Terrestrial > Soil > Unclassified ... | reverse complement strand
TAAATGCTGTCGCGTTGATTATCGCGACCGGGCCGGCCTTGCGGATTGCCGCCGCTCTTGGGACGGCGTCCACGCCGCCGCCTGTTTCTCCCTCCTCCACCGGAGGGACGTCCTGGTCCTGCGTTCATATTTTTCTCGTTTATGTCCTGTTTAGTGCGCCCGAAAGGCGAACGGTTTTTGCTTTCCTGCTCTCACCGCGATTGGGAAACCTTGCGTCGTGCAGATGCACGTAACGTACGGAAAAACCCATTAGCGGCTGGAATCTCTTAATTGATCTATGTCCGTTGTGCGCCCGGAGCCGTTAGGCGCGGAAGGTCAGCCAGGGGGCTTGACCGTTGGGAACACCATTATGCTACCGCTCCCGTCGAAGCAGCGCAAGTCCTAACTAACCTGAGTTTTACACAGAAGTAACGGTATTTCGCCGATACAGCTGCAAATGCCGCCGCGCCGACTGCTTACGGTGAACCCATTAAGACTGCGAGGTAACCTGGCGCGCCCATTGCATTGCCTGCCAGAACGCCGCCGCAACTTCGCTCTCGCTGAGCCCGAGTTTGCGGGAACATTCAGCTGTACCGTTCCAGTCTCCTGATTCTCGCGCCAACATTAGATCGTAAAGCGGACGAAGTTTGCTGGGTACGCCGAGGAGCAGCGCTTTGGTTTCCGGGTCCAGAGGAATCGACTCCAGAACGCTGCTCATGGGAATTTCGAGTATGGTATCGATCATGGAAAGCATGCCCATCAAGAACAAATCGGATTCACCATGCGGGACGCGAGGCGCCAGCAATTCGCAAAATCGCGCCCTGACCATCGCGGTAATAACCAATTCGCTCGATCGATTCTCGCCAATCGTAAGCGTGGCCACCAAACGCACCCAGCGCCGAACTTCACGCTCACCCAGAAGCGCAAGCGCGTGTCGCACCGAGTGCACTTCGCTTTGAATGCCAAATGCGGCTGAATTCAGATAGCGCAACAGGCGATAACATATGGAGACTTCCTGCTTGATGAGGCTCTCGAACTCACGTGGGTTGAGTTCGGGCTGAGAAACAGCACGTAGCAGTCGCAAATAGTTCATCCGGCTAGCAGGAATTTCTTTGGCCTGAAGGACTTCCGGGCGGCGGAAAAAATATCCCTGAAAATAAGTAAATCCAGCTTTTTTTGCGGCTGTAAATTCTTCCCGGGTTTCCACTTTTTCTGCCAGCAGGTGGCGAACCCATGATCCATGCTTGACCATCATCGCTGCGTAGTGTTCAGGCGTGGTCTGCTTGATATCTACTTTGATAATGTCTACGAACTCGATCAGAGGCTCTCGCGGATCGTTGAATACAAAATCGTCCAGCGCAATCAAGTATCCAGCTTGCTTCAACCGCTTCAATGCCGCAATGACGAGATCATCGACCGGCACCGATTCGAGAACTTCGGCCACCGCCAGCGTGGACGGCAAAAGAGTCATATAGTCTTTGAGCAGTATCTCGCGCGTGCAGTTTACGAAGGCGCGCCTCGAGTCACACAACAACTTGAGCCCCATCTGCAGCGAGGTGTCGAGAGTGCGCCGCGATGCTGAATCGGCGTCAGTTTCGCGAAAATGATTTTCAATTCCATCGCGAAACAGCAATTCGTATCCATAAACTTTTTCCTCAACCGTAAGGATGGGTTGTCGGGCGACGTAGCTGAAGCCGGAGGTAGCACGCTCGGCGGCCGAGGCAGGAGAGGTCTTGGGAGCGCTCACCGTCAGAACATCGGCGTTTTTCAGCGATAACTTCAATCGCGGAAAACGGGTAAGACGTAGTAAACGGGCCGCTGTAATCTACGGCCCGGTTAATTTCGCGTGAAACGATTCTACTTAAAAGCGATCGACCCAAACGTGCCAACCAGATTGTTGTGTGGTCCTGCAGTGAAGAACAGTCTGTTGGCGCTACCGTTTGCTACGCTCCCTCCCCCGAAATCAATCGCCCAGAGTTGGTCAATCTGAATGATCCGGCCCGCCGTGTCCTTGACGGTACCTACCAGTTGCCCTTTGGCGTTGAAGCCGTGAATGGTGCCATTATTCGTATTGTTAGAGACCAGAAGCGTGTTACTCAAGGGTCCGAAGGTTGATGGAGCCAGAGCGAATCCCCAGGGCTGGTTGAGCGGCGCACCCTTTGCGAACAAACCGATCAAGCTGCCGTCTTCTTTGTAGACGTCGATGAATCCACCGGGCCCGCCTGAAGAGTCCGCGAATGAGACGTACACCTTGCCGTTGATGTCCCGAATACCAAAGACCGAGAACCCGCTCGGAATGGCTGGATCATTAGCAAACGTGCCCGTGTGATTAAAGCTGCCGTCGTAGATGTCCACCCGGTTATTGGCAGCGTCCGCGGCAAACAGGAAATTGCCTGAGGGTTTATTGGTGATCGCGAGAGCGGTATACGATGCTCCACTCTTCGAATTATCCACTGCAATGGCGGCGTCAAAAAGCGTAAGTCCCGGAGCCCATGCGCTGATTGTGCCATCCAGAGTGTCGAAGAGAAAAAATGTTGGCCAGCCCTGGACCTGGAACTCGCCTGTCTGCGACGGATTCCAGACTACGCCAGTCGGAAGTCCTATCGGCCCGGCTCCAGGCGCGGGCGGGATCTCGACTTCAAGTCCTTGCTTAACACCCTGCGCGTTATAGAGCGTGCTCCAGCCCGATCCGTTATCGCCAACCCACCAGGGCGTGGTTGCGCCGCGGGCAAGCCCCCAGGCATTTACATTTAATGGATCGACGTGCTCTGCCTGTTTAACCTGATTGGAAGATAGATTCCTGACTTGATATTGTGCCCAAGCCGCACCTGGTAAAAACATCAGTGTGAGGCCGAGCGTGCCGATGAACGCTAGAGTACGACGCTGCATTGCATCCTCCTTCGAACGGACGAATACGGTGTTGAATTTTTTGAGATTGATTCTTTACCGTTTCGGCTGGTTCGCGAGGAATCGTACCGCGACACATGCGCCGAGAATGTCACTCGTGGGTCAAGCGTGTGTCATTGCCTTTTTACTTTAATTTTTGTATTGGCAGCTTGACAGGCGCGCAAAAGAGAGATCAGAAAATTACTGTGAAAATAAAACGGGCGTTTCGACTCTTGCGAGTCAGAAACGCCCGGGCAGCCCTCCCCCAGAACTGCTCGCCAATAACGTTAGTTGGAGAGCGGTGAATTGAGAATGGCACTAACGTGCTAAAGACTTCCACAGCCCGAAAACCGCGACAGACTGGGCAATTTGGCGAAAATCGCGCCTCCGCCTGTCGGGCGTTAAGTATCTCTAGTTTTAGCCGATGAATGCAGTGAGGGCTAAATATGCCCTCCGCCTGGAGTGTGTTCCGGCACCGGCTGCTTGGGAAAGTTTAATGTTTGCAATCATCGGCATTGTCGTTGTCGTGGCAGCGATTCTCGGCGGATATCTGATGGAGCACGGCAACGTCAAAGTCCTTTTACAACCAGCGGAACTCCTTATCATCGGCGGGGCTGCGGCGGGCACTGTTTTAATTGCCAACCCTCTCCACATACTTAAACAGATCATCGCCGGGGTGGTGGTGGTTTTTAAAGGGTCCAAGTTCACCAAGCAGCGCTATATCGAGTCGCTGCGATTAACCTATGAATTGTTAAACAAGGCCCGGCGGCAGGGACTGATGTCGCTCGAAACTGATATAGAGGACCCCGAGAAGAGTCCCATATTCTCCAAAGATCCCGAGTTTCTAAAAGACCATGAAGTCCGCTATTTTTTTTGCGACAGCATGCGCATGGCAATCAGCGGAGTCGAAGCTTTTGAGCTCGATCAGCTGATGGATCTAGATTTGGAAGTTCATTATCACGAAGCCAGCATTCCCGTCGCTTCGCTCAGCACCATGGCGGATTCGCTTCCTGGGCTCGGAATTGTTGCGGCAGTCCTTGGGGTTGTGATCACTATGGGGGCATTGGGTGGGCCACCGGAAGAAATCGGGCACAAAGTGGCGGCCGCTCTCGTCGGAACATTTCTCGGAATTCTGCTGTGCTACGGCTTCATCGGCCCCATCGCGTCCAACATGTCGAAAACTGCGGACGAGGAACGGGCCTATCTTGGCGTTCTGAAAGTCGTAGTGATTTCATTTCTCAAAGGAACCGCACCAATCATGGCGGTTGAAGCTGCGCGGCGTGCGATTCCAGGTCACGTGCGTCCCACGTTCTCGGAATTAGAAAAAGCCTGTCGAGGCAGCGGCGCCGAATCTACGGAAGCGGCTCCGGACGCAGAAGCTGCCACAGCGGGGGATTAGCGAATGGATGCTCCGCGGCAGGTCATTATCATCAAGAAAAAGGCGTCCCACAGCGGCCATCATGGCGGCGCATGGAAGGTAGCTTACGCTGATTTCGTCACCGCAATGATGGCCCTGTTCATTGTGCTGTGGCTGCTCAACACCAGCAAGCCAGTAAAGGAAGCGATCGCCGGATATTTTCGTGATCCCTCAGGAACAGCCGGAAAACTCGGCACCAGCAGCGAGGGACCAGGGGAAAAATTTGTCCCAACACCAGTTCCCAATGAGGACATGGGTAAATTGAAGGACGAGATTGAAAAGGCCATGCGGCGTTTGCCCAACTTTGACAAATTCAAGAATCAAATTGTTCAAGAATCAAATTGAAATAAAAGTCACGCCAGAAGGTTTGCGGATTGAGCTTCTCGAATCTGCTACGGGAACGTTCTTTAACCTGGGAAACCGAACTCCCAACTCGAATGGCAGCGAGTTGCTCGACATGCTGGCGGGCGAGTTAGGAAAACTGCCCAACAAGATTTCCATTGAAGGACATACCGACTCGAAACCGTTCAGCGGGAAAAAGGATTATGGAAACTGGGAGCTCTCAACCGATCGCGCCAACTCTGCGCGTCGGCTGATGCAAGAACAAGGACTGGGCGCGAAGCAGGTAGCACAGGTTCGCGGCTTTGCCGATCAACTGCTCCGGGTGCCCAAAAATCCTGATGATCCATCCAACCGGCGCATCTCGCTGATCGTTCAATATCTTGACAACACAGATAAAGATACAGGCGAAACCATGGAAAAGGTGAATCACCTTACCGGAACTGCAGACACGACATCACCGAATCAAGAGCCGAAAGAAGCTAAGCCCTGACCCTCTGAAATCGCGCTATTGAACTTCAAAAGTTCCGGCAACCCCGCTGGCTGAATCCGGCGCGACCCAGACGTCGTAAGTTCCTGCCGGAACGATCCAGTGCATGTCCGGATCGTATGAGCCCAGGTCATTGGCCTGAACCGTGAATTCGACGTTTTTGTGTTCTCCTGGCGCAAGCGTCACCCGCTGAAATCCTTTCAGCTCGCGTACTGGACGTGAAGTTGGCGCTACGCGATCGTGAACATAAAGCTGCACGACTTCAGTACCCTCGCGCTTACCGGTGTTCTCAATTTCTGCAGTCACATGCAACGAACCAGCAACTCCACGAACTCCCTCCTTGCCTCCAAACGTGATACTTCTGACGATGCCACTCTTAACGCTTACATTGCTGTACTTGAACTTTGTATACGTGAGCCCGTAGCCGAATGGATACAGCGGTTCGTTGCTCAAATCTAAATATCCCGTGTGCCAGCGGTCGGGCGCAGATGGGCGTCCAGTATTTTTATGGTTGTAATAAATCGGGATCTGTCCAACTGAGCGCGGCCAACTGAGTGGCAAACGAGCGCTGGGAGATGCATCGCCGAAAAGAACATCAGCAATCGCGTTCCCAGCTTGCACACCGAGAAACCACGCCTGCATGATTGCCTGAACGTGACCAGGAGCCCAGCTTATGTTCAGCGGACGTCCGCTCTCGAGCACCAGCACAACCGGCTTTTTTGTGGCCAGCACGGCAGAAATGAGTTTCATTTGATCGCCTGGCAATTCGAGTGAAGCGCGTGAACTTGCTTCTCCAGTCATTCCCGCAAGTTCACCAACAAAGAGAATCACGGTATCTGCTTTGTTCGCAGCGCTCACGGCATCTTCAATCGTGGCGGCTTTGTTGCTGGTTTCAACCCCCGCAGCGCCGGTGGCCGAGGTTGGAGCTGGCGCGGCCACTCCGGCAGCAAGTCCTTTTTCAAACGGCGGAATATCAACGCCTTTTGCGTAGAGCACGTGCTCTTTCCCCAATTTCGTGACAATTCCTTCCAGAGGTGTGACCGCATCTTTCGCTTGCCCATTCCCTGCCCAGGAGCCAAGTTGCGAAGCCTTGTCGTCCGCTAGTGGTCCGATTACCGCAACCGTCTGCGCTTTCTTCAGCGGCAGCAAATCATTATTGTTCTGTAGCAGGACCATGGATTCCTGCGCCATTTTGCGCTCGATCTGCAAACTGTCAGCAGTGAGAATGTCAGTCTTCTCGCGAGCGGGATCAGTATAGGGATGTTCGAATAGTCCAGCCTTGAACTTCACGCGTAAAACGCGCCGCACTGCTTCATCCACAACGCTCTCGGGCAGTTTGCCGGACTTCACCAGATCAGGGATAAACCTTTCGTAGTCATCATCGGCCATATCCATATCAACGCCGGCACTCAGCGCTTCGAGAGAGGCCTGCGAATCATCCGCGGCCACGCCATGCGCGATCAATTCATGGATAGAGTTGTAATCGCTGACCACGAACCCATCGAATTTCCATTCGTCGCGAAGAATGTCTGTCAGCGTGTGATGATTGGCGGTGGCCGGAACTCCATTCAGATCATTGAATGCAGACATCAAGGTGCCTACACCGGCATCGACTGCCGCATGGAATGGCGGCAGGTAGACTTCGCGCAACAATTCTTCGGAAATGTCCACGGTGTTGTAATCGCGACCGCCCTCCACAGCGCCGTATGCAACGTAGTGTTTTGCGCACGCGACTACGCTTTCCGGATCAGCAATATTGTTCCCTTGAAAACCTCGTACCCGTGCCGCAGCGACCACAGAACCTAAATAAGGATCTTCTCCGGCGCCCTCTACGATGCGTCCCCAGCGCGGGTCACGCGCGATATCTACCATGGGAGCGAACGTCCACTTCACACCCGAGGCACTCGCTTCCTTTGCGGCCACTCGTTCCGATTGCTCAATGAGCTGAGGATCGAAACTTCCGGCGCTCGCCAGCGGGACAGGAAAAACAGTGCGGTAGCCATGAATCACATCGTATCCGATGATTAATGGAATTTTCAGGCGCGAGTTCTCAACCGCTGCGCGCTGCGCTTCATTCACGTTTTCTGCGCCGAGCACGCCTAAAATTGACCCGACCTTTCCCTGCTTGATCATCTCGGCGGTGTGGGCATTCATTCCGGCGAGTTGCGTGATCTGACCGGCTTTCTCTTCCAGTGTCATCTTCCGCAGAAGGGCATTTACGCGTTGCTCGATCTGTGGGTCTGAAAATTGCTGCGCCAATGATGTCAGCGAAAAACTGAAAAGCAGGATGCAGCACAACAAGGTTTGACGGAAATAAAACATGGGGCCTCCTGCGGAAAAACTAAGTAGGAATGCGACAGCCAGTATATAACAGGCAAGCCAGGAAAAACGTTATTCTCAGGCGTGAAATGCAGATTCAACCCATCAAAATTCGCAAAGCCCGGCGATCATGGCCCGACCTTTCCGATGTAAACCGCAAACGGATCAAGCGAGATTGATTGCAAGGAAACGGATGCGCCCTTGGCTTTCCCGGTGCTCAACATCGTGGCCGCTTTCGAGGCAGTGAGGCCCTGCGCCTGCAAATCGAAGCTGACCTTCTGCGGACTGGATGACATATTCAACACCACCAAGACTGCTTCATCCTTGTAGCGGCGAAGGTACGAGAGCACATTCGCATCATTTTCGTTCAATGCGACGTAATCGCCGTCGCGCAGCGCCCGATCCTGTTGACGGAGTGCAAGCACCCGCCGATAAAAATTCAGGATCGAATCCGGATCCTTCAGCTCGGTTGCTACATTGTGAGTTTTGTAACTCGCGGGAACCGGGAGCCACGGTTTAGTCTGACTGAAGCCGGCGTTCGCGCTGGTGTTCCACTGCATGGGGGTGCGCTCACCATCGCGGCCTTTCTCTTTCGGCCAACCCAGCCTGCCGATTGGGTCTTTCACATCCTCTCGGCGCTTAGGATCATTATTCGTCATTCCAATTTCTTCGCCGTAATACATGATCGGCGTTCCTCGTAACGTGAGATAAAGGCCAGCCATGAGCTTGGCAATTGCATCGTTGTGCACGCCATCGCCGTAGCGAACGTATGCGCGAACGATGTCATGATTGCTGAGCACGTAGACCGGCCATCCGGCTGAATTCACACCCGCAATCTGCTTGCGAAACTCGGGCGCGGAAAGTTTGTCGACCCGAGTAAAAAGGAAATCCATCGGCATCTGCAGTTCATTGCTGTGCTCGCCGTAATACTGCTTGAGTTCATCAATATCCTTAGTCCACGTTTCTCCAATCAGCACGGCGTCATACTTGTCTGCAACTTGCCGCAAGCGCTGCAACACGCCGTGAAGTTCAGGCAGTTTGGTGTTATACAAATTCTGCATGTTGGGATCGCCGTACTGATTCTTGCCGGGGAGCACGGGATTATTGTGCAGATCAGGATCTTCAAATAGCGTATCCACTGCGTCCAGCCGGAATCCCGCGACCCCACGCTCATACCACCAGCGGGTCACGTTGAACATAGCTTTCTCAACTTCAGGATTGCGCCAGTTCAAGTCCGGCTGCTCGGGATAAAAAAAGTGGTAATACCACTGCCCTGTAGTGGGATCGAATTTCCACGCCGACCCGCCGAAAGTTGAAAGCCAATTATTAGGCGGTTGGCCCGCCCCCTTACCATCGCGCCAGATATACCAGTCGCGCTTGGGATTGTCCCTCGACGACCTCGACTCCTTGAACCAGGCGTGCTGGTCCGAAGTGTGGTTCATCACAAAATCCATAATGATGCGGATATTTCGCTTCTTGGCCTCACTGGCCAAGCGGTCGAAATCCGCCAGGGTGCCATACATGGGATCGATATTTTCGTAATCAGAAACGTCGTAACCAAAATCCACTTGTGGCGACGGATAGCAGGGGGTAATCCAGATCGCGTCAATTCCCAGGTCCTTCAAATAATCCAGCTTCTCAGTGATGCCGTTCAGGTCTCCGATTCCGTTGTTGTTGGTGTCGGCGAAACTGCGGGGGTAGATTTCATAAAAAACCGCATGCTGCCACCATTGATGCCCTTCCGCGTCCAGCTTGACCTGCGACTTCGCTTTGAGAGAAAACATTGCGATCCCCAGAAGTATTAACGCCAGCACGCCCCAGGCAGAGCTGAGAATGCTTTTCGCCCTTGAATTATTGTGGAGAAATATCCGCATTGGGCCTCCTGCCATATACCGCGCAACAAAATGAGATTGTCTCACGCGCAATAGCCTCGTGCATTTCACAATACATTTAGGTGAAGGTGAGCAGAATCGCTGTATGATTTTCCTGGCGTGGTGGGCGGCCCGGCGTAAACATCTCGGCAGAGTGATTTTATTGAGCGATTTTAAAGGGCCGCATGGTTTCCGTGAGAGGACTGCGATGTTATTATGTTCTGGATACTCTCCGCATTGCCACACTCCTCAGTAGCTCAATGGCAGAGCATCCGGCTGTTAACCGGAGGGTTGTAGGTTCGAGTCCTACCTGAGGAGCCAATCTTTTGCCCGCATAAATACTGGCGATTCCATTTCAGCAAGTAATTTGTGCTAGATTTTGTACTAGGTCAAGGCCGACCAGAATCAGCCGATTTCTACCGTTCCGACTGTTAAGCCTGAGAAGGCCGTACAGAAAAATCGAATGGAAATCACGATTTACCGCCGTCACACCAAGCAATGCCCCTATAAAAGAAGATCGGTACGCACCCCGATGCAGTTGTCCCCTCTCCGGTCAGTTTAATTGGCCCCAGCCTACCACCAAGTTCGATGGAAAAAAGCTTAAGCACGGGCAGAACAAATGGAGCCGCAACGCCTGGATTTGGTCAGAAGCTCACAGAATTCCACGAAGCTTAAGCGTGAACTAGAGGGACTCTTAGAAGGCGAGCCTGTCCGCACACCCATCACCGTTGAAGCCGCCGTCCAGAATTGGCTCGCATTCAAGTCGAGCAATGGGGATACGATCACCAAGCCAGAGTTGATGGGCCGTAAGCTAGTGGACTGGTGCAAAAGGAACGACGTGCTGCTTCTCTGTGCCATGACTCCGGATCAGGCAGTCAACTTCCGTCAGTCGCTCCCGTTTCGCACCGGCGACAGCAGCAGCCCATCCGTTCACTGGTCGGTCATTGGCGGCTTCTTCAATTGAGCCGTCGGCATGGCATACATCTCCAGCAGCCCGATTCCTGATCCCCGTCAGAAACCCCAGTTCCGCATTCGATACGAGAAGGAAGTTGTCCCTCCGACCAAACAAGAGGTCGATCAGGTTCTTGCAATTGATTGGCCAGTTCTGCCTGAAGCTCCCAGCTCGTCGCCGGGAATTCGGCGAAGTTGAATTGGGAAGTTCATGGCGGAAATCCCCCGAACATCGTAGTTGACCGAATAGTTGAAAGCAGCGACGACACTAAAGAAACTTGGACGCGAATTGCAAAATTGCCAAACACCGCGACCGAGTACAGCGATTCTTCTTTGAAGAAAGGCGACCACTTCGCGTACAGGGTCCGCGCGGTCAATTCAGACGGAGAATCTGCCTATTCCAACATCGCAAGGGACTGCAGTTTCGCTGAGGCAGTAATAAATGGCCCTCCGCAACAATGCCTGAGAGGTGCGGCTTTTGCGCAGCGCAGGGTATCGCCTTTGTGTCACGTTGGGAACGGTGGCGTATCACTATATCGCAGTTGTTGTAAGCAAGGGTGTTGGTGGGATTGGAAATCTTTCCGCGTCGGAAAACCTCTCTGCCGTCCACTGCCTTCGGGCGCCTAAGTTGTAGATCTATTCGCTCTGACCGCCTTACTGAACAGAGACGATTACCTGCAAAGCATGAACTATTCCATTAGCCTTTCCCGTAACCGACACTGTGTAGTAAGCCGTACTGGGCGCGACTGCG
>Ga0134126_10011843_pt1 | contig 11003 bp, 9 predicted proteins | sample KB31752_FD_96881 | JGI IMG/M metagenome (GOLD analysis project Ga0134126, IMG submission 96881) | Terrestrial soil microbial communities with excess Nitrogen fertilizer from Kellogg Biological Station, Michigan, USA - KB3-175-2 | ecosystem: Environmental > Terrestrial > Soil > Unclassified ... | reverse complement strand
TGCAGGTCCGTAAATCATTCCAGCTGCTTTTTATGATCTTTTTAATAGCAGGGTTTTCATTTTATGTGAAAGCGGCGTTTCAGCTCACGCATTTTTTGCTGTGCGCTGTGCCTGCATCCGTATTTTTTTCGTACTATTTTTTATATGCCCGGCGCAGGTGGTTTTACGAGCTATTGTACGCGCTATTGCTCGCCGGGATCGTATATTTCCAGTTTAACACTTTTTAACTTTTACTTTCGTTCAATTTACAGCTGTTATATTAGTTTTGTATCATGAAATTTGGAGTAGTTATATTTCCGGGTTCTAATTGCGATGAGGATATCATCTATGTATTGGAAAAAATACTTGGCCAGCATGTGGTGCGTTTATGGCACAAAGATCACGACCTGCAGGGCGTTGATTTTATCGTATTGCCCGGGGGCTTTTCATTTGGCGATTATCTTCGTTCGGGCGCTATTGCCCGGTTCTCGCCCATTATGGTCGAAGTTATACAGTTTGCAGCCAGGGGAGGCTATGTGCTGGGTATTTGCAACGGCTTCCAGATATTGACAGAAGCCGGACTGCTGGCAGGCGCGCTATTGCATAACGAGAACCGGAAATTTATTTGCCGTAACATTTATATGAAGCCGCAAACTTCAAATTCATTGCTTACGGCACAAATCGATCCCGAAAGGGCCTTAAAAATACCGATTGCCCATGGCGAAGGCAATTATTTTGCCGATGCCGATGTTTTAAAATCGCTTAACGATAATGACCAGGTATTATTCAGGTACTGTGACGAGTTTGGTAATATTACTGCAGAATCAAATCCAAACGGGTCGCTCGATAATATTGCCGGGATATGCAATACAACCAGGAATGTATTTGGCTTTATGCCGCATCCCGAGCGTGCATCAGATCCCCTGGTAGCCAATGAAGACGGGCTGGCCATTTTTGAATCCATATTATCAATGGTTAAATGTTAAGTTTAAAGCCCAAAGTTTCCAATCCTAAGTCAAAAATTACATTTACTGCAATAATTGCTGCAGCGGCCTGTTTTATTTTAGGCTTTTTTACTTCGGACTTAAGCCTTGAAACTTGAGACTTAGGATATGACTTTAGCTATTGACATTGGCAATACGTATACAAAAATCGCTGTATTTAAAGTGGACGAATTGCTGCATGCTGAACAATATCCTAATACCGGTGCGAGGCTAATACCAGGTTTATTGAATGATTATAAGGTAACAAGGGCGATAATTTCGTCAGTAAAAAAAGAAAAAACCGCCTGGGAAACGGAACTGGCAGCGAAAACACCGGTGACAATATTTAACCGCCAAATGACGAAAGGCATAACAAACCATTACCTGACGCCCGAAACACTTGGGCTCGACAGGCTGGCGGCAGTGATAGGAGCGAGGCATCTGTACCCAAACGAAAACAACCTGGTAATTGACGGGGGAACCGCTATAACTTATGATTGGGTTGATGCGGAAGGGAATTACTACGGGGGCAGCATATCGCCGGGATTAAGCATGCGTTACCGGGCATTGAACGATTATACCGATGGTTTGCCACTGGTAGACGCCGATGAAAGCTTTACAGCTGATCACGGAAACAGCACAACTACCGCAATACGCTCGGGCGTACAAAACGGAATAAAATATGAATTGACGGGGTTTATAGAAGCATATGCCAAAAACGGGCAGGAGGTAAATATAGTACTAAGCGGGGGCGACAGTATTTTTTTTGATACCCTGTTAAAAAATAGCATCTTTGCCCCCTGTATTAAAATTGAGCCCTACCTGGTTCTAAAGGGATTAAACGCAGCCATAAAAAACAATAATGACTAAATATACAAGACTTTTTATAACATTTTTACTTGCTGCTATCGCATTTGGAGCAAAGGCGCAATCAACGGCTACCACCAGTTCGCCGTATTCAAAATATGGCCTGGGTGATATTACCCCGGGCTATCTGCCGCAAAACATCGGAATGGGGGGGATATCCACAGCTATCAACAAGATAAATTTTTATAACAATATTAATCCGCTTAACCCGGCATCGTACGGGGCAATAAACCTCACAACGATCGATGTCGGCATTTATTCAAACATCGTTAATTTAAGCCAGGCCGGCCAAAAGGCGTCCGACGCCAATTTCAGGCTAAGCCATGTCGCTTTTGCCGTTCCGATCACCAAGCGGTCGGCGATTAGTTTTGGGTTGCTGCCATACAGCGAAATGGGGTACAATTATAAGCAAACGCTTAGCCGGGGCTATACCGGCAAAGGTGTAGATACAAATGCAACAAATTATGTTTATAACGGCGATGGCGGTTTATCAAAAGCTTACTTTGGCTATGGCTTCGGTATCGGTAAACATTTTTTAATCGGGGGCAACGTGTCGTACATATTCGGCAATTTGCAGCAGTTCAGCTCAACCGAAATACCCGGCCTGTACGGCACCTTAAATTCACGAGTTGAGCAAAGCAACGCTATAGGCGGCGCTAATTTTGATTACGGCGCGCAGTACTCATTTGATTTTGGCGATCAAAGCGACAAGCACCTGGTGCTCGGTTACTCCGCTTCGGCCAAATCGAGCATCAATTCAACCAACACCTATATTGTAAGCCAGTATTCGATTGACGCAAATGGTGTTGCAAATACCGCAGCCGATTCGGTAATAAGCATCGTAGGGGGTAAAACCAAAATTCAGCTGCCGCAGGTCAATCATTTCGGCATATCCTTTCAAAACGACGGCCATTTTATAATCGGGGCCGATTATAGCATAGGCCATTGGTCGGCCTTCACCGTCTCGGGCGCCAATGCAGGTTTCCAGGACAGTAAAACGCTGAATGTAGGCGGCGAGTTTACACCGAACATCAATGCCCTGCATAATTACTTCGCGCGGGTCGATTACCGGTTGGGTTTTATTTATGATCAAAGCTATCTTAATATATCCAATACCAACATTAACAGAACTGCGTTGACCTTTGGGCTTGGCCTCCCGCTATCGCCAAATCTTACCACGTTTTATAAGATCAATTTTTCAGCCGAACTGGGCCAGCGCGGCACTACGGCAAACGGCCTGGTTAAAGAAAACTATGTTAACCTGCACCTGAGCTTTGTACTTAACGACAAGTGGTTCCAGCGGTATAAATTTGAGTAGAAAGCTCAAAGCAGAAAGCAAAAAGCGGAAAGCAGAAAGCGGAAAGCTCAAAGCAGAAAGCAGAAAGCAGAAAGCAGAAAGCGAAAAGCTCACGACAGAAGGCTGGGGGCTTAGTTTTTGCGTCCTTGATACAATCCGGTGATAATATAAGCGTTTAGCTTTATACATTTAGTTTCTATAATGGTACGTATTATGTTGGCTTTACGCGTTGCGCTTTCAGCTTTTAGCTCCATTAGGTATATGCGCGCAAAAAAGTTGTCCGTTTTGTATTTGCCGGCAGTGTTGATTTGCATGCTGGCGCTAAGCGCGTGCGAAAACTCGTTGAACGATATACAGAAAATCGCCTCCAAGGAAGAGGATAAACCAATATCTACTTCAAAAGGCGTTGACGTGATCTACAGCGACTCCGCAAAAGTTAAAGCGCGCCTGCTTACGCCCCTGATGATAGAGTTGGACGATAAAGACAAGTCGTACCAGGAAATGCCCAAAGGCATCAAGATCATTTTTTATGATGACTCGCTAAAGCAAAAAGGTACCATAACCTCAGACTATGCCATAAGGCTTGAAAAGGAAAACACCATTACCTTCAGGCGAAACGTGGTAGCCACCAACTCCCAGGGCGAAACTTTTAAATCGGAAGAGCTGGTGTACGATCAAACCAACAAAAAATTAACCACCACAAAACCCGTCGAGATCAATATGGGCAACGGCGATATTATGCAGGGCATCGGCGCCACCAGTAACGAGAGCCTGTACCCATGGCATATCGAACAATCAACCGGTGTTTTTCATGTCGATGAGAAACAGGCGACGGGAGGGCAGTAGGTTCGGGAATTAGAGCGAACCTGGTATTTAGTGTCTCGCCTTGAAGCGCAAAAACTGGTTTGCAGGCGTTGCTGCTGTTAATGTCAAGAAACAGATAGAATGGAACCCGAACTATGTCAAACTCGAAACGTGCAAAGGCGGACGATTAAATTGGGAAAAATAAATGGCATCTTTAAAACCGTAAATGATCGGGAACATTGGGAACTCACTGATGAACTGCGAACCGTATTCGAAAAACGGTGAAATGATCAATCCACTTACTTTTGAGCAGCTAAAAACCACTTCGAATTATAAAGCCTAAACTTTTATGCCAAAAAGTCTTATTCCGTTTATTGTCCTGCTATCTGCCATCACAAAACTTGAAGCACAGACTGCCCTAAGACGTGATAGCTCGAACCTGATGAAGGAAGTAGTAGTAACTTATCAGGCAGATAAGTTAACACCTATCACCTTTCAAAATATAAACGGAAAGGAGCTCAAGGCCAAATCAATCGGACAAGAGCCTTCTTATTTGCTCTCAGAAACGCCTTCAATCACTGTATATTCTGATGCAGGAAGTACGCAGGGGTATTCTTATTTTAGAATGCGGGGAATTGACCAAACCAGAATAAACATATCATTGGATGGCGTTTCATTAAATGAGCCCGAAGATCAGGGTGCCTATTTTTCAAACTATCCCGATATTATGAATTCAGTAAGTAAAATTCAAATACAGCGCGGCGTCGGTACCAGTAAAAACGGCGTTGCCTGCTATGGGGGCAGCGTCCAGCTATTTTCTCCTAACCTTTTTGATTCTACTTATACCAACGTTGGTTTTGGCTACGGCTCTTTTAACACCCACAGGGCATTTGCTGAATATAACAGCGGAATAAAAAACAAAAAGGCATTTTATGTGCGGGCCTCTCAAATTTATTCCGACGGATATAAATATCATTCTTCAAACAGTTCGCAATCCGTTTTTATGAGCGGCGATTTAATTTACAATAAATCGGCCTTAAAAATGAATGTTTTAGTGGGCCATCAGCAAAACCAGCTGGCATGGATGGGCGTCTCTGACGCATTAATTGAAAAAGACCGAAGAACAAATTTGGACAGTAACGAAAAGGATAATTTCACCCAATTATTGATACAACTTCAACATGTGTGGCATCCCAATAGCACATCAAGCATACAATCGAGTGTTTATTACATCTATCTTAACGGCCATTACGGGTATAACGAGAATGCTTATTTGGGTTTGCCAACAACCAACCAATTGTATAATTATGCTTTCCTATCCAACCTCATCGGCCTGTTCAGCAATTACACCTACTCCAAAGGATCACTTAACTGGACAACCGGGATCAATGGCAGCATATACGACCGAAGGCATATCGGAAGTTTAAACACCTATGGTCAGTTGTATGAAAATGCCGGTTATAAAGACGAATGCAGTGTTTTTACCAAGGTCGATTATACCATTGGTCAACTAACGCTTTTTACCGATTTTCAGTCGAGATATGCCACGTTTGATTATCACGGCGATGTACCTTTAAATAAAATGGAATGGTATTTTCTCAATCCCAAAGCGGGTTTGAGTTTTGCGGTTAATAATCATTCCATCTTATACTACAGCATTGGCAGAACGGCTCGCGAGCCCACCCGAAATGATATGTTTGGCGGCAATGATAATTTGTTGGCCGATAGTTCGGGCCGCGCCATTATTGCAGCGACTGCTCCGGAGTATGTAATAGATCAGGAATTGGGGCTGCGTCATCAGTCTGGAAAAATCAATTTTAACTTGAATTTTTACTACATGAATTTCAAAAATGAAATTGTGCTGAATGGACAATTAGGCCCTAATGGCCTGGCTCTTACTAATGAAGTAGACCGCAGTTTTAGAACCGGGGCAGAGCTAAGCCTCAACTATAAAATTGATGATCATATTCGCCTCATCAATAATTCATCCTACAATTATAGCCGTATTAAAGAACGATCGGAGTCGTTTGCCCCCATACTGACGCCACCGGTTATTATTAACCAGGAAGTAACCTATAATAGTAAAGCATTTTTAATAGGGGTATCTGCACGGTTTCAAAGCCGGTCGTTCATTAATTTTGCCAATACTGCACAGGTTAATCAATACGTCACTCTAAACGCCAGGGTGCAGTATGACATTAAGCACTTTCAGTTTGGTATTTTCGTAAACAACATTACCAACACCAAATACTTTAATAACGGATATGTCGACACTGATGGCACTAAAAAATATTTTGTTCAATCGCCAACAAATTTTTACACCTCGGTAAAATATACTTTTTGATGCATTTTTTTGAAATAGCAAATACCGCTTTTACCGTAATGGGGTATCCCATCAGCTGTGTTGAACTAATAGGTACCCTGTTTGGTCTGATCTCTGTCTATTTTGCATCAAAGGCCAATATTTTAACTTGGAGCACCGGTATTGTTAATGAAATATTTCTCTTCCTTTTATTTTTCCAGGTACATCTTTATGCCGATATGTTTTTGCAGGTCTATTTTTTTGTAGTCACCATTTATGGCTGGTATAATTGGAACACTACGACAGTTGAAAATAAAATAACGACAATCAGTTCAACCGCACGCTGGCTAGCAGCTGTTGTTATTATAATCGTCTCGTTGCTAAGCGGTTTCCTTATTAAAAACATCCACCTGTACCTTTCCGTTTATTTCAAAATTGCAGCGGCTTATCCTTTTACCGATTCTTTTGTCATGGTTTTGAGTATCGTTGCAACGGTTTTACTGGCCAAAAAGAAAATTGAAAACTGGCATATATGGATATTGGTTGATGCAATTTGCGTAATTCTGTATTTTAAAAAAGGGATTTATTTTCTATCGCTTGAGTATTTGGTCTTTCTCGGATTGGCGTCATACGGGCTATATAACTGGAAAAAGCAATTGGCCGATGGTTAAAGCATTTGTATTTGGGAAGTTTTTGCCGTTTCACAAGGGCCACGAAGCTATGATCAATTTCGCACTAACCAAATGCGATTTTTTATCGGTGTTGGTTTGTTGCGATAACGAAGAAACCACTCCCGCAGAAGTAAGAAAAAGTTGGATCGAATCTACTTTTGCTGATACTAAAACCATCGAAGTAAAAATACTTCATTACGATAACAGCGTATTACCAAATACATCTCAAACATCTGCAAGCGTTTCAGAAATTTGGTCGCTTGAATTTAAAAAGCATTACCCTGATTATACCCTGCTGATTACCTCTGAACCTTACGGCGAGTTGGTTGCTGGTTTTATGGGCATACGACACATCCCCTTTGACTTAAATAAAGTGCGGCACCCAGTTTCAGCCTCCATTATCAGGAATGACGTTTTCGCTAACTGGCATTATTTGCCCAATGCCGTTAAGCCCTATTTTGCGATTAAGGTTGCAATTTTGGGAACGGAATCTACTGGTAAGACGACCCTAACACAGCAACTTGCTAAACACTTTAACTGTAGTTTAGTATTAGAAGTGGGCAGGGAGCTGATTCCAGATTCAACCAAATTTAGTTTTGAGGACTTACATTTAGTCACCAGTGCACATGCTAAAAGAATTGATAATGCCATTTTGGGGGAGAGCCCTTTGATAATTATCGATACCGATGTTCATATTACAAAATCATACGCCAGATTTACTTTTGACAGAGAACTTCAGGTTGATAATCATGTTTACGATACAAATAAGTCTGACTTATATCTTTACTTGAATAACGATGCACCTTATTATCAGGATGGTACCCGGTTAAGCAAAAAGAAAAGGGATTTACTTGATCAATCTCACCGGGAAGTTTTGACTGAGCATCAAATCAAATTTGTAGAAATAGCAGGAAACTGGCAAAACAGATTTGAGCAGGCCGTTTCGGAAGTATCAAAGCTCATTACAGATAAAACGATACGATGAAGACAATATTAATTGCCATAAAAGCTTTTCCACTTGCCTAATTGTTTGGCAATGAAATAATAAACTCCGATCCTTCGCCTTCCACACTCTCTATTTTGATATCACCTCCGTGCCCTTTAACTACAATATCATAACTTAACGAAAGTCCCAGGCCAGTGCCCTCGCCGGTGGGCTTGGTAGTAAAAAACGGCTGCATTATTTTGTCCTTAATTGAATCCGGAATGCCGGAGCCGTTATCTTTCACTGTAATGAGCGCCGAGCCATTTTGCTGCGCAATACGCACTTCAACCGTCGGTTTATATTCCGGCCTGGCTGTTTTTGCTTTTTGGTTCACTACGTAAAAGGCATTGTTGAACACGTTGAGCATTACGCGGCCTATGTCTTGCGGAACTGCATTCACTTTTGACAATTTCTCATCAAAATCGGTGACTAGTTCGGCGCTAAAAGATTTGTCCTTAGCTCGCATGCCGTGATAGGCCAGTCTTAAATATTCATTAGCCAGCAAATTGAGGTCGGTTGGTTCTTTGTGGCCCGATGTAGTCAGGCTGTGCTGCAGCATGCCTTTCACAATGGCGTCAGCGCGTTTGCCGTGGTGCTGTATCTTTTGCAGGTTTTGGGTAAGGTTGCCCGCAATCGCTATTACGTCACCGTTGTGCCCGGCTTTCGCTTCTTCGGTAAGTTCTTCAAGCAGCTCTACGCTTACCTCCGAAAAATTATTTACAAAGTTGAGCGGATTTTGAATCTCGTGCGCTATGCCCGCCGTCAGTTCGCCAAGCGAGGCCATTTTTTCAGATTGGATAAGCTGTTTTTGGGCGGCTTTCAGATCATCAAAAGCTTCCGCCAATTGATCGCGCTGCGACGTGATCTCATCCTGTTTCGAGTGTAATTCTTCGTTCGCTTCGCTTAATTGATGGGTGCGAATAGCAATTCGTTCCTCAAGTATTTTATTATGAGCGATAAGTCGGCGCGACCGGTAAGCAATAAAGCCATACACAGCCGAGCCAAAAACCACGATATAGAGCACCCACGCCCACCACCTTGACCACCACGGCGATTCGATAATAATACGGTAAGTGGCCCCCTTATTATTCCACACCCCATCGCTATTGGCGGCTTTTACTTTGAAAATATAAGAACCGGGCGCCAGGTTATTATAGGTTACCGATCGCTGGGTTTGTGCCTGTATCCAATCCTTGTCGTAGTTTTCGAGCATATAAGCGTACTTATTTTGCGCCGGGTTGACGAAATGTAACCCGACATAATTAAAGGTAACCCGGTTTTGATCGTACGGCAGCGTGGTCGTGGTAACGTTGACGGCTTTAATCGTATGTTCAGCTTTTTCGGTATTTTTAGGATTGCTGTAAACCACGCTTTCTACCTGCACTTGCGGAGCCACCGGGTTGCTTTTTATCTCATCAGGGTTGAAGCTGAGTACGCTGTTAAACATGCATAGTACAAACCGGCGTCGGGCAAGGTCAGCAGGTCTACAGGTACTTCGAGCGGGATGTTATTGGCGATGGTATAATCGAGCACAATACCAGTTTTGTAGTTATATTTTGCCAATCCCCGCTGGCTGGCGATCCACACGTTGCCGTTTTTATCCCCGGCAATGCCTCTTATTTCTCCCGCCAAAACGCCCTGGTCGTCTTTTATCCGGCGGACTATTTTTTCTGACTTTTTATCAAATTGCCAAAATCCATTGTCATTTGTTCCGATCCATAACCGCCCCGCCTTGTCGTCGTACAATTTACTAATATCGTTATACACTTTGCCCCGCATAGCGAGCGAAATAATGACCTGCTTTTTAACCCGGTCTACTTTGCCCAATCCTATTTTCGAGTTCGACAACCACAATACGCCGTCAGCATCTTCGTAAATTTCAGAACTTGAAACATCGGCAAGTGTATCTATCCTGGTCGGCGCGCCGGATGGACTGGCATAACCATATCGCTCCAGGCTTAATTTTTCCAGGTTAAGCATGTAGCATTTCCCCTTTGAGCTCAACACAGAGATATGTGATTTTCCGTCTTTATAAATGTAAGATACATCTTCCTTACCGGGCATTGGGATGATTTGAAGCTTACCCGATGGGCTGTAGATATTTAATCCTTTGTCATCGGCATAACAAAGCGAGCCGTTTGGAAGAACCTGCGGGTATATACTGAACGCATTTTCCTTTTTACCAGGCGGGGTTATGCGCGTAAACTGGTTTTTCGTTACATCCCACGAAAATAGGCCAAGCTGACTGGTGAGCCAATAATTCCCGTCAGGTTTAAGAGCGATGCCAGTTGTGTTTTCAGGGTAGCTGCCTGGTTTTTCGGGGTTGTTTTTGACTACAGTAAACGCGGTATGCAAATTGGTTATCCTATCCACTCCGTACTCGTCCATACCCACCCATTTTAAGCCCGACCGGTCTTCAAACACTTTCGTTACGTGAATATGGCCCAGTGCATAAGGGTTACTCTGGTTTGCCTTATATCGCTTAAACCGCCCCGTACCGGGATCAAAATTCAAAAGCCCCGCGTTGGTTGATATCCAGAATTTATTTTCCTTATCAACCAATACATCACGGACATTTTGGTCCTTAGCGTCCTTGTCTGACGCGGAAAAAAGGTAATCTATTTTTTGGTTTGTGAGCTTATCATATAAAAAAAGACCTGCCTTGGTGAACAACCACATGTGCCCTTTTTTATCTTCAAATATTGACGGGTCGCCGTCCAGAAAATCGCCCGGGAGGTTTATACAAGCCTTCAACTTGTTGGTTTGCAGGTTAAACCGGTATAGTACCACCTTTTTATCTTTTATTTTATTGGCCAGCAGCCAGATGTCCTTGTCGCCCGTCCGTTCGCGATAAATCCCCCCGACAGTTAACCAGTTCAGCGAGTCTTTTGCCCTACAGTATCCTATAAATCGATTTTGCTTGAAATCATAATTGTAAAACCCATTACGGGCGCCCAAAAGGACGTCGCCGTTTGGAGAACGGAAGTAAGTCCTTAACTGAACAGCGCCGAAAAACTGGTCCCCCTTAGTGGCGTCGCTGTATTTTTTTTCAGTTCGCGATTCCGGATCATAGCGCACGAGATAAAAGCCCTTATCCCTTTTAAAGGTCACAGAC
>Ga0134126_10011842_pt1 | contig 11004 bp, 8 predicted proteins | sample KB31752_FD_96881 | JGI IMG/M metagenome (GOLD analysis project Ga0134126, IMG submission 96881) | Terrestrial soil microbial communities with excess Nitrogen fertilizer from Kellogg Biological Station, Michigan, USA - KB3-175-2 | ecosystem: Environmental > Terrestrial > Soil > Unclassified ... | reverse complement strand
TGCAGTTCTGCTGCTCCCCGATAGTCCTGCAGCCATTGGCTTGGACGCTATCCGCGATCTGTTGAAGGAAAAATTAGTTACCGAAGCGCGGCAGCTTCGGATCGAGGGAAAACAGGTCGAGTACACCGGCCCTTTGGCTGTCGAGATCGCCGCTTACACATTGAGTCCGGCGGTGCCAAGCGCTTCACCGGCGGAAGTGGGTCGCGTCGTCACCACGTGGAGACGGAAGCCTACCGGCGAATTTCAGATTACCATCAGCGTCTGGTCCAGCGGCCCATCCGACTAATCGCGCGCCTCTTCTGCCTCAGTCACGCGTCACGTCACTCCGGCGAGTACGGAACTCTCGCTCTGGGAACTCTTGTAGTTGGCCTATTGCGTGCTTGACTGACCTGCGTCAAAAAAACATGGCAAATCCGAGCAAAATCGCCGAATTGCGTCCGCAGGAGCGGCGCGCCCATGTTCGCTATCTCTTTACGGCTGCGGCAGATGTGGTGGATACCGTCTCCGGTACTCGTTTATCTGCCCGCTGCTCAGACTTAGGGCTCGGCGGCTGTTTCATTGACACCACAAGCCCGTTCCCCGTTGGAACAGTCGTGGCCCTCCGGCTCACAATGGAACAGAAATCGTTTCAGACTAGTGCCTCCGTCGCGTACTCCATGCCCGGAATGGGGATGGGCCTCGCATTCACTGCGGCAGAACCGAACCAGATTTGGGTGCTGAAGCAGTGGATCGGTGAGCTCAGTGGTGAAAGGCCGCACGACTTAACGCCGGTTCCGCTGCCCCAAAAAGAAGCGCCTCAGGAAGACAATTCGCAGCCCGGCGGGAGTTCCGAATCCGTATTTGTTCTGAACGAGCTGATCATCACCTTAATGCGAAAAAAAGTGCTTAGCGAATCCGAAGGAAAACTTCTCCTCAAGAAACTCCTGACGTAGTCAGGTCTCCGTCACAGAAAATAGTTCTACGAATCCTTCTCAATAACAACGACGAGCGTCAATCCGTGTGTGAACCGCGTACGCAGCCCAGTTTCGTAAAATCTCACGCGATAGCCTTTCAAATGATTGATTAACTCTTCAGGTTTGTAGATGCGGGTCGGCGAGCGGCTCATTTTGCTGAATACCCAGTAGAAGCGGCTCCAAACGCTAAACTGCGGCACGGTGACAATCACGCGCCTTCTCGCCAGCGAAAAACAGCGATCGAGAAACGATTGCCAATCCTCGATTCCGTCAAGCACGCCAATCGCCACGACCACATCGAATCCAGTTTCTCGCCAGTACGCCAGCAAATCGCACTCGACTGTGCGGATGTTCGCGATATTCTGGCTCGCAGTCCTTCGCTTCAAAATCCGTGCCATTCCAGGCGCTCGTTCCAGCGCAATCAACTGCCCGCATCGCTTCGCAATTTCGAAACTATAAAATCCTGTTCCCGCTCCGACCTCCAGAACTTCATCTTCTGGCCTCAAGTTCTCATCCAAAATGCGTCGAATTGCTTGCTGCTCCTGAGCGCGAATGCTTCGAATCACAGGAAGCTTTAAAATAATTTCATAGGCGTGCGCAAAGCCGCTTCGGCTGAAAATGTCGGGCACGCTATTTGGATTCCTGTGTCGCCGGAACGTCGCGAAATCCTCTGTCGATTTTCCGCAGACTGCGGCCCGCCAAAGATATAAGATTAGTAGTCAGCTTTTTGACGCTCTGGCGCACAGCATCACCAGACTAAAAAAGCAAAGCCGAATAAAAATGGGAACTGTGACTCTGACAGCGAAAACTCAGCAAGAGCTTGACCATCTCTGCATCAATACGATCCGCACGCTCTCCATGGACGCGGTGCAGCAAGCCAATTCCGGCCACCCGGGCGCGCCGATGGCTTTAGCGCCCGTCGCCTATACCCTCTGGCAGCAATTCTTGCGTTTTGATCCTGACGATCCCATTTGGCCCAACCGCGATCGCTTTGTGCTTTCCAACGGCCACGCCTCCATGTTGCTTTACTCGCTTCTCCATCTCGCCGGAGTCAAGGCCGTCAATCCAAAATACGAGCGCCTCGGCGAACTTTCCGTCAAGCTTGAAGACATCAAGCGCTTCCGCCAGCTCGATAGCAAATGTCCCGGCCATCCTGAATACCGCTGGACTTCCGGCGTGGAAACGACCACCGGCCCTTTGGGGCAAGGCGTCGCCAACAGCGTCGGCATGGCCATCGCCAGCGATTGGCTCGCGCAGCATTTCAACCGTCCTGATTTCCCGATTTTCGACTTCAAGGTTTACGCGATTTGCGGTGACGGTGACATGATGGAAGGCATTTCCGGCGAAGCCGCCTCCCTCGCCGGCCACTTGAACCTGAAGAATCTCTGCTGGCTCTATGACAACAATCACATCACCATCGAAGGCCACACCAGCCTCGCATTCGATGAAGATGTAGCAGCGCGCTTCGCCGGATACAAATGGAACGTGATGCATGTGAAGGACGCGAACGATACCGGCGCGATCGCCGCGGCTCTCGCAAAATTCGCGCAGGGAACTGACCGGCCCACTTTAATCATCGTCGACAGCCACATCGCCTACGGCGCGCCGCATAAGCAGGACACCGCCGCCGCTCACGGTGAGCCGCTCGGCGAAGACGAAATTCGCCTCACAAAAAAATTCTACGGCTGGCCCGAAGACGCCAAATTTCTCATCCCCGATGGTGTCCGCGAAAATTTTGCCGCAGGCATCGGTGCGCGCGGAAAAAAAGCGCGCGACTCGTGGATGAAACTATTCGACGCTTATCGCGCAAAATATCCCGATTTGGCCGCGCGAATTCTCCAGATGCAGCATCGCGAATTGCCCAATGGCTGGGACAAGGACCTCCCATCATTTCCCGCAGACGCCAAAGGCGTCGCCAGCCGCGATTCTTCCGCAAAAGTCCTCAATGCTGTGGCCCAGGATATCCCCTGGCTTATCGGCGGTTCAGCGGACCTCGCTCCTTCCACGAAAACGCTCCTGAAGTTCGACGGCGCGGGCGACTTCGAGGCGTCAACCTACGGCGGCCGCAATTTCCATTTTGGCATCCGCGAGCACGCCATGGGCGCGATTCTCAACGGCCTTTCGCTGTGCAAAATCCGCCCGTACGGCTCGACTTTCCTCATTTTCAGCGATTATATGCGCGAGCCGATTCGCTTGAGCGCGGTGATGGAAATTCCCGTGATTTACGTCTTCACTCACGATTCCATCGGTGTCGGCGAAGACGGCCCTACGCATCAGCCCATTGAGCAACTCGTCGCGTTGCGGGCGATTCCCGGGCTAATCACCATACGGCCTGCCGATGCCAACGAAGTCACCGAAGCATGGCGCGTCATTCTGCAACTCGCTCACGAGCCCGTCGCGTTGGTTCTCAGCCGTCAGGCCTTGCCCACTCTTGATCGCGCAAAATACGCCTCGGCCTCCGGTCTCGCCAAAGGCGCTTACATTCTCGCCGAAGCCGACCGCGGCAAGCCGGAGCTTCTGCTGCTCGCTACGGGCAGCGAAGTTTCTCTCGCCGTGCAGGCTTACGAATTGCTCAAAGCCGAAGGCATTCGCGCCCGCGTCGTGAGCATGCCGTCATGGGAAATTTTCGATCATCAGCCAAACGACTATCGCAATAGCATCCTTCCGCCGGACGTCACTGCCCGCATTTCCATAGAGCAGGCCTCCACCATGGGTTGGCAGCGTTACGTTGGTCCACGCGGACGAATGATTGGCATGCACACGTTCGGTGCTTCCGCACCGCTCAAGGAGTTACAAAAGAAATTCGGTTTCGTCCCGGAACGGATTGTAGCCACCGCCAAAGAACTCCTGGCAAAGTGAGGCGAGCAATGCGAATCGGAATGGGCGCAGACCACGCCGGCTACTTGCTCAAAGATCAGCTTGTCGCCATGCTGCGTGAGGCCAAGCACGACGTCACCGATTTCGGCGCCAATGGCCCCGCTCCCGTCGACTATCCTGATTTCGCTCAGGCCGTCGGCGAAGCGCTCATCGGCGGCAAAGTCGAGCGCGGTATCGTTATTTGCGGCAGCGGCGTCGGCGCCTGCATCGCCGCGAACAAAATTCCCGGCATTCGCGCTTGCATGTGCCACGATACTTATTCCGCGCATCAAGGAGTGCAGCACGACGACATGAATGTTCTCGTGCTAGGCGCGCGTGTCATCGGCCCAATGCTCGCCCAGGAATTGGTTAATAATTTCCTCAATGCAAAATATTGGGGTCACGAAAAAGGACAGGAACGCCTGCAGCGCAGAGTTGATAAAATAGAGGCGATCGAAAAAAAGTACAGTTTACCGGCGCGTGCCGGGAAGGAGTCGGGCTAATGGGAACACAGACCGTCGGAAATCAAGTGAGCGTCAAAACAGAAAATCCTCTCAAGGAACTTGTAAAGTTTGGCCAGTCCGTCTGGCTCGATTACATTCGCCGCAATTTGCTCACCAGCGGCGACCTCCAGCGCCTCATTGATGAAGATGGATTGCGCGGCATGACCTCCAATCCCTCCATTTTTGAAAAGGCCATCACTGGCAGCACTGATTACGCGGACTTCTTCAAATCGCTCGATTCGCGTCCGGAACTCACCGCCACGCAGCGTTACGAACTGCTCGCCATTCGCGACATTCAAGATGCCGCCGACATTCTCCGCCCTGTTTACGACATAACGAAGCGCCGCGACGGCTATGTCAGCCTCGAAGTCTCGCCCCTCCTCGCCCGCGATACCAACGGTTCCATTTTCGAAGCGCGCCGCCTGTGGAAAGAAGTCAATCGCGAAAACGTGATGATAAAAATTCCGGGCACTCCGGAAGGGCTCCCTGCCATTCAGCAGTTGCTTAGCGAAGGCATCAACATCAATATCACTCTGCTCTTCGCGCAGGAGACTTACGAAAAAGTAGCTCAGGCATATCTGAACGCGCTCGAAATTTACGCCAAGAATGGCGGCGACCTCAGCCGCATCGCCAGCGTCGCCAGCTTTTTCGTCAGCCGCATTGATACGTCAGTCGACAAACTCGCCGGCGAGCGCCTGAAAACTGCCTCGAAATCCGATGAGCGCGCCCAATTGCAATCGCTCCTCGGCAAAGTCGCCATCGCCAATGCTAAGCTCGCCTATGCTAAATATCAGGAGATTTTCAGCGGAGCGCGTTGGCAAGCGCTTGCCGCAAAGGGCGCGCAAACCCAGCGCCTTCTCTGGGCCAGCACCAGCACCAAAAATCCGAACTATCGCGATGTCATGTACGTCGAAGAGCTCATCGGCCAGGACACCGTCAACACCATTCCGCCAGCAACTCTCGGTTCTTTTCGCGAGCACGGTCGCGTCCGCGCCAGCCTCACTGAAAATGTCGCCGCTGCGCGCGACACCATGCAAACTCTTGCGCGCGTGGGTTTTTCCATGAAGCAGGTTACCGACGATTTGGTGGACGACGGCGTAAAACTTTTCGCCGACGCTTTCGCTAAACTCATTGCCGCCGTCGAAGGCACGATGAAGCGCCCACCCGCTTCGAAATCTTCCATGCAAAGCTACTCGCTCCCGCAAGGCCTCGACTCCGAAGTAAAAAAAAACATCAATGACTGGGCCGCGTCCGGAAAAATGCGCAAGCTCTGGGCTCGCGACGCCTCCCTCTGGACCAATTCCGACGAAGCGAAATGGCTCGGCTGGCTCGGCGTCACCGAAGACCAGTTAAGCAAGATCAAAATCCTCGATACCCTCGCCGGCGATATAAGATCGCAGAAATTCTCATACGCCTTGCTGCTCGGCATGGGCGGCTCCAGCCTTTGCCCTGAAGTCTTCGCGAAAACTTTCGGCAAACTGAACGGTTTTCCCGAATTGCATGTCCTCGATTCCACCGACCCGGCGCAAATCAAATCCATCGAATCGAGGCTCGACCTGAAAAAGACGGTCTTCATCGTTTCGAGCAAGTCAGGCACGACACTCGAACCCAACATTTTCAAAGAATATTTTTTCGATCGCCTGAGCAAAGCTGTTGGCGCGGAAAAAGCCGGAAAGCAGTTCATCGCCATCACCGATCCAGGTTCACAACTCGAAAAAGTCGCCGCGAACGATAAATTCAGAGATGTGTTCCATGGCATCCCCAGCATTGGCGGACGCTACTCCGCACTCTCCGACTTCGGTCTCGTCCCCGCCGCAATCATGGGCGTCGACGTTCGCCGCTTCCTCGATCGCACCGAAGAAATGTCCGAAGCATGCGCCGCTTCCGTTCCCGTGAATGAAAATCCCGGCGCCGTGCTGGGCATCATCCTTGGAGCGCTCGCGCGAAACGGTCGCGACAAAGTCACGCTCGTAACTTCTCCGGGAATTCGCGACCTCGGCGCCTGGCTCGAGCAATTGCTCGCCGAATCCACCGGCAAGCAGGGCAAAGGTTTGATTCCTGTCGATCGCGAAGAACTGACCACGCCGGAGTTCTACGGCCACGACCGCGTCTTTGCTTACATCCGCCTCAATTCCGCGCCCGACGCCGCTCAAGATGAGAAAATTGCGGCGCTCGAGAAGGCTGGCCATCCCGTTGTGCGCATGCCCATCGATAACATTTACGACCTCGGCCAATCCTTTTTCCGCTGGGAAATCGCTACCGCCGTCGCCGGCTCCATCATCGGGATTAACGCATTCAATCAGCCCGACGTCGAAGCCAGCAAAGTCGCTACGCGCAATTTGACCGACCAATACGAAAAATCCGGCGAATTGCCCGCCGAACAGCCCATTCTTGAAGACGGCGGCATCCAGCTCTTCACCGACGAAAAAAATGCAGCCGCGCTGCGTGACGCCGTCGGTTCAGACAAGTCTCTCAGCGCCCATATCCGCGCGCATCTCAGCCGCCTCAAGGTCAACGATTACTTCGCTATGCTCGCGTACATCCAGATGAATGATGCGAATGAAGGCGCGCTGCAAAAAATCCGCCATGTCGTTCGCGATCGCAAGCGCGTCGCCACTTGTCTCGGTTTCGGCCCGCGCTTTCTGCATTCCACGGGACAAGCTTACAAAGGAGGCCCAAACAGCGGTGTGTTTTTGCAAATCACTTGCGACGACGCTGTGGATCTGCCCGTTCCCGGCAGGAAATACACCTTTGGTATCGTGAAAGCGGCGCAGGCCCGCGGTGATTTCGCCGTCCTTGCCGAACGCAATCGCCGCGCTCTTCGCGTCCATCTCGGCAAAGACGTGGCCGGCGGACTTTCGTATCTGCACAGCATTATTCGCGGAGCTCTCATTTGATTCGCAACAGGATTTTTTACAAGCGCTGCTGCTCAGAGAAAGCATCAGCGCGATTATCCGGAATTCACCAAATGACGGAGGAACTTGGCAAATGCAAATTGGCATGATTGGCTTGGGCCGCATGGGCGCCAACATGGTGCGCCGGCTCATGCGTGGCGGTCACGAATGCGTCGCCTTCGACAGGAATCCCGAAAGCGTCAAGCAAATGACATCCGAAGGCGCCAAGGGCGCGAATTCCCTCGGAGAATTCATCAAAAAACTGTCCAAGCCGCGCGCCGTTTGGCTGATGGTTCCCGCTGCTGTTGTGGACGACACCCTCCACGATCTCACTCCGCTTCTCGAATCCGGCGACATCGTCATCGACGGCGGCAATTCGTATTACATCGATGACATTCGCCGCGCCAAAGAGCTCGCCGTAAAAAAAATCAATTACGCAGATGTCGGCACCAGCGGCGGTGTCTGGGGTCTCGATCGCGGCTATTGCATGATGATTGGTGGTCCGGATGACGTAGTAAAGCATCTCGACCCGATTTTCAAAACGCTCGCGCCCGGCCGCGGAGATCTCCTGCGCACTCCCGGTCGCGAAAAATCTTCCAGTACCGCGGAGATGGGCTATTTGCATTGCGGCGCATCCGGCGCCGGACACTTCGTGAAAATGGTCCACAACGGAATCGAATACGGCCTGATGGCCGCCTACGCCGAAGGCCTGAACATTCTCAAAAACGCCAACGTCGGCAAAAAGAAAACGGAAAGCGATGCCGAAACCGCTCCGCTGCGCAACCCGGAGCACTATCAATACGATCTTAACCTAGCGGACATCACCGAAGTCTGGCGTCGCGGGAGCGTCATCGCATCTTGGCTTCTCGACTTGACCGCCATCGCTCTTTTCGAGCAGCCGGATCTCGCCAAGTATTCCGGCCGCGTCTCCGATTCCGGCGAAGGCCGCTGGACAATTCAAGCCGCCGTCGAAGAAGGCACGCCCGCACATGTGCTGAGCGCCGCGCTGTACGACCGCTTCACTTCGCGCGGCCATGCCGATTTTGCGTCCAAGGTGCTCTCCGCAATGCGCTTCCAATTCGGCGGCCATGTGGAACGAGCCGCCGGTAAATGATTTTCTGATTTCGGGAAAGAGGCCATGGGAACAATGAAATTGGAAACAGCAGCAGCGCCGCGCGGCAGAGCTCTCGCCGCGGAAGCAGGCCGGCCGGCAGGCCCGTGCATCATGGTGATTTTTGGCGTCAGCGGAGATCTCACCAAACGCAAGCTCATCCCCGCTCTTTACAATTTGGCGAAAGAAAATCTCCTTCCGCGCGAATTTGCCATCGTCGGAATGAGCCGCCATGAAGTGTCCGATGGCGACTTTCAAAAAAAAGTCATGCAGGAACTGAATGAAAACGACGGCTCTGCCCGCCTCGATCCCGAGCTGATCGCCTGGCTCTCCGAGCGCCTTTATCACCATTTCGGCGATTTTGCGGACGCCGCGGCCTATGCTCGTCTCGGCGAACTCCTTCACAAAATCGATTCCGAACGCGGCACCGGCGGAAATTATCTCTACTATCTCGCGACCGCTCCCGAATATTTCGGCGAGATCACCCGCCGTCTCGGCGAAGCCCATCTCACGCAGCAGGACCAGCGCAGTTGGCGCCGCATCATTTACGAAAAGCCCTTCGGCAACGGCCTCGCCTCAGCTCGCGCTCTCAATCAGCAAATCGAGCAAGTGCTGCAGGAAAATCAGATCTACCGCATCGACCATTACCTCGGAAAAGAAACCGTCCAGAACATTTTGGCGTTTCGCTTCGGCAATGGCATTTTCGAGCCCGTCTGGAATCGCCGCTACATCGACCACGTGCAAATCACCGTCGCGGAAACCGTCGGCGTCGAAACTCGCGGCGGCTACTACGATCAGGCCGGCGCGCTCCGCGACATGGTTCCCAACCACCTCTTCCAGTTGATTAGCCTCGTCACTATGGAGCCTCCCATTTCTTTCGACGCCGAAGCCGTCCGCGACGAGCAAACCAAAGTCCTCCGCGCCATGCAGCCGCTCACCGAGCAGGACGTTCTCATGCGCACCGTTCGCGGACAGTATGGCGAAGGCTACGACAGCGATGCGCGCGTGCTCGGCTATCGCTCCGAGCCGCGTGTCGATCCCAATTCCTCCACCGAAACTTTCGTCGCTCTAAAACTTCTCATGGACAACTGGCGCTGGGCCGGCGTCCCATTTTATTTGCGCACCGGCAAGCGCCTGAAAGTCCGCTCCAGTGAAATCGTGATTCAATTCAAGAGCGTTCCGTTTATGCTTTTCCGCAAAACTGCCGTGGAACGCCTTGCGCCCAACCAGTTCATCGTTCACATTCAGCCGCAGGAAGGAATCTCTCTCCAGTTCGGCGCGAAAATTCCCGGCCCCATCGTCAAACTCGGCAGCGTCAACATGGATTTTCGCTACGCCGATTATTTCGGCTCCAAGCCCAGCACCGGTTACGAGCGCCTGCTTTACGAATGCATGATCGGCGACGCCACTTTGTTCCAGCGCGCCGACATGGTCGAAGCCGCCTGGAGCGTTGTGCAGCCGATTCTCGACGTCTGGCGCGCTCTGCCGCCCCGCAATTTTCCCAACTATCCCGCCGGCTCCTGGGGGCCGTGGGAAGCCAATGACCTGCTCGAACGCGACGGCCGCCAGTGGCGGGAACCCGGCCAATGATTCTCGCCGGTGACGTTGGCGGCACCAGCACGCGCCTCGCATTTTTCGACGTCAGCCGCGGCCGGCTCCAGCGCCTCACCGAAAAAACTTATCACAGCCGCGATTACGCCACTCTCGACGACATCGTCGGCGATTTCCTCGCGTCGCAGCAAACAAAACCGGAGGCCGCGGCCATCGGCATCGCCGGTCCGGTACACGAAGGCGTCGTTCGCGCCACAAATCTTCCCTGGCTCGTCGAAGTTAAGCGCCTCGCCGCGCGCATCGGCATCTCCAAAGTCGTGATCATCAACGATCTCGAAGCCAACGGCTTCGGCATTGCCACTCTAGGCGCGGACGATTTCGCCGTTCTTCAGCCGGGCGCGCCGGATGCGAAAGGCAACGCCGTTGTCGTTTCGCCGGGCACAGGTTTGGGCGAATCCGTCCTCTATTGGGACGGCCGCCAGTATTGGCCGCTTCCCAGCGAAGGCGGTCATGCCAGTTTCGCTCCGCAAACGGATCTCGAGGATGAACTACTCAAGCATCTTCGCGCGCAATTCGGCCACGTCAGTTGGGAGCGGCTTGTTTCGGGCCAGGGAATTTTCAACATCTATAAATTTCTGCGCGACACTGGCCGCGAATCCGAACCTGCTTGGCTCGCCCAGCAATTAACAGCTGGAGATCCCGGCGCTGTAATTTCCAAATCTGCGCTCGAACGCAGATCTCCTCTCTGCGAAAAAACTCTGGACCTCTTCGCCGCTCTCCTCGCTTCTGAATGCGGCAACATGGCTCTGAAAGTCCTTGCCACCGGCGGAGTTTTTCTCGGCGGCGGCATCCCTCCAAAAATTCTCCCCAAACTGAAAGAGCCCGCCTTCATCGAATCCTTCAAAGACAAAGGCCGCTTCGGCCCGCTCCTCGAAACCTTCCCAGTTCGCGTGATTCTCAACGAATACACCGCCCTTCGCGGTGCCGCCCGCCGCGCCTCTATGCTCCTCGAAAATCCCCGCTAGCATCCTGAGTCAAAATTTATCGCGTTTGGTTTATGTGGTCGGGGCGCGGGCGGTTTACATGCCGAGCTTTGGGATTCGTCATTCACTCTCGGCGCATTTATCGCGCGCCGC
>Ga0134126_10011840_pt1 | contig 11004 bp, 8 predicted proteins | sample KB31752_FD_96881 | JGI IMG/M metagenome (GOLD analysis project Ga0134126, IMG submission 96881) | Terrestrial soil microbial communities with excess Nitrogen fertilizer from Kellogg Biological Station, Michigan, USA - KB3-175-2 | ecosystem: Environmental > Terrestrial > Soil > Unclassified ... | reverse complement strand
CCGCGCCCACTGCGGAAGCACTTGTCTAACTGTCGCCGGCGAAACCGGCATTCGCCGCGCGCGCGGCGTGAAAATCGTAACGCTCAGCCCGGAGCAAGCCATTCCGCGGGCGATCGAGCCGCAGGTGTAGGCCGGACCACGATCCGTCAGGGGCTGCGGAAACAGAACATTCAGCAGTGCTGCCATGTCCCCTCGTCTACAGCGGTGGGTGCGTTATCGATCTTGGTACCATCCCGGGCGGCCTATCTCGCCACGGAGCCCGGCCAATAGACCTTGAACAGAAGCATTGAAGTTGCGCGGTGCGCCACTAAGCAAGAATCGAAATGCATACAGGAGTGACGCTGCAATGCGGATGGGCAAGGTCCAGGCAAAGTGCGCGCGGACAAAATGAATGCTGTTGCGGTGCTCGAGGTAAACCGCAAGCTTGGGGATGGCGGAAAGGGATTTGGCCGAGCCGGTCGTTGTGCCGCGCTGGTGTTCGACATGCGAGTCACTCGCATAGCCAAGCCCGAATGTTTTGGCGCGTATTCCCCAATCCAGATCCTCAAAGTATAAAAAGTATCGCTCGTCCATCGGGCCGACTTTCTCGACACACTGACGCGTAACGTACATCGAACAGCCTGACGGGCTGTCCATGGCGGCCTCAATCGCGCTTATGTCGGGGATGACCTCCGTGCGCTCGCCACGGCCAATGGCCACGCAGCGGCCCAACAGGCGTTGCCAATGCAGGCCGCCACGGATCCTGGCGTAATTGCCCCGACCGCTGTCCATAATGGTGCTGCCGACCATTCCCTTTCCGGCGGTCTCGGCGTGTTTTATGAGCGCAGCAAGAGCAGAGGGGGCGGGCTCCGTATCGGGGTTCAAAATCCAAATCCCTTTCCAACCGTCAACGGACAGGAGCTGCGTGAGCCACGCATTGATGCCCCCTGCATAGCCAAGGTTTTCGGCCGCGCATCCGACCCACACGTTGGAGTGCTTCGTCCGCAGTTGCAGCCGCTCGACGTGGGGCATTCGATCAGTTTGCCACTCGTCGCAGGCTTCCCGGTTGAACAGCGCGCACGGTCCGTTCTGAATGATCAAATCGGAAACGAGCGTTCGGTAGGATCCTGCGCCGCCATTTTCGCAGATGAAGACGTCGAAACCCGGCACTCCGACTGTGCGAGCAATCGCACCGAGGCACTTTTTGATATCGGCCGAATTCCGATAGCCGACGATCAAGACAGCGACAAAGGCTTGCCGTTCGGTCATATGATGAAGCCGTATTTAATATAATGCTATATTTAAAGTCATTATATTAAATATTAAACCGATAATCAACTTTGACGCTATGGGGTGTCGTTTGAAAAGATGCGTCCGCCCGAATCGTGCATGATGGCGGGAGGGCTGAAATCAGGGCATGCCCTTGGGGAGCAATTCGCGTCGCGTCCGATGGCACGCCGTTCGGCTCACGGAAGCCAACCGGCCCTTTACATTGATTTTAATGACTGCTGCTGCCGCTGCTGACCGACGGTGAAGTGGTCACGATCGTGGTCGTGTTCCCCTGCGCGGCGGACTTAAGCGCGTAATAGTTGGTCGCGTATACGATGGGATCGTTGGCGGTAGCCATGACCGTCCGCAGGAAATTGAGGAATTTGCTTATCTCGACTGAATCCGCATTGGACGTATAGATCACGTCCTTATTTCGCATGTCGAATGATTGAGCGAGGAACCAGCCCGATGGATCGCGCAAATTGAAATTGTAGATGATCGGAATGATGGGTCCTTTAAATGGCAAGCAATCGACGCCCAGGCGTTCGGCAACCGCGCGGGGCTCGCCACGATAAAGGAAGACTGAGGACGGGTCCGCGGCCGTATCCGCGAGGCCGCCCTGCTTGGCGATCGCTTCCGCAAGGGAAATGCGCCATGCGTCGAAATTAAATTCGCCCTGATGATCCCCCGCGCCGAAGGCGAGGAACGTCTGTGGCTGCCGGTAAAGGAATATGACGTCGTTCGGAAGGGTGTAGATGTTGTTGGAGGGCTCATAAACCAGCGCCCCAAAAGGAAGGCTGGCGCGGTGGCCCTGACGTTCGAGCGTAACCCACGTATCGTAGCCTTGGGAGCTCGGCCCGCCGGCGCGGGTAATGGCGTCGAGGATCCGCTCGCCGGACGCAGTGGCGGGGAATCGGCCGGCGTTGTGGACATCACCAAGCACGCTCACGAGCGAAGTCTGTTGTTGCACCAGTGAAACCACCGCCTGCGGTTCAATGGCCCGGTCTTTCAAAGCGGCGACAATCGATTCTTGGACTTCAGTGAGCGTCCTGCCTCTGGCATGGATTGCGCCAGCATAGGGCACGGTGATGTCGCCGTTGTTGTCGACGGTCTGGTTCGGGATGACGACGAAATTGCCCGATCGAGAGCCAGCTTCGGCTGGGATAAACAATCCGCCGGCGGCTGACTCGAAGATTGTAACGCTGACGATGTCCCCGATTCCTAAGCGGAATCCCCTTGGCGAGGTGCGCTTGGCAAACGCCGTCGAAAACCGAGGCTCGTAGTGCCGGAGCGTGCCTAGGACTTCCGGGGTCACCCGAACAAGTGCGTAGGGCAGACTTTCGGGTTTGTGCTGTGGCTGTCGGACGGCGGCGCCGTAGGGCCCGCTCGCCGGCATTAGCGTACATCCCCCGCACAATAGCAACGCGAGGAATACCCCCCTGCGACCCACCTGCAACAAAGGATTCAACCCAGCTTTTTTGCAGCCCTGAACTTATAATTCAGCAGCGTACACGCTGGCGCGATTCTTTCCAGCGCTCAATTAGGGTTATTTACAATCGGTTAACGAGGTATCGCGGGAGCGTTGCAGATTTGTCACGTTTTGCGGGGGGTCGTCTTAAGGCGAGCCGAAGTTTTGCCTCTTCGGCTTCCACTGGATTGGCGAAACGCACATACAACGTCGGTATTTGGCCCCGGATGGGTTCGCTAGGCCGCTTCTTTATAGGTTGTTGGATAACTATGGCAGGTGTCGTACCGCCGGATGGCTCTCATATCCGTCTTGTTGAGTACTGCCCCGATCAGCGCTTCCCGCACGTCCGGAGCCAAGTGAAGCGCCTGCTGAACCATATCCATTTTTGTGCGGCCCCATTCGATCACGAGGAGAAAGCCATCGATCCAAGGCGTCGTCGTCCGGACGTCGACGACAGGATTGACCGGCGGTAGGTCGACAATGACGTAATCGTACTTGCGCCGCAGCTCCTCGAATAAAGCTTCGGTCCCCTCGGTGAGGAGAATATCCCCCGTGCAGAGACTCGCCGGTTCGGTCACAAGCGGAAGAAAGGCGAGGTTGGTCTTGGAATCGTGCCAGATAGCCTCGCTAAGCGAGCACCTGCCGGTAATCACGTCAACGAGGCCGCATCTCGCCTCCGGTGTCAATCGCCGCGACAAGGAGGGGTTTCTTAGATCGCAATCGACGACAATGACGCGTTTACCGCGTTGGGCCGTCAAGGCCGATATAGCGGCCGCGATCGTGGTTTTGCCTTCGTTGGGTAAAGTCGACGTCACGCCGACGACCTTACTCGAGGTAAAGGAAAGCGCCTGATCGACCGCGAGATTGATGAACCGGATCGACTCCGCGAAGTGGGAGAGGGGCTTTTGGGTCGCCGCCCAGAAGCGGTCGCTGCCATGCACGATCAAACGCTTGTGCGCGTTCGCGTCACTATCGTCCTTACCTGAGCCTCTTCTCCTCCGAAGCCGACGCTCCTCAAACATGGGCACGATCGACAGGCATTTCGTGTCCAACTTCGATTCTACCTGGTTGCTTGTACGGAATACGCCGTCCGTGAGATCGCGCAGAAGACCAAGACCTGCACCGAGCGCGCCCCCGACCGCAAGCGAAAAAGCGATAATCAGGGCCGATTTCGGCTTGCTTTTGCTTTGAGGCGGCGCCGCGGACGAAATCACGCGGGCCTCTGCGACCGGAAACGACTGCTGTTGAATCGTCCGCATATATTGCTGGAGAAAGCTGTCGTACAAGCCACGATAGGTCTTTGCATTAACCTCCAGCTCGCGCATCTTGGATTCGGTCGAATTGACGGCGCGAGAATCCGACACGGCTTTGGCAAGCTGGGCTTCGATGGACTGTACCTGCTGCTTCGAAACCATGTAGTCGTTTTTGCTTGCCTCGCCCAAGCGATGCAATTCGTCGGCGATCGACGTGCGGATATCCCGCATTTTCCTGCGCAGGTTCACGACCGCGAGATGCTTCGGTCCGAAGCGCGCCGTCCACTCAGCGCTTCGCCTGGAATAATCAAGATATTGCTTGCGCAAGTCGTTGATGATCGTGCTCGACAATGCGTCTCCAATTGGAGCATCTGAATCGGCGTTCGCCGTAGCGAGATGTTCGGGGTCCGAGCCTATAATGGTTTGATAACGCTGCATGCGCGCGGCCGCCTCGGCCATGCGGGTGCGTGCCTCGACAAGGTGCCTGTTTAGATCACTGATTTGTTGTTCTCCGATCGAGTTTCCTGCAACGGTGACGATATTGTTCAGAGTTCTGTATTGATTGACCGCGCGCTCGGAACTAATGGCCTGAGCGCCCAATTCCGTCAGGCGTTTTTGAAGCCAGGCGACCTCGACGCGGCTTGCTTTGGCCTTGGCGTCCAATCGTTCGGCTAGGTAGGCCGTCGCAACCGCATTGGCAATTTTCGCGGCGAGGTACGGATTGCTTGCGTTGTAGGTAATCTCGATCACATTGCTCATGCCCACGCGCAGGCAATCGAGTCGGCTCTCGAAGGCGGCCACGAGATCGTCCGAGGGATCACGACCTGAATCCACCGCCTTGGTTGGCGAAGCATTTGCGGGCCAACCCGCGTAGGACCACACCAAACGGTATATTTGCGGAACTATGCCCGATATCGTCCGGTTGAACTCCGGCGAGGAAGCTAGATTGAGCTTCCTGATGACGCTCACCGCGACCGGTTTCGATTTCAGGATTTCAATCTGATTTTCCAGATGCGCGAGATCAACGGACCCCTGTGAAACGTAGGATTGCTGTTGAACGAAGCGAATTTGTTCGTTCTCCACCAGCATTTTGCTGGTCGCCTTGTAGGTCGGGGGTGCGAGTTTCAAATAGGAGAAGCCGAGGCCGAAAGCGACGGCAATGCCGAGAAAAATCAGCACATATCGGCGGCGGATGAAATCCAGCGCGAGTTTCAGCAGGTCACCGAGGCCACCCTGTTGCGCGGTTGCCGGCGCGAAGCCATCGTAGGCAATTGCGGCATGCCGCTCCATCCCGATTTTTTCCATTTGAGCCTCGAGTTGCAAATTCAATCAGCGCGCGAATAGACTTATTAAAGTCGCTTGACTTTGGTATTAAATAATATTTAATTGGCGAAAATAATTCAAGCCGTAAATTAAATCATCGTTGTTGACGGATGATGCGGCTAAGGCCCGCTTGGGGGCATGGTATGCAACTCGCCATTCATTCGCTCCCCATCCCAGACGTGAAAATCATCAGCGGCCTCCGGTTTCAGGATGCGCGCGGATATTTCAGGGAAACCTTCTCGAGGGATGACCTGGCCGCGCAGGGCCTTGCCAGCGATTTCATTCAAGACAACGAATCGTATTCACTTCGTGCCGGCACGGTGCGCGGGTTGCATTTTCAGCGGGAACCTTTTGCTCAGGCCAAGCTGGTCCGTGTCGTTCAAGGTCGAATTTTGGATGTTGTCGTGGACGTTCGGCCAGCGTCTCCCACTCTTGGCCAGTACGTCTCGTTTGAATTGAGCGCCGCCGACGACGCGCAACTTCTCGTGCCCGCCGGCTTCGCCCACGGTTTCTGTACCTTGGTTCCAAATACGGTCGTTTTCTACAAAGTCGATAACGCCTACTCGCCGGCCCATGAGGCTGGGATCAACTGGGCTGACGAAGACCTCGCCATTCGATGGCCTGCCACGCCGGAGAACGCGACCCTGTCCGAAAAGGATCGGCGGCTTCCTGCCTTCAAGGATCTGTTCGCGTGCGCCTGAGTTGGAGTGACCCCATGCGGATATTGGTTACCGGCGGTGCAGGATTTATCGGTTCGGCCGTCTGCCGCCAACTTATCGAGCAGCGAACTTACGAGGTGGTCAACGTCGATAAGCTGACATATGCCGCGAACCGGCGCTCGCTCAGACTCATTGAAGACAATCCACGTTATCTGCTCGAGAAAGCGGACATCTGCAATCGCACCGCGCTGGACTCGATCCTTGAAAAACATCAACCGGATGCCGTGATTCATCTCGCCGCGGAATCGCACGTGGATCGCTCGATCACGGGGTCCGCCGCCTTCATAGATACCAATATTGTCGGCACCTATAATCTTCTTGAAGCCTCGCGCAGATATTGCGCGCGCCGTTCGGTGGAATTTCGCGCTCGCTTCCGGTTCATTCATGTCTCGACGGATGAGGTCTACGGGTCGCTCGGTCCGACCGGATATTTCTGCGAAAATTCTCCATACGATCCGAGCTCACCTTATTCGGCGAGTAAAGCGGCCTCCGACCACCTGGCCTTGGCCTGGCACCGCACCTATGGCCTTCCGATCGTCGTATCGAACTGCTCCAACAATTACGGCCCCTACCAATTTCCGGAAAAGCTTTTGCCGTTGATTATCATCAACGCCTTCGAAGGCAAGACCCTTCCGGTCTATGGCGACGGATCGAACGTGCGCGATTGGCTTCACGTCGAGGACCACGCCAGAGGGTTGATTATGCTTCTCACGTCCGGAAGACCGGGCGAGAAGTACAATTTCGGCGGAAACAGCGAGCGCACCAATCTCGCAGTCGTCAAGCAGATATGCGACGCCATCGATCGGTTGGCGCCGAGACGCGAGGCGAGGCGCTCTCTCATCAGGTTCGTGCCCGATCGCCCCGGCCACGACAAACGCTACGCCATTGATGCGACGAAGGCACGGCGCCAGCTTGGCTGGCGACCGACCATTGGTTTCGAGGCCGGCATCGCCAGTACCGTTGAATGGTACCTGGAAAATCCCTCCTGGTGGGAATCCTCCCGTAAGACCATCTACGACGGCTCGCGGCTCGGCCTTATGGAAATGCAAGATTGAGGCTCCATGAACGCGCGACCAATACTGGTGACGGGTAAGAGCGGCCAATTGGCACGTTCGCTCAACGATTGGGCCGTCCAAAGAGATATCCCAATGGTGCTGGCCGGCCGACCGGAATTCAATCTTGAGAACGCCTACGAGGTCGACCAGATCGTCAAAACGGTGAACCCAAGAGTGATCATCAACGCAGCCGCCTACACGGCCGTGGATCGTGCGGAGGAGGAGGCCGATCAAGCCTTCAGCGTCAATCGCAACGGAGCAGAACATCTGGCGTGTGTGGCCGAGCTCAAACGCATTCCCTTGATTCACATCTCGACCGACTATGTTTTCGATGGAGCCAAGCAAACGTCTTATGTTGAAGACGACACGCCGGCGCCGTTGAACGTCTACGGCCGCTCCAAGCTGGAGGGCGAGCTCGGCGTTTTGACGTTCTATCCGGCCGCTATCGTGATCCGGTCGTCATGGATCTACGGTCCTTACGGACACAATTTTTTGCGGACAATGTTGCGTTTGGCGCAGACGCAGTCTGCCGTCAAAGTTGTCGACGATCAACGTGGTACCCCGACTTCATCACGTCATCTCGCGGCCGGAATTATGCGGATCATCGAGCAGTTGGACTCTGGCTGCTCGACCGACGTCGGTGGGATTTATCACCTGACCAACCAGGGCGAAACGACCTGGTACGGATTTGCGGTCGAGATATTCAGGGCCTTATCCCGCCGCGGCATCGCCGTCCCGAAGTTGTGGCCCATCGAATCCCGGGATTATCCAACGCGCGCGCGTCGGCCGCATAATTCCTGCCTCAACACCGGAAAAATCGAGCGTGTCTTCGGGATCCGACTTGGTCCGTGGCGCGAGGCAATGGAGGCGTGCCTCGACGAATTGCTTCCCGCTAGGAAACTGCAATCATGCTGAAAGGAATAGTGCTTGCGGGTGGCTCCGGCACGAGGCTCTACCCGATCACGCGAAGCGTGAGCAAACAGCTTTTGCCGGTTTACGACAAGCCGATGATTTACTATCCGCTGTCGACGCTTATGCTTGCGGGAATTCGCGACATTCTCGTGATAACCAGGCCGGCGGATCGCGACCAATTCGAACGTCTGCTAGGAGACGGCAGCCAATGGGGAATCCGGCTTAGGTTTGCGGAGCAAGAAAAGCCCAATGGATTGGGCGAAGCTTTCATCATCGGCGCGCCGTTCATCGGTCAGGACTCCGTCTGCCTGATCCTTGGCGACAATATCTACTTTGGGCACGGCCTACCCGAACTGCTTCGTTCGGCCGGCAATCGGAAGAGCGGAGCGAGCGTTTTCGCGTATCACGTTCCCGACCCCGAACGCTACGGCGTGGTTGGCTTTAACGCGGCCAGCCGGCCGATCAATATCGAAGAGAAGCCTCGCTATCCGCGCTCCAATTGGGCGGTGACGGGACTTTATTTTTTTGACCACGATGTCGTCCGCTACGCGAAGGATCTCAAGCCATCGCAGCGCGGCGAACTGGAAATAACGGATCTCCAGCGACGCTATCTTGCCGACGACGCGCTCAATGTCGTGAAGCTGGGCAGAGGATTTGCGTGGTTCGATACCGGCACATTCGGCTCACTTATCGATGCCGCGCAATTCGTCCAGACACTTGAGGCGCGGCAAGGAATGAAGGTTGCCTGTCTCGAGGAGATTGCGTTCGCGCAAGGCTTCATCAATGCCGACCAATTGTTGGAATTGGCGCTTCCACTCGAGAAAAGCGGTTATGGACGTTATCTAATCGAGCTTTTGGAATCCTCTCGAACCGGCCGGGAAATGAAAGTGTCGGGCTGCTGAAGTCGATTTCGATGGCGGCGTGGAGCCTCGCCATATTGTGGATCGGACGAACATCATGGGACCTCATAGCGAACGCGGCGTATTGGCTCTGGTTCCAAAGCAGGAGTTGTCGGACAGCAATCCGCCCATTGCCGATTACGCCTTGGCAGGACTAGAAAAATGTTGGATGCCCGAACTGCGCCGCTGGTCACACATCTACCATTTGGATGGGCGCGGTTCGCCGAACGAGTCGTTGCCCTATAGCGACATCTTTTACACATTCAATGTCTTGCTCGGGATGTCGCGCCTCAGGCGGCTGCCGAACGATCTCCGCCTACGTAGCATTTTCGAATACAATGTTGGTTTGCTGCTAAGCCTGCCGGTCGCAAAGTACGCATTGGGTATGGCCCTCTGGACCGCTGCCGAGCTGCGGATTCCGCTGCCGTCACCGGTCCGGAATCACATCGACAAAGTCTTAGCGGATGAAGCGGGCTGGCGAAAATTTCGGGCTCAGGATCTGGGCATGTTGCTCATCGGCGTCGTAGCGCAGGCCAGACTTGGCAGACCCCACCTGGTGCAATTGGCGAACCGGCTTTATCGCGCTCTCGTCGAGCGACACAGCACGCAATCGCCATTGTTTAGCGACGGCCCGAGCGGCCACCGAAGACTGTTCGGAACGTTTGCCACGCAAACGTACCTGACGCTTGCGTGTTACCACTATGGCGAATTTGCCGGAAAAGTAGCGCCCATCAAAATGGCCAATGCTTGCGTCAGGCGGCTGATCGAATTGCAGGGGCCGCAGGGAGAATGGCCGTGGCTTTATGATGCTCACCGAGGGCGCGTCCTAGACTTTTATGAAGTGTATTCCGTCCATCAATACGGCATGGCGCCGGCATTTCTCGAACTGGCGGAGCGCCACGGAGTAGTGGAGGCTCGGGATGCTTTGGTAAAGGGGCTCGAATGGATGTTCGGCAATAATCAGTTGGGAATCTCGATGTGGGTACCTGACCTGAAGCTGAGCATCCGTTCGCAGGTTCGGGCCGGCGAGTTGCAAACAAAAATGTGGCGCATTTTACGATCGGCGAAGAACGCGGGTTTACGGCGCGAAGGCACGCGGATTGATCCGGCGCGGCTGGTTCTCAGGCGCGAGTGCCGAAGTTACGAATTAGGCTGGATCCTTTGGTCGCTCGGTCAACGTTTTGATCTGCCTGAGCTGACCCACCATCCTATCTTTGCGGCCGAAGCGATGTAGCGCTTTCAGGCTGCCGACTGATTAACCCGCTGTATGCGGAGCGCGGTTCCAGCGGATCGGTCCATTGGAACGCAACAGAGCAATCATCATCCACGCTCGATAAAGCCGAACTCTGACCAGAACGCCAATGGCCTTTATACGCGCGGTCGGTCCATTTACCCTGTCGCTAACCAAAACCTTCACGAAATCGGCCGCGGGCGATGCCGCGGTCATAAGAGCGCGCATTAGCCATCGCGTCCTCCATGCGGGCTTGCCCTTGATCATGTTGAAGTAATGTTGCAATTGCCTGTCCCATTTCGCATACAGCTCTTTTATCGAAGAACGGGCGGGATGAAACACGATCATCCCTGGAACATAGCGCAGCGTGAATCCGGCGCGGCGCGCTCGCGCGCCCCACTCCATGTCTTCGGCAAATTGAATTCCGCCGAACATGCCCGCCGTCGTAAACGCGCTTCGCGGCGCCGCGAGGTTGCCCGTAGGGCAATAGCCGTGTCGCTCGACGTACAATTTGGAGCGATAAGCAAACACGCTTTCGTACGCTTCGATGCTTGTAAATCTGCCGTCGACGGGATGCCAAATTCGGACATCGCCCCCGAGGACCGTCTGCGCGGGTGACGTCGAAAGGACGTTCAGCGCGGTGGACAGCCAGGCGGGGTCAGCACGGCAATCGGCGTCGAGGAATGCAATTAGGTCCGCCTGGGCGGCGCGAATGCCGGCATTGCGCGCAGGTCCGGGTCCGGGCTGAGTTTCGATGACCATTCTCACGTCCGCAAAAGCGGCAACCACATCGTATGGCGGAACTGCCGATCCATTGTCGACCACGATCAACTCGTAGAGCGCCCGATCAAGCTTTTGATTCTGGAGGCTCGTGAGGCACGCAAACAGTTCCCTCT
>Ga0134126_10011839_pt1 | contig 11005 bp, 11 predicted proteins | sample KB31752_FD_96881 | JGI IMG/M metagenome (GOLD analysis project Ga0134126, IMG submission 96881) | Terrestrial soil microbial communities with excess Nitrogen fertilizer from Kellogg Biological Station, Michigan, USA - KB3-175-2 | ecosystem: Environmental > Terrestrial > Soil > Unclassified ... | reverse complement strand
TGCCGTCGACGTCGGTGTGCAAATTCTGGCTGACGCCGTCGTTGCGATAGCGGATCGGATTGCGGTCCTCACCGCCGGGTGGAGCAGGCCATTGCACCGGTCCGCGGCGCAGCCGCGCGTAGTCCACGCCGCGCAGGTCCCAGCCGGTGCGGGGATTGTGAAACTCGGTCAGCTCGTCGAAAACGTCTGCGGCGGAATCGAACTCGAATCCCGGATAACCCATCGCGGTCGCCACTCGGCAGATCAGTTGCCAGTCCGGTGTGGCCTCGCCGGGCGGGGTCATCGCGGGAGCGCAATGCGTGATCGTGCGCTCGCTGTTCACCATCACGCCGTCGCTTTCGGACCACAGCGCGGCCGGCAGCACCACGTCGGCGTACGCCGAGGTTTCCGCTCCGCTGAATGCCTCCTGCACCACCACGAAGTCGGCCCGCTCGAGCCCGGCGATCACCGAGGCCCGATTCGACACGGAGGCAACCGGATTGGTGCAGATGATCCACGCCGCTCGAATGTCGCCCTCGGCCATCCGCCGATACATGTCGACGGTGCCGGTGCCGCCCTCGGCGCGAATGGTCCCGGGCTCCAGTTCCCAGCGCGCCTCGACGAACGCGCGGTCGTCGGGATCCAACGCCGAGCGCTGCCCGGGCAGGCCCGGACCCATGTAGCCCATCTCCCGGCCGCCCATCGCGTTCGGTTGCCCGGTGAGCGAGAACGGGCCGGCCCCGGGACGACAGATCGCGCCGGTCGCCAGGTGCAGATTGCACAGCGCATTGGTATTCCAGGTGCCGTGGGTGGATTGATTGAGGCCCATGGTCCACAGGCTCATCCAGTTCCGCGTCCCACAGATCAGCTCGGCGACCGCCCGCAGATCCGCCTCAGCCAGGCCGGTGATGTCGGCGACGAGGTCGGCGGGATACTCGTCGAGCAGCGCGTCCAACGGCTCCCAGCCCTCGGTGTGGGCCGCGACAAAATCCGCGTCCACCCCGCCCGCGTCGCGAACCAGTCGCAGCAGCCCGTTGAGCAGCGCCAGGTCGGTGCCCGGGCGGATCGGGAGGTGCAGGTCCGCCTTGGCCGCGGTGGCCGTCCGGCGGGGATCGACGACCACGAGTTTGGCGCCCTCGCGGACCCGGTCCATCATGCGCAGGTACAGGATCGGATGGCAGTCGGCCATGTTGGCGCCCAGCACCAGGAACAGGTCAGCGGCGTCCAGGTCGTCGTAGCTGCCGGGTGGTCCGTCTGCTCCCAATGACTGCTTGTAGCCGGTCCCGGCGCTGGCCATGCACAGTCGTGAGTTGGACTCGATCCATTGCGTACGTAGATAGCCCTTGGCCAGTTTGTTGGCCAGGTACTGGGCCTCGGTGGTCATCTGGCCCGATACGTAGAGGGCGATCGAGTCGGGGCCGTGCTCGTCGCGGATCGCCGACAATCTCGCGGCCACCTCCGCGATGGCAACGTCCACCGCGATCGGGTCGGCATCGGCGCCGCGCTGGCGGCGAACCAAGGCCTTGTCCAGCCGTCCGCCGGCGCGGAGCATGTCGGCGGTGGTGTTGCCCTTGGTGCACAGCCGACCACGGTTGGCGGGATGATCAGCGCGCCCGGTGACCTTGGTCACCGACCCGCCCGATACGTGCAGGTCCATGCCGCAGCCCACGCCGCAGTACCCACACACCGTGGCGACCCGCGCAGAGGAAGCCATACCACCCACTCGTCCCCGGCCGCGACCGCGGCACCGAACCTGAAACACCATCGTGGCGCGGGCGTGTTTCCAGACTCGTCGCTCCGGTTACGGCCTGATCAACTCGGCCTGTCAGTGCGCTGAGTCTTACGGTGAGGTGACGAACCCGCAGGTCAAAGGCGCTACGACTGAGAAAGCACCACGCAGTCGTGTATGGCATCCCCGGGCCCGTCCGCGTTGCGATGCAGCAGCGCGCGGGTCGGCGACACCTGAAGTGCTGCAGCGCCGTCGCTCTCGACGACCTCGGCCCGGCCGTCGACGATCAGCGAGTAGTCATCCGGATCGGTCGGCGGCCACAGCAATGTGATCTCGCCGTGGTTCTCGACGTTCGCGCGGGTTCGATCACCGATCAGCCCGATCGTCAGCACCCGTTCGCGCAGTTCGGGTTCCACGGTGACGGTGTGTACCCGGTAGTCATCGCCGACGGAGACGAGGTAGGCGAACCGGTAATTGCCCAGCGCGTCGGCCAAACGCTGAAAGTCGATCTTCTTCGCGGCTCTGGTGCCCATTTCGCAAGCGTAGGCGTTCCCCACAGACCACTGAAAACGCTCGGCTTACCGTCGGTTCGGCTCGGCCGTGGTCGTCATGACACCTGCGGCGGCCAGCCGCCGCAGCGGTCCAGCGCCATTACGGGGATAATGGACGGCAATGTTCGAGCAATGCCCGCATCGGCGGGCGACCAGCGACGGGACGGCCTCGTGACAATCACCACGCTCGGTATCCCGGCGGTGCGGCGAAGGCGGGAATCCTGGGCGTCCCCAGGGCCAACGGACGGCCCGTTGGTCGACAGTTACGGACGGGTGGCGACTGACCTGCGGGTGTCGCTGACCGATCGGTGCAATCTGCGCTGTACCTACTGCATGCCCGCTGCCGGTCTGCCGTGGCTGGGCAACGCGGAACTGCTGCAGCCCGGCGAGATCGACCGGCTGGTGCGTATTGCCGTGACCCGGCTCGGGGTGACCAAGGTGCGATTCACCGGCGGAGAACCGTTGCTGGCCAAGCACCTTGACTCGGTTGTCGCGGCGGCTGCGGCTCTGCGACCCCGCCCGGAGATCGCGCTGACCACCAACGGCGTTCTGCTGGCAGACCGCGCCGAGGCGCTGGCCCGCGCCGGCGTCGACCGGGTGAACGTATCGCTGGACAGCGTTGATGCTGCGCATTTCTCGGCCATCACCCGCCGCGACCGGCTTACCCACGTGCTGGCCGGTCTGGCGGCGGCGTCCGCGGCGGGATTGCGGCCTGTCAAGGTGAATGCGGTGCTCGACCCGGTGAGCGGCCTGGACGACGCGGTGGCCTTGGTGCGGTTCTGCCTCGAGCACGACTACCAGCTGCGCATCATCGAACAGATGCCGCTGGATGCCGGACACCACTGGCAGCGTCAGACGATGGTGACCGCGGATCAGGCGGTGGCGGAACTGCGGGACAACGGATTCACGGTGCAGCCCGACGACCGCCCGAGGGGCGCCGCCCCGGCGGCGATGTGGCAGGTCACCGACGGCGCGACGGGCCGCGTCGGCCAGATCGGGATCGTCGCCTCGGTATCGGAGCCGTTCTGCTCGTCATGCAACCGGACCCGCTTGACGGCCGACGGGCAGCTGCGGAGTTGCTTGTTCGCCACCGAGGAGACCGACCTGCGGGCGCTGCTGCGCCGCGGAGCGGACGATGACGCGGTCGAGGCCGCCTGGCGGGCCGCAATGTGGGTCAAACCGGCAGGTCACGGGATCAACGATCCAGACTTCGTCCAGCCCCAGCGGCCGATGAGCGCGATCGGTGGTTGACGTGACCGCCGAGCTGATCGAGATCGGTGTGCGGTATTTCGCGGCCGCTGGTGCTGCGGCCGGCTCCGAGGCCGAACAGCTGACCGTCCCGGCGGGCACCACCGTCGGTGGGCTCGTCGACGAACTGAGCGGACGCAGCCCGGGATTGGCGCGGGTGCTGCTGCGGTGCTCGTATCTCTGTGACGGTGTCGCGGTGCGGGACACGACTCAGGCTCTACGCACCGGCAACACGGTCGATGTTCTGCCGCCGTTCGCCGGGGGATAGCGTTAGGCCGAGCCGACCCACTCGTCGCTTCCGTCGGCGAAGAACTGGTGCTTCCACACCGGTAGCCGCGCTTTGATGGCATCTACCAATTGCGCACAGGTGTCGAACGCTGCCCGGCGATGATCGGCCGCGACGGCCACCACCAGTGCCGCGTCGCCGATATGCAGCAGGCCGATCCGGTGACTTGCTGCAATCGCCCGCACGCCGGCCGAATTCGCGCACACCTCGGCCACCACCTCGGCGATGACGTTGGCGGCCGAGGGATGCGCGGAGTACTCCAGCTTGAGCACCGGCCGCCCGCCGTCGTGGTCGCGAATCGCGCCGACAAACCCGACGATGGCGCCCGCCGCCCGGTCGCGCACCAAGTCTTCGTGTTCGCGGACCGTGATCGGTTGGTCAGTCAGTGCTGCACGCAGCACCCGAACCCCCGCCGAGCCGCGACTTTCCATGACAACCAACTATATTGGCAATCTCAGGCGTTCGAGAGTGAAGGTTGGCGGGGCGGAGCATGTCGATGATTGACAGCCAACGGTTTTCTCCTCTGTCGTGATGCGGTCGGTCGAGGAACATCAGCGCGTTGTCGCCGAATTGATCAAATCCCGGACCGCCGCGCCCGTCGGCTTGCGCGACGCCGAAGGCCTGGTGCTGGCCGACGACGTGACCGCGGCGCTGTCGCTTCCGGTGTTCGACAACTCCGCGATGGACGGCTACGCCGTGCGCGCCGACGAGGTGGCCGGCGCGACAGCAGCTCACCCAGTGAGATTGCCTGTCGCCGAAGACATTCCGGCTGGCCGCACCGACGTCCCTACGCTGGCTGCCGGGACCGTGCACCGCATCATGACCGGGGCGCCGGTCCCGGCCGGAGCAACGGCGATCGTGCCCGTCGAGGCGACCGACGGCCGGACCGACATCGTGACGATCACCGCGCCAAGCGCGGAGGGGAGATTCATCCGGCGCGCGGGTGAAGACGTCTCGGCCGGCGCCACGGTGTTGCGAGCCGGGCAGCCGGTGAACCCGGCCGTGGTCGGCCTTGCCGCCGCGACCGGACTGCACCAGTTGACCGTGATCCCGCGACAGCGGGTTCTGGTGATTTCCACCGGCTCGGAACTCGTGTCGCCCGGCGCGGCGCTGCAGACAGGGCAGATCTACGAGTCGAACTCGAGCATGCTGGCCGCGGCCGTTCGCGAAGCGGGCGCCGAGGTTATCGCCGCGGTGACGGTCAGCGACGACGTCGCCGACTTCGCCGCGGTGCTCGACCGGTACGCCGCAACGGCGGACCTGATCATCACCAGCGGCGGGGTCAGTGCGGGCGCCTACGAGGTGGTCAAGGACGCTTTCGGACGGACCGGCGATCAGGGCGTCGAGTTCGTCAAGGTGGCGATGCAACCCGGTATGCCGCAGGGCAGCGGCCGGGTCGCCGGAACACCAATCGTCACGATGCCGGGAAATCCGGTGAGCGCCCTGGTGTCCTTCGAGGTCTTCATCCGCCCGGCGCTGAGGTCGGCCATGCGGCTGCCGGTCCCAGATCGCCCACGACGGTTCGCGGTGCTGGTCGACGCCCTGACCGCGCCGGCCGGCAAACGCCAGTTCCGCCGCGGGGTTTTCGACGCGACGGCCGGCACGGTGGCAAGCCATGGACCGGCGGGTTCGCATCACGTGCGCTACCTGGCGTCGGCGAACTGCCTGATCGACATTCCGGTCGACGTGACCGACCTTCCCGCCGGCTCGCAGGTCCAGATCTGGGACATCGGCTGACGCGTGGCATGGGAACTGCGAAAATGAACTGCCATGTCTGACGCCGCGACTACACCACCCACCGGTCCGCTGTCGCACATCGACGCCAGTGGCGCGGCCCACATGGTCGATGTCACCGAGAAGACCGCGACCAAACGGGTCGCGATCGCCGCAGGCTCGCTGCGCACGACGGCCGAAGTGGTTGAGCTGATCTCGGCGGGCGGCCTGGCGAAAGGCGATGCGCTGGCCACCGCCCGGATAGCCGGAATTCAAGCGGCCAAGCGCACCAGCGAGCTGATCCCGCTGTGTCATCAGCTCGCGTTGACGGGCGTCGCCATCGACTTCGCGGCCAATGCAAGCGATGTCGAGATCACCGCGGCGGTGCACAGCACCGACCGCACCGGGGTGGAGATGGAGGCGCTCACGGCAGTGAGCGTTGCGGCGTTGACGCTCTACGACATGATCAAAGCGGTCGATCCGGCCGCTCGCATCGACGACATCCGGGTGCTGCGTAAAGCAGGCGGCCGGCGCGGAACCTGGACGCGGTGATGGCCGACCGGTCGGCGCGCATCATCATTGCCTCCACCCGCGCATCGACCGGCGCGTATGACGATCGCTGCGGGCCAATCATTGCCGACTGGCTTGTGCAGCAAGGCTTTCCGACGGTCGTCCCGACAGTCGTCGGCGACGGGGACCCGGTGGGTCATGCGTTGCGCGAAGCGATTGCCGACGGCGTCGGCGTGGTGATCACCTCAGGAGGCACCGGCATTTCGCCGACCGACGACACACCGGCCCAGACCAAAGCCGTGCTCGACTACGAGATTCCCGGGCTGGCCGAGGAAATTCGGCGCTCCGGCCTGCCGAAGGTCCCGACCTCGGTGCTGTCGCGGGGCGTCTGTGGGGTCGCGGGGCGAACCCTGGTGGTGAACCTGCCCGGCTCACCCGGCGGAGTGCGCGACGGCCTCGGGGTGCTCAGTGGTGTGCTGCAGCACGCTCTGGATCAGATCGCCGGCAAAGATCATTCGTGACCTGCGCGGCGCGACCGGATCATCTCGACCACCCACCAAATCACCAGTGCCCCAACCAGAGCCACCGCGAGATTGCTTAAAAACCCGGTCACGCCGACCGCGATCGCCATCACCCAATGCCAGGTTCCCCGTAGATCTTTCAGCAGCGTGATGTGCAGTAACCCTGCCACCGTCAACAGTCCCGCCAGGATCGGCACCGGGAAACCGGACAGCGCGGCGGTCAAGGTTGCTCCCATCACCAGGGCAATCGCGATCAGGATGCTGCCCAGCATGATCGGCGCGCCGCCGCTGCGAGCGCCGAAGCTGCGGTGCGCCGTCATGCCGCCGGCGCCGTGGCACACCGGCATCCCGCTGATCGAGCCCGCGAACAGGTTGGCCACCCCGATCGTGGTGGCCAGGCGTCCGGGCCGGACCCGTCGAGCGGCGTCCCCGAAGTAGGTGCGGGCGGTGTCGGCAGTGGCCAGGCACGAATTCGCGAAGGACAACGGCACCTGCGGCAACACCAGCGCGACCGCTGCCGCGGCGAACGCCTGCTGACTCAGATGCGGGATGTGCACGGCGGACGGGCCGAAGCTGAACGAGCCGTGAAACGCAACCACCATGGCCACCACGGCAATCGCGAGGAACACCAGGGTGATCTGGTGACGTCGCAGCAGCAGCGCCGCGACGATGACCACGGCGGTCAGGCCCACTAGCCACCAGCTGGAGTGCCGATGGTCGGCGAACGACTTGGGCGGTGTCGATACCAGCTTCCACGCCAGCTGACAGAACAACAGCCCTACCGACAGCTGAATCCCGCGAATGATCGGGTGCGGGAACACTTTTGCGACCCAGTCCAGCAAGCCCGACGCGCCAAGCGCCAGAAACAGCATGCCCATCAACAGCGCACCCGCCGCGATGTCGTCGGCCCCGAAACCGTGTGCGATCGCGATGGCCCCGAACGCCTTGAGCGGTTGCACCGGAACCGGTAGCCGATAGATCAGACCTGCCACCACATACAGCAGACCGGCCGGCAACAAGACCGCGGTCGGCGTCAGACCGTTCTTGACGATCAGCGCCACCGCGATCGGGACCAGTACCCCCAGATCGCCTAGCGCCCCAGCCATTTCCGCCCGGTCGAACCGGAACGGGCTGGCATCCGACTCACGCTGCGTGGGCGCCACGACCATGCCAGCACTCTAATGTAGGCATGTGCCACCGGCGGTCGTCGATCGCTCACGGCGCCGCCGGCCCACCCGTGAGGGTGATTTCACGGCCGCGACATCGTGAGACGCCGCGCGGCAACATCGCACTTTTACGTTCGCCTCGTACCTGTCGGAAACTGGCGAGGAGAACGCGGTGGCGCGATCGCACATCACAGGGTGGGACCCGGAGGACCGGGCTGCGTGGGAGGCGGGCGGAAAGGCCGTCGCGCGACGCAATCTGATCTGGTCGGTGGCGGCGGAGCATGTCGGATTCTCGGTCTGGTCGCTGTGGTCGGTGATGGTTTTGTTCATGCCGCAATCGGTGTACGGACTGACCGCCGGCGATAAATTCCTGATCGCCGCGACCGCGACCCTGGTCGGCTCGGTGTTGCGGTTGCCCTACACGATGGCGACGGCACGGTTCGGTGGCCGGAACTGGACGGTGTTCTCGGCGGGTGTGCTGGTGGTGGCCGTCCTCGCGACCGTCGCGGTGCTCGCCCAACCGGGCCGCCCGTTGTGGTATTACCTGGTCTGCGCGGCGCTGTGCGGTCTCGGCGGCGGCAACTTCGCCTCGTCGATGACCAACATCAATGCGTTTTTCCCGCAACGCCTCAAGGGCATTGCGCTGGGCATCAACGCCGGCGGCGGGAACATCGGCGTGCCCGCCGTGCAACTGGTCGGTCTGCTCGTCATCGCGACCGCGGGCAACCGGCAGCCCTACTGGGTATGCGCCTTCTACATCGCGGCGCTGATCGTTGCCGCGATCGGGGCGGCCAGCTACATGGACAACCTCGACGTGGTATCGGTCGACATCGGCGCGATGCGGGCTGCGCTGCGCAGCCGTCACACGTGGTTGGTCAGCCTGCTCTACATCGGCACCTTTGGATCGTTCATCGGCTTCTCGTTCGCGTTCGGGCAGGTGCTGCAGATGTCGTTCGCCGCCGGTGGGCAGAGCCTGGCGCAGGCGTCCCTGCATGCGGCCGAAATCGCTTTTGTGGGACCGCTTTTGGGCTCCGTGTCAAGGATTTACGGCGGCCGGATCGCCGACCGCGTCGGCGGGGGCACCGTGACGTTGTGGGCATTCATCGGAATGATCGGCGGCGACGGGCTGCTGGCGATCACCTCGGCCCTGTCGGGTCGCCACACGACCGCGGCGACAATGGTGGCGTACGTGATCGGCTTCGCGGTGTTGTTCGTGCTGAGCGGAATCGGAAACGGCGCGGTGTACAAGATGATCCCGTCGATCTTCCACGCCACGTCGCGATCCCTGGAAGCCGACGAGGAGGCCCGGGCCAACTACTCTCGTTCGATGTCGGGCGCGGTGATCGGGATCACCGGTGCGATCGGCGGCCTGGGTGGTGTGGCGATCAACCTGGCGCTGCGCACGTCCTACCTGACCTCCGGTACCGCCACCGCCGCGTTTGTGGACTTTGCCTGCTTCTACGTGGTCGCCGCGCTGATCACGTTCGCCGTCTACGTCCGACGGACGTCCATCACCGCGGTCGGCGAGCCCGCGATGGCGGCGGCCTAGGGGGCCAGCCGGATGTGGCCCGGCGGCGCCGGCTGCTCCGGAGTCGGGCTGGCCGGAGCCGTGCCGCCGTCCGCGCCGCCCCCGGGTTCCGGTGCGGCGGGAGCCTCGGGGCCGGGTGCGGGCGCCTCGGGAGGTGACGGCTCGGCTTGCTGCGGCGGCGCGGGCTGCACACGGTGTGGCGGTGGCGGCGGCTGGTGTGGCGGTGGCGGCTGGATTTCCTGAGGCTCGGGCGGCGGCAAGGCGGGCACCGGTAGCGGCTTCGTCGGCGCAATCTCGCCGGTATGGACGGGCGTGACCAGCGAAATGAGTTCTATTCGTGGCGAAGCGCCCGATCGGTCCGAGGCGATGGAGGCGATCTTGCCCCTGTCGTAGGGGCAGTAGGCTTCCACCGACGCGGTGATGAATTGGGTGATCGTCCTGGTGATGCGATCTTGAGGTTGCAGCCGGGTGAGGGGATTCTCGTTGAAGCCGTTGTTCCGGATCAACTCCACCAGATCGCCCACCGGCATTCCTTCATCGAGTTTTGCGCACGCTTTTTTGGCGGTGGCGATCAAGCTGTTCGCATTGTCGACGGGCGGAATCTCTTTCTGGCCAAGGAGATCGAAGAATTTCTGGTCCTGATCCGGGTCGGCGAACGCCGTTCGGGAGGGCGATATCGTGGACGTGGCAATGAGGGCGACGACAATCATCGCGGCGGGGAAGTGGCGGATAGCGCCGGAAAACATGGCCGGGTTTCCGTTCTGCCGATTTTCTTCGCTGACGAGCTCTGGCAACAAATCTAGGCCGCGCGAAGCCATTCGGCAGAATTCTCCGATTCGGGGAAGCTGGTCCGCCGAGCGTGCGGCCACGCGATAAACCAGGCCGCTTATTTCGCAGACAACGCACGCTCGGCGAAGTTTGGGGCGGGACTCACACCGCCGCTGTGATGTCCTCCGACGCGATCTCGCCTGCCAGCGGAGCAATGGCACGAAGGATCGCGGTAATCGTGTCGGGGTGGAGCCCGGCGGCGCAGAGCGAATCGGCCAAATGCGCTGCCGCCATGGCGAAATGATGCATCGTAATGCCGCGGCCCTGGTGCACCTGGCGCATCGGCGAGCCGGTGTATGGTCCCGGGCCGCCCAGTACCGCGCTGAGGAATTCGACCTGCCGTGCCTTGACGCAGCCCATGTTCGAGCCGACATAGAAGCCGGCCAGGTGATCGTCGGCAAGTACGCGGCAATAGAAGTCCTCGACAACGACTTTTAGCGCATCGCGGCCGCCGATCTGCGCATACAACGAGGCCGTGCCCGGCCGGCGGAATCGGGTGAGTAATCCCATGCGCCACAGGGGACCACGTGGCGGTTGCCCGATGGTTAGGGCGCCATCAACGCGCGATTACGCGGCGTAACAACCGGATTGCCGGAGAATGGCCTCAACTTCGCAAGGGTGTAGCAGACTCGGTGGGGAATTCAGGGGAGATACCGCCGGGGAGTGTGGGTGCTATGAAGCTGGGTGATCTGACCGGTCTCGTCGAGAAGCCGTTCGCCGCCGTGTCCAATCTCGTCAACACTCCGAACTCGGCCGGCCGATACCGACCCTTCTACCTGCGCAATCTGCTCGACGCCGTGCAGGGCCGCACGCTGCACGAGGCTGTCGAGGGCACCATCACCCTGATCACCGGCGGATCGTCAGGCATCGGCGAAGCGGCCGCGAAGAAGATCGCCGACGCGGGCGGGGAAGTGGTTCTGGTCGCGCGCACCCAGGAAAACCTGGA
>Ga0134126_10011837_pt1 | contig 11006 bp, 8 predicted proteins | sample KB31752_FD_96881 | JGI IMG/M metagenome (GOLD analysis project Ga0134126, IMG submission 96881) | Terrestrial soil microbial communities with excess Nitrogen fertilizer from Kellogg Biological Station, Michigan, USA - KB3-175-2 | ecosystem: Environmental > Terrestrial > Soil > Unclassified ... | reverse complement strand
CGGCGCGGCGCGACACTCACTTGCCGCACAATTTCTGCAAAATATTTAAAGCTCAGCCATGCAAGAATTCTCCGCCCTCGACGGCGCGCTCCTCATCGATAAACCCTCCGGCCCCACCTCCCACGACGTCGTCGACGCCATCCGCCGCAAATTCGGCATCAAAAAAGTCGGCCACTGCGGCACGCTCGATCCCAACGCCACCGGCCTCCTCATCATCGTCCTCGGCCGCGGCACCAAGCTCTCCGAACGCCTCATGTCCGACGACAAAGTCTACGAAGGCACCATCAAATTCGGCGAATCCACCGACAGCTACGATTCCGACGGCGAATTGACCGGTTCGATGCTCGTCCCGCCGCTCACCGTCGAAGACCTCAACCACGCCGGCGAGGAATTCCTCGGCGACATCATGCAAACGCCCCCGATGGTTTCCGCCATCAAAAAAGACGGCGTGCCGCTCTACAAACTCGCCCGCAAAGGCGTGGAAGTCCCGCGCGAGCCGCGCCTCATCCACATCTACACCTTCCGTTTTTCCAAATACGAAGAACCGCTCGCCGAATTCCGCCTCGCCTGCACCAAGGGCACCTACGTCCGCAGCGTCGCGCACGAACTCGGCCAGAAACTCGGCTGCGGAGCGCACCTCTCCCGATTGCGCCGCGTCGTCTCCGGCAAATTCGACGTCGCCGACGCCAAACCCCTCGACGAAATCCTGAATCTCTCCTCGCGCGAATTGGAAAAGCGAGTGATCCCATTCCTGAAACTGGCAGCCTGACCAGTTAAATGGTTAAAAGGGTTAAATAAGTGCGAGCATTTTCGTCCTTTCATCCCTTTTGTCCTATTCGTCGCATTTGTCTTGCGAACCTCGTGCGCCCTCTTTAACCAATCTCCCGTGAACCTCATCCACACCGCCAAAGAACTGAACGCCGGCGACCACAAAGTCTGCCTCGCCATCGGCTTCTTTGACGGCGTCCACCTCGGCCACCAGCAAATCATCCGCCAAACCGTCACCGACGCCCGCCGGCACAACGCCCACGCGCTGGTCGTCACCTTCGACCAGCACCCCAACGCCATCGTCGCGCCGAACCACGTCCCACCGCTCATCTATTCACTGCCCCAAAAACTCCGCGCCATCGAATCACTCGGCCCTGACTCGACCCTGCTCATTCATTTCGACAAAGCTTTCAGCCAGAAAACCGGCGAAGCCTTTATCCGGGACCTCGCCGGCGCATGGAAAGGCATCCACAGCATCTGCGTCGGCGCAAATTTCGTTTTCGGCTACAAACGCGGCGGCAACGTGGACCTCCTGAAAAAACTCGGCGCAGAAATGAGATTCTCCGTCCACGGCATGGCCGCCGTCGCGCTCGACCGAAAACCCGTCAGCAGCACGCGCATCCGCGAAGCCATCCTCTCCGGCGACCTCGACGCCGCCAGCCAGATGCTCGGCCGCGGTTATTCCATCTGCGCTCCCGTCGTCGAAGGCGACAAACTCGGCCACAAACTCGGCTTCCCCACCGCCAACCTCGACACCACCGGCCTCGCGCTGCCGCCGAACGGCGTCTACGCCATCCACGCCTTCATCCGCAGCAAAACCTATCGCGCCGTCCTGAACATCGGCGTGCGCCCGACCATCCAGAGCCCCACGCCGACCGTCCGCGTAGAAGCCCATCTTCTCGACTTCACCGGCAACCTCTACGGCGAAGAAATCGAAATCGTGTTCGCGGAAAAATTACGCGATGAAAAGAAATTCCCCTCCGTCGAAGATCTGAAAGCCCAAATCGCCCGCGACATCGAACACGCAAGAACGCTTTTCTGAATGCACCCCAACGCCGAACTTTTGATGGTAGGGCGCGTCGCTCCGCGCGCGCCGCGTAGCGCAGACATTCCTGTCTGCGGGTTCGGGCGACTTTCCAGTCGCCCGTTCATCATTTTCTAATTCGGAAAATTTCCCTCGGATGAAATCCTCTCCCCCCACATCCCCCTCCCTCCTCATCGAACTCCGCTCCATCGTGGAACCTCTCGAAATTTCGCCGCTCTTCCCGCGCACTCAACCCCTCGAAATCGAACTCGGCTGCGGCGACGCCTCCCTCCTCCTGAACTACGCCAAGGCCCATCCCGAACGCAATTTCATCGGCGTTGAACGCCTCGGCGGCCGCATCAACAAACTCGATCGCAAAGGCCGCCGCGCCGGCCTCACCAACCTCCGCGGCGTCCGCATCGAATCCGGCTACTTCCTCGAATATCTTCTCCCGCCGCGCTCCGCCTCCGCACTGCACATTTATTTTCCCGACCCCTGGCCGAAGCGGAAACACCTGAAAAATCGTTTCATCAACGACCGCTTCCCGCAAATCGCCCAACGCGTCCTCACTCCCAACGGCATCGTCTACCTCCGCACCGACCACGAAGACTATTTCGAACAAATGACCACCGTCTTCGCCGCCGCTGCAGAAATCTTTCGCCCCATGGAAACTCCAGAAGAATTAAGCGCCATCCTGACCGACTTCGAAGCCGATTTTCAGAAGCAGGGAATCCAAACCCTCCGCGCCGCGTACGAGCTAATTAAATAAGCGCGAACAAACGCCCCTTTTCGTCCCCTTCGTCCCTTCTGTCCCTCATCTGCGAGAATAACATGAGGAATCCCCACCAACTCATTAACTCCTAAACTCCCCAACTCTTAAACATCGATAACCGGCCCGCTCCCACCCGGCCCCGAATCCCTCGGCGGCGGCGGGCCACCCCGTCGAACCTGCACCCGCGCCGTTCCCATCCCGGTCAGCGAATTCAGCACCACCGAAACAATGCTGATGATCAGCGCGCCCCAAAACGCCGACCAAAACGTATCCACCGAAAAATGGGGCGAAAGCAAGAAGCCCACAAAATAAAGCAACAGCGCATTAATCACGAACATGAACAACCCCAGCGTGAACACCAGCAGCGGCAGCGCCAGAAACATCAGTATCGGCTTCAGAACTGCGTTGAGAATTCCCAGCAACAAAGAAGCAAAAACCAAATCCGCGAAACTTTTGTAGCGGATATGATTGTGCATGATCACCCCCGCCAGTCCCACTGCTAAAGTGTTAATGGCCCAACTCCCCAGAAACTTTTTCAACTTCGGTGACATTTCGATTGCGGAAGGAAGATGAAACACGCGCCCCTCAATTACAAGTGGCAAACATATGGAATACGCCCAACGTGGCACGTCATTCCGCGCGCTCTGCTGACACCTCAAAAAGCCAAAATGCCAAAGCTTCTCGACGATTGGATTGAGCCCACGACAAACGTCCGTCCACCCGGGTTCCAAAGTTTCACCCTCTCCCGGGGGAGAGGGCCGGGGTGAGGGCGAGCGTATATCCAAACAAAATCCGTGTCGTCGCAAAACATTTCAGTTCGCCACCAATTGAAAGCGACGATCGAATCGACTTCAAGCGCCAGCATTGATTAGCAAAAACCGGGCGCCAGCTTCGGGCAGGAGATCCACTTTTGTGCGCGCCGGAATCAAACAGAATTGCCCAGGCGACAATTCCACGCTTGGACCGAATGAATTCGCCACAGTCGTTTTCTTCTGTATCGCACCGACAATCGCAACTTCGGGCAGATTTATTAGAACGCTCTCTGCCGACTGAAGACGAAAGAGCGATACCTTGAAAAGAGGGTGCCTAACCAATTCTCGCGTTTCGCATGGGCCAACTTTCTCAACCGGCTTATTGACGAGCGCCGGCTCAAAATCCTCAAAATCAATGCTCGCCAGCGACTCCGCCACGTGCAAATCCCTGGGCTTCCCATCCAGCCCCACGCGATTCCAATCAAACACGCGATACGTCGTATCCGAATTCTGCTGAATCTCAAAAATCACCAATCCAGCGCCAATCGCATGCACGCGCCCGCTCGGCAAAAACATCGTGTCCCCCGTCTTCACCGGCACACGATGAAAACATTCCGCCACTTCGCCGCTCTTGATTTTTTGCTCAAACTCCCCGCGCGTCACGCCACGCTTCAATCCCACATAAAGTTCAGCCCCCGGCGCCGCGTCCGCGATATACCACGCCTCCGTCTTCGGCTCGCCTTTCAATTCCGCGGCCTTGGCTGCCGGCGGATGCACCTGCAGCGAAAGTTTGTCCTGCGCATCCAAAATTTTTATCAACAACGGAAATCGCCCATTCGCCGATTTCGCATCGCCCAGCAGTTCGCGCTCATGATTCTCCATCAGCCACCGCAAATCCTTCCCCGCCAGCGGCCCATTCGCAATCACGCTCGCATCACCCGGCCGGTCACTGATTTCCCACGACTCCCCAATCGTCACCTTCGCAGGAAGCTTCTTCCCATACAATTGCTCAATGGCCCGCCCGCCCCAAACGCGTTCCTTGAAAATCGGTTTAAATATAAATGGATAAAGCATGAGAATAATGGTTCTGTCTGCGAAACACCTCAGTCAGAATTGAGAGTTCCAAGACATTGGATTAAGCCCAGAACAATAGACATCCCGCACTGGCGCCAAAGTTGCCCCTCTCCTGGGGGAGAGGGCCGGGGTGAGGGCGAGTTATTCAATTCCGCTGAAGTGATGCTGAGGATAGCTCAAACCGACGCCGGACTCGCCTGTGGCACCACTCCATTTTCCGACGCCTCGACGTTTTCCTCAAAATGTCCGAACGCCCGATATTTCTCGTAGCGCCCCTTCCGCCGGTCCGGCACCGGCATCTTGATCACGGCTTCAAGATGCTTGAGCAAATGGGTTTTCAAATTCGCCGCGGTGATTGCCGGGTCCGTGTGCGCGCCGCGCAACGGCTCGGGAATGATTTCATCCACCAGCTTCAATTCAAAAAGATCCTTCGCGCTGATCTTCAACGCCTGCGCCGCCTTGCCCGCCGCCGAACGATCCTTCCAAAGAATCGCCGCGCAACCCTCCGGGCTGATCACCGAATAATACGCATTTTCCAAAATCAACACGCGATCCGCCACGCCGATGCCCAGCGCCCCGCCCGAACCGCCCTCGCCAATCACCGCCGCGACAATCGGCACCTGGAACAGCATCATTTCGCGCAAATTCACCGCGATCGCCTCCGCGATATGCCGCTCCTCCGCGCCAATCCCCGGATACGCGCCCGCCGTGTCGATCAACGTGATGATCGGTAGCCCAAACTTGTCCGCCAGCCGCATCAATCGCAGCGCCTTGCGATAACCCTCCGGATGCGCCGAACCGAAATTGCGCAAAATATTCTCCTTCGTGTCACGGCCCTTCTGCGTGCCAATGACCATCACCGGATGCTCGCCCAGCTTCGCGAAACCGCCCACGATCGCGCGGTCCTCGGAGTAAAGCCGGTCGCCGTGCAGTTCGGCAAAATCCGTGAACGCCGTCTTCAAATAATCCAGCGTAAATGGCCGCTTGGGATGCCGCGCGATCTTCACCCGGTCCCACGCGCTGAGCGTGGAATACAATTGGCGCGTCGCCTCCTCGATCTTCTTTTTCACGAGCGCTATTTCCTCATCGAAATCGATGTCGAGCGAATGCGCCTCGCGATGTTTCTCCAACTCCGCAAGCTTGTTCTGCAATTCAACAATCGGCTTTTCGAAGTCGAGTTGATTTTTCATGTATCGCGAATAATAAACTTTTGGCGCGCTCCCCGCAATGTTGAATCCACCCGCGCCAACGCAGCGGGCGCATCCCGGCACCGCCCCCGGAGCGCCGGTCTCCTGACTCGGCAAGTTCAACCCTTTATCGTCGTGCCGACCTGGAGATCGGCGCTCCGAGGCGAGCGTCGGCATGCGCGCGGCGCCCGCTTGAATTGGAAAAAATATTTTTTTCACCCTCCAAATCGCTCAAAAAATGGCCAAAAGTTACCAAAATCAATGGGTTGTGACTTTTGGGATGGTTTTAGTTGCGATATCCCTGGTTGGACTTTCTTTCCTTTTTTACTCCCGCTTTTCATCGTCTCCTTTCTCCTGCCGTTTGTATCACGCAGACAGAAATGTGCAATGGAAATTTCCTCGCAGGGATTTTCAGCCGTGCATCCCTGACGCGTAGCGCAGGCGTCCTCGCCTGCGAGTTCGCGGGGCGTCCCGTCCCGCGTTCCTTGTTCCCATCCGTACGTCAAAGAGCCGGACTTGGTGTCCGGCTCTTGGTGGCGACGAGGTTTATACGCCTTCACCCAGGCGCTCAGAAGGGTAATGCGGCCAACTATTGGTCGCTGTTCGAACCGCACTACAAGCAAAACCTCTCTGCTAACCCTAAACGAACAGCGAAATCTTTCGTTCATATATCAGACTCTCTGGTTCTGATATTCGTTCAAATTATTTCCCCTTGGTTCCAAATCTGTTGACTCAAAGAACTGCAGCGGCTATCCGCCGCCATATTCACCGTTCGCACCGAACAATAGCCGCGTCAAGAGCCTCCAAAATTATTGTCATCCCCTCCTCAAAAAACCTCCTCAAAAAACCCAAAAAATCTCGATCCGCCCCGAAATAACAAAATAGTTACCTTGCTTCCTCCTCGGAAAAACCGCCTCCTCGCACCGGCGCCTCAGGTGATTCCCCCAATGCACAGCTCCATCCCAATGTTAACTTTATTGCGCCATGCGTGCGATTTGGAAAGGCTCAATCAGTTTCAGTCTGATCAATATCCCCATCGCCCTTTACCCGGCGACCCGGCGCGAGGAATTGAAATTCCGCCTCCTGCGCGCCAGCGACTTAAGCCCCGTGAACTACAAACGCGTCGCCGACGCCGACGGCAAGGAAGTCCCTTGGGACCAAATCGTTAAAGGCTACGAATACGAAAAAGGCAAATTCATCGTCCTCAAGGACGACGATTTCAAACGCGCCGACATCGAAGCCACCCAAAGCGTCGAAATCCTCGATTTTGTCGAACTCGAGGAAATCGATCCCATTTTTTTCGACAAACCCTATTACCTCGAGCCCGAAAAACGCGGCGAAAAAGCCTACACCCTCCTCCGCGAAGCATTGAAACAAAGCGGCAAAGTCGGCATCGCCAAAGTCGTCATCAAAACGCGGCAGCACCTCGCCTCCGTCAAACCCGAAAAAAACCTCCTCGTCCTTGAACTGATGCACTTCGCCGAGGAAATCATCGACACCAAAGAATTGAAAATCCCCTCCGATCCCAGACTCGGCTCAAAGGAATTGGACATGGCCAAAGACCTCATCGCCAAAATGTCCGGCAAATGGGACGCGTCTCAGTACAAAGACGAATATCGCGAAGCGATCATGCAAGTCATCCAAAAGAAAGTCGAAAGCGGCGGCAAGGAAGTGCCCACCCGTGGCACCGCCAGGAAACCCACGAACGTCGTCGATCTCGTTTCCGTCTTGCAGAAAAGTCTGCAGCAAGCCGAAAAAGGAAAACCCACAACCGGCAAACGCAAACCCGCCACTCATCACAAACGCAAACTAAAGAAGGCCGCGTGAATTATTCAATTCCCGCCATTGGACTTTCTGACGCTGGATGGAGTCACAGAGCCATGAGCCTTTCAGGGCGCTCCCAAAGTTTCCCCTCTCCTGGGGGAGAGGGCCGGGGTGAGGGCGAGCGCAAACTCAAACATCCCGTCCATCCCTTTCCCATGAGCCTCAAAGAATACCAAACCAAACGCAACTTCCGCCGCACCGCCGAACCCTCCGGTCGCGCGCGCAAAAGACCGGCCGCCAAAGAACCCTTCTTCGTCGTCCAAAAACACGACGCCTCGCGCCTCCACTACGACTTCCGCCTCGAGATGCAAGGCGTCCTCAAATCCTGGGCCGTCCCCAAAGGCTTCCCCACCACCCACGGCGACCGCCGCCTCGCCGTTCAGGTTGAAGACCATCCCATCGACTACGCCCAATTCGAAGGCACCATCCCCGAAGGCAACTACGGCGCCGGCACCGTGATGGTCTGGGACATCGGCACCTACGCAGTCTCCGGCGGCAATCCCCCTCAAGCCCTCGAAGACGGCAAACTGCACCTCACGCTTCGCGGAAAAAAACTCAAAGGCGAATGGGCCCTCGTCCGCATGCGCCCGCGCGAACACGAAGACAAACCGCAATGGCTCCTGCTCAAAGCCGGCGACAATCTCCCCGCCATTTCCCCCCGCTCCGACGATCAATCCGTCTTAACCCGGCGCTCCATGAAAAAAATCGCCGCCGACAACGACGCCCAATGGCAAAGCAATCGCCAAACCACGCTGTCGACAAATCGCGTCACCCGCCCGTCGGAGCGCCGATCTCCGAATCGGCACGAACGACTCTCCGTTGCGGAACGCCGATCTCCCGATCGGCCCGCGCCCAAAATCAGCCTCACCGCCGACCGCCTCCCCAAACGCAAACCCGCCTTCTTCGAACCGATGAAAGCCGTCCTCGTCGACAAACTTCCCAAAGGCGACGAGTGGATCTACGAATTGAAATTCGACGGCATCCGCGCCCTCGCCATCAAACGCGGCAAAGACATCCAATTGATTTCCCGCAACGCCAAGGACATGACCGCCAAATTTCCCGAAGTCATCCAGGCCTTGAAACAATTGCCCTCCAGGGAAGCCCTGCTCGACGGCGAGGTCGTCGCGCTCGATGAAGCCGGCCGCCCCTCCTTTCAACTGCTCCAGGCCCGCGAACTCTCCGGCGAACGCCCGCCCATTTTTTATTACGTCTTCGACCTGCTCTCACTCGACGGCAAAGACCTCGCCGCCGTCCCGCTGCTCAAACGCAAAGCCCTCGCCAAAATGCTTCTCGATCGCGCCCCCGGCACCATCCGCTTCTCCGCCAGCATCGAAGCGAACTCCGACCGCATTCTCGCCGAAATGAAATCGCGCGGCCTCGAAGGCGTCATCGCCAAGAAAAAAGATTCCCAATACGAAATCGGCCGCCGCAGTGGCGCATGGGTCAAATTCAAATGGACCACGCAGCAGGAATTCGTCATCGGCGGTTACTCTGAACCGCGCGGCACCCGCTCCCATTTCGGCGCGCTCGTCGTCGGCTATTACGAAGGCAAAAAACTGAAATTCGCCGCCAAAGTCGGCACCGGCTTCGATCAAAAGCTCCTGAAATCGCTCCACCAAAAATTTCAAAAGCTCATCCGCAAAGATTGCCCCTTCGTGAACCTCCCCGAAAAAGCCGGCCAATTCGGCCGCGGCCTCACCGCCGCCGAAATGAAACGCTGCACCTGGCTCGACCCCAAACTCGTCTGCGAAATCCGCTTCGCCGAATGGACCCGCGACAACCACCTCCGCCAACCCGCCTTCCTCGGCCTCCGCGAAGACAAAAACCCCAAGGAAGTCCTCCGCGAAAAAGCCAAATAACGTAGCCGCCGACGTCAGTCGACGCCATCTCTACATTGGTGGGGCGAGACTCCGTCGAGCCCTAATCCCGCCCGGTAGCGGTGTCTCTACGAGGGCCGCCAATTCATTTCGAATCTTTTCGCCCGCCCCTTTTTCAAATCTCAAATTTCAAATCTCGAAACAAAGTCCTGCGCCCCCATAATCGCCGCCACCCCCGCAGGAATTCGACGTTCAGCGTTCAATGTTCGGTGTTCGATGTTTCTTTCATAACCCCTCGACTCCCCCTCCCTTTTCCAGTATCCTAATCCCGGTTCCGATGGCGCCCAGTTCGCGCCAAAAAATCATGCAGCGGTCAGACAATTGGATACGGCAGCGCCCCGAAGATCCCGTCTCGAACGACGGCTTGTTGCGGGCAATCATGCGCGGCATTTTCGGCTTCCTCGCCGCTGTCGACCGACTGATGCCCGCCATCATCGAATCCATCAGCGGCCCTCTCTCCATCGCCATCATCTGCCTGCTCGCGGTCACAGATTTCCTCCTCGTGCCGCCGCTCCATTTTTCGCTGTTCTATCTCATGCTCGTGGTCTTCGCCACCTGGACCAGCGGACGAAAGACCGGCCTCGTCGTCACCGCCGTCAGCCTCATCGCTCTGTTCGTGGATGAACTCCAACGTTCCCCCGGCCATTCCCTCAACTGGCCCCTCGGCTGGAACCTCGTCCTGCAAATCAGCATTTACCTCTTCACCGCCCTCTCGGTTTCCTCCGTTCGCGATTGGATTCGCGAACTCGAACAAGGCGCCCGCGACCGCACCGCCGCCCTCGAACTCGAAGTCGAGGAACGCAAACAAACCGAAGAGCAACTTCGCAAAACCATGCAGCAACTCCGCCAGCTCGCGGAAAACATCACCGACGCCTTCTGGATGCGCAACGCCGACGACCCCCGCATGGTCTACGTCAGCCCCGCCTACGAAAAAATCTGGGGCCGCAACTGCCGTGACCTCTATCCCTCCGTCTCCGGCTGGCTGGATGCCGTTCACCCCGAAGATCGCGACCGCGTCGCCCAGGCCTTCGTCAAACAATCCTCCGGCGAACACAGCGAGGAATACCGCATCGTCCGCCCCGACGGCACACTCCGCTGGATTCGCGATCGTGCCTTTCCCATCCGCAACAGCACCGGCGCCGTCATTCGCATCGTCGGCATTGCCGAAGACATCACCGATCGCCGTCGATTGGAATACGAAATTTTGGAAATCAGCGACCGCGAACAAGCCCGCCTCGGCCAGGATTTGCACGACAGCCTCTGCCAAAAACTCGTCAGCGCGGCATTCGATAACAACGCCCTCAAACGCCGCCTCGCCAATCAAGAACTCCCCGAAGCCAATCAAGTCGTCCAACAAGTCGGCACCGTGCTCGATGACGCCATCACCGAAGCCCGCACCCTCGCGCGCGGCCTTTTCCCCGTCCAACTCGAAGTCGATGGCCTGCACGTCGCACTCCACCAACTCGCCGCCAGCATCCATTCCCGATTCCACGTGCGCTGCGAAGCCCGCTGCGATGACTCCGTCACCGTCTCCGACAACGCCTTCGCCACGCACCTCTACCGCATCGCGCAGGAAGCCGCCACCAACGCCGCCAAACACGCCAAAGCCAATCTCATCTCCATCGACCTGAATCACCGCGGCGATGTCATCGAACTTAAAATCACCGACGACGGCGCCGGCATTTCACTCCCATTGACTGGAAAAAGCGGCATGGGCCTCCACACCAT
>Ga0134126_10011836_pt1 | contig 11006 bp, 13 predicted proteins | sample KB31752_FD_96881 | JGI IMG/M metagenome (GOLD analysis project Ga0134126, IMG submission 96881) | Terrestrial soil microbial communities with excess Nitrogen fertilizer from Kellogg Biological Station, Michigan, USA - KB3-175-2 | ecosystem: Environmental > Terrestrial > Soil > Unclassified ... | reverse complement strand
CGACGCCCCGGCGGGAGCCTGGCGCGGCGAGCTGGTGATGCTCACCGCAACCTTATGTATGTCACTCTACAATGTCTGGTCGCGGCCGTTCATTGCACGCAGTGATCCGCTGACGTTCCTGACTGCGGGCATGGGCGCGGCCGCACTCTGTCTGCTGGTGTGGGCGCTGGCAATCGGCGGGTTTTCTGCGGCTGGTCGTTTTGATCCGTCGCAGTGGCTTGCGGTCGCGTATCTCGGCGTCGTTGGAAGCGCGGGCGCTTTCATCCTTTGGGTCTTCGCGCTCTCGCGGACCAGCCCGACCAAGACCGCAGTCACCATCACGGTCAACCCGGTGTTTGCATCCGTTGTCGGAGCGATCGCGATCGGCGAGGGGATCGGCCCCAACCTGATCGTGGGCTTGGCCGCGGTCGTCGCCGGCATCTGGATTGCGACAACCTGATCAGCGCCAGCCGCCTCCGCCATTCACGTAAACCGTGTCGGCTGTCATGAATTCGCAAGCATCCGAACACATGAACAGGACGAGTTCACCGATTTCCTCCGGCTCCGCGAAACGCTTCATCGGTACGTCCTCGAGGAAACGCTGAACGAGTTCCGCCGAACTGCTGGCAGCCGCCTGAAACGGTGTCTTTACGGGGCCGGGTGAAATCGACATGGCGCGGATCCCCTGCGCGGCAAATTCCCGCGCCACGCCCATGGTCATGGTCACAACTGCCCCCTTGGCCGCCGCGTAATGCACAGAAGAGCCAGGACCGCCGCGCCGATGCGCCATACTTCCCATATTGACGATGACGCCGAATTTGCTCGCAAGCATGTGCGGCAACACTGCCTGCATCGGATAGAGGGTGCCTTTGACGTTGAGGTCAAATGTTCTGTCAAACAGGTCGTCGTCGATTTCGAGGAATTTGGCGCGCCTTATGGCCGCGCCGGCTGAATTGAAGAGAAATTGCACGCTCCCGAATCCGTCGATCGCGAGCTCCACCATGTTCTTGACTGCGGCGCGCCTGGTAACGTCGATGGTCAGCGCCAGCGCCTGACTGCCTATGGCGTTGATTGACTCGGCCGTTTTCGCAAGACCGTCCTCATCGATGTCCGCGCAAACCACATTGGCTTTCTCGCGGGCGAAAATAAGTGCGGCGGCCCGGCCGATTCCGCTCGCCGCGCCGGTGATGATGATCGTTTTGCCCGCGAAATAGTCCTGTGTTTTCGGCATCCTGTCCCTCCATCATGGCCGGTTTTGTCCCTCCACGTCTTCAACAATAGCCGATATCGTAGGACGTGGATGCCCGGCCCGCAGGCGTGCGAAGCACGTCGTCCTTCGGACGGCCAAGGTCAGCTATGAACCGGAGTGCCCTATGACCACACCCCCGCCGATCGAATATGCCGACGCTTCGCCGCAGGTGCGTGCGGTCTATGACGACATCAAGAAAACCCGCAACGTCCCGGATGTGAACAATTTCTGGAAATATCTGGCGCGCGACCCCGTAACACTCAAGCGCACCTGGGAAAGCGTGAAGGAAGTGATGGCGCGGGGGGCGCTGGATCCGCTGACCAAGGAAATGGTCTATGTGGCGGTGTCAGTCACAAACGGTTGCGCCTATTGCATCGCCTCTCACACCGCGGCCGCCCGCAAGGCGGGAATGACGGATGCCATGTTCGGTGAGCTGATGGCTGTTGTTGGCATGGCCAATGAGACCAACCGGCTCGCCAATGGCTATCGCGTTCCGATCGATGAGTTCCTTGCGACCTGAGATTGCCCAGTTGTCCCGCATCGTGTCACAATGGAAAAAACACGGGGGGAGGGCGTGGGATGCTTGACAGTGCTATTCTGACCAAACTGCTATGCGTTGCGTTTGTCGCGGCGATCATGCTGCCAGTGGGGCATATTTTGTTTCCGTATGTCAGCGATGAGCTGTCAGGAATGCAGTTCCAGGCAATCGAGGCGGTGGTGAGCGCGACGGTTGGGTTCGGGATTTATTCGGTGCTTGGATAAACGCGCATCATCCCGGCGCCGTGCGGCGCCGGGATCGGTATTTCGTCAAACTCGTGACCTCTACTGAGACCGTGACGGTGCCGGCGAAGGTGCCGGCGTGAGCGGCTGCGTCGATGACGAGCCTGAGCCTGTGGTGCTCGGGGGGCTCGCGGGGCGTACGGGCGTAGTTGCTGTGGCCGACGGGGAAGCGCCGCTGCTCGCAGTGGTGCCGTTATTTTTCCACCCGGCAACAATCAGGAAGCCGATCAGCACCAACACCGCGACACCGGCGATCCAACCCCACATCCCCCCGGCATTATCGTCTCGGCGCACCACGGGGTCACTCAACCGCGGATCCGGATCAGTAAAACGTGGATCAGTCATGGGCATCCTCCTTGGTTCGGGACGCTTTGCGTCGCCTCGAATGAAGGAAACCCGCCAGCCGTTGCCGCGGTTCCGAAAGAATATCGAAAATGAGGGAACCGAAAAGATCAGGCGACGCGTGTCGCGAGCCGCCAGGCGGCCCAGAAAACGAAGAAAAAAGCGGCAAGAAAGACCGGTAAGCTGGCGGTGGGCGACCAGTGTTCTACGGTTCGGCCGAGGCCATAGGCGACTGTTAGGCCAATCAGGACGAAAACGATGTAAACCGCGATCAATTTCATCTGGCTGTGCCCCGATCAATTCCCCGCGGTTTGAGCATAAGACGAATGCAGGCGGGATGGGAAGGCATGGCCGCACGGAAAATGCTATAGGCGCGCGTCCCGCCGGTCTGTCAGACCCCCACACCCCGAGACCATCATGCGCCCGAGCCAGCTGGCGATTGCTGCAGCGCCGGTGCTGTTCGTGCTCCTCTGGAGCACAGGCTTTATCGGCGCACGCTACGGGCTGCCCTATATCGAGCCGCTGACGTTCCTGGCCGTGCGCATGGCCTTTGTGGTCCTCATCATGGCTGCAATCGCAATCATAGGGCGCGCGAGGGTCCCCGATGCGCGCGAAGTGCAGCATGCGCTGGTCGCCGGTTCCCTTGTCCACGGGCTGTATCTCGGCGGGGTATTCACTGCCATCAGCCAGGGTGTCCCCGCCGGCATTTCGGCCTTGATTCCGGGCCTTCAGCCGATCCTGACCTCGACCATAGCCAATCGTTTCATGGGTGAGAGGGTGACAGGGATTCAATGGTTCGGGCTGGTCCTTGGCCTCCTGGGAGTCGTGCTGGTCATGCACGATCGCCAAATCATCCTGGCGGGATCGCTCCTCGGCTGGATCGCGAGTTTTCTCTCGCTCATCGGCATAACGCTCGGCACGCTCTATCAGAAACGCTATTGCGGGGCGATCGACTGGCGCACTGGCAACCTCGTGCAATATATCGGCGCAGCTGTGCTGTTTACCCTCGGCGCTTTTGCGTTTGAAACGCGCGAAATTCATTGGAGCGGCGAATTGATTTTCGCGCTTGCGTGGCTGGTGCTGGTCCTGTCGATTGCGGCGGTCGGGCTGATGTACTGGCTGATCCGCCGATCTGCGGCGACCGGTTTTGCCAGTCTGTTCTATCTGGTGCCGGCAGTGACCGCTCTATTTGCGTTCTTGCTGTTTGGCGAGCGGCTGGACGGTGTCTCGATCTTTGGCATGGTCCTCTGTGCCGGCGGGGTCGTGCTCGCCAATCGGGGGGCGGTAAAGCCGGAAAAGATGTAGCGGCTATTTTCCCCGCTCGAGCACGAGCTGAGTTTGTGTCACCAGCGCGCACAGCTTGCCGTCACCGCGTGTAATGCGGGTTTGCCAGACCATGGTGGTTCGGCCGCGGTGTAGTGGCGTGCACTCTGCTTTCGCAACGTCGCCGATCGGCACCGCGGCGAAGAAGTTGGTCTTGCTTTCGATCGTCGTCGTGGATTGACCCGGCTTGAGGTTGGCGGTGGTCGCTGTGCCGCCAAGATTGTCGGCAAGGGCCATAAGGGCACCGCCATGCATGATCCCGAAGCGATTGTTGAGGTCGTCACGCGCGGGAAGTTCGGCGGTGACGCGCTCGGGCGATACGTGTGTAATTTTGAGACCGAGAAATTCGGCAAAAGGCGGTTGTTTGTTGGCCGCTTCATTCATTTAACTGCTCCCAGCCGGCACCAAATAGAGAAGGGCGCGGACGTTATCGCCCGCGCCCTTGCAGTGCAATCTTGTGAGTCCTAGCCGCGCGGCTGCGGAACGATGCGAATATAAGGACGTGGAGCCTTGAAACCCTGCGGCCAGATTTTCTTGGCTTCATCGTCACTGACCGATCCGGCAATAATGACGTCCTCGCCCTGTTTCCAGTTTGCGGGGGTGGCCACACGGTGCTTGGCGGTCATTTGCAGCGAGTCAATGACGCGCAGGACCTCGTCGAAGTTACGGCCCGTTGTCATCGGATAAACCAGGATCAGTTTTACTTTCTTGTCCGGTCCGATGATGAAAACGTTGCGCACTGTCTGGTTGTCGGCAGCCGTGCGGCCTTCGGACGATCCGGAGGTCGCTGCCGGCAGCATGCCATAGGCCTTCGAGATCTTCAGATCGGTATCGCCGATCATCGGATAGTTCGGCGCAAAGCCTACGACATCCTTGATATCGGCAGACCATCTCTTGTGATTGTCGACCGGATCGACCGACAAGCCGACGATCTTGACGTTACGCTTGTCAAATTCCGGTTTAAGCCGGGCCATCGTGCCAAGCTCGGTCGTACAGACAGGCGTAAAGTCCTTCGGGTGCGAGAACAAGACGCCCCATGAATTGCCCAACCAGTCGTGAAAACGGATTTTTCCTTCCGTTGTTTCGGCTTCAAAATCGGGTGCGGTATCACCAATCGCCAACGTCATGACCAACCTCCACTCAAATAGTGACGCGTCCAGCACCTAATATAGTCGTCCACGCCGTCCGGGAATAGGGAAACGGCAAAGAGGATCATTCCGCCGTCGTTTGCGCGCGGCAGAGAACAAATGTTTGGTATTTGAATTGCCGGGAGGGAAAGCTTGCCAGCGGGCGCAAGATCAGCGGCTGGCGGCCTTGCGCTCGTCCATTCCGACGGTGCGGCCGGAGAAGCCGGCTGCGTCGAAATATCTCATCTTGCCAACACGTTGACCCACCAGCACAGTTGCAAGCCCGGTTTCGCTCGGCGAGCTGCGTTCGACCCAGCTTTCTACCGTCGGGCTGTCGCCGCCCGGCAGCGCTTCGGCGAGCACGCGGCCCTGCAACGACCCCTTGAACGGTATTTTCAGTCCCAGGGCGTGAGCGATCGTCTTTCCAATGTCGGCATTGCTCGCCGGGGTTTCATCGACAAAACCGGTTTTGAAACTTGGACCGATGGCTGCCATGAAATTCATGGTGTCCGCGCGGCTAAAGCTGCCATGCATGCCTTGGCCCTGCTGCAAACCGGTGTCGGCGACATTGACGGCGCACATTACGGGCCGTCCGCAGTCGGTCGCATAGGAACGGAAGTTGATCACGATCGCAGGCCGCGGAGTGCGTGCCATGCCCTGCATGTTGATTGAGGAGAGCGGCAACGTGCCGGGGAAGCTTCCGATATCGCTGTCGACAAACAGTCCGCTTACATAGTCTTGTGAGAGCAGGGCCTCGATCACCTTGCCCGCAAGAGCGGTGTCCTTGCTGGGAACATACACGAGATCCGAGCCGCCATTGGAAGCAACGACGACCTCCGGTTTTTCGGGATCGTTGCCGATCAGACCGTTGCCCCGCTTGGGATACTTGCCGACACCAACGGCGGCATTCTTATCGTCAGGGTCGTTCAGTGGCAGACCAAGCGCTTTGGCGAGATCGATCGCAACGAAGCCCGGAGGCAGCAACCCGGCCGGTACATCCGCGTAACTCGCGCGGGCAGCCGGACTGGTACTGCTCTCCTTGCTGATGGTCGAGAATCCGTGGTCGGCGGCAATGACAATATCGGTGTTTGCAGCAAGTCCGAGATCGTCCAACGCTTGGCGCACCTGCGCGAGGTTGTCGTCTGCATTCTTGATGGAGGCCAGCGAGGTCGGTCCGTTGATGCCGGGAACGATCTTCAGATGGCTGTCGCCTTGGTTGTGCTGTGTACCATCCGGATCGCGCGACCACAGCACAAGTACGAACGGCTTGTTGCGTGCTTTGAACATTGGCAGCACAACCTTGGTAGCGACGTCAGCGAAATATTTCTGCTGCACAATATTGGCAACCAGTGTGCCTGGCTTTTCGAAAGTCCCCGCGTTGGCGTTGTCGCCCGGCGTGTCCTTGCGGGAGGGCGCGATCAGCGGCAAGCCCGCAGTTGTTAGTGCGTTCTGCATCGCCTGGGATAACGGAATTCCCTGCTTGCTGCCGGTGGAATCATCGACGGTGATTGTTTCCTCGCCCGTTCGTTCCGTGTGATCGAACATCAATATTGGTCCGAGTTTTCCGATCGCCGCGGTACTGAGGCCCTGCTGTCGCGCGATGAAAAGGATTGAATCCTCATCAACAAAATTACCGGAGAAATGCGCGTCGATATCACCCAGGATCGGGTCGTTTTCGATGAACGGAGTCACACTGCCACCGGCAGATGCTACCGGATAGGCGGTATAGATGGTGTTGCTGAAGGTGCCCGTATCACCGAGGAAATGGCCGGTCGCCATGCCTGACGCATTGGCCATGGTAAAAGTCGGAAACAGTGAATGTGGGTTAGCGAAATTCACGCCCTTGTCGCGGACCGCGGCCATGGCCGGCGCGGTTTCCGGTGTTACTGACAGGGCCCGCAGACCGTCAGGCACGAACAGGATGAGATTGCGCTGGCTTTGCGCGTCCGCCGGCGCAATTTGCAAAAAAATCGCGGCACACGCGGCTGAAATGAGTGCCTCGGAACGGAATGACATGGCATCCTCCGCAATCCTGATGGGACGCTGCGGTAGATACTGTTGCTATAAGACAGTAGTGTAACAGGCGCCGGTTATCCGCAGCCAATTCCGGGGATTGGTGCGAGGCAGTATAAAAAGGCCACATGTTCAAGCGTATCCTGATCGCCAATCGCGGCGAAATCGCCTGCCGGATCATCAAGACCGCGCGCAAATTAGGAATCGAAACGGTCGCCGTCTATTCGGAAGCCGACAAAGACGCCTTGCACGTGGAGATGGCGGACACGGCCGTCGCCATCGGCCCTCCACCGGCGGCCGAAAGCTACCTGGTGATCGAAAAAATCGTCGCTGCCTGCAAGCAAAGCGGCGCCGAAGCCGTACATCCCGGGTACGGGTTCCTGTCCGAGCGTGAAGCCTTTCCGAAGGCCCTGGCAGCAGCCGGCATTGTTTTCATCGGCCCAAATCCAAAAGCCATTGCCGCCATGGGCGACAAGATTGAATCCAAGAAGGCGGCCGCGGCCGCCAAGGTGTCGACCGTGCCGGGCCATCTCGGGGTGATCGAGAACGAGGTCGAGGCGGTCAAGATCGCTGGCGACATCGGTTATCCGGTCATGATCAAGGCGAGCGCGGGGGGCGGCGGCAAGGGTATGCGCATCGCCCGTAGCAAGGCTGAAGTTGCGGAAGGCTTCGCCCGCGCCCGCTCGGAAGCGAAGTCGTCGTTCGGCGACGAACGTGTTTTCATGGAAAAATTCATCATCGACCCGCGCCATATTGAAATTCAGGTACTGGGCGACAAGCATGGCAACATCATCTATCTCGGCGAGCGCGAATGTTCGATCCAGCGCCGTAATCAGAAAGTGGTCGAGGAGGCGCCATCTCCACTGCTCGACGCGGCAACGCGCAAGAAGATGGGCGAGCAGGCGGTCGCGCTGGCCAGAGCGGTCGGCTACGACAGCGCCGGCACCGTTGAATTTGTTGCTGGCCAGGACAAGAGCTTCTATTTCCTTGAAATGAATACGCGGCTGCAGGTCGAGCATCCCGTGACCGAGCTTGTGACCGGCATCGATCTGGTCGAACAAATGATCCGGATTGCCGCGGGCGAGAAGCTTTCGATCAAGCAAAGCGACATCAAGCTCGATGGTTGGGCAATCGAAAGCCGCATCTATGCGGAGGATCCCTACCGCAATTTTCTTCCCTCGACCGGCCGGCTCACCCGCTATCGACCGCCGCAGGAAGGACGTGCCAATGGCGTGACGGTACGAAACGACACCGGTGTGTACGAGGGCGGCGAAATCTCAATTTATTACGACCCAATGATCGCGAAATTGGTCACGCATGCGCCGAACCGCAACGCCGCGATTGCCGCGCAAAGCGATGCGCTCGACAGCTTCGTGGTCGATGGCATCCGCCACAATATTCCATTTCTCGCAACGCTTATGGCCCATCCCCGTTGGCAGGCCGGCAAACTTTCCACGGGTTTCATCGCCGAGGAGTTTCCCGCCGGTTTTCAACCTCACGCGCCTGGGGGCGAGCCGGCGGAGGTGATGGCGGCCGTCGCCGCCGCCATCGATCACGTTCTCGGCGAGCGTAAGCGACGCATCGCGGGCCAGCTGAGGGGCCACAGCGTGACGCGCGAGAGTCAACGTGCTGTCTGGCTTGGCGAACGCGAGATCAAACTTGAGGTGAAACGCGAGAACGATGCCATTATTGTGGGATTCAACCACGGCAAGGGCGGCGGCCGAGAACTGCGTTCGAACTGGAAGCCGGGTGATATCGTCTGGAATGGAACGTTCGGCGATCGCCAGATAGTGGTGCAAATTCGCACCGTTCCAAACGGCTTTGCGCTGAGTTACCGCGGGAATGAGGCCAAGGCCTTTGTCTATACCGAGCGGGAAGCCGGCTACGCCCGCCTGATGCCGGCAAGGACGATAGCCGACACGGGAAAGCAGGTGCTGTGCCCAATGCCGGGTCTGGTTGTCTCGATCGCCGTGAAGGAAGGGCAGGAGGTCAAGGCGGGCGAGACGGTCGCAGTTGTCGAGGCCATGAAAATGGAAAATGTCCTGCGTGCCGAAATCGACGGTACTGTCAAAAAGATCAACGCCAAACCAGGCGACAGCCTCGCGGTGGACGCGGTGATCCTCGAATTCGCCTGAATGCAAGCCACACAGGCCCGGGTCGATGACGCTCTACTTCGCCTACGGCTCCAACATGCATCGCCCGGCCATGAAGCGCCGCTGCCCGGGCGCCAGCGCGCTTGGTCCGGCAATGCTGAACGGCTATCGCTTCTTTGTTGGTCTCGAGGGCTGGGGTTCGGTTGCGCCAAGTGCGGGCGCTTGCGTGTATGGCGTACTATGGCGACTGACGCCGCGCGACATCGCCTCCCTTCACGCCTATGAATTGCTGCATCAGGGTCTCTACGACGTACGATCCTTGCCCGTGCGCCACGGCAAGCGCCGGGTCCGCGCGATGATTTACATCCTGCGCCGGCGTGCGCCCGGCAGTCCGCGGCCGGGCTACGTCGAGATGATTGCCGCTGCGGCACGCGGCTGGAAATTGCCTGAGCCCTACGTCCGCTCCGTCGAGCGCTGGTCCATCTCGCGCTGGACCGGCGCGCGCGTCATTGATGCGGGAGAGGTTGCGTGAGCGGCCGCATCATTCGTCATGTTGTCGTGCGCGGGCGGGTGCAAGGAGTCGGGTATCGCGCCTTTGTCGAGGATGAGGCGCGGCGGCGCGAGCTGGACGGTTGGGTACGAAATCGCCGCGACGGCTCAGTCGAGGCGGTGTTCGCCGGACCGCGCGCAGCCGTCGAAGCCATGATTGAAGCCTGCCGGCGCGGCCCCATGTCGGCGCGGATCGATGCGCTCGATCATCGTGAGGGCACGGAGACAGATCTCGTCGATCGCGTGGAAGCCGGCGCATTCTCGGTCTTGCCGACCGTTTGATCCGTAATTTGCCCGAACAGCTGTGCGAACTCTCGCTGCAAAATCTTGTCCACTTCGGCCATTGGTGCCCGAATGCCGAGATCAGCCAGACTGGTCACGCCATAGCGTTGTTCGCTGACGCCGCACGGAACGATACCGGAAAAATGCGACAGATCCGGATCCACATTCAGCGCCATGCCGTGCAGCGTCACCCACTGCTTCACGCGAATGCCAATGGCGGCGATCTTGTCCTCGTACCCGCCGCCCTTTTCGTGCCGGCGCACCCAAACGCCAATGCGATCCTCGCGCCGTTCGGCGCGCACGTTGAAGGCGGCGAGGGAGCGTATGATCCATTCCTCGAGCGTGGCGACGAAACGGCGGACATCCGGACCGCGCCGCCTGAGATCGAGCATCACGTAAGCGACCCTTTGGCCAGGCCCATGATACGTCAGCTGGCCCCCGCGCCCGCTGGCATGGACAGGAAAACGCCCCTCGATTACGTCGGCCGGATTTGCACTGGTGCCGGCGGTGTAGAGAGGAGGGTGCTCCAGGAGCCAGACGAGTTCGGCGGCCGTTCCGGCGGCGATTCCGGCCGCGCGGATCTCCATAGCGGCGACCGCCTCCTCGTAAGGCACAGGGGAATCGCTGATGCGCCATTCGGGCGGCACCGATCCGGGCGGCGCCGGAAGCCCGATTACCAGCGTGTTTCGCGCATTAACCACTCGTTCACCATACCATGATGACCTGATCCCTGCTCGGACCTGACGCGCAATAAGGAACAAACGTGGCCACACTCGACAAAGTCGCCGTCGACATCACCGTCGTCCTCGGCACCACATCCATGCCTATCCACCAGGTGCTCCGGCTCGGCCGCGGCGCCATCATCGAACTGGACGCTTCCGAGGAGGATGCCGTGAGCATCCTTGCGAACAATCTACCGGTGGCCAAGGGCACGGTGGTCGTGAACGGTAACCGCATCGCCGTCAATGTCGCCGAGTTGCTTCCGCGGCCCCCACACATGCGTTGAACGGGCCGCTGCAAGGGCCTGAGACTGCACCCAAATTAAGTCACGCCGGGGCGGGCGCGGGCCTTGTCCCTCAACATCCTATTTGTTAGATGGTCCGCCATCGTTGGACGCGGCGGTTTCCCGACCTTCTCGTCCTCCTCCCCAGAGCATGATCCCGAATAGTGGGACCCGGTTTTCGGATAAGATCATGCTCGGACATATGCGGCCGTGGCGGAATTGGTAGACGCACTAGCTTGAGGTGCTAGCGGGGCAACCCGTGGAGG
>Ga0134126_10011834_pt1 | contig 11009 bp, 8 predicted proteins | sample KB31752_FD_96881 | JGI IMG/M metagenome (GOLD analysis project Ga0134126, IMG submission 96881) | Terrestrial soil microbial communities with excess Nitrogen fertilizer from Kellogg Biological Station, Michigan, USA - KB3-175-2 | ecosystem: Environmental > Terrestrial > Soil > Unclassified ... | reverse complement strand
GTCCGCTGTCCATTTGACCGAGTGTAGGAATGGTCAGCGAATCGAGAAAAACCTTAATGCGGTTATCGAGATCGCCGCCTTCGGAAATAAGTGCCCCTCGGGCCTGCTTACGCAGAAAGAGAATGTCCAAGCTACAAGTTAGGGCCAGAGATTGGCGCACGAGTGGCAAGAACTTTTTCCCCTTTACGACTACAGCTTCTCGCAGCTTTCGCTTCAGCCTTTCAGATCCGGTTAGACCTGTTTCGTGCAGGCTTAGTGGCGATGTAGCGTAGCCGAATGTCTTTCCCTGTAGAGTTGGGTGAAGATCCCAAAGCTCGGCAAGTTGCGGGGAGAGATGATTGCGGATGTCCCATTTTTCGGGAGCCCGGGAAGATTTACCTTGCGACTTCAGCTCGCCGTCATATGTCAGCCGGAAGCGCATAATCAGAACCCGCGTAAACTTGCCGAGGAGAAGTGCTGGCAAGCGCTCCATCTTTTGGGATGGGGAATATGTCTGATTCGTAGCCTCATTCTGAGTTGTCCTGGGCAATCGTGCCGACTGGTTCATGGAAGGCGCGATCAGGCGCACAAGACTATAATTTCTCATAATATTACTTATACGAAAACTTGCCGGATGGCCGGATTGGGCCTTGCGCCGTCCCCTGGGGCCGCCCCGCAACCTCTCCAAGTCGATAGATTGGAAGGAGCGTTGGCGTGAGCCAGAGCGACCATCAGATTACAGCCATGAACCCGAGCCCCACCGAGACCGCCACCCGCTTCGGCGTCAGCATCAAGGCGCTGCGTCTCTATGAGAGCCGCGGCTTGCTCAAACCGCTGCGCACCGAAGCCGGCTGGCGGACCTACGGACCGGACCAGGTCGCGCGGCTGCATCAGATCCTGGCGCTCAAGCGCCTGGGTCTGCCGCTGACCCGGATCGCCACGATCCTGGCTGGCACAGGCAGCCTGGAACCAGTGCTCGAACTGCAGGAACGGGTCCTGGCCCGCGAAGGTGATCGCCTCGCGCGGGCGCTGGAGCTGGTCCGGGCGGCGCGGGCCAGGCTCCGGGATGGTCAAACCCTGTCTGTCGACGATCTCGCAACCCTCACAACGGAGACGACCATGACAGGCAAAGCGACTTTGGAAGATCTGCGCGACGTGCTGGAGCCCATCACCCACCGGCATTACACGCCGGCGGATCGTGCCGCGTTGGCGGGAAGCCTTACGACCAGGCCGAGATCGGCCGCCAGTGGATGGCGCTGATCGCGGAAGCAAAAGCGCTGATGGCGGCCGGCGATCCCGCCTCACCCGCGGCCCAGGATCTGGGCCGGCGCTGGAAGTCGCTGTACGAGCAGTTCACCGGCGGTGACAAAAACATCGAAAGCAAAGTGAATGCGGTGTGGCGCGATGCCTTTGCTGACCCGGCTTCGGCGGCGCGGCTGCCGGTGTCGCAGGAGATGTTCGCCTTCATCGGTGCTGCGCTGAAAGCGGCGGACAAGCGCTAGCTCTGCCGGCGGGCGGCCGCACGGTGCGCAGCCGCCCGCCCTCAGGTCAGAAGAACAAGGTCGAAGGTGAAGGCCTGCACATTTGCTTCGCTGCTCGTCGTCGGCTTGCAGATGGACGCAGCCGGGTTGCGCCGCCGCGCCGCCAGGGTCGATAGCAGAATGTCCTTCTCGTTCAGCGCCTCGCCCGGGAAATACATCTGGGTCACCAGCCGGTAATCGGCATTGGTCACGTCGAAGTGGATATGGCGCGTCCTCAGCGTGCCGGACGGTTCCGGGTATGGGCCCGGCTTGATTGTACGCAGCCGGTAGCTGCCGTCGCGGCCCACCGCAAAGGATACGACGCCCAGGAAATTGGGATCGAGCGGCGCGGGATTGTGGTCGACCGGATTGGTGTAGCGGCCGGCGGCGTTGGCTTGCCACACCGTGAGGGTTGCGCCGGGCAGCGGCCGTCCCGATGTGTCCAGCACCCGGCCGGTCAGTTCGATCACCTGCCCCAGCGCCCGGCCGGTCTTGCCGGGATAGTGCGTCAGGTCCTGGTCGTGGTTCGCCGGCGCGCGCACCGGATAGAAAGGTCCCAGCGTCTCCTGTCCGGTCGGCGCCAGTTTCGCTTGTGCCTGGGCGCGGCCGGCAGCGCCAGATAAGGAGGCAGTCAGTGCGCCCATCACGGCGTCGCGGCGGGAAAATGGCATGTCGTAAGCCCCCCTATCCCCGTCTTCAGCCTATTACCGGCCTGTGACCGTGGGCAATGGGCCGAGACCTCTTGTCAGCGCCGGCCTCACCCTCTCCTATCGGCCGATGACAAATCTGGATCTGACGCCCTCCCGCGATATCGCCGTGCTGCTGGAGGTGATGAAACGCCTGCGCGAAGGTTGCCCCTGGGACAAGGTGCAGACCTTCGACACCATCGCGCCCTACACCATCGAAGAGGCGTACGAAGTCGCCTCCGCCATCGCGGAAAAGGACTTCAAGGCCCTGCCCGGCGAACTGGGCGACCTGCTCTTCCAGGTCGTGTTCCATGCCCGCATGGCCGAGGAGGAAGGCCGCTTCGCCTTCGGGGATGTGGTCGAGGCCGTCACCGCCAAGATGATCCGCCGGCACCCCCACGTGTTTGGCGATGAACAGGCCAAGACGGATGCCGCCAGCCAGAAAGACTTCTGGGAAAAGCTCAAGGAAAGCGAGCGCGCCGCCGCCGGCCAGACCAGCCTGCTGGACGATGTTGCCAGCGCCCTGCCCGCGCTGACACGGGCCGAGAAGCTGCAGCGCCGGGCCGGAACCATCGGCTTTGACTGGAACAACGCCCAGCTGGTGCTGGAGAAGGTGGCGGAGGAAGCCCGCGAGATCCTGGCCGCGGAAACCCAGGACGAGCGCGAGGATGAGATTGGTGATTTATTGTTTGTAATCGCGAACTTGGCCCGGCATCTGAAAGTGGATCCTGAAGCGGCTCTGCGCCGGACCAACGCCAAGTTCACCCGCCGCTTCCAGCATATCGAAGCGGCGCTGGCGGCGCAGGGCATCAAACCAGGCGATTCCAGCTTGGAGGAGATGGAAGCGCTGTGGCTGGAGGCCAAGGCGAAGGAAAAAACAAGTTCAACTAAAAGCTGAAAATCAGCCCATAGCTGTCTGTTCTACCGTCAATTTTTTCGGAAAGCGATTCTGGAAACGGCCCAGATCGTCGGGGTGGATGCGCAGGAAGAGGCTGATCTTACCTGCCCGGTCGCGCCGCTCCAGCACCTGGGCATGGCGATAGGCAAAGGCCAACGCGCCACCGTCGGCGGCGTCCAGCTTCAGGGTCAGGGTGATGTTGCCATGCGTCACTGCGCGCTCGAAGTCGGCCAGCAGGTCGGGGATTCCCGCCCCCGTCAGGGCCGAAACGGCCACTGCCGGCCTTCGGCCATTGTGGCTGAGCAGACCCTGCTGCTGCTCCGGCTCAAGCAGGTCGATCTTGTTCAGCACCTCCAGCATGGGGCGGTCCTGCTCCACCCCCAGTTCTTCCAGAACCTTGAGCACATCGGCCTTCTGGGCAGCCGTCTCCTCATGGGCGGCGTCGCGGACATGGACGATGACGTCCGCTTCCAGCACCTCTTCCAGGGTGGCGCGGAAGGCCGCCACCAGCTCGGTCGGCAGATCGGCGATGAAGCCCACCGTGTCCGACAGGATGATCTTGGTCCCGTGCGGCAGCTTCACGCCCCGCATGGTAGGATCAAGGGTAGCGAACAACAGGTCCTTGGCCAGGACCTTGGATTCGGTCAGCCGGTTGAACAGGGTGGATTTGCCGGCATTGGTGTAGCCGACCAGCGCCACCACCGGGAACGGCACTTTCTTTCGCGCCTGGCGCCCAAGCCCGCGCGTGCGCTTGACCTTCTCGAGCTCCTTTTTGATGGCGGCGATGCGCTCGCCGATCAAGCGCCGGTCAGTCTCGATCTGGGTTTCGCCTGGGCCGCCCAGAAAGCCGAAGCCGCCGCGCTGGCGCTCAAGATGGGTCCAGCTGCGGACCAGCCGGGAGCGCTGATAATTCAGGTGCGCCAGCTCGACCTGTAGCCTGCCCTCCTTGGTCTGGGCGCGCTCGCCGAAGATCTCCAGGATCACGGCGGTGCGGTCCAGCACCTTGCTTTTCCAGGCCTGCTCCAGATTGCGCTGCTGTACCGGCGTCAGATGCGCGTTGACGATGATGACTTCGGGCTCTTCGGCCTTTGCCAGAATGGCGATCTCTTCCACCTTGCCGCTGCCCAGCAGGGTCGCCGGCGTGGGCCGCGCCAGCGGCGCGATTTGCGCTTCCACCACATCCAGATGGATCGCTGCGGTCAGGCCGACGGCTTCCGCCAGGCGCGCCTCGGCATCGCGCAACGCGCGCGCCGAAGCCGCCCGGTTCTTGGGCTCGACATGGATGACGAAAGCTCTGCTACGCAATTCAGCCTTCAGAAGGCTCGTCCTGAAGCTGGATCGGGCCCATCGGCATCACCGTCGAAATGGCGTGCTTGTAGACGAGTTGGCTCTGACCATCCCGGCGCAGCAACACGCAGAAATTGTCGAACCAGGTGATGTTGCCCTGAAGCTTGACGCCATTGACGAGGAATATGGTTACGGCGGATTTGCTCTTGCGGACCGCGTTTAAAAACGTGTCCTGGAGGTTCTGTTGCTTATCACTCATGGGTTTTCCCATTGTTTCAGCCGCGCGGAGCACGCGGCACCTTGAGCATCAGTCTAGCCTAATGCTGCAATTGCGAAAGGGAGAAAATCGCGGAAATCAGGCTTTTTTAGGGGCGGCAAGAGCGGCCGAGCGGGCAGCGTAAAGTTCGCGGATTCGGCGGGTTAGCGGCCCCGGCACGCCATCGCCGATTTTTTGTCCATCAATTGCTATCACCGGAATAGCCGCTCCGGTCGCCGACGAGAGGAAGGCTTCTTTTGCCGTCTTGGCCTGCGCCACCGTGAATTTGCGTTCGACAACCTTGCCGCCGGCCTGCGTCATCGCTTCCAGCATGATGCGGCGGGTGACACCGGGCAGGATTGCGTTGGTGAGATCACGGGTGACGACCTGGCCTTCTGCATCCACGATCCAGGCCGTGGTGGAAGCGCCTTCGGTGACAAAACCGTCACGGTCCACCATCCACGCCTCGAAGGCCCCGGTTTTGCGCGCGGCCTGCTTGGCCAGGAGATTGGGCAGAAGCTGCACCGTCTTGATGTCACAGCGCCCCCAGCGGATGTCGGGCTGGGTGGAGACGCCGATGCCTTTGTCCAGCCGCTCGGCCAGCGCCGCCATGTCCTGTGCGCGCATGGTCATGATCATGGTTGGCCTCGGCGGATCGGCCGGGGGAACATGGTCGCGCTTCAGGGCGCCGCGGGTGACCTGGATGTAGAGAAAGCCGTTGGCGATCCTGTTGCGGGCGATCATCTCCCGCATCACCAGCTTCAGCGCCGCCCGGCCCATCGGCATGGGCATGCCCAATTCGCGCAAGGACCGCTCCAGGCGATCGAGATGGGCGTCCTCGTCGGCCGGCACGCCGGCCAGGACATTGGCGACCTCATAGATGCTGTCGCCCAATTGCAGGCCGCGGTCTTCGATATGCACGCCCGCCTGGCCGAACGGCAGATAGCGGCCGTTGACATACGCCACACGGCCTGCGGGCGGCCGGCTATCGGACCATTTTTTCATGGCGGCGTCAGTTCGGGAAGCTCTGCGCCGAACCCACGCCCAGCGACTTCAGCTTGCGATGCAGCGCCGAGCGCTCCATGCCGATGAAGGCCGCGGTGCGCGAGATGTTGCCGCCGAAGCGATTGATCTGGGCGATCAGGTAGTCGCGCTCGAAGATCTCGCGGGCTTCCCGCAGCGGCAGCGAAATCACCAGGTCGCCATTCTTGTTGCCGCCGACGCCCGAGCCCAGGTCGGTGGGTAGAAGATCGGCTGTCACCGCCTCGGTGACGTCGTCGCTGGCCAGGATCAGCAGCCGTTCCACGATGTTGCGCAGCTGGCGGACATTGCCCGGCCAGCCGTGGGTCTGCAGCACCGCCATGGCGTCATCGCCGATCGAACGCATGGGAAGCCCGCCGGATGCCGACAGCCGCTTCATGAAATGGCCGACCAGGACCGGGATGTCGTCGCGCCGCTCCGCCAGCGAGGGCACGCGCACCGGCACAACATTCAGGCGATGGTAAAGGTCTTCCCGGAAGCGCCCGGCCTCGGTCTCCGCCCGCAGGTCGCGGGTGGTGGAACAGATCACGCGCGCATCCACCTGCACGCGCACCTGTCCGCCGACGCGGGTGAAGGTCTGGTCGATCAGCACGCGCAATATCTTGCCTTGCGTCTCCAGCGGCATGTCGGAGACCTCGTCCAGATAGAGCGTGCCGTTATGCGCCAGCTCGAACAGGCCGGTCTTGCGGGTGCCGTCGGGGGCTTCCACGCCGAAGAGCTCGGCTTCCAGCCGGTCCGGCTCCATGGTGGCGCAGTTGATGGCGACAAAGGCGTTGCCGGCGCGGCGGGAATGGCTATGGATCAGGCGTGCCGCCACTTCCTTGCCCGAGCCGGCGGGGCCGGCAATCAGGACACGGCTGTTGGTGGGCGCAATCTTGTCGATCAGGGCCCGAAGCTGGGTGATGGTCGGGGAATTGCCTACCATCTCGCCTTCGTCGCCGGCCTTCAGCTTCAGCTCCTGCACCTCGCGCTTGAGACGGGCCGCTTCCAGCGCCCGCTCCACAACATGAAGCAGCCGGTCGGCCTTGAAGGGCTTTTCCACGAAATCATAGGCGCCCTTCTTGATCGAAGCGACGGCCGTCTCGATGGTGCCGTGGCCCGAGATCATCACCACCGGCAGATCCGGCTGCTCATGCTTGATCGTGTCCAGCACTTCGATGCCGTCGAGCTTGGAGCCCTGCAGCCAGATATCCAGCACCACCAGCTGTGGGCGGCGACTGCGAATGGCGGCAAGCGCGCTTTCCGAGTCTCCCGCCACGCGGGTGCTGTAGCCCTCGTCATGCAGAATCCCCGCGACCAGGTCGCGAATGTCTTCCTCATCATCCACGATGAGGATTTCAGACGCGATCAGCGATCCGTTCTTGCTCATCTTCACTTCCTTTTATGTCGGCGGGACTTTCTGTCCCTTTGGCAGTCTTCTGACTGAAGGGGAAGGTAAGCGTAACGACCGCTCCGCTTCCGCCTTCTTCTCCGGTTTCGGCATCGGCAAGGACGATGTCCCCGCCATGGTCTTCCACGATCTTGCGTACGATGGCCAGGCCCAGTCCCGTGCCCTTGGCGCGCGTGGTCACGTAAGGTTCGGTCAGGCGATGGCGATGTTCCGGCGGCAGGCCCACGCCATTGTCGGTGATGCGGATGCTGAAAGTGGCATCTCTGGGTTCGAGCACGATGGCGATGCGGCCGGGCTCGTCCTCGCCGCGGGCGATGCGCGCGGCGATGCTCTCGTCGGCATTCTTCAGCACATTGGTCAGGGCCTGGGCAACCAGGCGGCCATCGCCTTCGAACCAGACCGGATTCTTGGGCGCGTCGGTGGTGTAGGTGATGGAGGGATTGGCGACCCGCTGCAGGAACACCGCCTGCTGCAACAGCTCCTGGGCATTCTCGCGGCGCATGACCGGTGCCGGCATGCGGGCAAAGGATGAGAACTCGTCCACCATCCGGCCGATATCGCCCACTTGCCGCACGATGGTGTCGGTGCATTGCTGGAAGACTTCGGGATCGGTGGAGATCTCGGCCGAATATTTGCGCTTGAGCCGCTCGGCGGAAAGCTGGATGGGGGTCAGCGGATTCTTGATTTCATGGGCGATGCGGCGGGCGACATCGGCCCAGGCCGCGGTCCTCTGGGCGCTGACCAGATCGGTAATGTCGTCGAAGGTGACGACAAAGCCCTCGGTCGAACCGCGCTCGGAGGTGACCTGCACGCTCAACATGCGCGTGGCCCCTGCCCGCTTCAGGCTGACTTCACCGCCGGCTCGTCCCACTGGCTCGGACATGGCGCGCCGGATCAATGGCGCCAGTTCCGGCACCGCCTCGGAATAGTGGCTGGTTTCCATGTCCTCCGGGGCGGCATTCAGAAGCCGCGCGGCGGCGCGGTTGACGATGGTGATGCGGCCGTCGCCGTCTATGCCGACCACCCCGGCGCTGACACCGGACAGCACCGTTTCCATGAAACGGCGGCGCGTCTCGTTCAGCCGGCCCGCCTCCATCAGATCGCTATGCTGGGCCGATAGCTGCTGGGTCATGCGGTTGAAGGCAAGGCCCAGGCTGGCGAGTTCGTCATCGTCGCGATCCACCCGCACTTGGGCATCGAGATCGCCTTCCGAGACCCTGCCCGCCGCATCGATCAGGCGGGAGATCGGCCGCACCAGCCGGTTGGCGGCCCACAGGCCCGACCAGATCGCCGCCAGCAGCACCACCAGCGAGACAACGGCGTACAGGGCGGCGAAGACCAGCGAAACCTGGGCGCGGTTCTGGTCCAGGCGATTATATTCGCCAACCGCCGCCTTGGTGCGCAGGTAGTAGCCGAACACCTTGGGGTCGACCACCCGCACGGTTTCCAGATAGGCATCGTTGAGGGTCTGAAGCTGGACCAGCGCGGTGACGGTGCCGTTGTCGGGCGTATCCACGACCACGCTTTTGCCCGCTTGCACGAAATCGGCGGGGGAAGGTGGCGGCGGGTCCTTCAGCAATTGCTGTTTGGTCTGGCCGAGCACGCGGCCCTTGCTGTCCAGAATGTAGGCCGCCTGAAGGCCGCGGTTCTGGGTCATGGTCCCAAGCTTGGCGAACAAAAGGGCGGCGCGGACATGATGTTCTTCGTCGAACAGTTCAGGATCGCGCTGGAGGGAATCGGCGATATAGCGGATGTCGCCCAGGATGCTGGCCTCGTGCTCCTTCACGTACACCTGCGCGACATTGATGGCGCTGCCCAGCGCCTCCTTCACGCGGCCCGAGAACATGGCGTCGAGGCCCAGGTTCAGGGTGACGGCGGCAAATATCGCCACCAGAATGGCGGGCACCACAGCGATGGCGGAGAACCAGGCCACCAGCCGCACATGCAGCCGGGCGCCGGCGCGCCCCGAACGCCGCGTCGCCCATAGCCGCGCCAGCCGCCAGCCGATCAGCGCAGCCAGGGTCAGCACCAGACTCAGATTGACCAGGACAAGAACGATCAGGCCGGTGTGATCGGGCGTGTAAGGCGTGTAGCCGGTCAGCAAGGCATAGGTGACGCAGCCCGACAGCACCGCCAGCAGCATGACGCCGAAGGCCAGCTGCGAGGGCCGGGATACCGCGCGCAAGCTGGTGCGCCGTTCTGGAAACGTCGTTTCGCTAACCATCTTTTCCATTGGACCGGCCCCCGCCCCGAAACACGGTCCTTGGGGAGAGAGTGTAGCCAAGGCACGCACTGTTGCAAGAATGCTGCGTGCTTTTTCCGACACAGCATGCGGGGCGGGGGAAAGGGCAGATTCTTGGAGATATGGGGCGAAATCGCTCGTTTCGGGTAGACCATGGCTCGCGTCGCCGGGCTTCGGACCTTTGATTTTCTGGCAGTCCCGGGCCCGCGCGGCTCAAGTCCCTGTCGGGCGCCGCGCTGCGCCGTTGTGGATCAGTAGTTTGCTGACAGTCCCTGGCTCGGGCCGCTCAAGTCGCTGTCGCGCGCGGCCCTGCGCCGTTGGAAGTTATTCCGGGCGTAGGCCCCGAATAACTTCCAACCCCAAATCCCGGATCTTCTTGCGCAGGGTATTCCGGTTAAGGCCCAGGAGCTGTGCCGCCCGGATCTGGTTGCCGCGGGTGGCCGCCAGGCAGATGGAGATCAGCGGCCGCTCCACCTCCTGCACTATTCTGTCATAGACGCCCGGCGGCGGCAGCCGATCACCCTGGGACAGGAAGTACTGGGTCAGATACTGCTCGACCGAGGCAGCCAGGGATTGGGGTTCCTCGCCTGCATCCGCCGGAAAGGTCCTGGCGGGCTCCTTCAGTTCGGCGCTGACCGCTGCGGCGGTGATCGTGTCGCCTGATTGCAGCACCGCCAGCCGCCGGATGAGATTTTCCAGCTCGCGCACATTGCCGGGCCAGCGATGGCGCCGCAGCAGGTCCATCGCCTCATTGTCCAACGTCTTGTGCGGCAGGCCTTCCTCCTCCGCCTTGCGCAGGAAATGGCGCACCAGGTCGGGGATATCTTCCACCCGTTCGCGCAGCGGCGGCAAACGCAGCGGCACAACATTCAGGCGGTAATACAAGTCTTCGCGGAACAGGCCCTGGCTGATGAGCTGGCGCAGGTCGCGGTTGGTGGCGGCAATGATGCGCACATCGGTCCGGATCGGCGTGCGCCCGCCGACGGTGGTGTATTCGCCTTGTTGCAGCACGCGCAGGAGCCGGGTCTGGGCTTCCAGCGGCATGTCGCCAATCTCATCGAGAAACAGCGTGCCGCCCTCGGCCTGCTCGAAACGGCCGATGCCGCGGTTGGTGGCGCCGGTGAAAGCGCCGCGTTCATGACCGAACAGCTCGCTTTCCACCAGCTCCTTCGGGATAGCGGCCATGTTCACGGCCACGAAGGTGCCATGGCGCCGCTTGCCGTAATCGTGGAGCGCCCGCGCGACCAGTTCCTTGCCGGTGCCGCTTTCGCCCATGATCATCACGGTAAGATCGGTCTGGGTCAGGCGCGCGATGACACGGTAGATCTCCTGCATCGCCGGGGAACGGCCGATCAGCGGCAGGCGCTCTTCCGTTTCCTCGCCCGCATCCCGTTTGCCTTGCGGACTGGCCAGCGCCCGGCCGACGACATTGGTCAGCTCCTTCAGATCGAAAGGCTTGGGCAGATATTCGAAGGCACCGCGTTCGGCGGCGGTGATGGCGGTGAGCAGCGTATTCTGCGCGCTCATCACCAGGATGGGCAGATCGGGCCGTATACGCTTGATGCGCGGAATCAGGTCGAAGCCGGACTCATCGGGCAGCACAACATCGGTGATGACCAGGCTGCCCTCGCCCGCCGAAATCCAGCGCCACAGGCCCGCGGCCGTGCCGGTGGTGCGCACGTCATAACCGGCGCGGCCCAGGGCCTGGTT